>Ga0190271_10001500_pt1 | contig 13360 bp, 14 predicted proteins | sample Popmic356T_FD_133747 | JGI IMG/M metagenome (GOLD analysis project Ga0190271, IMG submission 133747) | Populus adjacent soil microbial communities from riparian zone of Weber River, Utah, USA - 356 T | ecosystem: Environmental > Terrestrial > Soil > Riparian zone | place: USA: Utah | collected...
AGTACGACCCCTACGCCTCGGAGCTGTTCATCGCCGAGCTCTCCTGCTCGCTCGCCGGCAAGGAGATGTCGGTCTCGCTGGCGCCCGACTCACGGGCGGCCGCCTTCTACGGGCGCACCGAGGCGACCGAGCGGTACTACTGCAACTTCGGGCTCAACCCGGAGTACCAGCTGCGCCTCGACGAGGGCGGCCTGCGGGTGGTCGGGACCGACGGGGACGGCGAGGCGCGGGTGCTCGAGCTGCCCGACCGCCGCTTCTTCGTCGCCACTCTGTTCGTGCCCCAGCTCAGCTCCTCGCCCGAGGCGCCGCACCCGTTGATCGTCGCCTACCTGCGAGCGGCGATCGAGGGCGCCGGCGCTCCGGGGAGGGGGTCGTCAGGCCTGGACGTGGACCGCGAGCTCGAGCTTCTCGACTGAGACCCGCTTGCCCATCCCGCCAGCGGGAGGGCTCATCGAGTTGAGCGTCTCGTCTCCCTGCCGGTAGTCGTCCTCGTTCTCGAACAGCATGATCGCCAGCGAGTTGCCGGCGGCCGTGTCGAGGAGGAGCAGGAACTCCTTCGCCGGCACCCCGGGCGGCGGGCCTCCGCCGGCCTCGGACTGGGACTGGATCTCCGCCGCGGTCTGCCTCATCGAATCGGCATCCGCACCTTCCCAACGCGCTACTCGTGCGAGCATCTCGTCCTCCTATCTGTCGTCCCCACCCGCTTTCGAGCCTAGTCCTCGATGCCCGCCCAGCTCAAGCACGTCGATCCCAACCGCTCGCCCGGCCTCTTCAATCGCGCCTACGCGCGGTTGGCGAACACGCGGCTGGGCCGCTTCCTCTCCCGCCGCCTCGTCTGGAAGCTCGACCCGATCCTGATGCGGGCCACGGGCGGCCGGCTGGGGTTGGGGCTGACGATGCCGACGGCGTTGCTGGAGACGCGTGGCGCTCGCAGCGGCGAGCCACGCCGCAACGTCGTCATCTACTTCCACGACGACGAGCGGGTGACGATCGTCGCCTCGAAGATGGGCCGCCCGGAGAACCCGGCCTGGTTCCATAACCTCCGTGCCGATCCCGAAGTCAGCTTCGGCGGCCTGCCGATGCGCGCGACCGTGGTCGAGGGCGAGGCCGAGCGGCAGCGCCTCTGGGCGCTCGCCGACCGCGTCTTCGCTCCCTACGCCGCCTACCGCCGCGAAGCGGCGCGGGCCGGGCGCGAGATCCCGATCGTGCAGCTGGTGCCGGCGCCGCGCTCCTGATTCTGCGCCCGCTGACGTGGGTAGGCTCACTGCAAGGCCGTTTGGGAACGGCGAGCGAAGAGGAGGAGTGTCGATGCGCAATTGGGACCTGAGGTCGGTCGAGGCCGAGCCGCACAAGCCGGAGATCCTCGCCTCGGCGGAGGATGCGCGAACGATCGCGTTGCGGCTCCCGGCCGGCGAGGAGCTGCAGGAGCACGAGGTGCACGAGCGCGGCCGCCTGGTCGTGATCGAGGGCGAGGTCGAGGTGACGGCCGCCGCGGGAGAAGCCGTCGTCGCTGCGCCCGGCCACCTGTTCGAATTCGACCCCGGCGAGCGGCACACCGTGGCTGCCCGCTCCGACGCGATCCTGCTGCTCGTCCTCAGCCCCTGGCCCGGCGACGGCCACCCCGGCGCGATGTCGCTGGCGGACAAGGCCGAAGCACGCGAGCGCGCCGCCGAGCGCCCCCCGGCTTGAGCCCGATGGGCGACCGGGTCGAGCTCGCCCAGAGCCTCTACCGGGCCTTCGCCGGGGGCGACCGCGACGCCGTCGAGCGCCTGCTGGCCCCCGGCTTCCGGTTCCACAGCCCGCCCGATCCCGAGCTCGACCGCGACGGCTACTTCGAGCGCTGCTGGCCGGGCGCCGGTAGCGGCAACCGCTTCGAGTTTCCGCGGACGATCGAGGCCGGGGAGGAGGTCGTCGTCACCTACGAGGCAACCAGGCCGGACGGCACCCGCTTCCGCAACACCGAGGTGCTCCACTTCGACGGCGACCGGGTCGCCGAGGTCGAGGTCTACTTCGGCTGGGACCTCGAGTCGGGCTGAGGCGCAGGCGCGCCTGCCGGCGTCGTCGCCAGCGCCAGCGCCGAGACCAGCGCCGCGGCGGCGAGGGCCAGGGCGACGCTTCCCTCGACGAGCAAAGCGGCGGTGGCGGCGCCGGCGAGGATCGTCGCGAAGGCCGTGGCGCGAAGTCGCAGGTCGCCGGGCGCGGCGGCCGCCGCCGGGGCCGCCGCGGCGAGCGGGGTGAGGGAGAGGTTGAGCACGGTGGTGGCGAGGTTGGGCCCGCCGACCCGGCGCGCGATCGTGTTCCGCAGGCCCATCGTGAAGGCGAGAGCGGCGATCAGGACATAGGCGGCGGCGTCCTTCGGCGCCGGGTCGGTGAGCAGCGCCAGCAGCGCCGCCGCGGCCAGCAGCAGCACCTCGATCGCGATCATCGGCCGCAGGCCGTCGGGCCTCCGCCCCGCCAGGGCCACGGCGCCGAGCCCGCCGACCAGGAAGGCGGCGAGCGCCAGCAGCGGTGCTCCCAACGGCGCTCCCGCGGCCCCGCCGATCCCGAGCCCGAGGAAGATCACGTTGCCGGTCTGCATCGCCGCGAAGACCTGCCCGAGCCCGACGAAGCAGACCGCGTCGACGATCCCGGTCACGAAGGTGAGAATCAGCAGGGCCCGGGTCGGTCCTTCCCTCATCGCGGCGACGCTATCGCCGGGTACGGTCGCCTCGACGCGGAGCGGTCGCTGCCGAGATGGCCTAAATACCGTCAAGTGTTTGGCACCGAGCAAAGTTAAATGTAGGGTCGCCGACCGATGGGAATCTTCAGTCGCAAGCAGCGTCCCGAGGCGGCGGGCCCTGACCATGTCTCGCGGGCGGTCGAGTCGCCGGAGCCCGAGGAGCCGACCCCGGGCCTGGAAGCCGAAGCCGCGTTCCTCGAGGGCCGGGCCCGCGAGGAAGAGGGAGACATGGAGGCGGCCCTGGTCGCCTACCGACGGGCCTACGAGCTCGGCAGCGACGCGATCGCCTATCGGATGGGTCTGCTGTTCGGCTCCGAAGGGGAGTTCGACCGAGCCCTCGAAGCCTTCGCTCGGGCCGACGCGGCGGGCGAGCCGCTCGGTGCCTTCGAGCATGGCCGGCTGCTGGAGATCCGCGGCGACCACGAGGCCGCCGAGGCCGCCTTCCAACGTGCCGAGGAGCGTGGGCACGCCCCGGCCGCAGTCGCCTACGGCCGCCTGCTCGAGCGCCGGCGCGACGTCGCCGGGGCCGAGGCCGCCTTCCGCCGCGGCGAGGAGAGCGGCGATCCCGATGCTTCCTTCCAGCTGGGCCTGCTGTTCGGCGCGATGGGGGACACCGTTGGGTCGGAGGCCGCCCTGCGGCGAGCCGAGGAGCGCGGCCACGAGGACGCTGACGTGACGATCGCGATCCTGGCGAAGCAGCGTGGCGACGTCGAGGACGTCGAGGCGACCTTCCGCCGCGCCGACGAGCGCGGCAACATCCTCGCGGCGATGCAGCTCGGCTTCCTGCTGCGCGACCGAGGAGACCGCGAGGGCGCCGAGGCGGCCTTCCGCCGTGCCGACGAGCGCGAGAGCGCCGACTCCGCCTTCGTCCTCGGCGTGATGCTGGCGGAACGCGAGGCCGAGCTCGGTGCCGAAGCGGCGTTCCAGCGCGGCGACGAGCGCGGCAGCGCCGCCGCGGCGACGCAGCTGGGGCTGATGCTCGAGAAGCGCGGCGAGACGGCCGCCGCGATCGCCGCCTTCCAGCGCGCCGACGAGCGGGGCGACGCACTGGGCGCCTATCACCACGGCCTCAATGCGGAAAGGGCGGGCGGGGACGCCCGCGACAGCGTCCAGGCGCTGCTCCGGGCCGAGGAACGCGGCTGTGAGCTGGCGACCCCGATCCTCGACGAGATGCTGGCGCCGCTGCCGGGAGAGCACCCGATCAGCATCGAAGGTCGTCGTGAGGCTCTCGGCGCCAGTCGTCGCTATCGCTGACCGCACCTTCCTCTAGGATCGCGCTCCCAAGCGGGATTCCCATGAAGAAACCCCTTCTCCTCACTCTCCTCGCCGCGCTGCTCGCCTTCGGCCTGCTGGCCGGTTGCGGGGAGAGCGACTCGGACTCCGGCGAGGAGACGACCGCGGCCGCTTGCAAGCCCGGTCAGCTGCCAACCGAGAGCGAGGGCGTGCTCACCGTCGCCACCGACAAGCCCGCCTACCCGCCCTACTTCGAAGACGACGAACCGGCCAACGGGGAAGGCTTCGAGAGCGCCGTCGCCTACGCGATCGCCGACCGGCTCGGCTACCCGGCCGCGAAGGTGAAGTGGACGATCGAGCCCTTCAACTCCTCATACGCGCCCGGCCCCAAGGACTTCGACTTCGACGTCAACCAGATCTCGATCACCCCGGTGCGCGCGAAAGCAGTCGACTTCTCGACGCCCTACTACACCGCCAACCAGGCGGTGGTGGCGCTGAAGGACTCCGACGCCGCCCAGGCCACCTCGCTGGCCGACCTGCAGGACGCCCAGATCGGCGTCCAGGTCGGCACCACCAGCCTCTCGGCGGTGGAAGAGGAGATCGACCCGAGCAGCCAGCCGCAGGTCTTCAACAGCTCCAACGACGTCGTCACGGCGTTGAAAAACGAAACGATCGACGCCGTCGTCGTCGACCTGCCGACCGCTCTCTACATCACCGCCGCCCAGGTCCCGAGCGCCACCGTGGCCGGCCAGTTCCCGGCCCCGGGCGGGGACCGCTGGGGCGCCCTGCTGGCCAAGGACTCGCCGCTGACCGCCTGCGTCTCCGAGGCGATCGACGAGCTGCGCGCCTCCGGCCAGCTCGACCGGCTCACCCAGCGCTGGATGAGCCAGGCGGCCGGCGCTCCCCTGCTGCGTTAGCGCCGTCCCCGGCCGGGGTCAGAATCCGCGGCTGGGTTGACCCCGACCGTCGTCATCAGCGATCGCCGCCTCGAACGCGAGGCCGCGAAGCGACGCCGGGCGCGCCGCGGGCAGGCGATCGCCGCCACCTCGACCGTGCTCGTCATCGGCGGTCTGGTCGCGCTGGTCCTGACCAGCCCGGGCTGGCCGACGGTCCGGGAAACCTTCTTCTCCTGGTCGGTCTTCAAGGACGCCTTCCCGGAAGTGGCCGAGGGCTTCTGGCTCGACGTGAAGCTGTTCGTGATCGTCGAGGCGGCGGTGCTGGTGGTCGGCCTGGCGATCGCCCTGCTGCGGACCAGCCGCAGCCCGGCCTTCTTCCCGCTGCGGCTGCTGGCGACCGTCTTCGTCGACCTCTTCCGCGGCATCCCGACGATCCTGCTCGTCTACCTGATCGGGTTCGGCGTCCCGGCCCTGATGCTGAGCGGGATGCCGACCGACCCCGTGGTACTGGGCGGGATCGCCCTCGGTCTCTCCTACAGCGCCTACGTCGCCGAGGTCTACCGGGCCGGCATCCGCTCCGTGCACCGCGGCCAGCGCGACGCCGCCCTGGCGGTCGGGCTGACCGAGGGCCAGGCGCTCCGCCACGTGATCCTGCCCCAGGCGGTGCGGCGGATCGCGGCGCCGCTGCTGAACGACTTCGTCGCCCTGCAGAAGGACGTCGCCCTGGTCTCGATCCTCGGCCCGCTGGAGGCCTTCCGCTTCGCCCAGATCATCCAGGGCGCGACCTTCAACTTCACGCCGCTGATCGCGGCGGCGCTGCTCTACCTGGCGGTGACGGTGCCGCTGGCCCGGGTCGTCGACCGGATGGGCGGGCCGGAGGGGTCGGTCCGGTGAGCGCGGCGGTGGAGCCCGGCGCCCCTGGCGGGCCGGTGCTCGAGGTCCGCGAAGTCACCAAGGCCTTCGGCGAGCGCGAGGTGCTGCGCGGCATCGACCTCAGCGTCGCCGAGCACGAAGCCATCGCCCTGATCGGCGCCTCCGGCTCCGGCAAGTCGACCCTGCTGCGCTGCATCGACCTGCTCGAGGAGATCGACGACGGCGACGTCCTCCTCGACGGCGAGACGATCACCGACCCCGCCGTCCCCCCGGTGGCGGTGCGGCGCCGGCTCGGCCTCGTCTTCCAGGCCTACAACCTCTTCCCGCACCTGACCGCGCTGCAGAACGTCGTCCTCGGCGAGCGCCGCGCCCACGGCGCTTCCCGCGCCGAGGCGGAGGCGCACGGGCGCGAGCTGCTGGCCCGCTTCGGCCTCGCCGGCCGCGAGAACGACCGCCCCGACGGGCTCTCGGGCGGCCAGCAGCAGCGGGTCGCGATCGCCCGCGCCTTCGCGGCGCGGCCACGGGTAATGCTGCTCGACGAGGTGACCAGCGCCCTCGACCCGGAGCTGGTCGGCGAGGTCCTGGCGGCGGTCCGCGACCTCAAGGAGGAGGGGATGACGATGCTGATCGCCACCCACGAGATGAGCTTCGCCCGCGAGGTCGCCGACCGGGTCGCCTTCCTCGACGAGGGCCGGATCGCCGAGCTGGGAGCGGCCGAGCAGGTGCTCAGCGAGCCCCGCAACCCCGCCACGCACCGTTTCCTGGCCCGTCTGCTGCAAGCGGGCCGCGGATAAAAGGCCTTGCTCTGCAGCGATTAATCAATTAATTTGACCCGTATCAAGAACTGGTGTTATGCTGCCGCGCGCATCGACCATTCAAGGGTTGCTGAATGAGTCGTGTCATAGCCCGCACCAGTGCCTTAATCGGTTAAAGGGACGGCGTTGTAAGCCGTAGATCCGGGTTCGAGCCCCGGCTGGTGCATCCGTAAACCAGCGAACCGGAAACCGGGGCTATGGCAGTCAACCTCTTCGACCATCTCGACGAAAGCGCCGTCCAGGGCGAGGGCAAGCTGCGCTGGGCCCCGCGCGCTCCCTACCGGCCACACGAGCGGTACGACCTGATGCTGGTGCCGCGGGTGGTCGGTTGGCAGGAGGACGCCGAGGCGCTGGCCGCGCTCGACCGGATCGCCGCCGACCCCGACGTCGAGGAGGTCGCCCGCGAGGGCGACCAGGTCTGGCTGCGCCTCGACCGCAGCTGGGTCGAACGGGCGGGAGCGACGCTGGAGGAAGGCGACGCCGGCGCGGCCGCCCTCACCGACCTCGCCGCCGGCGAGGGCTACGCCGTCTACTTCTGGGGCGCCAACACGACCAAGGCGCTGCACATCGGCCACCTCCGCAACCTCGCGATCGGCCACGCGATCGGCGCCACGCTGGAGCAGGCCGGCGCCCGGGTCGAACGGCGCAGCTTGATCTGCGACGTCGGCCGCAGCATGGGGGAGGCGATGGCCGGCGTCGTCCAGAGCGGCCGCGACAGCCAGGTCTGGCCCGAGGGCGGCGAGAAGAGCGACCACTTCGTCGGCTCCTGTTACGCCGACTACGTCACCGCCGGCCGCAGCAACGGCGGCGGCCCGACCGACGACGGCGCCGAAGACTCGCTGGCCCGCGAGTCCTCTCTCTATAAGGACAAAGCCGACGAGCTGATCATGCGCGTGCTCGGCGGCGACCAGGAGGCGCTGGAACTGTGGTCGAAAACCCGCGCCTGGGTGATCGGAGGTCAGCGCAAGACCCTGGCCCGGCTGGGGATCTCCTTCGACAAGGTGATCTTCGAGTCCGACTTCCTGCCCGAGGTCGCCGAGCTGAGCAACCAGGGCCTCGCCGAAGGCAAGCTGGTGAAGCGCTACGGCGACGAGATGGTGATGTACGAAACCGGGCGCGAGGAGCTCGAGGAGATGCCGCTGGTCCGCGCCGACGGCCTGCCGACCCAGCACATGCGGGCGCTCGCCTACTGGGCGGCGGCGCCGGAGCTGGACGACATGGTCTCGCTGCAGGTCTGCGGCAACGAGTGGGTCTCCCACGTCACCTGCCGGCGCCAGCTGATGGACGAGCTCGGCGTCGCCAACGGCAACGGCTACGCCAGCCGCAAGGGCGGCGGCCCGCCGACCCACGACGTCTTCCACGGCATGGTCGCCCGCGAGCGGCAGACGATCACCTCCAGCAAGGAAGGGGCGCTGCTGGTCGACGACCTGGTCGAGTGGCTCGACGCGCAGCTCGCCGCCGACTCCGAGCGGACCGCAGTGCGCGGCGCCCATCCCGCCCCGGGGCGGATCGCACCCCAGGTGACGCTCGGCTACTTCCTCCTGCAGCCGAGCACCAAGCGGGTCGACTTCGACCCCGAGAAACTGCTCTGGGAGGACAGCAGCATCGGCTGGGACCTGGCCCGCGCCCAGGCCCACCGGGGCGGCGGCGCCGGACTCGCCGCCGAGGTCGCCGCCGAGGACCCCGACTACCGCTTCGCGGTCGTCCAGGCGGAGATGTACCGGCGCCACCTGCGCAGCTCGGTCGAGAAGCTCGACGTGCTGCCGCTGGCCCGCTACGTCTCCCACTTCGCCCGCTGGTACGTCGAGGAGGAGCGGCCGCCCGAGGTTGAGCGGGTCGTCAACGCGGTGCTGGACCAGGGAGTGCGCGGGCTGGGGCTGGAGGCGGCCTGATGCGCACCCTGCTCGTCGACAACCACGACTCCTACACGTACAACGTCTTCCACCTGCTGGCCGCGGCCTCGGGCGAGGAGCCGGTGGTGGTCAACAACGACGCCGTCTCCTGGCGGGTGCTCTCGCGCTCGGACTTCGACGCGATCGTGCTCTCGCCGGGGCCGGGCCGGCCGGAACGCTGGCACGACTTCGGCGTCTGCCGCGACATCCTCCGCTATAGCGAGATCCCCGTGCTCGGCATCTGCCTCGGCCACCAGGGGATCGGCAACCTGCTCGAGGGCGGCGTCAGCCACGCGCCGATGGCGATGCACGGTCGTCTCAGCCGCGTCCGTCACAGCGATCGCGGCATCTTCCGCGGCATCCCCCAGGACTTCTCGGTGGTCCGCTACCACTCGCTGGCGATCACCCGGCCGATGGGGCCCGAGGGCCAGGAGGTGGCCTGGGCCGACGACGGCGTGGTGATGGGGATCGAGCACCGCACCCGGCCGATGTGGGGGGTCCAGTTCCACCCCGAGTCGGTCGCCACCGAGTACGGGCGGGCGATCGTCGAGAACTTCTATGCCTTGGCGGCGGGCCACCCCCGTCACCACTCGCGCGCAGGGGCGCGCGGGACCACCAGCCCGGTGGGGGGTGCCCGACGATCCCAGGCGTCGGGCGCCTCCCGTTCTGGGCTCGAGCTGCGGACCCGCTCGCTGGAAGGGGAGCCGGACACCGAGGCGGTCTTCGAACGGCTCTTCGGCGACGCCGACCCGGCCTTCTGGCTCGACAGCGCCGACGCCCCGACGTGGCTGGGGCAGAACACCTACATGGGCGCCAGCGTCGGCGCCGAGCGCTGCCTGCTCAGCTACGACGTCGACAGCAGCGAGATCGGCATCGAGCGCGGCGAGGGCGCCAGCGTCGAGCGCGGCTCGATCTTCGACCTGCTCGGCCGCAGCCTGCACGAGCACGAGCTGACCCTCACCGCTCCGCTGCAGCCCGGCCTGGTCGGCGGCTACGTCGGCTACCTGGGCTACGAGTGCAAGGCCGACTGCGGCTCGACCAACGTGCACAGCTCCGACCTGCCGGACTCGATGCTGATGTTCGCCAACCGGATCGTCGCCGTCGACCACACAGGGCGCCGCACCCACCTGATCGCCCTCGGGCAGCCCGACGACCCGGAGGTCGAGGCCTGGCTCGACGAGGCCGAAGCGGTGGTCGCCGAGGTCGTCGCCGCGCCGCCCGAGCCGGCGCCGGCCCCCGAGCCGATCGCCGACCACGTCAGCTTCAGCTGCGGGCGCGGCGAGGTCCAGTACCTCTCCGACATCGCCCGCTGCCAGGCCGAACTGGCGTCCGGCGAGTCCTATGAGGTCTGTCTCACCGACCAGATCTCCACCGACGCCAGCCCCGATCCCTTCGCGCTCTACCGGCAGCTGCGCCGCGGCAACCCCTCGCCCTTCTCCGCCTACCTGAAGTTCGGCGAGCGGGCGATCGTCAGCTCCTCGCCGGAGCGCTTCCTCTCCATCGACCGCGATCGCAAGGTCCAGGCCCGGCCGATCAAGGGGACGATCTCGCGCAGCGAGGACCCGGCCGAGGACGAGCGGCGCCGCGAATGGCTGCGCGCCGACGAAAAGACCCAGGCCGAGCACCTGATGATCGTCGACCTGCTGCGCAACGACATCGGCCGCGTCTGCGACGTCGACAGCGTCCGCGTTCCCGGCCTGATGACGGTCGAGCCCTACGCCACCGTCCACCAGCTGGTCTCGACCATCGAGGGCGACCTGGAAGCCGGCCGCAGCGCCGTCGAGTGCGTGCGCCACTGCTTCCCGGGCGGCTCGATGACCGGCGCCCCGAAGGAGCGGACGATGGAGATCATCGACGACATCGAGCGCGAGGCGCGCGGCGTCTACTCCGGCTCGATCGGCTACTTCGGGCTCGACGGCAACACCGACCTCAGCATCGTCATCCGCACGATCGTGATGCGGCCGGGGCGGACCACGATCGGCGCCGGCGGCGCGATCGTCATGCAGTCCGATCCCCAGGACGAGTTCGACGAGCTGCTCCTCAAGGCGCGGGCGCCGATGGCGGCGATCGCGGCGACGGCGACCGGCAGCGAGGCCGACGACGCCTGGAGCGTCGAGCTCGAGCCGAGCGGCGAGGTGGCGGGGACGCGATGACCGAGGCGGCGCCCACCGAGGCCCGGGCAACGGCCCGGCCGGCGACTGCCGGCCCCGGTTGGCGGGTGCGCGAAGCGGGCGCCGACGACGTCGCCGCCTTCGTCGCCGCGGTCGAGGCGCTGCTCGACGAGCTCGGCGGTCGCAAGCCCAGCCCGGCCGAGCTGCGGGGCGAGGTCGAGGCGCTGCTCGCCGATCGCGAGGGGGGCTCGCTGCTGGTCGCCGAGGCCGAGGACGGCTCGATCGTCGGCGTGCTCAGCGCCAGCTGGCAGCGGGCGATCCACGTGCCGGGGATCTACGCGACGATCCAGGACCTCTGGGTCGACCCCGAGTGGCGCAGCCGCAGGGTCGGTGCCGGCCTGGTCGAGGCGATGGCGTCGCTCTGTCGCGAGCGCGACGTGGCCCGGATCGAGGTCGGCCTGCCGCGCGAGACCTTCGAGGCGATCGCCGCCACCCAGGCCTTCTACGAGCGCAACGGCTTCTCCCACCTCGGACCGCGGCTGCGGAGGCTGCTCGATGACTGAGCTGCTGATGGTCGAGCAGCGGCGCGGGCGCGACGCCGCCGACAGCGCTCCCTGGATCCGCGAAGGCGGCCGCCTGATCGAGGGCCAGGACAGCAACCGCCGCCTCGCCGAGCTGCGCAGCGGCCTGCTCTGCCACGGCAGCGTCCGTCCCGTCGCCGCCGACGCCGCCGACGCCGAGGTGGAGGAGGCGCTGGAAGCGCTCCACGACGAGGACTACCTGACGGCGCTCCGGGAAGTGCGGCCGGAGCAGCCGATGGTCCTGGCGGAGATGTCGGCACCCGGCCTGGAGCCCGACATCCCCGTCAGCGCCGGCCTTGTCGCCGCCGCCCACGAGGCGGTGCGGACGGCGATCGCCGCGGCCGAGCGGATCGTCGCCGGGGCCCAGTTCTCCTACGCGGTCTGTCGCCCGCCCGGCCACCACGCCGGCCCCGCCTTCTGCGGCGGCTACTGCTACTTCAACAACGCCGCCGCGGCGGTGCGGACCCTGCGCGAGGCCGGGATCGGCCCGGTCGGGATCCTCGACCTCGACCTCCACTACCCGAACGGGACCTCGGTCCTGGTCGAGGGGATGGCGGACGCGACGCTGCACTCGCTGCACGCCTCCCCGGTCACCAACGTGGCGCCGCGGACGGTGCTGCCGCGGGCGCGCGGAGAACGCGCCGTCGCCTTCGCCGCCAGCCCCGACGTCGCCACCTACCTCGACGAGGTCGCCGCCTCGGTCGACGCCCTTGCCGCCGACGCCTCGGCCCTGGTCGTCTCGCTCGGCTACGACACGGTCGCCGGCGACCCGCACGGCTCCTGGAGCTTCTCGCCGGAGATCTTCGCCGAGATCGGCCGCCTGCTGGCCGCCCCGGGCCTGCCCGTCTGCGTGATCCAGGAGGGCGGCTACTCGCTGCCGATCCTCGCCCCCTGCAGCTACGCCTTCGCGGCCGGACTGCTCGAGCGCGGTCGTCATTTCGGTCGCATAGCGGACCAAACGACGACCGCACCCTCGGAGTTGGCCCGATGAGTGGCCTCGAGCCCTTCCGCCGCCGCCTCGACGCGATCGACGACGAGATCGCCCGCCTGCTCGGCGAGCGCTTCGAGATCTGCCGCGAAGTCGCCCTCTACAAGAGCGCCCACGCGATCCCGATGATGCAGCCGGATCGGGTCGCGATCGTGCGCCGGCGCTACCTCGACCGCGGCGCCCAGGCGGACCTGCCGGAGGACTTCACCGCCGACCTCTTCGACCTCTTGATCGCCGCCACCTGCAAGGAGGAGGACGAGCTGATGGACCGGGTCGCGGCCAGCGTACGGAGGGACGTGGCTTGACCCTCCCGCCCGGCCCGAGGATGCCGCGCGCGCTGCAGGCGATCGGCTGGATGCAACGGCCGCTCGCCTTCATGGAGCGCTGCCAGCGTCGTTACGGCGACATCTTCACCCTGCGCATCCTCCACTGGGGCGACTGGGTGCTGCTCTGCGACCCCGAGGACGTCAAAGCGATCTTCACGGCCGGCGACAAGGTCGGCGTCGACAGCGCCAACCCGATGCTGGAACCGGTGCTCGGGCCGCGCTCGGTGATGCTGCTGGAAGAACCCGAGCACATGAAGCGTCGCAAGCTGATGCTGCCGCCCTTCCACCGCCAGAGCATCGACGCCGACGCGACGATGATGGCCGACGTGGCGCGCCGCGAGGTCGGCCGCTGGCCGGTTGGCGAGCCCTTCGAGCTCTGGCCGCGGATGCAGGCGATCACCCAGGAGGTGGTGATGCGGGCCGTCTTCGGCCCCGACGAGGAGGGCCGGCTGGACCGCCTGCGGGTGCTGCTGACCGAGCTGACCGAGGCGATGAACGACCCCGCCCAGATGAACCGGCTGTTCCTCTTCGGGCCGCGTTGGGTCGCCCGCAGCCGCCGCTTCCGGGGGGCGATGGCGCCGGTCGAAGAGGAGCTGATGAAGGAGGTGCGCCGGCGCCGCGCCGAGGGCGAGCAGGGTCGCACCGACATCGTCTCGATGCTGGTCTTCGCCCGTTACGAGGACGGCGAGGAGATGAGCGAGAGCGACCTCCGCGACGAACTGATGACGCTGCTGACCGACGGGCCGACCTCCTCCTCGCTGGCCTGGACCTTCGAGCGGCTGCTGCGCCATCCCGAGAAGCTGGAGCGGACCCGCGCCGAGGCTCGCAACGGCGGCGGCGGCGACTACATGGACGCGGTGATCAAGGAGACCCTGCGCCTCTGCCCGCCGGTGCCGGTGGTGGTGCGGCGGCTGCGCGAGCCGATG
>Ga0190271_10001501_pt1 | contig 13360 bp, 11 predicted proteins | sample Popmic356T_FD_133747 | JGI IMG/M metagenome (GOLD analysis project Ga0190271, IMG submission 133747) | Populus adjacent soil microbial communities from riparian zone of Weber River, Utah, USA - 356 T | ecosystem: Environmental > Terrestrial > Soil > Riparian zone | place: USA: Utah | collected...
ACACCAGCAATATCGCGGTTCCCACTATCAGCGCGCGAAGCAGATCTGCGGGCAACGCGGTCCCTTTGGTGTTGCAGAGGCCCATGAGCAGGCCAAAGAACGCAGAAATCGCCCACGTAAAGCGCAATCGCGGCCACGCAAAGATGGGCGGGAAGGAACGGGGAGCAGGTCCAACAGCGCTCGACATGCGCCGACTATAAATCATGACGGCCAGGCAACTGCCGCCTGGCACGGGCCGGACCCCCTTCGGCATCGCCGTTCGTCGGTCCGGGACGTAACTCGTCTGGCGCTGGCGTTCGGCCGTCGCATGGGCCAGCACGCGAGCGGCCGAGGAATCATAGTTTCGGCCCACAGGGGTACAGGAAACAGATCGTGAAACTGAGATACAAGATTCTGATTGGTGTGGCAGGAGTTCTCTTCACGGCGTTGGCCGCCCTGGCGATCACGCTGAGTCACGAGTCGCCCTGCCCAGCCGCCATTCCGCTCGCCGACGGAACGGAATCGATGCGAGCCAGCGTGCAACGTTGTTATGGGTCGCCGACCAATCTTCGGGTCGAGCGGATTGCCAAACCCACGCCCAAGGACGAACAGGTGCTGGTCAAAGTACACGCCGCGAGCGTCAATCCCGCCGAGTGGCACCGGGTCACCGGCAAGCCGTACATCCTGCGACTCGACGCAGGCATCGGTGCGCCGAAGGGCTTTCGCGTGGGCTATGACTATGCGGGCATCGTGGAATCGGTGGGCGCGAAGGTCACGCGCTTCAAGCCCGGCGACGAGGTGTTCGGCGCCGCGGGCGGCGCGCTTGCGGAGTACGTCGTGGTGCGCGAGGCCGGGAACATCCTCCCGAAGCCGCCTCAGATGACGCTCGAGGAAGCCAGCGCGATTCCAATCGCCGCCATCACCGCGCTGCAGGGCCTGCGCGATCACGGTCACATTGCCGCCGGGCAGAAGGTGCTGATCAACGGCGCCTCCGGTGGCGTCGGAACTTACGCGGTGCAGATCGCGAAGGCGCTGGGCGCCGAGGTCACCGGTGTCTGCAGCACGCGCAACGTGGAGCTCGTGCGCTCGCTCGGCGCGGATCACGTCATCGATTACACGAAGGAGGATGTCACCGAGACCGCGGAGCGCTACGACCTCATCCTCGATAACGTCGGCAATCACCCGTTGCGCGCCTTGACCGGCATCACGAAGCCCGCGGGCACCGTGGTCGTTGTCAGCGGGCCCAAGACCAACCCGTTCCTCGGCCCGATCTCGAGAGTCATCAAGCTCAAGCTGCTCGAGAATTTCGTCGACCAGCGACTCGTGTTCTTCATCGCGAGCGTGAACCCCAAGGATCTGGGATTTCTCGCCGACCTGGTGCGCGAAGGAAAGATGAAAACCGTGGTCGATCGGCGCTACCCGCTCGCGGAAGCCGGTGAGGCGCTCGAGTACATCGGCACCGGGCGCGCACGCGGCAAGGTCGTCGTCACGGTGGCTGAGCGCTGACATGAAGCTCAGGTACAAGATCCTCAACGGCGTGGCAGCGCTATTCGCGGTCGGCACCGCCTCGTTGGCCATCACGCTCGCCTGGGAATCTCCGTGCCCAACTACTCCGTCGACGGCCACCAGCGCGGAGACCATGCGCGCCGTCATGCAACGGTGCTACGGCCAACCCAGCGTCCTTACCGTCGAGCGGATTGCGAAACCCACACCCAAGGAAGGACAAATCCTGATCAAGGTGCGGGCGGCCGGCGTCAATCCCTTCGAGTGGCACATGACCACCGGAAAGCCATACCTCCTCCGTCTCTTCAAAGGCGTGGGCGCGCCAGATTCACCGCGCGCGGGTTCCGACTTCGCCGGTGTAGTGGAAGCCATTGGCCCTGGCGTCACACGCTTCAAAGTCGGTGATGAGGTGTTCGGCGGTGCGGGTGGAGCGCTCGCTGAATACCTGCTGGCTCGTGACGACGGCGACGTGGTCATCAAACCCGCGGAGCTGTCGTTCGAACAAGCCGCCGCGATTCCGATCGCCGCGGTCACCGCGCTGCAGGGCCTGCGCGATCATGGCCGAATCGCGGCGGGACAAAAGGTTCTCATCAATGGCGCTTCGGGAGGCGTGGGCACATACGCGGTGCAACTCGCGAAGTTTTACGGCGCCGAAGTCACCGGCGTGTGCAGCACCCGAAACGTGGAGCTCGTGCGTTCGCTGGGCGCGGATCGTGTCATCGACTACACCCAGGAAGATTTCACCGAGGGCAAGTATCGCTACGATCTCATCTTCGACACCGCCGGCAATCACGACGTATCCGACCTGCTCGGCGTGCTGAAGCCGCAAGGCACGCTTGTCGGCATCGGCGGCTCCAAGAAGGATCCCTGGATCGGACCGTTGTGGGGCATGGCCAAACGAAAGATCGTTGCGTCGTTCGTCGATCAGAAGGTGCTGGGGTTCATCGCGAGTGTCACCACGGCGGATCTCGAGTTCCTGGCGGGCCTCGCACGCGATGGGAAAATGCGGTCGGTGATCGATCGGCGCTATCAGCTCGAAGAAACCAGCGCGGCTCTTGAATACATCGGCACTCGTCGGGCGCGGGGGAAGGTCATTGTCACCGTCAACTGAACAGGCCGTGGCCGAGGAGTTCCGCAACCGATTCGATCGGCTGCGCTCGGAGGGGAGCCTGCACTCCGCCGAGTCCACGGCCGCGGCCACCTTCGAGGCCGCCGCACAGACGGCGCGGCATGTGGCCGCGGAATGTCTGCCACTCGGGATCGCGGTCGTCATGCATCTCTATCCCCTGTGCGCGCTCAGGTGCGTGCCACTGCCGTGGTGGAGCGTGGCCAACCTGCGGCGCACCCTGCTCCTGCGCTCTATCGATCGCTACTCGCTGATCCTGGCAAACGCCGGCAGCGAGCGCGCAACCTCAGCGCATGCACCCGTGACACTGACGCGAACGCAAGACGGTGTTCGCGTCGACGGCACCTACGAATACATGTCGCTCGCACACGTGGCCGACATCGTGATGTTCAGCGCTCCTCTCACCGGCAGTCCTAACACCATGTTCTGCGCAGCAGAGCTGCACGGCGAGTCGGTACGTATCGGGCCGTCGCGCTTCGGCGGCAGCATGCAGCTGTCCGATACCTGCTCCGTGTCTTTCGACAACCATCGTGTGCCAGCGCATCGGTGTACCGAGATACCAACCGAAGGAGCTCTGAACTGCATGGCCCAGTACCAGCGCAGCTGGTTCCAGCTGCTGCTCGGGGAAGGCTATCTGGCGCGAATCGGGCGACTGCAGCAGCAGTGGAGCCTGCCCCGGCCGCTGGAGCAGATAGCGAGCCTCAACGAACTGGCGCGCTTGCGGGAATATGCGTTGCGCCTGTTAGGCGAAGCGGCCGCGCCGCGTGCCGTTGAATCCCTGGCACGCGTCTCCGCCGCCATGAAACTTCGCATCTCCTGGCACGCGCAGTCGACCGCCGCCGCGCTGCGTGGCATTGACGACATCTCCGCGAGCGAACTCGGCTATCTGCGACTGCAGCCGACTTCCGATGAACGAATCATCAAGAGCATCGAGACGCCTGCCCTGCTGGCTAGCTGAACTCCACCGGCTTCAGCGCCACGCTTCGTCCGCGCGCAACGCGGATCTTCCGGACCTTGTCGCGGTAGCGCACCAGCGCCTCGCCCCCGGGCGCGCCGCGCAGCTCCGCCGACAGCAGCTTGCCGGCGCGCCACGCGATATCCACCTCGAACCCGCCGCGCGCGCGCAGGCCGCGAATGGAACCGTTAGCCCAAGCACGCGGCAACGCCGGCAGCAGCTCGATCTCCCCGTCCACACACTGCAGCAGCATCTCCATCATGCCGTTGGCGCCACCGAAGTTGCCGTCGATCTGGAACGGCGGGTGGGCGTCAAACATGTTGGGATACGTGCGCGACGGATCCAGCAATAGTTGGATGACGCCATGCGTGTGCTCGGCGTCGCGCAGCCGCGCCCAGAGATTGATGCGCCAGGCAATCGCCCAGCCCGTTGAAAGATCACCGCGCAATTCGAGAGACTTTCGTACCGCCGCAGCCAGCTCCGGCGTGCGGCGCATCGTGATCTGCTCGCTCGGGAACAGGGCATATAAATGAGAGACATGCCGATGGTCGCGCTCCGGCGCTTCCATGTCCCAGTCTTCCATCCACTCCTGCAGCTGCCCTGCCTTGCCGACACGATCCGGCGGCAGTTTCGCGCGCGCGGCGGCGCAGGCTTTGCGAAAGTCCGCGTCCTTCCCGAGGATCTCGGCCGCGCGAATGCAGTTGGCAAACAGGTCGCGCAGGATCTGGTTATCCATGGCCGGGCCTGCACAAATCGAACCGCCGTGCGGATGATTGTTCTCCGGCGAAATCGACGGACTCGTGACCAGGAACTTGCCGGAAGGATCCGCGACCAGCGTGTCGAGGAAGAACTGCGCGGCGCCTTTGAGCAGTGGATAGACCTCGCCGAGGTAGGCGCGATCGCGCCCGTAGTCGTAGTGATCCCAGAGGTGTTTGCACAGCCAGGCGCCGCCCGTGGGCCACATGCCCCAATGCGCCCCATCAATTGGGCCGGTCGCGCGCCACAAGTCCGTGTTGTGGTGGGCCACCCAGCCGCCCGCGTTGTAGTGTTTGCGCGCGGTGACCGCGCCCGTGATCGCGAGGTCCTTCACCATCGCCACCAGCGGCTGCACGCATTCGGCGAGATTCCCCGGCTCCGCGGGCCAGTAGTTCATCTCCGTATTGATGTTGATCGTGTACTTGGAGCCCCAGGGCGCCAGTAGTTTGTCGTTCCACAGGCCCTGCAGGTTCGCCGGCTGCGTGCCGGGGCGCGAGCAGCCGATGAGGAGGTAACGTCCGTACTGGAAATACAGCGCCGCAAGCTGCGGATCGTCGCTGGTCTGCGAATTGCGGATTCGCGTGTTGGTCGGCTCTTCGCTGGCGGGCGTTGCCGGTAGTTCGAAGGCCACGCGCCGGAACAGCTTCTGGTGATCCGCCACGTGGGCGGCGCGCAGCGTTTCGAAGCTCTTGCCGGCCGCCGCGTTGATCTGTGCGCGCGTGATCGCTTCGGGATTGCCGGACACGTCATCGAAGCGCTTGAAACTCGTGGCAATGGCGACGAGCACGACAGCGGAATCCGCGCCGGACACGACAAACTCGCCATCGCGCAATTGCAGCGTGCCGCCTTGTGAAACCACCAACACGCGGGCCTGGAAACGCAGCTTGCCGTCGATTCCCTGTTGCGCGATGTTGCGGCCGTTGAGCAGCAGATGGCCGTCTTCAATGGCCACCGCTCCGGGCATGGGGGTTTCGAAGCCCGCCTGGAAGTCGAGCGTACCCGGACGATCGGCGGTGATTTGCGTCACGATCACCTGGTCCACCGCGGATGCAAACGACTCGCGCGTAAGCGTCACGCCTTCGCGCTGGAAACGCACGCTTGCGCAGGCAGTGTCGAGGTCGAGATCGCGCCGGTAGTCCTGCGCATAGGCCGAGGCACCGAAGGACAGAATCAGATCGCCCACCGTCTGATACGACGGCATGCGAATCGGTCGCGCCATCATCTTGTCGTCGGCGAGTTTCTGCGCGTCGGCATATTTGCCTTCGGCAATTAGCGCGCGCACGCGCGGCAAGGCCGCGAGTGCCTCGGGATTCGACGGGTCGTACGGCCCACCCGCGTACAGCGTGTCTTCATTGAGCTGTAAACGTTCGCGCGCCACGCCTCCGAAGATCATCGCGCCGAGACGGCCGTTGCCAATAGGTAGCGCTTCGGTCCACTGCTCCGCCGGTTGGCGATACCACAGCGTGAGCCTGGAAGTGTCCGCGTCCGCCGCACTGGCCGCGCCGCGAACTACTCCCGAGGCAACGGCGCCGAGCGCCAGGCCACCTTTCAAAGTCTGTCTGCGTGTGATCACTGACTTCCCTCGTTCGAAGAGGACGCAAGGTACTAGAAGTGTCAGCAAGGGACCACGGCCATCGTCGGAAACGTCCACTGCCGCCGTGGACGCGCCAGACAAATACTGCGCGTCCAACTCGAGGAGGTTTCATGCCATACGTGACCGCGAGCGACGACACGCAGCTCTACTATAAGGAGTGGGGCCGCGGCCGCCCCGTCGTGCTGCTGCACGGCTGGCCACTGAACGCGGACTCCTGGGACGACCACGCCCTGGCGCTTGCGGACGCCGGACATCGCGTGATCGCGTATGACCGGCGCGGGTTTGGCAGGTCCTCACAACCCTGGAATGGCTACGACTACGACACTCTGACCGACGACCTGCGCTCCGTGTTCAAGCATTGCCAGGTCAGCGAAGCGTCGCTGATCGGCTTTTCCATGGGTGGCGGCGAAGTCGCGCGCTACATGACGAAGTACAACGGTGCGGGCGTCGTGCAGGCCGGTCTCGTCGCGTCCATCGTGCCGTACAAGCTCAAGACCGGGGACAACCCGCACGGCAGCGAACTGAAAGCGCTCGAGGAGACGACCGCCTCTATCAAGAAGGATCGCCCGAAGTTCTTTGCGGAGTTCTTCAGGAAATTCTATGGCGTCGACACCGCCGAGCAGCCGGTCAGTGACGAAGTACTGCAGTGGTCGCTGGGCATGACCATGCAGGCCGGGCTCAAGCCGACGCTGGCCTGCGCCGACTCGTTCTTCAAGACGGATTTCCGCCCTGACCTCGCATCATTCAAAGTACCGACGCTCATCATTCATGGCACGGCGGATCAGAATGTGTCGATCGATGCGTCCGCGAGACCCGCGGCGCAGGGCATCAGGAACTCAAAGCTCATCGAGTACGAAGGCTCGCCGCATGGCTTGCTGGCCACCGACAAACAACGCATCACCGATCACCTGCTGGCGTTTCTGAAAGGCTGATCACTGCTTGCGGTACAGCCAGATCGTCACGGGGGCGAGCAAGAGCGTTATCAACACCGGCGCGATGAGCGCATGCGCTATCTGCTCGAGGGTCGCCGTCCCGGCCATGAGCCCGCGCAGTGCGGTGGTCATGATCGACACCGGATTCACCTCGACAAACGCCCGCAACCACGACGGCATGGTCTCGGGGTCGACCATGATGTTGGAAGCGAACACCAGCGGAAACAGGAAACTGAAGCCGATGGTCATCACGGTCATGGGCGTGCGGATCAGCAGGCCTAACACGATGAAGATCCAGCCCATGCCGAAGCCGACCGTGAGCAGCATCGCGAAGGATGCGAGCACGCCCAGGAAGCCAGCCTCTGGCCGGTAACCCAGGATGAGACCAATGGTCAGAATGATGCCGCCGGCAATAAGGTGACGCAGCACATCACCCACCATGAGCCCCGCGAACGGCGCCAGCGACCAGATGGGAAGACTGCGAAAGCGGTCGAAAAGCCCCTTGCCCATATCCGTCGACAGGCCCATGCCCGAATAAACCGAGTTGAACACCACAGTCTGCACGAGAATTCCGGGCAGGAAGATCTGTAGATAGTCGCGCGGCGAGCCGGCCAGCGCGCCGCCGAACACGAACGTGAACAACAGCGTGAACATGATAGGCGTCATCACCAGGTCGAACAGCTGTTCGGGCACGTGCTTGAACTTGAGCACGGCGCGCCAGCCGAAGACCAGCGCGTTCGAGAGCGCCGATGGGGCCGGCGGCCTTGCTACCTGTGTGAGCCCGTTCATGGTTTGGCCTTTCCGGTCAGTGCAAAGAACACTTCTTCGAGACTCGGGCTGCCCATCGAGAAGTCCGAGAGCTCGATGCCCGCGTCGATCAGGCTGCCCAACGCAGCGTTCGCGTCATGCGGTGTCCTGGCTACGATTGCCAGCGTTGCGCCTTCTGCGCTGCGCTGGACGCTGCCACCCAGATGCGTTTCGAGCAGCCTGGCGGCCTCATCGAGACGCGCGGCATCTGCCACCGCCACGTGCAGGAAGCCCGAGCCCGTCGCCACTTTCAGCTCCCGCGGCGTGCCCTCCGCGATCTTCTTGCCGTGATCGATGACGGCAATGCGCGCCGCGAGCTGGTCGGCCTCGTCCATGTACTGCGTGGTCAGCAGAATCGTGACGCCCGAGCCCGCCAGCTGGCGGATCATGCCCCACACACTCTTGCGCGCCACGGGGTCCAGTCCCGTCGTCGGCTCGTCGAGGAACAACACGCCCGGCGTCACGATTAGCGACGCTGCAATATCGAGCCGGCGACGCATGCCGCCCGAATAGTCCTTCACTTGTTTCGACGCCGCCTCGGCAAGCTCGAAGGTACCCAGCAACTGGTCGGCCCGCTCTCGGGCCGAGCCGCCGCGGAAGCCCCACAGCCGGGCGAGCATCACCAGGTTCTCGCGTCCCGTGAGGTCCTCGTCCAGTGAGGCGAACTGACCCGTCATCGCGATTTCGCCGCGGACTTTGTCAGGGGCGGTTGCCAGGTCGTGGCCCATGACGCTCGCCGCACCCTCGTCCGGGTGCAGGAGCGTAGCCAGCATGCGCATGAGCGTGGTCTTGCCCGCGCCATTGGGGCCGAGGATGGCGAAGATCATGCCGCGCGGCACGTCGAGGTCGATGCCGTCGACGGCGCGCAGATCTCCAAACTTTTTGACGAGACCGCGCGCTTGCACGGCGGAGACAGAAGCATTCATGCCGGAGACCTTGTGAAGTTCACGAGCGGATTTGGAGGTTCGAACTTTAGCGAAGTTCCGGCCGCGCGGGGGCTAGCTAGCACGCGAATCGCCCCTTCGCAAGCCCATGGCCGGGTGTGTGCCCGGGCGCCATGCGCGTGCTCCCATGTGCGTGCGCTTTGTTTTGAACCGATGGGTTGCCGGCTCCGACTCAGGAGAACGGAACAAACCCGTGGGAGAACCCTCATGTTGCGCACAGCCATATTTCTCGGGTTGGCAATGCTCGTCGCCTCAGAAGCCACGGCCGCTTCCTGGGTGTTCGTGCGGCAGACGCCCGGCAAGCCTTTTCCGACCATCCACGTCTATTCAGACCACGGTACCCAGTGGGATCGCGTCGGACAGCTGGATGCGGGCCTGGAATTCAACATCGACGCGCGCGGCCGCTGCGAAGAGGACGCGAACACGCAGAACTCCTCGTCCCTCGTCGTCAAATCCAACCAGCAGGAAGTAGCCACGGCAAACCTTGCGATCAACGAAGGCAATCGAAGCTATGGCCCGGATCACGGCCAGGGTTGGCGCACGCTCAACTTCAAGGGCCACTACGTGCAGCAGCAGATCCCGGCGTCGAGTCCTGCCGACAATTGCAATGCATGGGCAGCTTCGACGGCGGGCTTTGCACCAGATCCGGTCAAACGGCGCCGCGAATTGCTGGCCGAAGGTTTCTCGCGGGACCTTGAACACGCGTATACGGCGCGATTCACGCTCTCATGCAAGCGCAAGGACGCCGCAGGTTTCGAACACGTGTCATTTCCCACGCAAACCACCGACGTGCGTGCCAAGGTGGTTTGCCACGGCAATCCCGAGGCGCTGAATGTGCCCGATCCGGCCGCGCCACCCGCGCGCCGCGACAAGGTTTCTCAGGGCATCCAGGAAATGCGCGTGTGGGTCAACCCTGGCAAGGATGCCAACTTCACCGGCTTCTGCCCGAAGAAGCTGCACTTCGGGGGCGAGATCGACTATCTGCTGCCGCCATCAGGCGATTCCGCGAACCTGCGATATCGCTACTTCGCCAAGATCGGCAACCGCGTGATCAAGTCAGACGAGTTCGCTACGGTCTTCAGCGCGAGCGGGAAGCGAAACCTTCATAGCTGGCCACTGCCGTTCCCCATCGCTCCGGAGGGCGGCCCCTCATACAAGGCGACGGCTCCGGCCAATCAGCCGGATGTGTTCAGTGGCTATGTTGCACTCGAATTCCTCAGCGGGGTGCAGATTCACGCCAATCTACAGCCCGTGCAATTCAAAGTGACCTGCATCAAGGAAGCCACCGTTGCCGTTCCGTTAGGGGGTGCCGGCCAGATCGCGGCGCCTTCAAAGGAGCCGGAAATTTTTCAGCCACCGCCCGCAGTGAAGCCGCTGCCGGATCTCGTGATTTCCCAGGTAGCCCCAAGCGACAACGCCAGCAAGCTGCGGGTGCGAATCGAAAATCGCGGTGACGGTCCCGCCGGAGCGTTCAACGTAAAGCTGTTCCGCGGCAACAATCTGGCGCCGGTGGGTACTACGGCGGGGCCGATTCCCGCGCATGGATTCCAGGATCTCATCGTGCAGTCCCCCACCCCGTTGACTGGTTTGCGTGAAGTGCAGCTGCGCGCGGACGATCCAAACCGGATTACCGAGACCAACGAAGGCAACAACATCGCCCGCTACAACTTGACAAACGCCTGGCCGAAGTAGCGCCGATGAACGCTACAACCCGGCCTGCCTCGTGTACTCGAGATGCATGGCGACGAAGCGCGACGTGTCGATGCCGTAACGCACCGTGATCTGATTCAGCGCGTCGTCGAGCGCGTCCACGGCCGGCCGGTTTCCGACCGGCTCGAGTAGTTGGTTCGCAGGCCAGTCTGCAGTCAGCCGCTCCGGGAAGATGTGCATGCCGTTAAGAGTCTCGACGGCGTTCATCGTTGCAGCGATCGGCACCGCGCGCGATCGAAAGGTGCGCGACCAGGCATCGGCAACCAGCGCCAGCGTCACCTCGTCTGCGCCGGCCGTGAGTTCGAGGCCAAACTCGTCGTGATTCCAGAACGCCAGTCTGTTGCGCATGGCGGTGAGCGCGAACGGACGCGTGAACTTGTACACCGCACTCCTGTGGCGAATACCCCAGCGCTGGATGCCTATCCCTTCAGCCACGGCCGCCGCCTGCTCATGGCCCGCGATAGCTTCGATGAGCACCAGTGACATTCCCATCGATGCAACGATGCCCGTGGTCGTTGCCACGCCGCGATCCACGACCAGCCGCCGGTTCTCGACGTATTGGATATCTGGATGTTGCTCGAGCAAATCGTCGAGGTAGTACCAATGCGTGGTGGCGCGCCTGCCCTCGAGGAGTCCGGCGTTCGCAACCACCAGCGCCCCCGCGCAAACCCCAATGATGGTGGCGCCCTTCCCGCGCTGGGCCTTGATCCAGGTCATCACTGCAGGGTCATCGGTGCGTTTCATGGCGGGCACGATCACGTAGTCTGCGCCGTCGGGATGTTGCGCATCGAAGTCCGCGATCGTCGCCCGCGGGTCGACTGTGAATATCGGATACAACGTCACCGGCCCCGGCTTCGTGCTCAGCGCGAATACATCCGCTACGCCAGCCCGCTTCAGGAGTCCATACGGCATTAGATAGTCCGTGGTCTCCGTGCCCTCGTTGGCCGCCACAATGGCGATGACGGGCCGCGAGCGTTTCGGCGGCTTGAGTGCAGCCAGGGTGGCGGCGTACTCCTCTTGAGTCACTTGCGGCGGCGGTTCGACGATGGGCGCGTCGGGCAGCGAGTAGATCCATGCGCCAAAGCCAAGAACACCGAGCGCGACGACGCCCAGGCCGATTCTGAATATGAGCTTGCTGTTCAATGTGACCGCCCCATCAGAAAGACGCAGCCCGCGCGCCGAAGTTCATCCCATGTCGCGAGGCAGCGACGCTCACACGGCACCGCGACTCATGCCGATGGGATACGCCTATTTGTCCTACGGAGCCGCAGCTCGAGCCTCCGTATCGTGGCCCTAACAAACGGTAGCCAAGACCGGTAGGTAAGGAGATCACGATGAAGGTTTATCAGGCACTGCTGCCGCTGGTTGCGGCGATGATGATGGCGGGCTGCGGCGGAAGTCGCGGGACCGCGCAGAGTGTGATTGGACAGGCCGACGCCGCCCTCACCACTGCGAAGGAAGAAGCGTCCGTCATTGCGCCGGAGGAGCTCAAGGCTGCCGAGGCCACGCTCGCGGGCATGAAGCAAAACTTCGACGAACGCGAATACAAGTTCGTCGTGGCTGAAGTACCCAAGTTCAACCAGCAGATGGACACGCTCAAGGAAGCAGTCGCCTCGAAGCAGACTGCGGAAGCCGCGGCTGCCGTGGAGTGGAGCGCGCTCAACGAGGAAGTACCGAAAGCCGTGGAAGCCATCCAGGCTCGCGTGGACAGTCTCAAGCCGGCTGCACTGCCGAAAGACGTCACCAAGGAAGAGCTCGCGACGGCGAAGACGGAGCTCGAGACGGTGAAGACCACGTGGGCGGAAGCCACCGCGGCGGCGAGCGCCGGCCATACGTCAGAAGCCGCGGAAAAGGGCCGCGTCGTTCAGGCGAAGGTAGAAGAGCTCAAGAATACACTCGGGATGAACGAGGTACTCGCGAGCGCGGGTTAGTGCGCGCTCTACGCCGCCATCACCTCATGCTCGTAATACGGCGTCTGCCGATCGCTGAGAATCGCCTGCAGTTCGTCAGACGACCGCCCTTGTGGTGACAGCCACGCATCGAGATGCTCGGGCTTGAGATTGATGATCATGCGATCGTGCCCCGCTGCCGCGACCTCGGCCGGCGGCTCATCGGTGATGGCCGCGAAAGACAACAACGGTCGCCCGCCCTTCGGGTCTTTCCAGGTGGCGGCCAGGCAGGCGATGAGCATGGTGTTCGCCGGGCGCGGCACGAAGTGCAGCACCTGGTTCTTGCCATCGCGATCGACGTTTTCGAAGAACGACTCGACCATCATCACGGCGTGTGACACGCCAAACAACCCTTGCCAGTACTTGCCCAGGCTGTCGCGCCGCGCGTTGTAGAGGCCGGGCAATTTCCGATCGATGAACTCCGCCTCGCCCGGCTTGCGGCAGTGATAGCGGCCGAGCCGCATCACGCGCCGGGCGCCGTCCTGCAGGACGATCGGTGCGTAGTGCATGGGAAAGATGCGCGCCTCGGCGACGTGCGGTTTGGTGGCTTTCAGCCGATCGAGGCGAGTCATGGCCTGCTCGATCTTGTTGCCGGCAATACGCTGGCTCTCGGCCGCGGCCTTCGTCGGCTTGGACGCGAGCGTGCGCTCGGCATCGGCGAGCCGTTTCTTCTGCGCGAACACTTCGCGTTCGAGTTTGGTGATCTCCGCCGCGCGAAATTGACCGATGGATTCCTTTATCTTCCGTTCGCCATCGCTCTTGGGCTCATCGAACCAGCGCTCGACGGCGCGCGGAATGCGAATGCTCGAATCGCTGACGCGCGCGCCGAAGATCTCGACGAACTGGTCGATGTCCATCTCCGCGCCGGTCTCGCGGAGATATTTCATGTACGCGGCCTGGATCTGGGCTGAGTAGCACATGGCAGGGATTGTGGCTTGTTGATTACACTAGGCGCAATGCAAGCCACGGCCAAGACGCCCCGGAAGTCCTTCAGCGTCATCTTGAATGGACTGTTTGGCTTGTTTCTTTGCACTCACTGGATCTTCTTCCCGGCGCCAGAGAGATCGCGATTGACCGAGCACAATGGCGCGCTCGAGAGCTTCAG
>Ga0190271_10001503_pt1 | contig 13358 bp, 12 predicted proteins | sample Popmic356T_FD_133747 | JGI IMG/M metagenome (GOLD analysis project Ga0190271, IMG submission 133747) | Populus adjacent soil microbial communities from riparian zone of Weber River, Utah, USA - 356 T | ecosystem: Environmental > Terrestrial > Soil > Riparian zone | place: USA: Utah | collected...
AACTACATTTAGGGGACATAAATGACGGGTTGGCGGCGTTATGCCGCAGTTTATTGCCGCTGTTTATACGTCGTTCCATCAGAAATCCCGCATTCCTGATTGTCGGTGGTTGAGCTGACTTGATCACAGACACACGGGTCGGTCAACGCAGCTCGACCTCAGCAAGTACTACCGGCGGTCGCGGTGGACAGTCTTCCGGTGATTGCGATTTGCGGCGCGCCGAGCGGAGGCCGTATGGCGCGGAGCAAGCTTGCCTTGCGGAGCGCAGGCCGCAGCTCGGGTACGCCCCAGCGCGCGCCGCCATGAGCAAGCACCGGAAGACTGTCCGCCACGACCGCGGGCAGCGCTGGCTGGCGTCGCTCAGGTCACCTTCATGCCCGGCGTGGCGCCGCTGTCGGGCGCCAGCAGGAACAGCCCGGCGGCCTTGTCGGTGTCATCGCTGGCACACAGCACCATGCCTTCGGACACGCCGAAGCGCATCTTGCGCGGCTCGAGATTGGCCACCATCAATACCAGCCGGCCCACCAGCTGTTCGGGCTGATAGGCGCTGCGGATGCCCGAGAACACATTGCGCTGCTCCCCGCCCAGATCCAGCGTCAGCTGCAGCAGCTTGTCCGCACCGGCCACGGCGCTGGCCGCGGCCACGCGCGCGACGCGCAGGTCCAGCTTCTGGAACTCGGCCAGGCTGATCGTCGCGGCCACTGCAGCGGCCGCCGGCGCGACGGAGGCGGGCATGGTCGCCACGCTGCCATCGACCAGCTTGCCCACCGCGGCCGGATCGAGGCGTGTGGCCAGCGGCTGATACAGCGCCAGTGGCGTATCGAGCAGCGGCTGCTCGATATCATTCCAGCGCTTGAGCGGCACGCCGAGAAAGCGTTCGGCGTTGGCCGCCGTCTGCGGCAGCACCGGCGCCAGCATGCTGATCAGCACGCGGAACAGATTGATGCCCTGTGTGGCGACGCCGGCGACTTCAGCGGCGCGAGCCGGCTCCCTGGCCAGCTTCCAAGGCTTGTGCTGGTCGACGTACTGATTGGCACGGTCGGCCAGTGCCATGATGTCGCGGATGGCAGCGGCATAGTTGCGTGACTCGTACAACGCGCCGATGGTGCCGGCGGCGCCGACAAACTCGGCATACAGCGCCGGATCGGGCAGCAGCGCTGCCAGGCGGCCACCGCCACGCTCGATGAAGCCGGCGCAGCGGCTGGCGATGTTGACCAGCTTGCCGACCAGGTCGCTGTTGGTGCGCGCCAGGAAGTCATCCAGGCTCAGGTCGATGTCCTCGATGCCGTCGCTGAGCTTGGCGGCGAAGTAGTAGCGCAGTGCCTCAGGCGGCAGATGCTCGAGGTAGCGACGCGCGGTGATGAAGGTGCCGCGCGACTTGGACATCTTCTGGCCATTGATGGTCAGGAAACCGTGCACATACACCGCGGTGGGGCGGCGCAAACCCGCGCCATGCAGCACCGCCGGCCAGAACAGTGTGTGGAAGTAACTGATGTCCTTGCCGATGAAGTGATACAGCTCGGTGGCGGATTCGGAGCGCCAGTACTCGTCGAAGTTCAGGCCGCGCTGCTTGCGCAGGGCCTCGAAGCTGGCGATATAGCCGATCGGCGCATCGAACCAGACGTAGAAATACTTGCCGGGCGCATCCGGAATCTCGACGCCGAAATAGGGCGCGTCGCGCGAGATGTCCCAGTCCTGCAGACCAGCCTCGAACCATTCCCCCAGTTTGGCCTGCACGGCCAGCTGCAGGCTGCCGCTGGCCAGCCATTGCCGCAGCATGGCCTCGAAGTTGCCAAGGCGGAAGAACAGGTGTTCGGACTCGCGCCAGACCGGCCGCGTGTCTGATACCGTCGATACGGGGTCGATCAGTTCGGCGGGCGTATAGGTGGCGCCGCAGACCTCGCAGCTGTCCCCGTACTGATCGGCGCTCTTGCAGCGCGGGCAGCTGCCGCGCACATAGCGGTCCGGCAGGAACATCTGCGCCTTTTCGTCATAGGCCTGGCGCACCGAACGGCGGGCGATGTGTCCGGCGTCGCGGAGCCGGGCATACAGCTCATGCGTCAGCAGCCGGTTTTCGGGCGCGTGCGTGGAATGAAACTGGTCGAAGCCGATCAGGAAGCCGTCATAGTCGGCGCGATGTTCGGCCGCAACCGCGGCAATCATCTGTTCCGGCGTCGTTCCCTGCTGCTGCGCGCGGATCATGATGGGCGTGCCATGCGTGTCTTCGGCGCACACGTACAGGCAGTCGTTGCCGCACATCTTCTGGTAGCGCACCCAGATGTCGGTCTGCACCGCTTCGATGATGTGGCCCAGATGCAGCGCGCCGTTGGCGTAGGGCAATGCGCTGGTGACGAGAATCTTGCGTGACATGCGGCAATTATTGCATGGCGACGCGGCCGTGAAGGCGCGGAATGCTCAGCTGCGCGCCCTGGCTTCCTCGAACTTGGCCTTGTTGATGGCCTTCTTGTAAGCCTCGGCGCCGCTGATGCTGCCGGCTTCCAGCAGCTGCTGGATGGCCATGTCCATGGTGCGCATGCCCTGCGCGCCGCCGGACTGCATCACGGTCTCGATCTGGTCCAGCTTGCCCTGGCGGATCAGGTTGGCCGACGCAGCGTTGTTCACCAGTATTTCGAGCGCCGCCACGCGGCCCTGTCCGTCGCTCTTCTGCAGCAGCTGCTGCGAGACCACGCCACGCAGCGAGGTCGACAGCATGGTGCGTACATGCGACTGCTTGTCGGAGGGAAAGGCGTTGACCATGCGATCAACGGTTTGCGCGGCGCCATTGGTATGCAGCGTCGCCATCACGAGAATGCCCATCTCGGCGGCGGTGATGGCGGTACTCATGGTTTCCAGGTCGCGCAGCTCGCCGACCAGAATCACGTCGGGATCCTCGCGCAGTGCCGAATGCAGCGCGCCGGAGAAGCTGCCGGCGTGCGTGCCGATCTCGCGCTGGCTGATCAGGCAATTGCGCCGCGCATGCACGAATTCGATCGGGTCCTCGATGGTCAGGATATGACCTTTCTCGCGCTTGTTGATGTCGTCGATCATGGCCGCCAGCGACGTGGACTTGCCCGAGCCGGTCTTGCCGGTGACCAGGATCAGGCCGTTGGTGGCGCGGCACAGCTGGCGCACCGCCGGCGGCATCTTCAGGTCATCCAGCGTCAGTGCCTTGGAAGGAATGGCGCGAAAGACTGCGCCCATGCCCTTGAGCTGACGCATGATGTTGACGCGGAAGCGGCCGCGTTCCGGCAGCGTGTAGGCAAAGTCGGCGCCATCCTGCGACTCGAAGCGTTCGATGGAGCGCTTCGGCATGATCTCGTAAAGAGCCTCCTTGACGTAGTCGGGCGAGAGCACCTCGGGCCGCAATGGGCCCAGATCGCCGTGCAACCGCAGGCGCGGCGGATCGCCGGCAATGAAGTGCAGGTCGGAGCCCCGCCGCTTCAGTAATTCCTCCAGGTAGGCGTCAATCTGTGCCATCGGATGCTCAGGTGGCCGGCATGCCGGCCGGCGGCTCGAGCTTGGCCAGCAGCGTCGTGTCAGTGACGAATTTCTGCAGCGCGCGCTTCTCGGTGGCGTAGATGAAGGCATCGTCCGGATCGATTTCCTTGGCCTGCACTGCCGCGATCAAGGCCTGATCCAGCATCTGCATGCCGAATTCGCGGCCGGTCTGCAGCTGGCTGGGAATCTGGTGCGACTGGTCGGTCATGATCAGCTTGGCGATGGCCTTGGTCATCACCAGGACTTCGCAGATGGCCTTGCGGCCGCGGCCATCAGCGGTCTTGCACAGCACCTGCGTCACCACCGCCAGCAGGCTCTGCGACAGGAAGCTCTTGGTCTGCTCACGCTCCTCGGCCGGCAGGGCGTCGATCATGCGATCGATGGTCTTGACCGCGCCGGTGGTATGCAGCGTGCCGAGCACCAGATGACCCGTCTCGGCGGCCGTCATTGCCATGCGGATGGTGGCTGCGTCGCGCAGCTCGCCGACCAGGATCACGTCCGGATCTTCGCGCATCGCGGCGCGCACACCCTCGGCGAAACTGGGAATGTGGCTGCCCAGTTCGCGCTGGATCACCTGGCTCTGCTTGCTGCGGTGAACGAACTCGATCGGATCTTCCAGGCTGATGATGTTCAGCTTCCGGTTGGTGTTCAGCAGGTCGATCATCGCCGCCAGCGTGGTCGACTTGCCGGTGCCGGTCGAGCCGGTGACCAGGATCATGCCCTGGTGGTAGTCGCACAGCTTCTTGACGATGGGCGGCAGCTTCAGTGAATCCAGCGAGGGCACCTCCGAGGGAATGGCGCGGAAGGTCGCGCCGATGCCGGTGTCCTTGCGGTACACATTGACGCGGAAGCGGCCGCCTTCGGCCGACACATACGAGAAGTCGAGATCGCTGCCGCGCAGGAAGTGATCGGACTGGTTGGGCGTGAGGATCTCGGTGATGTAGCTCTCGAGTTCGGTGTCACGCAGCTCGCGGAACTTGATCGGAATCAGGTCGCCATGCATGCGCAGCATCGGCGGCACGCCCACCGCCAGATGGATGTCCGAACAACCCTGCTGGGTGCCGAGCTTCAGGAATGCATCGATACGTGCCAAGGGTGGCTCCGTTCAGCGGAAGGCGTCGAGCGCGACGCGCAGTTCTTCCATGGTCTGGTAACGCTTGGTCTTGTCCACAGACATGGCGCGCATGACCAGGTCGGCGAGGCCCTGCGGCAACGCAGGATTCACTTCCTTGGCATGCTTGGCCTTGCCCTGCACGTGCTGGTACATCACCGACATGTGGTCGCCCCGAGAGTAAGGCGGCACACCGGTCAGTATCTCGTACAGGATCACGCCCACGGCATAAATATCGGCCCGTTCGTCCACCTTGCGGCCGAGGATCTGCTCCGGCGCCATGTATTTCGGGGAGCCGATCACATATCCGGTCTTGGTCAGCTGCGTATCGCCCTGGCTCTGCGCCGCGGCCACGCCGAAGTCGACGATCTTCAGCAGGCCGTCGTCGTTGATCAGCACGTTGGCCGGCTTGAGGTCGCGATGCACGATGCCCACCTGGTGCGCCACCGTCATGCCGGTGCACAGGTCGATGCCGAACTGCACCGCACGTTTCAGCGCCATGGGCTTCTCGTTGACGATCTCGGCACCCAGCGTGTGCGAGGGGAAGTACTCCATCGAGATCGCGTACAGGCCCTGGATGAACAGGAAGTCGTAGATGCGGATGACGTTGCGGTGCGTGATCTTGCGCGAGTAGCGCAGCTCGTGCACGAAGCGCTTCATCACTTCTTCATCTTCGGCAACGTTGGGGTTCAGGAACTTGAGGATCAGCCGCTCATCGACGACGGTGTCTTCCATCAACAGCACGGTGCCGAAGGCGCCCTTGCCGATGCGTTCGATGTACTTGTAGCGGCCCTCGATGACATCGCCCTGGTTGAGCGTGGCAATGTCTAGCTTGGTGACGGTGGCCGCGGCGGCCTGCTGCACCGCCTGCGCGACCTGGTCTTCCGGAATCAGCAGTGTGCGCGCGGTTTCCCGGGCGCGATCGGGCAGCGAGCGGCCCCCGGAGCCGATGGTGATGTCGGTCGGCCGGGCGGTAATGCCGGAGGCAAAGCGCACCTCGATCTCGGTCAGCGCGCGCACGGCGGCGCGCGCCACGGTGGGGTCGGCATGCGCGGTGTGCGGCTGCAGCTGCACGCGGATCTGGTCGGCGCGCGACTCGTCCACCAGCAGCGCCAGCGCCTGGATGGCTTCGACGCGAATGTCCTTTTCTTCGCGCGCCAGCAGTGGAGCGACCAGGTCGACGGCCTTGGCGTCACCCAGCTTGCCGATGGCGCGCACCACCACCGGCAGCGAGCGGGGCACGTTCGCCTTGAGCATCTCCAGCAGGCGTGGCACGGCGGTCGGGCTGCCAATCTCGGCCAGCGCGTCGACGGCCCGCTCGCTGACCCACCAGTCCTTGTCGCGCGTGGCCTCGATCAGATGCTTGATGGCGCGCTCGTCCTTGGTCTGGTTGAGGATCTCGATGGCGGCACGTCGAATGTCCTCGTCCTTGTCGCGCACCAGTTCCAGCACGGCGTCGATGACGCGCGGACCGCCGATCTTGCCCAGCGCGTCGCCGGCGCGACTGCGCACCCACCAGTCGTCATCCTTGATGGCTTCGAGCAGGAACTTGACCGAGCGCGCATCGCCCACTTCGTTCAGCACTTCAACCGCGGCGCGCCGCGAGTATTCATTCTCGTCTTTGAGCACCGGCACCAGATGCTTGACGGTTTCCGGGTCGCGCGCCTTGATCAGCACATCGACAGTGCGGTTCTGCACTTCGATCTCTGGATCGCGCAACAGGTTGCACAGCAGGGCCGTCTCGAACGGGCCGCTCATCCGCGACAGCGAGCCGAGCGCGGCGGCGCGGATCAGCTTGTTGCCGTCGCCGAGCTGCGTCTGCAGCGCGCGCGCCACCTCGGGGCGGTCGAACTTGCCGAGGATGTTGATGATGTGCAGCCGAGCGGCCTGGTCCTTGCCCTGCAGCCGGCCGATCAATTCGGGAATGGCATTGTCGTCGGCGACCTCGCCGATGATCCGGAACAGCGCCGACTTTTCATTGGGCTCCTGGGCATAGGCTGCCTTCAGCAGTTCACGCACCGACAGACGGGCGCGATGGGCGTTGATGACTTCCAGCAGCGCCGATTTGGAGATGCCGGGTGTGCCCAGCGCTTCCAGCAGCATGTTGGGCGGGTAGTTACGGCTGCTGGTGAGCGCCCAGGACACCCCGGCGATCACCCGCGGGCTGCCCTCGATCAGGGCGGTCATCAACTGCGGAAAATTCCTGGAATCGGCGATGTGCGACAGCACGTCGACAAAGGCCACCGTGGTGTTCTTGTCGGCGTCCGGAAGCGACGCCAGCAGCGGCGCTATGGCCGCGGCACCGACATCCTTGAGTTTGGCGATGGCCCGCTGCGTGTCCGTATCGAGAACGTTGGACGAAGACTTGATCTGCGTGATCAGCCGGTCCGCGCGCAGGTTGGTGAAAAAGCTCATTCGCTAGCTATGATCCTGTGCCCGACGTTGCTGGCTCCGGTGGCTGGGGTACGCCCCGTTGCGGCCCCGCGGCAGGCCACAGATTATGCCACGAACGCCGCGCCGCGCCGCCACTTGACGCGCTAGAATCGCGGCCCGCAGTCAAGGCCCTATCAATGTCGCATTCTGAAACGGCAATCCGTGCCGCCATCGATGGTTTCGTCGAGCCCTGTCTCCGGCAAACATTGGGTCAGGCGCGGGCCGTGACGCAGTTATCGCTGGATGGCTCGAATTTGCGGTTGGCGCTGGAGCTGGGCTTTCCGGTGGCCGGTTACGGTCCGCAGCTGGCGGCGTCGCTGGCGGCGTATCTGCGCAGTGCGGGGTTTGCAGATCTTGACCTGACGGTGGCGCTCACCAGCCGCATCGTCGCGCACAGCGTGCAGCGGAATCTCAAACCCCTGGCGGGCGTCAGCAACGTGGTGGCGGTGGCCAGCGGCAAGGGCGGGGTGGGCAAATCCACCGTGGCTGCCAATCTCGCGCTGGCCTGGGCGGCCGAAGGGGCGCGGGTCGGCATCCTGGACGCCGATATCTACGGCCCCAGCCAGCCCCTGATGATGGGCCTCGCCGGCCAGCGGCCGGACTCGCCGGATGGCAAGCACATCCGACCGCTGGAGGCGCACGGCATCAAGGTCATGTCCATTGGTTTCCTGGTGGAAGCGGCGCAGGCGCTGGTGTGGCGTGGGCCCATGGCCACACAAGCGCTGACGCAGCTGCTGAACGACACGCAATGGGGTGAACTGGATTATCTGGTGGTGGACATGCCGCCCGGCACGGGCGATATCCAGCTGACGCTGTCGCAGCGGGTGCCGGTGGCCGGTGCCGTCATCGTCACCACCCCGCAGGACATTGCGCTGTCCGATGCGCGCAAGGGACTGGCGATGTTCGAGAAGGTGTCGGTGCCCGTACTGGGTGTGGTCGAGAACATGAGCCTGCATGTGTGCAGCCAGTGCGGTCACGCGGAGCACATCTTCGGCGTTGGCGGCGGTGCCCGCATGGCCGCCGAACATGGTGTGCGGCTGCTGGGCGAGCTGCCGCTTGAGGCCGCCATCCGCGAGGAAGCCGACGGTGGCCGGCCCAGTGTGGTGGCGGCGCCGGGTTCGCCGCGCGCCGATGCCTACCTGCACATGGCCCGCAATGTGGCCGGTGCCCTGGCGGCGCGCGGGCGCGATCGCAGCGCGCTGTTTCCGAAGATTGTCGTCGAGGAAAGCTGATGAGCATCAAGTCCGATCACTGGATCCGCCGTTCAGCCGCCGCCGGCATGATCGAGCCTTTCGAGGCCGGGCAGGTACGCTCCATCGATGGCCGCAAGATCATCTCCTATGGCACCTCCAGCTATGGCTATGACGTGCGCTGCGCCTCCGAATTCAAGATCTTCACCAATATCAATTCGACCATTGTTGATCCGAAGAATTTTGATCCCAACAGTTTTGTGGATGTGACGGCAGATGTCTGCATCATCCCGCCCAATTCGTTCGCGCTGGCGCGCACCGTGGAATTTTTCCGCATTCCGCGCAATGTGCTGACGGTGTGCCTGGGCAAGTCCACCTACGCGCGCTGCGGCATCATCGTCAATGTCACTCCGCTGGAGCCGGAGTGGGAGGGGCATGTGACGCTGGAATTTTCCAACACCACGCCGCTGCCGGCCCGGATCTATGCCAACGAGGGTGTGGCGCAGATGCTGTTCTTCGAGTCTGACGAGGTGTGCGGCACTTCGTACAAGGACCGCGGCGGCAAGTACATGGGTCAGCAGGGTGTGACGTTGCCCAAGGCCTGATCAGTCGCGCTGCAGTTTCTGGATCGACATGGTCACTTCGACGCGTTCGCCGCGTTTCTGTTGCACCTGTAGCGGCAGGTAGCCCAGCGAAGGCGCGCACCAGTAGCGCGTCACCCGGTCGGACCCGGCGCGGCCGCTGTGGTAGATCACGGTTTCGATGCTGCCCAGTGCCGTTTCCAGGGTGGCGGTGCCTTCGCGCCGATAGTCGTACTCGCGCAGGCCACGGTCGTTGAAGATGCGGAAGCCGGACGGCGTGCGCCCCTGATTCAGCTCATGCATCAGTGCCACCTGCACCGACAGGTCATCCTGGGTGCCGGGTTCGATCGCCGCATCCACAGTCTTGTCGCCGGCGGTGCCGGCCACACGCAGGGTGGTCCAGTTGAAGGTCAGTTCCTGCGGGCGCGCACGCTCCGGGCCACTGACGGTGTAATGCAGCGGCTGTATACCGTCATGCTGCAGTCGCAGTTCGCTGCGCTGACTGATCTGGCCGGGCATGACGGCGCGGAACACGCCGCGCGCGACCACCTGCGAGGTGTACAGCCACTGATCCGGGGTGGGCTGGGTCAGCGACACTGTGGCGGCACCGGCGGTAATGCCGCGCCAGGCCACGCTGTAGCTGGCGGTAAACGGCTTCAATTCTGCGGTCTGTGCCACGGTGCCTGCCAGCAACATTGCGCCCAGCGCGCTATACAGTGCCTGCCTTCGCATCGATTTCTCCGCTGACTGTCGGCTGCAGCAGCGGACGGCCATCGAACCAGGGCGCTCCGTCGCGCCATTGCAGCCGTCCATCCGCGATCCAGCCTATCACCTGGGGATAGATGATGTGTTCCTGACGATGAATGCGCGCTGAAAGACTGTCCACCGTATCGTCGGCATGAACGCGGATGCGGGCTTGTCTTACCACGGGTCCGCCGTCCAGCTGATCATTGACGTAATGGACGCTGACACCGTGCTGGATTTCGCCGGCTGCCAGCACGCGGCGATGCGTGTCCAGGCCGGCGTAATCGGGCAGCAGCGAAGGATGGATGTTCAGCAGACGACCGGTGTAGCGCCGCGTGAATCCGGAGGTGAGAATGCGCATGAAACCGGCCAGCACCACCAGCTGTGCACCGCTGGCGTCGATGGCTGCGGCCAGCGCGGCTTCGAAGCGGCTGCGTTCGGCGTAGTCCGCGTGGGACAGCACCGAGACTGGCAGCTGCAGCCCGCGCGCGGCGGCAATGCCTGCGGCCGAAGGGCGATCGGCAATCACGGTGACGATGCGCGCACGAACGGCGCCGGTGATGCAGGCCTGGGCAATGGCCAGCATGTTGTTGCCGCGGCCCGAGATCAGGATGGCCAGCGGCAGCGACGCAGCGCTCATCGGTCGATGATGACGCCGCCGTTGCCTGATCGCACGCTGCCGATGCGCTGCGCGTTCTCGCCATGACTGCGCAACAGCGCCAGCGCCGTCCCGGCGTCTGCCTCGGCAACGATGACCACCATGCCGATGCCGCAGTTGAAAGTGCGATGCATCTCGGCGTCGTCCAGATGGCCGGTGTGCGCCAGCCACTCGAACACCGGATCGCGCGCCCAGCCACTGCGGCTCAGCCGCACTTCCAGTCCGTCGCGCAGCACGCGCGGAATGTTGTCGGTGAGCCCGCCGCCGGTGATATGTGCCAGGCCATGCACCGGCAGTGCGCGTGCCAGCGCCAGCAGCGATTTGACGTAGATTCTGGTGGGCGCGAGCAGCCGCTCGAACAGCGGCTTGCCGGCCAGCTGCGTGGCTGCATCCGCGCCCGCCACTTCGATCAGCTTGCGGATCAGCGAGTAGCCATTGGAATGCGGCCCGGAGGAGGCCAGTCCCAGCACCGCGTCACCGGCCTGTACGAGACTGCCGTCGATGATGGCGTCCTTTTCCACCACGCCGACGCAGAAGCCGGCGAGGTCATAGTCATCACCGTGGTACATACCGGGCATCTCGGCGGTTTCGCCGCCGACCAGCGCGGCGCCGGCCTGCACACAGCCCTCGGCAATGCCTGCAATCACCGCCTGCGCCACGTCCAGGCGCAGCTTGCCGGTGGCGTAGTAATCAAGGAAGAACAGCGGCTCGGCGCCCTGTACCACCACGTCGTTGGCGCACATGGCCACCAGGTCGATGCCGATGGTGTCGTGCTTGCCGCTGTCGATGGCCAGACGCAGTTTGGTGCCCACGCCGTCGGTGCCGGACACCAGCACCGGGCGGCGATAGCGGTCCAGCGGCAATTCCACCAGCGCGCCGAAGCCGCCAATGCCGGCCAGCACTTCGGGGCGCTGTGTGCGCTTCACCAGCGGCTTGATGCGTTCGACCAGTTCGTCGCCGGCATCGATATCGACGCCGGCATCGCGATAGGTATAGCTGCGTGTGTCGTTCATGGCTGAGGGGTCAAAGGGCAGGCTATAGTAGCCGAACGCATGCGCCACCTGCCCAACATCATTTGTCTGCTGCGCATCGCGCTGGTGTGGCCGATCATCGTGGCCCTGCAGCAGCACAACCATTCGCTGGCGTTGGCCTTGTTCATGCTGGCGTCGGTCAGCGACGGGCTCGATGGCTGGCTGGCCAAGCGTTTCAACTGGACCAGCGAACTGGGCAAGGTGCTCGACCCGGTCGCCGACAAGCTGCTGCTGATGGCGGTGTTCCTGGTCTGCACCTGGCAGGGGTTGATTCCGCGCTGGCTGACGGTGGCCGCCGTGGCGCGCGATGTGATGATCGGACTGGGAGCCGTGGCCTTCATGGTGGGCTGGGGTCCGTTGCGTGGTCGTCCGATGCTGGCGAGCAAGGTCAATACGCTGCTGCAGCTGCTGTACGTGCTGATGGTGATCATTCATGCCGGGTTCGGCCTGCCGTCGCAGGGCGTACTGGACGCAATGGCCGTGGTGACGCTGCTGACCGTGCTGCTTTCGGGCTTCGGCTATCTGCGCGAGTTCACAGGTCGCGCGCTGCGGATGGCGGGTTGATGCAGCAGCTGCCGCTGGGCGTGCGGCTGCGCGATCGCGCGGTCTTCGACAGTTTTCTCGCTGCAGGCAACACCGCTGTGCTGGCGCATCTGCGGCAACTGGCGGCGCAGCCGCTGCCTGGCCTCAACTGGATTTCGGGCCCGCCCGGCAGCGGCAAGACCCACCTGCTGCAGGCCCTGTGTGCGCAGGCAGCGCTGTCGGCTGCCGCGGCCTATCTGCCGCTGGCGGAGCTGCGTCCGGCCGGCGTCGGGTCACTGGAAGGCTGGCAGCGACTGGCCTGCCTGTGCATGGATGATGTGGATGCCGTCATCGGCCAGCCCGACTGGGAGCGCGCGCTGTTTGCGTTGCATCGGGATGCCGAAGAGCAGGGCACCGCGTTGCTGTTCGCCGCGCGACTACCGCCGCGGCAGCTGGCTTTCGCGCTGCCGGACCTGGCGTCGCGCTGCGCGGCCGGCGCGTTGTTCGTGCTGCAACCATTGAACGAGGTCGAGCAACGCGAGGCGCTGCAGCTGCGCGCCCGATTGCGCGGACTGGAATTGCCGGACGAAGCAGCGGCCTGGCTGCAGCGTCATCAGCGCCGCGACATGCAGACGTTGTACGGTCTGCTGGACACGCTGGATCAGGCGGCGTTGCACGCGCAGCGTCGTCTGACGGTGCCCTTCATCCGCGAGGTGCTGAACCGGGAGCGGGCGCCGCCAACCTGATGGCCAGCGCTGCCACGCGCCGGCCGAGGCTCTGTGCCAGCGTGATCTCATCGGCGCTCAGGCCGGTGCCGACCACTTCCACATGCGATGCGCCATAGGGCGAACCGCCACTGCGGGTCTCGTTCAGCGCCCGCTCGGTGTAGGGAATGCCCATCAGCAACATGCCGTGATGAAGCAGCGGCAGCTGCATCGACAGCAGCGTGCTCTCCTGGCCGCCATGCATGGTCTGCGTGGACGTGAACACCGCAGCGGGCTTGCCGGCCAGTGCGCCCGACAGCCACAGACTCGAGGTGCCATCGAGAAAATACTTCAGCGGCGCCGCCATGTTGCCGAAGCGGGTCGGGCTGCCGAGGATCAGGGCGTCGGCGCGCCCCAGGTCATCCAGCGTGGCGTAGGGCGGGCCGGACTCCGGCAGCGCCTTCGGTACGGCTTCATTCCCGGCACTGACCGGTGGCACCGTGCGCAGCGTGGCCGTTGCGCCGGCTGCCTCGACGCCCCGCGCCACCTGGCGCGCCAGCTCCGCAGTACTGCCTTTGCGGGAGTAATAGACGATCAGCACCTCAGTCATGCTCGCAGTCTACCTGCTCGCGGTGTGGCTGCGACGCCGGCTTGCCGGGGCAGGTACACTGCCTGCGCCATGAAGCTGTCGTCGTATGTCCACGGACGGAACAACAACTTCAATCTGATCCGGATGGTGGCGGCGCTGGCCGTGCTGGTTGGTCACGCCTTCGTGCTTCGTGCCGGCGCCGATGATGCTGACCCGCTCGCGCGCCCCCTGGGCATGACCCTGGGTTCGATCGCGGTCGATGTGTTCTTCATCACCAGCGGCTTTCTGGTCACGGCC
>Ga0190271_10001505_pt1 | contig 13353 bp, 10 predicted proteins | sample Popmic356T_FD_133747 | JGI IMG/M metagenome (GOLD analysis project Ga0190271, IMG submission 133747) | Populus adjacent soil microbial communities from riparian zone of Weber River, Utah, USA - 356 T | ecosystem: Environmental > Terrestrial > Soil > Riparian zone | place: USA: Utah | collected...
GCATCGCGTCGCGAACGGCTGTCGACAACCCGGTGGCGGCATCGAACACCGCGCTACCGGACACGGCCAAGAGCTCGATCGAGTCGCCGTTCCACATGCCGAGACAAACGCGATTGGCGCGCAACGACGCCGCGAGTCGATTGACTACGGCGGCGGCCGCCGCCGCGAGCTCGCGATGCTCGAGGGCGGCTGCGAGCAGATCCAGTGTTTCGCGCGAGCTGTCGGCTGCGCGCGCCGTGTCTTCGGGGGCTCGGTCCGGGCGAAAGAGGCGCAGACGGCCAAGAGCGGCGTCACGCAGCGGTTCCTCTGGGGCAAAACCAGACCCCGGAGCTCCACTGTCAGTGTCGCCCGTAGACGTTCGCTCGCCTGACTTGACGGCCGGCGTCATTGCTCACCCGCCCCTTCGAGCGCCGGTGTTATGTGCAAATCGCACAGACATCGACCGGTGCCGAGGATTGGTAAAGTTAGCGCGGAACGGCCTACGCCCGCGTGGACCCACGCCGCAAAACGCTGCGGGGCTTCGCTACCGCCTACTGAGACGTACGTCACGCCCGATTGGACTCGAGCGCCCGGCCGTGCGGCGGCGATCATGCCTCGAGACGGGCTTCGGCTCGGGGCCGCGAGCGCAAATGGCGCGAGTCGGCCTCTGCTCAAACGGAGCGGGGCGACGCCTTTTGCACCCAACCGTGGAGGTGCGCGAACGAATACACGATCAGATAGCAAACCAGCGAAAACGCGAAGAACGTCGTGGAGAAAGCGAGTGGTTGGACGTCGTTCCAGGGATTCGCCACGCGTGCGACACCGCGCATTGTCCCGATCGGATCCACGAGCGCATCCCACGAGTTCCAACGGAGGAAGCGCCCGAGATAAACGCCGAAGGCGCTCAAACCCAGCATCGCGAGCGCAAACAACCAGCCGGCCCACCGGCCCATCCATGCGCGGATGACCTCCTGCATGAGATACAGGGAGAGGTACCCAAGGAAGAGCCCCGTCTGCGCAAACGCCATCACGCAGATGATGTCGTACCAATACGGCACCGGCGGACTTACACGCAGATGCACGATGTCCGTCACGATATAAGGCGCATTGGGGAAGAACAGGAACCAAACGACAGCCGCCGCGAGCAGCAGCATCCAGCTGCGGGTCTGGCGCGCCGCGAGACCGTAGAACGCCAACGCGGCCCCGACCGGCACCCAGGCGAGAAACAGATTCCAGAAGAAGAACACGTAAGCCGTGGTTCCCGCGTAGTACGCCCGCACGACGACGAGCGCGCAACTCAGGAGCGACGCGAGCGCAAGCGCGAGGATCGCTGCCCACGTTTGGCGCACGGGAATCAGGCGCTCGTTCAAGCGGCCACCTCTTTCCAAACGAACAGCCAAATCGCGAGCCCGAGTGCAACGATAGCCCAAACGGTCAGGCCTGCGAGCGTCGGCAGAATATCCCCGATGCCCGCCCCGTTGACGATGATTTCGCGCAAGCCCGTCGCAACGAAACTCAGGGGGAGCAGATGGGCGAATGGTTGGATGAGATCAGGCAACGTTTCGATCGGGTAGAAGATGCCCGATAGGAAGACCTGCGGAAAGGTGACGAGGTTCCCAATGGCCATGATCGCTTGCTGAGTTTTGGCGAGGCTGCCAAGACAAAACCCGATGCTCAGGAACAACGCGGTACCGAGAATGCCGACGACATATAGCGATGCGAACGAGCCGGCGACCTCGACTCGGAAAAGCACCACCGCGATCCCCACGAGGACGGTCAACTGAGTCATGCAGATGATCGTGCGTGACAGCACGAGCCCGCCGATGAAATGCTTCGGCTGGATCGGCGTGACGAACAGGCGCTTGAGAATGCCTTTGCGCCGGTATTCCACGATGTTGAAGCCGCTGCCGCCGATACTCAGTGTCATGAGCGTGAAGGCAAGCAGACCTGGCACTACGAAACTCAGGTAGTTCTGCGAGCGCGCCTTCACGTCTTCGACGGTCAGGCTGAACAGCGACGTGATGTTGCGTAGGTCGCGCTCCACATCCACCAAGGCCTGCTCGAGCACGGGCATGATCAGACCGAGCTCGCGCACCTGCGCGGCGTCGACGAGCACTGTCAGCGCGCTCGGCGTGCCGTTGTCCTGGAACCCGGCAGGCAATATCAAGGCCAGCCGCAGGTCGCCGGCAACCACCTGCTCACGCAGCGCCGCTTCGTCGCCTTCACTGACTTCGAACAGCGGGTTGGCGGAGAGCGTTGCGACGAATTGCCGCGACAAGGCGTTACCAGCGCTGTCGACGATACCGATCTTCATCGGGTCGTCTGCACCACTGCCGGCGAGACCGAATACGGTCATGAATACCAGCGGGAAGAACAACGAAAAGAAGATGGCCTGACGGTCCCGCGAGAACAAGCGCAGGAACGTGCGGGTCATGACGAACGTCAGATTCATGGATACTTCAGTCTCACTCGCGCAGCGCGGAACCGGTCAGATGCAGGAACACATCTTCCAGGTTGCCATGCAGCGGCGCCGTCGGCGGCTCCGGCGCATGTTGCAGGATCAGCTCCTGTGGAGTGCCCTGCGCGATGATCTTGCCGTGGTCCATGATCGCGATGCGGCCGCACAGGGACTCTGCTTCTTCCATGTTGTGCGTCGTCAGCACGATGGTCATGCCCTTGGAATTGAGAGCGCGAATCAGATCCCAGATGTTGCGCTTGGCTTGCGGATCGAGGCCGGTGGTCGGTTCGTCGAGGAACAGCACCTGCGGTTCGTTGACGAGTGCGCAGGCAATGGAAAAGCGCTGTTTCTGGCCGCCGGACAGCTTCGCCGGTTTCGCGTCCGCCTTCTCCAGCAGGTTGACGCGGCCGAGCAGCGTTTCTGGCGCCTCGGCGCGACCGTACAGGGCAGTAAAGAGCCGCAACAATTCGCGCAGGGACAGGTGATCGAAATACTCGTTCGCCTGCAACTGCACACCGATGCGTTGCTTGACCTTGTACGGCTCCGCCTTCACGTCGAGGCCGGCAACGATCGCGACACCTCCGCCGATGTCGGTCAAGCCTTCCAGCATCTCCAGCGTCGTGGTTTTGCCGGCGCCGTTGGGGCCGAGAATGCCGAAGACTTCGCCGGCCTCGATTGCCAGCGAGACGCCATCGACCGCATTGAATGTTTCACCTTTGCGGTCGGGGCGCGGGTAGCTCTTGAACAGGTCGCGGGCTTCGACTATGAGCATGGCGACGTCACAGCGGCTACTTCCACCCGCCGTTCCGCAGCTCGACGGGCAGGATCTTCATGAACGCCTCGACCGCGTGGATCTGCCCGTCGTAGACCTTGAACGACTCCCAGACCGTGAGCTGATCGCCGCCGCTCTCCCTGACGCCCCACGCCATGCGCAGCCACACGATCCCGAGACGCTCATCGACGCCGATCACACGCGTCTCTACGTCGCCGAGGCGGTTGAAGATAGCGAGCGACTGGGTGGCGATGTTCTGGCACCCAGGAGCGAACTTGCAGTCCGGCCCGGCCATGATCTGCCCGTTCTCGTAGCGATAGGCGCCCGGCGCGAACGGCGCGCTCACGTCGGCGAACGTCGTAGCCGCGTTGAGACCTTGCGGATAGTGCATGGCCGCCTCGATGGCGTCCTCGCGCGAGGACAGCTGGTCGGGCCGCGGCACGAAATTCATCCCTTCGCTGGGCGTGACCAGACCGTCGATGTTGAAGATGAGCCCGTCCGTACGGCTGCGCGTTGCGACGGTCTCGATCTCCGCGATCCTGTCGTCAGCGACCTTCAGGCGCACGACCAGCAGCACCGGCGCACCGACCTCTTCCACGACGACGGTCACGCCCGCCATCCCCGTGCGCTCGTCGAGGATGTCCTGGCGGTAGCCACGCAGGCGCGTCACGGTCGTGACGAGACCCACCCGGTCGAGCGGCTTTTCGACGCCGTCCTCGGTGACACGTACGTTGGCCGCAAGCGGAAGCTTGCTCGTGTCGTGCTTCACGAGCGCGTAGAGGAACGTCGTCATCGTGCCGCGCAGACATTCGCGATCGCAGGCCGCGAGCGCCGGCGACGCAAGGACGCTCCCGAGCAGCGCGAGGCAAAGCGAGGCAATGCTCGTGGGAACGGACTTCATGATGATCTCCCCCGTGACGTGGGCCACGGCTCTTTGATTGGCTCGTTCGGCCGGTGGACATGGTAGCCCAAAAACGCGGCGCGCCCTTCTCGGGCGCCCTCGATACCGCCTCGGGCGCCAGGGCATTCCCGGTTGTTGCTATGCTTCGACAATGAACCGGCATTTCCGACTCAGCCATCAAGCTTCGCGGCTCTTGCCCGCGACGTTATTCGGCGCATTCGTTGCAACCTCGATCGGCTGCCAACCAACCGGCGCGCCGCCACCCGAGTGGAACGCCGCGGTCGTCGCGGAGATCGAAGCGTGGCGCGCGGAGCACGAAGAGAGCTACACGCGCAATTGGGTCACGATCGAGGGGCTGCACTTCCTCGAGCGGGGCACTCAGAGCGCCGGCAGCGCGCCCGACAATGACGTGATCTTGATCGCTTCCCTGCCCGAGCATCTCGGCAGCTTCACGGTCGCGTCCGACGAGGTGACCTTCTCACCCGAGCCGGGCGCTCCAATCACGATCAACGGCGAGGCCGCGGCGTCGGCCGTAGTCCTTCGCGACGACGGCGCGGAAGAGCCGGACGTCATCGAGGCCAACGGAGCGAGCGTGGTGGTTCACCGTAGTGGCACGCGCCTGTCGCTGCGCGTCAGGGACCCGAACGGCGAGCGCACGCGGACCTTCCAGGGCTTCGAGTGGTTTCCGATCAGCCGCGACTACCAAGTCCTCGGCCGCTTCATTCCCGATGCGACGCCGCGCAATTTGCCGGTCGTCAACACCTTCGGCGATGTGGATACCTACGAGACCGAAGGCGTCGTCGAGTTCACACTGAACGGCGAGGCGTTGCGCTTGCGGCCTTTCACGACGGAGCCCGGGCGGTTCTACTTCGTGTTCAACGACGCATCGAGCGGCACCGAGACCTACGAGGCCGCTCGCTTCCTCTATTCGGACCTGAGGCAGGACGGCACGACCATTCTCGACTTCAACGAGGCGTATAACCCGCCTTGCGCGTTCAATCCGTTCACGACGTGCCCGATCCCACTGCCCGAGAACCGGCTGCCCGCCAAGGTGCTCGCCGGCGAGAAGAAGTATCGCGGGGCAGCACCGTAGAGAGGTTCAGTCCAAAGCGCCGTCTGCACTCGGCGCCCGTGGCTTCGCTCGATGCCCCCGCATCGAAGCAGCCTAAGGCAGCTCGAGCACGACGAACTGGCGCTCGCTGACGTAGAAGACATGCCCGCCGCGTGGATCGACTGCGATCCGCGCGGGTAAGTCGTTCGGCACGCCCGGCACCGCAATCGGCGTTCCCTCCGTGAACGGCGCCGATGCCACGTCGAACACACGCACGCTCGCAGGCGAGAACTCCGGCGCATAGAGCCGCATACCGTCAGGAGCTAGCTCGCCAGGGTACGAGCCCTCCGGCAGCGTCCCGAGTACCGCAAGATTCGGACCGAGCAGCTGGAAAAAAAATTGGGGGGACATCGGCGACGAGTGCACAAAGGCCCGATTCGCGTGTCGGCTCAAAGACGCCAGGTTGTCGCGTCCCATCGTCGGCGAAGCCGCGATCGTGCCGGCCGAGGAGTCGTAGTATCTGAGCTGCTGGTCGACGTTGTTGTTGTTCCACGCGAAAAGCACGCGGCTGCCGTCGCGACTCGCGACGGGAGCGCCGCCCAGCTCATAGTTGCCCGGTGTGACGAACGTTCGCGAGCGCAGCGAGAACGCTTGCGGCGAGTCGCTGATGAACACCAGGCCGTCGTTCGCGACGGCCAGCTGCCGCGATATGCCGCCCGAGAAAGACGGCACGGGGTACGTATTCGTCGTTTCCATCGTGGCCGGGTCGACGAGCAACAGCTCCGCCAGCGGCGGATTCAATTGCGCCTGCCTCAACACGATCAGCGCCGACTCGTCGGGACTCAACGCAACGTCGAAGAGGTTCTGATAGGGGTGCGGTGTGTGCGTCCACTCCGCCGTCCCCGCGTCGTACGAGAACCTATGGACGATGCTGGGCGTGCTGGGCGTTATGCCCGTGCCGCAGAAGTAGCAAATCGCGGTGAACACAGCGCGATGCACTGGACTGGAAACGACTCGGTTCTGCAGCCCCCACGGCGAGGCCATCGGCGCGTCGAGCGATGCCGTCGCATACGCCGGCGGGGCCGTCACGAGCAGCGTGCCCGAGTCGCGCGTGTAGCCGAGCAGGTTGGAAACCGTCACCGAGTGGTCGCCGGGCGTCAACGCGCTGCCGGGCACGAGATGAATCGTCCGATCGTTGACGACAGTCATGTTGGCGCTCGGGACGAGGACGCCGTCGACGCGCAGGTTGGCGTTCGGGTCCTCAAGGCCGCGGCCGTGAACGACCACGTAGTCTGTGTCGAGCGTGTCCGTGAACGCGACCGGCGCCACGAAGTGCACGCCGGGGAGCCGCAGCTTGAGCCGGACCGGGAGATTCACGGCCGAGATGTTCGGTGTGGTCGGCGTGATCGTGATGATGCCGTCGTGGTCACCGTCCTCCATGTCTTGGATCTCGAGGCCCTGCAGCTGCAGCACGAGATTGTTGGGTGAGCCCGTGCTCATGCCGTTGCCGCCCGTGATCCACGGCACGTTGGTCGTCGCGTTGAATTGCACCGGCGCCTGCGTGGCGGTCGCAACCGTCGCCGTTCGGTTCGCGAGAGCCCCGGCTGTCGTCGAGCCGTTCACCTCGAACTCGATGACCGACATCGCGGGACCCCCGAGGGCAGGGTTCACGAGGCCGCTGAACGGGACGTCGACGTTCGTCGCACCGCCGCCCGCGGAGAAGGCGAGGCGCACGCTGGCCGCGGCCGCGCCCGGCCGCACCGCCGGCGTGCTCGCGTTGCCGGACACGGTGACCGTGTCGCCGGCCACGGTCGCGCTGAGCCACGGCACGTTCGGAGTGGCGGATGTGAGTGTCGCGCGACTGTCGGGGCGCGTGACGGTGAGCTGTCGCGCAGCGGGTTGCTCCGATTCAACCCACGTCGCTATCAGACTCACGGGCAACGCGGTCGGCGCGGCGATGACTTCGAGCGTGATCGGAATGTCGACCTGGGCGATGGGATTCAGGTTGACGTCACCGGTGGCGACCCGCAGCGTCGTCGTGTAGGTCCCGGTCCCAGGCACGAGTCCTACCGTCGGCAAGCGGCGCACCGTGAAAGCGCTGGCGCCCTGCCCGCCGCCGGTGACCACCAACCAAGCCGGCAACGGCGGTGAGTTCGGCAGCGTGCCGACCGCGAAACCCGCGACGGTAGCGCCGGTCCAGGTGACCGAAATCGACCGGGGCTCGCTGGTTTGGTCGTTCACGAACGCGACGAAGGAGACCGAGACCGGATTCGTGGTGACCGTAGGCCCACCGCCCCCACCTCCGCTGCCTCCGCCTCCGCTCGCTCCGCCGCCTCCGTCTCCGCTGCCTCCTCCACCGCCGCAGGAGGCAAGCAACGCGCTCAGCGCGATGACATGCGCGAGGCCGCAGAAACGCGAGCGCGGGTGGCGTGCGGCAGTCAAGTTCATGGCTGCTCTCGGATCCTTTTGGAACCGCGCGCTAGGATACACAGAACGGCGCGCAACGCGAGCAGGCGCTAATCCGCGTGTGTTTCTCGTCTGATTCTGGCAAATCGCGACGCAGGAGCCTGCCTTGCAGCGTGCGCACGCGCCCCGCAACGCGCCGAGGACTTGTTCAGCGCGGCCGGCTCGCGGGGCGGAGGAACCGCCGCAAGAGCTTTGCAGGCCAGACTATTCCGAAGCGCCCTCTGTCCGCCGTCCCGTCTCCGGAGAGAGGCCGCCGAAGCCGATCGTCTTGCCGTTCGCAGTGAAGGCTTGAATGAAGCCGCCGTCCTCACCGTCACGCCGCGGCGCGATCAGGATCGCGATCTTGTCGCCGGGCTTCAACATATCGCGCGTGTAACCAGCACGATAAAAGTGACTCGCGCTGTGGCCCTCGTACTCCGCTTCGCGAGTGCCCCGCTTGTCATCCGTAATCTCCACGACGGCCCACGTGTGCGGATTCGTGACGTTGAATTTCTTGACGACTCCCTCGATCGTGACGCGCTGCGCGAAGTCGAATTGCGCGGCCGAGTGATGCGCCATCGCGGCTGCCGCGCAAAGAGCGAGCACCGAAGCGAAAGCGGCAGCAACGAATGTCTTCTTGTTCCTTGGCATCGAGAGTCTCCTTGTGTCTAGCGAGCGACTTGCTCGCGAGACGTCTGTCATGCGCTAGCTATTCACGTTCCTCGCGAATCTTGTACACGTCGCTCATCCGAGCTTCGACGGGCTCGCCCGCTTCATGCTGCGCACGCCGCAACTCGAGCAGCTCGTACCAAAGCTCGTCCTGGCAACCGTAGGGGATGATGAAGCCGTCGTACCGCTGGTATCTTCGCTCGAACTTGATCGGCGCCGTGTAGTAGACGGGATCCGTGATCGTCGCCTGATAAGTCAGTACCTTCGTGCCGTTCACGTCTTCGAGCGAGAAGCGCTCGTCGATCGTAGCTTGCTCCGAATACGCACTCGCGCCCTGATCCAGCCCGTCGAGCAAGTCGGTGGTCTTGACGACGAGCGCGCCACCTTCCCAGTGCCCCGCAGAATATCCCGCGCGGCTCGGAAGCCGCTGCTCGGGCGGAACCTGCCGGTCGCCGATGTAGATACGCCGCGTCTCGTTGTTGACCTCGTAAATGAGTGTGAGCTGATCAGGCTTCTGTATGAATTCGATCGGGTAGCCGCCAGGAAGGCCCATCATGCCCGGAACGCCGTAATCGGCGCAGAACGTGGCGCCGTTGAGCCGCGTCGGTCCAGCCAGCACGCGATACTCCTCGACGCGACGGCGCCCCTCTTCCGTTAGCGGAGGCTCCACCCGCGCGGCGCCGGCTCCGGGCGCACGTCCTTGCCCTTGCGGCGCGGCGCGGTAGGACTCCCAGATACCGGTGAAGTCGGGTTGCTGCGCCTCGGCGACGGAAATTGCGACGCCGCAGACGGCGGCTGCGACCGTTGCGATCAGCGAGCTGCGGGCGCGCGGTGCTTTCGACATTCCTGAGCTCCTCGAGGTTTCGAAGCGCAATGTAGCGCTTCTGGCGCAGCGCAGGGTGCCCCTTGGCGGTTCTTATGCTTTGGCGTTGGCGCGCCAGCGAGTCTCTTCGGGCTCATCCTGGCGAGGGCGGCCGTGTAGTATTGGGCGTCTGCGCGTAACGCTTGAGGGGGAATGCCATGAATCACACCTCGTTGTCATCGAGTACCGCATTCTGCGTGCTGCTGGTATCGCTGGCATTGCCGCCCAGCCAGGTGGGCGCGCAATCCCGCTGGCAGGACGATGCCCCCGGACGCACGCATCGCATCGACGTCTCGAGGCTACCGGCACCCTTTGCGACGCCTTCGGCGCGAGACTTTCCGGCCATCGCGGAAAAACCTGGCGATGCCTCGTTGAGGCTGCCGCCGGGATTCAAGGTCGACGTTTTCACTCGCGATATCGACGGGCCGCGCGTGATGCGCGTCGCTCCGAACGGCGACATCTTCGTCGCCGAGACGGGTCAAGGCCGCATCAAAGTGCTCAAGCCCTCCGCGGACGGAACGAGTGTCGCGAGCTCGGTCGTGTTTGCGAGCGGGTTGACGCGACCGTTCGGCATGCAGTTCTACCCGGCCGGAGCGGCGCCACAGTGGCTGTACGTGGCCGAAGAAAACCGCGTGGTTCGTTACCGCTACAGCTCGGGCGACGGCAAAGCCACAGGTGAGCCGGAAGTTGTGGTGAGCCAGCTCGCGTCGACGGGAGGCGGCCACTACACGCGTGATCTCGTGTTCTCACCGGACGGCCGGCGCATGTTCGTCGCGGTCGGCTCTCTGTCGAACGTCGCAGAAAACATGCCCAAGAAATCCGCGGATGAGATCAAAGCGTGGGAAGCCGAGCGAGGCGTCGGCGCCGCGTGGGGACAGGAGGAGAACCGAGCGGACCTGCTCGTGTTCGACGTGAGCTCGAATCGACCCGGCAAGCCATACGCTACGGGCATACGCAACTGCGTGGCGCTCGCCATACAGCCCGGCACGGGCGATCCATGGTGCACGGTCAACGAGCGCGACGGGCTGGGTGACAACCTCGTTCCCGACTACTCGACGCGCGTGCGCGAGGGCGGCTTTTACGGCTGGCCTTGGTACTACATGGGCGACAAGGAGGATCCGAGGCACTCGGGCGCACGCGCGGACTTGAAGGGCAAGACGATCACACCCGACGTGCCGTACGAGGCGCACTCGGCGGCGGTGGGCTTCGCGTTCTACACGGTCACGTCCGGGCGCTCCGCGTTCCCGGCCGAGTACGTCGGCGACGCCTTTGCCGTGTTCCACGGCTCGTGGAACCGCGCGGACCGCACGGGTCACAAGGTTGTGCGTGTGCCCATCGAGAATGGCGTGCCAACGGGCGAGTACGTCGACTTCCTCGTTGGCTTCATCACGCCGGATGGCAAGCCTTGGGGCCGGCCCTCCTATGTGACCGTGATGAATGACGGCGCGCTGCTGTTGAGCGACGACGACGGCGACGTCGTCTACCGCATTTCGTACGCGCGCTGACCGCCGAGCGGGAGCGCTACGGCAACGCGAACACCTGAATCCGGCTCTCGGTCGCGGCACCGGGCCAAATGCCCGACTTCATGCCGGACGCCACGCCGATTCTTTGTTTACCCGCGGCGGAATAGCTGACGATTCCGCCGCCGATCGACTGGCCGGTGTCGAGCTCGTACAGCACCGCCCCGCTCTCGGCGTCGAACGCACGGAAGCGGCCTGTGAGGTCCGCCGTGAATAACAAGCCGCCGGCCGTCGGCGTCACCCCCGCAACCACGGGCGCCGCGGCGGCGAATTTCCAGCGGACGGCGCCGGTGTCCGCGTCGAAAGCCGTGATCCAACCCTTAGCCGTTTCGGGCGGCGCTTGGATCTCGCCGATAGCCGAGCCGAACCAGATGGCACCCGCCGACGGCACCGTTGCTTCCTGCGCGAGCTGGACGCTCGCGCACCAATCGACGGCGCCGGTATACAACGTGTTCAGCGCGGGATGGAACGCTGCGCCGTTCCACTCGTTGCCGCCCTGGATGCCGGGACAGAAGCGCACACGTTCTGTGCGCGACAGCGGCACGTCGGCGTTCTCGCGCGTCGTCGTCGGCGTTTGAAAGATCGTCGGCAACCGCGCGCCAAGCTCCGCAGTCGTCGCGAGGGCGCTGCGGTCGAGCACCGACAACAGCCCATCTTTGTTCGCGGATGCGACGATCGTCTTGCCGCCCCGTGTCGTCGCAAGCGCCGGCGGGCCGTTCACGTCCCAGTCGTGAGTATCGCGTTTGACGAGCTGGTTATAGCCGAGCAAGCGGCCGGTCGCGGCATCGATCGCGATCAGCGAGTTCGAGTACAGGTTATCGCCGCCGCGGGCCTCTACGTCGAAGTCGGGCGCGGGGTTGCCCGCGGGTACGTAGAGCACTCCGCGGCCGGCGTCGAGCGCGAACGACGTCCAGAACGCGCCGCCCGTGATCGGATAGCGGTCGCCGTTCGGCCACGTCGCCCGAACCGCGGGATCCTCGGGCACGACGTCGAAGCGCCAAACGACCCGGCCGTCGCGCGCGTCGAGCGCGTAGACGTGTCCCGTGACGCCCGTCTGGTCGCCGCCGGCATTCCCGATGAAAACGAGGCCGTTCGCGGCGATCGGCGCCATCGGCATCGAGACGCCCGGCGTCGCCGCCACGTCTATGGTGATGTCCCAGAGCGTGTGCCCATCGGCCGCGTCGAGGGCGAGCACGTGAGCGTCGGACGTACCCCTGAAAAGCTTGCCGTCGAGATACGCGAAGCCGCGCTGCACGCCGAGCGGCGACGGGCGCGAGCTCTGCCGCTCGACGCGCCACTTCTGCGCGCAGGTGGCCGCGTCGATCGAGTAAGAGCTTCTCTCCGTGGTGAAGTACATCGTGCCGTCGACGACGATCGGGCCGGCCTGCATCGCGGACACTTCCGGCAGCACATAGGTGCACGCCACGCGGAGCTGCGCGACGTTGCCTCGATCGATCTCGGCGAGCGGCGAGAACCGGTCGCCTGCGAGCGTACGGTTGTACGACGGCCAGTCCGCGGCCGCGACGTTCTCCGCTGCCGGCGCGGCTGCGGGCGCCGAGGATGCAGCACCCGCAGCGGGTTCCACCGCGGAATCCGTGCCGCCGCAGCCCGCCAAGAGGTGAGCGCAACAAGCGGCGGTGATCCCGATAAGAAAGCCCTGGCGAGTCTTATCGGCTGAGCTCCGCGACGACGGCATGCTTTTTCTCCGCAGCAATGTGGCGGATATTCGCACGACGCCGCCTGCAAAGCAGCCGATCGGTAACGGCGAGCCTCGGCAAGCAGGTCACATGGCGAGATGGCGGCTCACGCAAGCCCAAGCCGCGGTGCCCTCGACACCGCTCTCACGGCAGTGGTCCAAATTCCGACGGCGGCTTGCGGTGCTTCGTGGCCGCCTCGTACGCCGAGGCGATCCGAAGCAGTAGCGGCTCGTCGAACGGCCTACCGACAAAGTCGACGCCGACCGGCAGCTCCGCCGCGGTGGGCCCGACGAGCCGGATCCGACGGTCGGCCTCGGTGCGCTGGTTGCCGCCGCCACCTCCGCCGCCACCGTTCGGATTGACGAACGCGGCCTCCGGGATCTCGGGCGCGTCCGGGTCGCGGACCCAATCGTAGACCTCGGTGGTGAATCCGGCAGGCACCGTGATGACCGGGAAACCTTGCGCACCGAGGAAGCTCCACACGCCGGCGCGCCCGTTCGCCTGCGGACCACCCGGGGCGCCGAGCTTGGTCGGCGGCAGATTGGCCGTGGGGTACACGAGCGCATCGAGCTGTTGCTGCGCCATGCACTGCAGGATCATCTGTTGCATCGAGAACCGCCGCAGCATGCGTTTCGACATGTCGTACTGCATGTCTTGCTCGGTATTCTCGCGGCCGCGCTTCGGGGTGCGGAACTTCGGCTCGTCGTAATAGTTGGCCTTGGCAATGAGGTCGGCGTTGCTCTTGATGTTCGCGTCGCCGCGCTCCCGCAAGTAGAGGTTCAGCATGTACTTCGATTGGCCTTCGGCATCATTCTGACCGAGGTCGCGCAGCGTGAGCTTCTGCGGCATTAGCGACGGGTCGAACTTCACGTCAAGCAGCTTGGTCACGTGATCGGTGGTCGGCTTGCCGTCGGCGCCGACCGGGAAAAGCTCGGGGTAGCGGCGCGTGAACAAGATGTTGTCGTCTTGCGCGACATAGGTCTGCAAGCAAGCGGAGAA
>Ga0190271_10001506_pt1 | contig 13352 bp, 14 predicted proteins | sample Popmic356T_FD_133747 | JGI IMG/M metagenome (GOLD analysis project Ga0190271, IMG submission 133747) | Populus adjacent soil microbial communities from riparian zone of Weber River, Utah, USA - 356 T | ecosystem: Environmental > Terrestrial > Soil > Riparian zone | place: USA: Utah | collected...
GCGCCACGCCCCGTGGCCGGGCCATCCTAGCGACCGCCTCGAGCCGAAGAGTGATCCAGTCCCCACGGCCGACCACTGCCCGATGAGCCTCGCGGTCAGCGGAACGCGCGAGCGCCGCCGGCCTCCGGCGCTGCCGCGAAAGGCGCAGAGGGTTCGGTCAGGCCTCGACGAGGATCACGAGCGTCTCCGCGAGGACTCCGTCGTGTGCCATCGCCTCGGCGGCCCCCTCCGTCTCCATCGCAGCCATGACGGCGTCCATATCCGGGACGTCCATCAGCAAGCCGACTCTCGTGGGATTCTGTGGATCGACGAAGGTCCGAATGTTCGTGACGCCGAGCCGTCCGAAGAACTCCTCACGCTTGGGCGAGGCGAGCCAGTGATCCTTGTCCTTCACGTCGTGGTAGCTCATGACAGTCGGCATAGTCCCTCCTTGGGTCAGGTTGCTGCGCGTCTGCGCACCGGGCACGGAGAACCTATGCCCTCGCGATTCGACGTGCCCGACGAACCGGCGGGCTTCACCTCCGGACGAGCGCGCTGACCAGGCTGCGGCACACCCCGTCGCCCGCCGTCCGAGCGGGGCTCAGGAAAGGCGCTTGTAGAGCCGATCGACGAGCGCGGGGGTCTCCTCGAGCTTGTCGATGATGATGCGGACGCGGACCTCGCGGAAGTAGTCGGGCTTGACGCCCATCGCCTTGCCGATCTTCGTGATCACGGCGGTCGAAGGGACGCGGCGGTTGCCATGGACGATGTGGTTCAGGTACCCGGCCGAAAGCCCCGTCTTCTCGGCGAGCGCGCGGTAGGTTATGCCCGTCTCGGCCATCAGCCGCTCGATCGCCGGACCGAGTGGCTCTTTCGAGTAGGTGCGCTTTTTCGCCGGCATCAGACCTGACCAATCCAGTCAATCACAGACGCGCGAGGGACGCGTTCATCGGCATCTCCGGTGCGACGGCGAAGGTCGACGGCACCGTCGTCGAGCGATCTGCGACCGACCGTGACCCGGACCGGGCAGCCGAGGAGGTCGGCATCGGCGAACTTCTCACCCGGTCGTCCGTCACGGTCGTCGAGGAGGACGTCGTACCCCGCCGCGACGAGGTCGTCGGCGATCGTCACGGCGACCTCCTCCGTCTCGACCGCACCCCCGGAGAGCGAGAGCACGTGGACGTCGTACGGCGCCAGGCTCGCCGGCCAGGCGATGCCGCGGTCGTCGTGACGCTGCTCGACGCTCGCCGCGAGGACGCGCCCCGGGCCGATGCCGTAGCTCCCCATCACGATCGGCCGCTCGACCGACTGCTCGTCGAGGTAGGACGCGCCGAGCGGCACCGAGTAGAACGTCCCGAGCTTGAAGATGTGACCGACCTCGATCGCAGTCTGGAAGCGCAATGCCCCGCCGCAGAGCGGGCAGGCGTCGCCTTCGCGCGCGAGGCGGATGTCCGTCACCTCGGCCTCGAAGTCGCGTCCGTGCTGCACGCCTCGGAGATGGAACCCGGTTCGATTCGCCCCGGCGACGAACTGTCCGTTGCGCAGCGTCTCGTCGAGCACGATCCGACCGCCGAACCCGACGGGGCCGAGTGACCCGGGCTCGGCGCCGAACGCCTGGCGAATCTCGTCCACACCCGCAGGCCGCGCGGGCGCGCCGAGGGCCGCCGCGAGCTTTGCCTCGTCCAGCCGGTCGTCGCCGCGGACGAGCGCGAGCACGACCGTGCCGTTCGCGAAGACCGGCATCGCCTTCGAGGTGGCGGCGAGATCGAGGCCGAGAAACCCGGCGAGGTCCTCGCAGGTCGCGATTCCCGGCGTCTCGACGTCTTCGGGCGCTTCGAGTGCATCCGGGAAGCTCGGTCCGCGCGGCACGCCGTGGGCGATCTCGGAGTCGGCCGCGTAGTCGCCGCGCTCGCAGGTGACGAGCGTGTTCTCGCCCGAGCCCGAGGGAGCGAGAAAGTCGAGCGACTCGCTCCCACCCATCATCCCCGACTCGGCCTGCACGCCGACGGTCTCGAGCTCGCAACGGTCGAAGATCCGCTCGTAGGCCCGCTTGTGCGCCTGGAACGAGCGGTCGAGGCCCTCTTCGTCGCGGTCGAACGAGTACGCGTCCTTCATCACGAACTCGCGGACGCGGAGCAGGCCGCCGCGAGGACGTTGCTCGTCCCGCTCTTTCGTCTGGAAGTGGTAGAGGATCTTCGGGAGATCGCGGTAGGAGCGGAGCTCGCTCACGTGGAACGTGATCGTCTCCTCGTGCGTCGCGGCGAGCACGAACTCCCGCTCCGAGCTGTCGCGCAGCTTCATGAGCACGTCGAAGGTGTCGTAGCGGCCGCTTCGCTGCCAGAGCTCAGCCGGCGTCAGGACGGGCATCGACATCTCCTGTCCGCCGATCGCGTTCATCTCCTCGCGGACGACCTGCACGACTTTCTCGTGCACGCGCCAGCCGGCGGGAAGGTACGTCCAGAGACCGGCGCCGACCTGCCGGATCAGCCCGGCCCGCACGAGCAGCTTGTGCGAGACGGCCTCGGCGTCGGCAGGGTCCTCGCGCAGCGTCGGGAGGAAGAGCGCTGATTGGCGCTGGAGCATCGGAGGATCTTAGAGTCAGCGGCCATGAGCCACAGGGGACGCGGCTGAAGCCCCTTCCCGAATCCGCCCCGGGCTACTTCACACGGACGAAGCCGCTGACCCGCGTGACGTCGCCGGCGCCGGAGGTCTGGAGGATGAACGAGTCGAGCGCCTCGAAGCCCTCGGTTGCGTCGGGCGGCACCGCTCCGCCGGCGAAGCCCTCGATCACCGGCAGCAATCCGTCCACGTCGACGTACAGGAAGCCCTTCGTTCGCTCACCCAGGTCGACGTCGTCGGCCGCGCGCACGAAGCCCTCGGAGTCGACGAGCTTGTCACCGTCACCCGCGAGCAGTTGCAACGCGTCGGCGCCCGTCGTGACGACGATCGTCTTCTCGTCGAGGCGCGCGTAGCGCACCGTGACGTCGTCGACAACGAGCTTCGAGACCTCAACTCCCTGCTCCGTCGAGGTCGAGACGGTGGTCTTGGCCTCCTCTGCGAGCTCGTGGACGAGGTCGTCGACGGTCTTCCAGGTCTTGTCGGGATCGGGGGGCGCGAGCGCGAGCGTGACCTCGGGAATCTCCTCGCCGGGGCGCACGTAGAGCACGCCCTCGCCGGTGAGCGCGTCGAGCAGGCCCTCGACCGAGATCCCGGTTGCCTTCTCGATTGCGCCTGCGATCTCCCCCACGTCGACCTGACCCTGAATGCGATCGAGCGCGCCCTGTGTGCCGCCGAACGAGAACGCGGCGACCGCATCCGCCGGGACGCGATCGAAGAGCACGGGTTCGTAGTGGGTGTCGCCGCCGCCCGGTGTGCGGGCGCCGAACGCGAGCAGCATCCCGTCGTCTTCGGCCGACAGCGCGGCCGAGAGCCAGTCGAGGCCGACCTCGAGCTTCTGCGACGTCGTCTGCTCGACGATGGAGCCGAGCTCCTCGGTCACCGCGGCGAGGTCGACCCACATGAGCCCGAGACTTTCTGCAGGTAGCGCCCCGAGGCCGGCAAGGAACGCCGGGTTCTCCTCGATCGTGCCGCGCGCGAGTGCCGTGCGATAGGCGGTGAGATCCGCCGCCTTCTCGGCGAGGGCGACACGGCCCTCGATCTCCGCGCGTGCGAATTCCGCTCCGCTCTTGGCCAGGAGCGCGTCGAGCTTGGCCTCGCTGTCCGGCTCGAGCAGGACGACCATCCGGGTGTCGGCGGTGACGACGAGCACGACCTCCGGGCCGATGGCCGGCGCGACGTCCGCCTCCCAGTCGAGGCCCCTGGCGCCGAAGATCTCGTCGATCGCGCCGCCGATTCCCTCGTCGTTCCCCGTCACTCGCTCCCAAAGGCTTCCCGCCCGCTGCCACTGCGACGAGTCCTGGTCGGTCGTCAACGTCGCGAACGCGGCCGCGTCGGCGGGCGCGAGACTCGCGGAGTCGGGCACGGAGGCACCGGTCTGCTCCGAGCCGGCGCAGCCGGCGAGCAGCGCCGAAGTGGCAAGCAAGGAAAGAAGGAGGCAGACGCGACGCAGTGCCATCTTCTGCACGCTATCGGCGCGAGGCGACGGCTCCTTGACCGACCGGCGAGCAGGTGTCTGGCTGAAGCCAGACACCAGGGCCTACGCGGGCTGCTCCATCGGGATCAGGCTGGCCTCCGCCATCGCGAGCGCCGCGGGCTTTGCGAGCTTCAGGCGCTTCGGGCGGGGCATGCCCGCAGCGATCCATTCGTCGATCTCGTGGAAGAGCTCGTCGATCAGCGTCTCGGAGGCGACCTTCTTCAGCACCCGGCCGTGGGCGTAGACGAAGCCGACGTCGCGGCCGCCGGCGATCCCGAAGTCGGCATCGCCCGCCTCGCCGGGGCCGTTCACCGCACAGCCCATCACCGCGACCTCGAACGCCTGCGGGTAGTCGCGCAGCCGCTCCTCGACGACGACGGCGAGGCTCTCGACGCCGACGTTGTCGCGACCGCAGGACGGGCAGGCGATCATCACCGGGCCGCGTTCGCGCAGCCCGAGCGCCTTGAGGATCTCCCAGGCGACCTCGACCTCCTTCACGGGGTCGGCGGTGAGCGAGACACGGAGCGTGTCGCCGATGCCGTCCATCAGGAGCGAGCCCATCCCGACGGCGCTCTTGATCGCACCGCTGAAGGGGGTCCCCGCCTCGGTGACACCGAGGTGGAGCGGATACGGCACCTTGTCCGAAAGCATCCGGTAGGCCCGGATCATCGTCGGCACGTGCGAGGCCTTCACCGAGATCTTGAAGTCGAGGTAGTCGAGCCGCTCGAGGATCTCCACCTGCTCGAGGGCCTCGACGACGAGCGCCTCGGCGGTGTCGCGGCGGGCGAGCTCCTCGAGGTGCTTCGGGAGAGAGCCCGCGTTGGCTCCGATCCTCATCGAGATCCCCGCCTTCTTGGCCGCCCTCACGACCTGCTCCGTCTTGTCGGCGCCGCCGATGTTGCCGGGGTTGATGCGCACGGCGTGAACCCCAGCCTCGATCGCTCTGAGCGCGAGCGACGCGTTGAAGTGGATGTCTGCGATCACGGGCAGCGGCGAGAGACGAACGATCAGCGGGAGGGCGCTCGCGTCCTCGGCCTTTGGCACAGCCACGCGCACGAGCTCGCATCCGGCCGAGGCCAGTGCCGCGATCTGCGCGGTCGTCGCCTCGACGTCGTGCGTCTTCGTCAGCGTCATCGACTGCACCACCACGGGCGCGCCACCGCCGATCGGGACACCGCCGACCGTGATCTGCCGTTCGCTTGGCATCGCGCCTTCAGGGTAGCCGGGGCGGCAGGATGCGCCCGTGCCCCGCTCGCCCGTCCCTCCGACCCGGTGGCGCCTCGAGGCGCCGCCCGACGACCACTCCGGCGACCTGTGGGCCGTCGGCGCAGACCTCGAGCCCGGGACGCTCCTCGCCGCCTACGGCCTCGGCCTCTTCCCCATGCCGTTCGGCGACTCGATCGGCTGGTTCTCACCCGCACGCCGCGCGGTCGTCCCGCTCGCCGGCTTCGCCCCTTCGCGCTCGCTGCGCCGTGCCACGCGGCGCTACGAGATCCGCGTCGACACCGTGTTCGGGGAGGTCATCCGCGGCTGCGCGCGGCCCGGCGACCCTGCGAGCTGGATCGACGCCGAGATCCTCGGCGCCTACGAGAGCCTCCACCGGCTCGGGTGGGCGCACTCGGTCGAGGCGCACGACGACGAGGGTCTCGCAGGAGGCCTCTACGGCGTCGCGCTCGGCGGCCTCTTCGCGGCGGAGTCGATGTTCTCGCGGCGCACCGACGCGTCGAAGGCGGCGTTCGTGGCGCTCGTCGAGCTGCTTCGCGCGAGTGGCACGCCGGAGCAGCGCGTGCTCGACGTGCAGTGGCTGACGCCGCACCTCGCCTCGCTCGGTGCGGTCGAGCTCGAGCGGCGGGAGTATCGCCGAGGACTCGCGCCGGCTTTGCCGCTGCCGGACGCGTTCGTCTAGCGGTTGTCCGTCAGGACAACCGATCGATGTCGTTCGAGAGGCCGACGAAGAAGAGGAGGACGACGAGCACGATCCCGACGATCGAGACGCGCTCGTAGATCTCACGCCGTACCACGCGACCGCGAATGCCCTCCGCGATCGCGAACGCGATATGCCCCCCGTCGAGCGGCAGGAACGGCAGCAGGTTCAGCAGCGCGATCGAGAGCGAGATGAGGCCGAGCACGAAGAAGAAGCTCTGCGCACCGTCCTTGGCGGCGTCCGACGAGCCGCGCACGATGCCCACAGGGCTCGCGATGTCCTCCTTGCCTTCCCCCTGCACGAGGCGGCCGATCGCCTTCCCCATCTCCTGTGTCACTCTGCCCGTGAGCACGAACGCCTCGCCGGTAGCCGCCGGGAGCGGTAGCCCCTTTCCAGCGAGGACGAACCCGAGCCTGTAGGCGCCGTCGGTCTCCTGCGGGCGCGTGGCCGGCAGCGTGATGCGCTCGCCGTCGCGCGCGACGACGACGGTCAGCGGCTTGCCCTCCGATCCGGAGATCACCGTCGAGATCTGGTCGGCGGCGACACGCTGTCCGTCGATCGACACGAGGCGGTCTCCTGCCTGCAGGCCCGCCGCCGCTGCGGGAGAGCCTTCGGAGACTCGCTCGATCGTCGTCGTCGCCTGCCCTGCCGCCGTCATGTAGAGCACGGTGAAGATCACGAGCGCGAGCGCGATGTTCGCGAGCGGGCCAGCGGCGATCGCGGCCACGCGCTTCCACGTCGCTGCCCGCCAGTACGCATTTGGCCCGAGGGCGTCGTCGAGGTCGTCGAGGCTCTTGCGGGCGGCAACGTCGGCACGCGGATCGAGCTTCTCCTCGTCGACGAGCTCGCGGAGGACGCGAACCGCATCGCGCGCCGTGTCATGGTCACCCGCCGCGAGAGCCGCCCGGAGGCGATTCGTGGGCGCGGCGAGCATCCCGACCTCGGCGGCGACCTTGCCGATCCCGATGTCGACGTCCACCGGCGCGGGCCGGTGCATGCCGGGGATCTTCACGAAGCCTCCGAGCGGGATTGCGCCGAGGCCGTACTCGATCCCGTTCCTCGTCGTCTTCCAGATCGCGGGCGGGAAGCCGATGTAGAACCGCCGCGGCCGCATCCCGAGCGCGAGTGAGACGAGGAAGTGTCCGAGCTCGTGGATGAAGATCAGGAAGCCGAGCCCGAGGATGGAGAGAGCGATCGTCATGCCGGCTGCAGCGCTCCGGACGCGAGGCTGCGGGCATGCTCGTCGGCGGCGACGAGGTCGTCGAGGTCGCGGGCAGGCGCGGCGTCGACGCGCTCGAGCGTCTCTTCCACGACGGTCGCGATCTCGGGGAAGCCGAGCCGTCCGTCGAGGAACGCTGCGACCGCCACTTCGTTGGCTGCGTTGTACGCACATGGCGCAGTCCCGCCTCGCTCGGCCGCTGCGCGGGCCACGCCGAGCAGCGGAAAGACCTCGTCGTCGACGGGCTCGAACGAGAGGTCGAGGCCCTCGAGCGGAAGCTGAGGCACGTCGGTGGGCGCCCGCTCCGGGTAGGTGAGCGCGTAGGAGATCGGAACGCGCATGTCGGGCAGCCCGAGATGCGCGAGCAGCGCCCCGTCGCGGAAGCGCACGAGGGAGTGGACGACGGAGGTCGGATGCACCACGACCTCGATCCGGTCGACGGGGACGCCGAAGAGCCAGTGGGCCTCGATCAGCTCGAGACCCTTGTTCGCGAGCGTCGCGGAGTCGATCGTGATCTTCGGGCCCATGCGCCAGGTCGGGTGCGCGAGCGCCTCGTCCGGGGTGACTCCCTCGAGCTCCGTGCGCGAGCGACCGCGAAACGGGCCGCCGGAGGCCGTCAGGACGAGCCCCAGGACGGTTTCGGGCTCGCGCCCCTCGAGGCATTGGTGCAACGCCGAATGCTCGCTGTCGACCGGGACGATGGTCCCTCCACCCCGCTCCCGGGCCCGGAGCGCCAGCTCGCCTGCGGCGACGAGGCTCTCCTTGTTCGCGAGCGCCAGGGTGACGCCGTGCTCGAGCGCCCAGAGCGTCGCGCGGATGCCCGCGAAGCCGACGATGGCGTTGAGCACCACATCAGGGGTGCTTCGCTCCAGTAGCTGCGCCGGATCACCCCCCACCTGGACGTGCTCGACGCCGTGCTCGGCGGCGAGCGCCTCGAGAGGCGTCGAGCCGGACTGGAGCGCACAGAGCTCGAGCTCCGGGTGCCTGACGACGACGTCGATGGCCTGCCGGCCGATCGAGCCTGTCGCACCCAGCAGGGCAACGCGTCTCACCTGCGCGAAGGATGCCTGAGCACGGTGTTCAGATCCTGTTGCCCGTTTGGCGTCACGTCAATGCAAGGAGTGCGACGTACGCCGCCGGCCCGGCCCAGAGAAGCGAGTCGAGCCGGTCGAGGACGCCGCCGTGTCCGGCCAGCAGGCTGCCGGAGTCCTTCACTCCCAGGTCGCGCTTGACGGCCGACTCGAAGAGGTCGCCGAGCGTCGCGGCAAGGCCGATCACGAGACCGAGGACGAGCGACTCGCCCGTCGTCAGCACGTCCTGCTCGTACAGGGCGAAGAACGGGACGACGACGGCCGCGAGCGTGCCGGCGACGAAGCCCTCCCAGGACTTCCCCGGGGAGATCGCGGGCGCGAGCCGATGTCGCCCGATCGCACGGCCGACGAAGAAGGCAGCGGTGTCGTCCGCGAAGACCGTGAGCATCGTCGTGAAGAGGAGGAGCCGGCCGTCAACCGGCAGATCCCGCAGCAGCAGGAGCAGCGCGAGCCCTCCACCCACCCACGCAACCCCCAGCAGCGTGATCGAGAACCCTGCGACCGCGCTCTGCCTGGCGCTCGAGACGAAGAACGAGAGGAGTGCTGCGGGCAGCGTCGCGAGGATCCCGAGCAAGAGCCACTCCGGGCCTCCGAGCTGCGCTCCGAGCAGCGTCAGGACGAGCCCGGCGTAGCCGCCGATCACGATCGGGCGCAGCGCGCGCGCCATGCCGTAGAGCTCGTGAAGGGCGAGGAGGCCACCGACGACTGCGAGCCCGAAGAGCCACCAGCCGCCGACCCAGACGAGACCGAGCACGACGGGCAGGAGCACCGCGGTGACGGCGATCCGAGACCAGAAGGGGCTCACGTGCCGGCTCGCGCTCCGAAGCGACGCTGCCGCGCGGCGTACGCCTCGACCGCGGCACGCAGCTCGTCCTCCCCGAAGTCGGGCCAGAGCGTCTCCGCGAAGACGAGCTCGGCGTACGCGGCCTCCCAGAGCATGAAGTTGGAGAGGCGGACCTCGCCCGAGGTGCGCACGAGCAAGTCCAGGTCGGCGAGCTCGGGCGCGTACAGCCGCGACGCGATCGCCTGCTCGTCGACCGCTTCTGCATCCACTCCGTCGGCGACGAGCCGTTGGGCCGCCTCGACGAGCTCCGCTCGGCCGCCGTAGTCGAACGCGATCCAGAGCTGCAGCGTCTCGAGGTGCGCGGTCTCCGCCTCGAGCTCTCGCATCTTCACCTGCGTGGCGTCGTCGACCCGGTCACGGCGGCCGAGGAAGCGCGTGCGCACACCCTGCTTGGCGAGATCGGGCAGCTCGCCGTCGATCGTCTCCGAGAGCAGGACGAGGAGGTCGGCGACCTCGTCGGCCGGCCGCGCCCAGTTCTCGGTCGAGAAGGCGTACACGACGAGGGTGCCGATGCCGAGCTCGATCGCGGCCTCGACCGTGCGTCGCAGCGCTCTCGTCCCGGCGCGATGGCCCTCGGCGACCGAGACGCCGTGCAGCTCGGCCCAGCGGCCGTTGCCGTCCATCACCACGGCAACGGTCCTCGGGACGCCCTCCCGAGGACTGGGTGGGTCGGAGATCGCTCCTGCCCTTCCTGAAGGTTCGAGCCTCGGACGAGGCTCAGACCTCCATGATCTCCGCTTCTTTGTGCTTCAGCAGCTCGTCGATCCGCTTCACGTGATCGTCGGTCAGCTTCTGCACCTGTGCCTCCGCCCGCCGCTCCTCGTCGTCCCCGACCTCGCCCGAGCGAACGAGCTCCTCGAGGTGCCGCATCACGTCGCGGCGGACGTTCCTGATCGCGACCTTGCCGTCCTCGGCCGAGCGGCGCACGACCTTGACGAGCTCCTTGCGGCGCTCCTCGGTCAGCGCGGGGATCGGGAGGCGAATCACCTTGCCGTCGTTCGACGGCGTCAGGCCGAGGTCGGACTCCATGATCGCCTTCTCGATCGCCTTGATCTGCGTCGGATCGTACGGCTGGACGGAGAGCAGTCGCGCCTCGGGGGCGCTGATCGTCGCCATGTTCGAGAGTGGCGTGGCGGCGCCGTAGTAGTCGATCGAGATCCGGTCGAGCAGTGCCGTCGAGGCCCGCCCGGTACGGATGCTCATGAACTCGGTCCGCGTGTGGTCGATCGAGCCGTCCATCCGCCGCACGCAGTCGCTCAGGAAGTCCTCGATCGCTGCCATACGCGCAACCTCCCTGTTCGCCGTCGCCGTCTACTCGCCGCTCGGAGTCGCGACGATGGTGCCGATCCTCTCACCCGAAGCGACACGGACGATGTTCCCTTCCGCGAGCTCGAAGACGTGGATCGGAACCGCGTTGTCCATGCACAGCGAGAGCGCCGTCGTGTCCATCACACGCAGACCGCGCTCGATCGCCTCGAGATGCGTCAGCTCGGGGAGGAAGCTGGCCGTGGGGTCGGTTCGCGGGTCCCCGTCGTAGACCCCCGCGACGCCGTGCTTCGCCATCAGGATCGCCTCGGCGCCGATCTCGAGCGCACGCAGGGCGGCGGCCGTGTCAGTCGTGAAGAACGGGTTCCCCGTGCCTGCGGCGAAGATGACGATCCGTCCCTTCTCGAGGTGGCGGATCGCGCGCCGCCGGATGTACGGCTCCGCGACCTCGGAGACGGTGACGGCGGACTGGACGCGCGTCTGCGCGCCGAGGCGCTCGAGCGCGTCCTGCAGGGCGAGCGCGTTCAGGAGCGTCGCCAGCATCCCGGCATAGTCGGCCGTCGCCCGATCCATGCCCTCGGCCGCCGCGGCGAGGCCGCGGTAGAAGTTGCCGCCACCGACGACGACGGCGACGTCGGTGCCGCCTGTCTGCACCTCGATCACCTCGCGCGCGATGGCGCTGACCGTGTTCGGGTCGACACCGTATTCCCGGTCGCCCATCAGGCTCTCACCCGAGAGCTTCAGGAGCACGCGCTCGAAACGAGCGCCCTTCTCGCCCGTCGAGGCTCGCTCTGCGAGCTCCTCGGGCCGGGTGGTCACGAGCCCGCGACCGAGACCCGTGCGAACGCCTTCACCGTCGCGCCGGCCTCGTCGAGTGCCGCGCCCACGGTCTTCGACGAGTCGTGCACCCACGACTGGTCGCGCAGGGAGCCACCCGGTGCCGCGGCGAAGAAGCGCTTGGCGAGCATCCCGTCGACGATCTTCTCACGCGCCTGCTCGGGCTTCGACTGCACCTCGTCCGAGTTGAGGTAGATCTGCCGCTCCGACGCGAGCACGTCGGCGGGCACATCCTCGCGGGAGAGGTACTGGGGCGCCGCGAACGAGATGTGCATCGCAAGCTGCCGCGCGAGCTCCTCGGTGCCCGCCTCGAGCTGGACGAGGACACCGATCTTGTTCGCCGGCGGGTGGACGTACGCACCGAGCGTCCCACCCTCGTAGCGGGTCGGCTCGACGATGACGATGTTCTCGCCGAGCTGGGCGATCAGCTCGGTCCGCTCGCCCTCGAACGCCTCGGCGGCAACCGCTCCGTCCGCGTGAACCGCGCGGAGGACGCGCTCGCCGAACGCCTGGAAGGCGTCGTTCTTCGAGACGGGCTCGGTCTCGCAGCCGATCCCGACGATCGACCCGACGTCCCCGTCGGCGATCACGCCGACGAGGCCCTCGGTGGTCGCGCGGTCGGCACGCTTGCCGGCTGCAGCCATCCCCTTCTCCCGCAGGAGCGTCCGTGCGGCCTCGAGGTCGCCGTCCGTCTCCTGGAGCGCCTGCTTGCAGGCCATCATCCCGGCCCCGGTCTGGTCACGAAGCTCCTTGACGAGGCTCGCGCTGATCGTCGTACTCACGGTCGCTCACCGTTCGTCGCCACGACAGGCTCTGCGGCCGGAGCCTCGTCCGGGGCCGACTCGGTGGCCTCGACCTCCGGCACGTCGGCGTCGGAACCAGTGCCCGGCTCGTCCTCAGGTGCCTCGGCAGCCGCCCGCTCGGCGGACATCTCCGCCTCGCTCACCTTCGACTTCGCCGCGGCGATCCCGTCGGCGATCGCGCGGATCACGAGCGAGCAGGAGCGGATCGCGTCGTCGTTCCCCGGCACGACGTACGAGACCTCGTCCGGGTCGCAGTTCGTGTCGACGAGCGCGATCACGGGCAGCCCGAGCCGCTGCGCCTCACGCAGTGCGAGCTGCTCCTTGCGAAGGTCGACGATGAAGACCGCGTCGGGCTGGCGCTTCATCGCGGAGACGCCGCCGAGGTTCGACTCGAGCTTCTCGAGCTCACCGCCCATCGCGATGCGCTCCTTCGCGGGCAGGAGGTCGAGCTGACCCTCCTCCTTCAGGCGGCGCAGCTCCTGGAGGTAGGCGATCCGGTCGGCGATCGTGCGCCAGTTGGTGAGGAGACCGCCGAGCCAGCGGTTCGAGACGTACGGCTGGCCGACGCGGGTCGCCTCGCGGACGATCGCGTCCTGGGCCTGCTTCTTCGTGCCGACGAAGAGGATCGTCCCACCGCGGTCTGCGATGTTCCGTGCAAAGTCGTGCGCCTCCTGCAGGAGCGCCTGCGTCTGCTGGAGGTCGATGATGTAGATGCCGCCGCGCTCGTCGAAGATGAAACGCTTCATCTTCGGATTCCAGCGGCGCGTCTGGTGACCGAAGTGCACTCCGGCCTCCAGCAGCTCCTTCATGGAGACGACTGCCACGATGTCCTTTCGGTTGGTGGTGCTGCGCCGGCGGGCGCGGACGGAACCGGCTGAACGGCCGGCACCCCCGTCCGGAGGCGTCGCCAGGTAGGTGGTCTGGACGGGGAATCGTAGCGGCTACGCGGCGCGCGCCTTCTCGAGCGCCGCTTCGAGGTCAGCCGGGAGCGGCGAGCGGAGGTCGAGCTCGACGCCCGTGAACGGGTGGTCGAAACGGAGCCGGTGCGCGTGCAGGAACTGGCGCGTGAGCTCGAGGTCCTCCGCGACGCCGTACACCGGATCGCCGCAGACGGGCAGCTCGATCGCCTCCAGGTGCACGCGGATCTGATGGGTGCGGCCGGTCTCGAGTCGCACCTCGAGGAGCGCGCGCCCTTCGAGCTCCTCGACCACCTCGAACCACGTCACCGCCTCCCGCGGGGTCTCCGTGTCGAGCGAATACCGTCCGCGCTCGTGGCGGTCGCGGCCGACCGGGGCC
>Ga0190271_10001507_pt1 | contig 13351 bp, 16 predicted proteins | sample Popmic356T_FD_133747 | JGI IMG/M metagenome (GOLD analysis project Ga0190271, IMG submission 133747) | Populus adjacent soil microbial communities from riparian zone of Weber River, Utah, USA - 356 T | ecosystem: Environmental > Terrestrial > Soil > Riparian zone | place: USA: Utah | collected...
AGACGACCTGGCCCTCGCCGACGTTCGACCCGACCTCGACCGCAAGGCGGGCATAGCGCTCGAGCCGCTCTTCGGGCGTCATGACGGAGAAGCCTAGCTCGCGCCGTTGCTACCGTCCGATCGATGAGCCCGGCGACCGTGACACCGGTTCGGAAGCCGCGTGCCGGCGATTCGAGCGGCGATCTCGACGCTCCGTGGCGTGTGATCGTCCTCAACGACAACCACAACACCTTCGACGGCGTCGCGTTCGCCCTCTCCTCGGTGCTGCCCGGCGTCGGCTTCGACCGGGGGATGGATTTTGCCAACCGAATCCACTCGAGCGGCCGCGCCGTCGTCTGGTCCGGGCTGAAGGAACAGGCCGAGCTCTACTGGGAGCAGCTGAAGGATCTCGGTCTGACGATGGCGCCGCTCGACCGCCTCTAAGCCCCTCCCGCTTGGTAGGTTCCGGGCCGTGCTGCTCGCGATCACGAACGAGGGGAAGCTCGGGCTCGGCGTTCTCGCCGGCGCGTTCATCGTCTTCGCGCTGCTCTCGTCCTTCTACTTCCCCCGCCGCAATCCGGACTTTCCGGGCAACCGGCTCGGCCTCTTCGTGCTCGTGACCGCGATCCTCTTCGCGGCGACGATGGCCGGAGTCGTCTTCTTCGCGAAGGAGGAGGAAGAGGCCCACGGCGCGGAGGCGACCGAGACCCACGGCACGGAGACCGGGGAGGCGCCCGCGACGACCGAGGAGACGCCCGCCGAGCCAGAGGGAGACGCGGCGGCGGGCGAGGCCGTCTTCGCCGAAGCGGGTTGCGGCGGCTGTCACGCGCTGGAAGCGGCTGGAGCGTCCGGCGCGGTCGGCCCGAACCTCGACGAGTCCCAGCCCGACTACGACCTCGTGGTCGACCGGGTCACGAACGGCGCCGGCGCGATGCCGGCGTTCGCGGATCAGCTCGACGAGACCGAGATCCAGAACGTGGCCGCGTACGTCGTCGAGTCCACCCAGGGCTAGCCCGCCGGCTCGCGATACCCTGTGCGCGCCCGGAGAGGTGTCCGAGCGGCCGAAGGAGCGCGACTGGAAATCGCGTACGCGTCGAAAGGCGTGTCGCGGGTTCAAATCCCGCCCTCTCCGTTGCGGTTGTTTCAAATACCGTTTCAAGAACCCGGTCCGAGAGGGCCGGGTTCTTGATTTCGGCGCTCGGCCAAGCCGAATGGGCTCAGGCGAGCGCCTCGTGCCCGCTTCACGGAGAGAACGATCCCGGAACGAGCGAAACCGCCCAGGGGCTATCCCTGAGCGGTCTGCTCGCGAGCGTTCGGTCTAGAAGGGGACGTCGCCGTCGTCGTCGACGGCTGGCGCAGGTGGCGGGTCGGGCGGTCTGGCGAGGCCGAGCTTGACGGCCGCTGGCCCGTAGGGGAGCTCGAGGCCGCTCTTGCGGTAGGTCGCCTTCATGTAACGGCGGTAGGCGAGCCGACTGAGCGATGGAGATCGTCCGGAGGTGGTCCCATTTCGTCGTCACGGTTATCGTGTCGGCGATGCCGCGACTGCCCGCCCTCGTCTCTCTGCTCGCGTTTGCGGCCGTGGCGGGGGTCGGCCTGGGACTGGCTGGAGGCGGCAGTGGCAGAGCGCTGGCGGCGGCGACCGGCCAGACGCCGCAATCGGCATTCACGGCCACGCTGGCCGCCGAGGTCACGACCGCCGAGATCGAGACGGCTCCGATCGAGACGACTCCGATTGAGACAGCTCCGCCGGAAACCGAGCCTGCCCCCGGCGTGACCACCTTCGAGCCGGAGACAACGCCGGTCGAAACGGAGCAGCCCGGAGAGGAGCAGCCTGTCGAGCCGACAGCTTCGACGAGCGATACGCCCTGGGGTTGGATCATCTTCGGCGTCCTGCTCGCGACCGCACTCGTGGGCACGATCGTGGCCTGGCGACGTCGTCAGACTGGCTCGGCCGCCTGGTCGAGGCAGATGGCTGACCTGACACAACGCTGCTTCGTCCTCGTGGACGATGTCCTCGCCCAAGGATCCGTCGTCACGGGTCACGTGCATGCACTCACCAGCCGAGCGCAGACGCTCGAGACCCGAGCACCCGACGACCGCTCGAGGAACGCAGCCGGGCGCGTTCGGGCGCAGCTTGCGGAGCTTGCCGCCGCACTCGAGACCGACCGTACGCTGCGACTCGGGTCACCACCGCCGAGCGCGCAGCAACTCTCGTACTCAACCGCCGTGATCCGCGAGCAGGTCAGGGAACTGCAGGCCGTGCTGCGGCCGCCGGGCAGCACTCCGACCTGACCCGGGCCTATTCGAGGGGAGCTCGGTCCGTCATCGCTCGCCCGCTGAGCGGAGCTGGACTGGCGGCCGCTTCCACGGACGCGTGTTGGGTTTACCAGGAGAGGGCGAAGGCGGCCACGACGATCACGGCCGTCAGAGCGGCGGCGCGCAGCAGTCCGAGGAAAACGGCTTCGGTGAGATACGCAGCGAGCGCGACCGGGAGGGGAGCGCGGCGCTCGGGCTCGACGATGACGAGCCGCGGCCGTTCCGGGACGACGGCCGTCCGGGGCTCGACCGCGAAGAGCTCGTCCGGATCGACGGCCGGAAGCAGCGTCAGCGCATGCTCGCGCAACTCGGGGCAGACGAGCACGAGCTCGGGGGAGATCTGGTGGGCTACCGCGGCGCCCATGCTCCTGACTTCGGCATCGGTGGTGCCAGACCTTGAGCCAAAAAGGTAGCGCCCGCCTTCTGTTGCCGCAGAAAACGGGCGCCGCAGATGCCGGGGGGAAGTCAGGGGGAGTCCGGCGCTCACATGCTCTTCTCGACATCCGCGGTAGGCATGCCCCCGAAGGGGGATTTCCGCGCCGGACCGTGCGATACCATGCCCGTCCCGGAGAAGTGGCCGAGTGGCTGAAGGCGGCGCCCTGCTAAGGCGTTACGTGGGTATAAACCTGCGTCGAGGGTTCGAATCCCTCCTTCTCCGCTCCCGCTCCTGGCCGGAGCCGGCCTCGGGCCGCGCCAGGAACAGGAGAGGCGCGTTGTCCGCCGCTACGCTGTCGGTCGCTCGGAGAGGTGGCAGAGCGGTCGAATGCGGCGGTCTCGAAAACCGTTACGGGTCGTTAGGCTCGTCGAGGGTTCAAATCCCTCCCTCTCCGCTCAACAAGCCGGATTCCGCTGCATTGGGCGGGATCCGGCGTCACCTAAACGCTCCGAGTCCCGAGCCGGTGAACCGCTCGAAGCCGCTGAAAACCGCCTGACGGTGGCTCCGCCGGCCCGCAACTGGCACCTGTTCGCGGGCGAAACGAGGCACTGCTCTCCTTGACGCTTACCTGCAGGGCTCTGCAACCGCGGCTCGGCTCGCAGACCCGGCGATGACGTAGAGGTGCGGCCCGCCGGCCGGTCTCGTGATCCAAGCTTGTGGCTCAGGGCTTCGAGACGGGCTGACGGGCCGGACAATGCACTTCGACGCTACGGGCACCTATTCAGCGGGGAGCTTGTCGTTGTTGCTCGACGTCGCCTTCTTGACGCTCTGCACCTTCGCGGGCGTGTAGGACATCGCGTACCCGTAGAGGCTCTGCTGTGTCGCCTTCGTCGGCGTGTAGGACATCGCGTACCCGTAGAGACTCTGCCCCTTACCCTTGACGGGGGACTTGGCGAGCGCCGACGGCGCTGCGACGGCAACACAAGCGACGGCGACGAGGCCGACGCGAGTGATAGCGGAAATCCTGAACATGGCTTCCTTCCTTTCGTGCATCTGGGTGGGGCGTGTCGGGAGCGAATCGATGCTCCTACTTCCCCTCGTGGCCACCCGACGGCCGCGCGGCCCGACTTCTTCCCGCAGGCGATCAGGCGTCGCCTCCACGTCGTCGCCAGCGGAGAGGCCTCGCGTTCGGGGCGAGTCAGCGGTCCTCCCGTGCTCCAGGTAACGACGCCTAGCGACGGGCGCTAGCGCGAAGGGCAATGAGGACGAAGCAGCTGCTCTCCCTTCGCGCCCACCTCCAGTCGCTCGCAACCGCGGCCCGGCTCGCAGATCCGGCGATGGCGTAGAACGTGTCCGACGGGCTCCAGTGCTCGCCGTTGCGAGCCTTCGCGTGCGGGGCGTCAGTCGGTGACGACGGCGGTGGAGCCCAGGTCGTCGGAGTGACCCGCGGCCAGGCGCGGCCAATGTGAGATCGGCCGGCCGCCCGGACGCCCGACCGAGCGGCCGTGCTCGTCGGTGCGCATCTGCTCGCTGTGCGTGCCGAGGTAGGGCCGCGGCCAGCCCTCCGGGGAGTCCTCCCAGGGCTCCTGGCGCCCGTAGACGGTCTGGTCGAGCAATGCGTACGAGCTCCCCATCGTCTCGTTGCCCCGGCCGGTCGTCCAGTAGGTCTCGAACACCCGGTCGCCGTCGCGGAGGTAGCACACGTTCATCCCGAAGTGCCGCCCGGCGATGAGCGCCTCGCGCGAGGTCTCGGGCACCGAGTAGAACGGCATCTCCCAGCCCAGGAACTCCCGGTAGCGGTCGCTCTCCGGGAACGGTCCCTGGCAGAAAACCGCGAACGTCACGTTGCGCGAGTGCAGGAAGGACAGCTCGCGCACCTGCGCGTTGTCCTTCGTGCAGCCTTCGCACTGACCGGCGGCCGGGGCACCGTCGTACCACATCATGTACGACGCGAAGAGCTGCGTTCGTCCCTCGAAGGTGTCGACCAGGCTGAGCTCGCCGGCCGGTCCGACCAGCGCCGTGGTCGGGTCGACCTCGACCATCGGCAACCGCCGCCGGGCCGCGGCGATCGCGTCGCCCTCGCGGGTGTGCGCCTTCTCCCGGCCCCGGAGCGCCTCGATCTGCTCCTGCCAGGTCTCACGGTCGACGATCGGCGGCGTTGCGGGCACGCTGGTCTCCTTCGTTGGGGGTGTCGGGTGCTCTCCGATACAGACCGTCGGCCCGCCGGAAACTCATCGAAAAGCCGGCCCGGTCGCGGCGAACCGACCCTCAGCGGACCGCCTTCTTCACGAGGGCGACGATCTTCTTCTCCTCGGCGGCGTTCAGCTCCTTGAGGGCCCAGGAAGTCGGCCACATCGCGCCCTGGTCGATCGTCGCCTCGTCGCTGAAGCCGAAGGTGGCGTACCTCGAGTCGAACTTCGCCGCGCTCTGGAAGAAGCAGAGAATCTTGCCGTCCTTGGCGTACGCGGGCATCCCGTACCACGTCTTCGGCGAGAGGGACGGCGCGGCGGCGGTGATGACCGCGTGGAGCCGCGTCGCGATCGTTTTGTCGGTCCCCTTCATCTCCGCGACCTTCTCGAGCAGGGCCTTCTCCCCGTCCGCCTTCGCCGCCTCCGCCTTCAGCTCCTTGGCCCGTTCCTTCATCGCGGCCCGTTCCGCGGCCGAGAATCCCTTGGTCGAGCCGGTGCGCTTGGTTGCCGTCTTCCTTTCGGCCATCACGAGTACCTCCTCAGGCGAGTTCCTGGATGCGGATCAGATTGCCCGCGGGATCGCGGAAGCCGCAATCGTGCCACGTCCGCGCGCGCTTTCAGGCGTTCATCCAGACGGCATGATTCGCCCGCCCTCGCGAGTGGCGAGACTCGGCGCATGAGCTTCGGGCCCGTGCAGATGCTCGTCGTCGCGTTCGACGGGAACAAGTTCCGGGGCGAAATCCTGCCCGAGCTCGAGCGGCTCAAGAACGAAGGGGTCGTCCGGATCCTCGATCTGATGATCGTCCGCAAGGATTCGAACGGCACGGTCCTGCACATGGCGGCGAGCGACCTCGGCTGGGAAGAGGCGGTCAAGTTCGGCGAGGCGATGGGCGCCCTGGCCGGCTTCGCCGCCGAAGGGCTGGCCGGCGTCGAGTCCGGCGCGATGACGGGTATGGCCGACCTGATGGACGGCCACCTTTTCAACGAGGAGGACGCGTTCCGCCTCGAGCAGCTGGTGCCGAACGACACGACGGCAGCCGTGGCGTTGATCGAGCATCTCTGGGCCCGCCCGCTGCTCGACGCGGTCGCGCGCGCTCAGGGTTTCGAGATGGTGAACGAGTGGGTCGAGCCGACGCAGGTCATGGCGGCGGGCGGCACCTTCGCCGTCAAGCAGGTGCACAAGGACGCTCCCTAAGCCAGCTCGTGCTGGCCTTCGGGGCGCGGCACCGCGTCGGCGGACGGCGCGAACAGGCCGAGCTCGGTCGCCCGCTCGATCGCCTCGCTGCGGGACGAGACGCCGAGCTTGCGGTAGACGGAGATCGCCTGGGTCTTGACGGTGTTCCGGGAGACGAAGAGCCGCTCGGCGATCTCGCGAAACGAAAGGTGCGTCGTCAGGAGGGGGAGCAGTCGGAGCTCGGCGCCGGTGAGCGATGACGCCCAGTTGTCGTCGTGCTGGTTGCTCGCGGCAAGCCGATGCTGCAGCTCCGCAGCCTGGGCGTTCAGCACGCCGAGGTCGGGGCGACGGGCGACGAGCTCGTCGACCTCGCTCATCACGGCCGCGGCCGAGCTCCAGTTGACGAGCGCGAGGTGGGCGCGCGCAAGCTCAAGCCGGACCTGGACGGCCAGCCACGGGATCGCATACGTCAGCAGCGGCGTCAGCTGCGACGCCCGTTCCATGTCGGTCGCCGCGCGCGTCCAGTTGTTGTGCCGCAAGGCGGCACGCGCGCTCGCGACGTAGGTGAGCGCGCTCGTCGCGTAGTCGTCGAGCCGCGCGGCGTCGACGATCTCTCGGGCCTGGAGCGCCAACGCCTCCGCTTCGGCCGCGTCGTTGCGCTCGTTCGCGAGCAACGAACGGGTCGCCAGCGCAAGCGCCGCGCAATCGGTGGTCCCCAGCTCGAGTGCGAGTTCGCCGGCATCGACCAGCATCTGCTCCCCGATCGCCTCGTCGCCCGCGAGCACATGCGCGGCGCCGAGGAGGAACGCGCCCGTCGCTTGCGCTTGACTGTCTGGATTGGCGGTTCGCGTCGCGGTTTCCGCGTCCGTCCGCATTGCCTCGATGCCGTCCGGGCACAGGGCCGCCCGCAGCGCAGACGTCCATGCGAGCGCCGGATCGTCATCGGGCATGACGGCATCCGCGGGGCCCTGATCGGCAACGTGGGCCCAGCGCAACGCAGCTTCGGGGCGGCCGCGGAGGGCGTGCGTCCACGCGCCGAGCACGGCGAGCGCGGTGTTCGCCGTCAGCTCGTGCTCGTCCTCGAGCCGTGCCAGCCAGCGCTCGACGGTCACGAAGCGGCCGCTCTGGTAGACGGAGTGCGCTGCGGTTCCGACGAGCTCGATCACCCGGGCGCCGTCGCCGGCGGCATGGGCGTAGTCGATCGCCGCCTCGACGTCGCCGCGCACCTCGTGCCAGTCGGCGGCCCGGCTGTTCAGCGCAGCCGCGAGCCCCGGCTGCCGCCGCTCGAGCTCGTCCTCGAGCATGTCGCGGAAGAGGTGATGGAAGCGGTACCACCGGCGCTCGTGGTCGAGCGGGACGACGAAGAGGTTCGAGGCTTCGAGGCGCTCGAGCTCGAACGCAGAATCCGACCGCTCGAGCACGTGGTCGCAGAGCGGGCCGCACATGCGGTCGAGGACCGAGGCGCGGGTGAGAAACTCGATCTCCGCCTCGGGCAGGCTCTCGAGCAGCACGAGCCGGAAGTAGTCGCTGATGTAACGGTCGTCGCCGCGGATCCCCGCCGCGGTCCGGCGACCGTCAGGGGACGTGCGCAGGGACAGCGCCGCGAGGTAGAGACCGGCGGGCCAGCCCTCGGTGCTGCGTGTCAGCGCCTCCACCTCGTGCCCGGCCAGCTTGAGGCCGGCGCCTGCGAGGAGCGCCTGCGCCTCGCGCACGTTCAGGCTCAGCTCACGAGGGCCGACTTCCAGCACCCGACCTTCGGCCCGCAGCCTGCCGAGTGGGAGCGGCGTCGCCGTCCGGGAGGCGAGGACGCACAGCGAGCCGGCCGGAAGCTGCTCGAGCAGCAGAGCGAGGGCGTCGACGCACGCCGGCGCCTGCAGCACGTGGACGTCGTCGAGGGCGAGCACGAGGGGCGAGCGCATCGCCGAGAGCGATCGCCCGAGCCGGGCGACGTTGGTCTGTAACGACGACCTGGTCGCGGCGAGCGCCTCCAGCACCTCCGGATCGAGGGCCTGGACGCGGTCGAGCGCAGCGGCGACATAGGTCAGGAAGACGGTCGGGTCGTTCTCGGACTCGTCGAGCGAGAGCCAGGCGAAAGGTCGTTCGTCGCGGCGCTCCCACTCGGCGAGCAGCGTCGTCTTCCCGTAGCCGGCCGGCGCCGCGACGACGGCGACGTTGACGCCGCGGGCTGCGCGCAGCTTGTTGACGAGCGCGGCGCGGGGGATCGTCCCGGCGCGCGGCGGCGTCGGTGTCAGCTTCGACTCGAGAAGCGGGAACGAGTCCCGGTGACGGCTCACGGTCTGTCAGTACCTGCCAATCCACCCCGTAGGCGGCAGCGCGGCTGACATGCCACCGCACGTCAAGAACGTAGCAACTCGCATGGAGTTCGGACAGCACGCATCGACCGCCGTCACCACATTCTCACCGGTCCGGCGCGTCTGTCAGACGGAGGTGCGCAGGCGGCCGCCGCCGTAAACCGCGAGCGCGAAGATGATCAGGATGTCGACCGCGAACATGCTCATCGCCCAGAGCGGGAACGCAGGCACGAAGAGGAGCTGGCCGATCGCGTTGGCGCCGGCGGCACCAATCCCGATCCACCGACCGAACTCGTTCCCGGTCGCGACGGTGAACGCCGCGGCCAGCTGCAGCACGCCGAGGGCGAGGATGATCCAGCCCCAGGTGTTGAGGTCGCTGAAGACGAAGACTTCATCGCCCACGAACACCCGCGACTCGGAGATCGCCAGGATGCCTTCGATCACGTTCCAGAGACCGGCCAGCCCCAACATGAAGCCGGCGAAGGCGACCCAGCCCCAGCCCTCGGGCATGCCTGGGGAGGCACTCGGGCTCGAGAACGATCGCTCGCCGTAGTCGGGCATCGCCGTGAGCTAACTCCTTTCGCCGCGGCGACACATCACCCCGACCGGACGATGCTCGACGTCGCCGTTCGCGCGAACGTCGAGTGGCGCAGATGGCAGCCGACGAGACATCCGGAGGGCTGAGCCCGAGGACCCGCTCGATCCTGGCCTGGAGCCTGCTCGGGCTCGGGACGCTGATCCTGCTCGTCGGTTCGTTGACGGTCTGGGTCAAGCGGCAGGCCCTAGACACCGATGCCTGGGTGGACGTGAGCACGCAGCTGCTCGACGACGAGGAGGTTCGCTCAGCGCTGTCCGTCTACATCGTCGACCAGCTCTACACGAACGTGGACGTCCAGGACCGGCTCGAGGAACGGTTGCCGCCCGACTTCGAGGGGCTCGCCGGACCGATTTCAGGGGCGTTGCGCCAGCCCTCGGAACGGGCGGTCGACGGCTTCCTGCAGCGGCCGCGCGTGCAGGACCTCTGGGAGAACATCAACCGTGCCGCCCACCAGACGCTGCTGCGCGTCCTCGAGGACGAGACGCGCGAAGGGATCTCGACCGCGGAAGGGGCGGTGACGCTCGACCTCCGCGTCTTCGTGGTCGCGGTCGGCGAGGAGCTCGGCTTCGGCGAGCAACTCGACGCGCGGCTTCCGGCCGACGCGGGACAGATCACCGTGCTCGAGTCCGACCAGCTCGAGTCCGCGCAGACCGCCGTGAAGATGATCAAGGTCCTGAGCTGGGTCGTCATCCTGCTCGCACTGGCCGCCTTCGCCGGCGCGATCTGGCTGGCGCGGGATCGACGCGGGATGCTGCGGATCGTCGGCGCCGTCTTCCTGCTCGTCGGGATCCTGCTGCTCGTCATCCGCCGCGCCGTCGGCTCCTACATCGTCGACGCGCTCGCCGAAGGCGAGTCGGTGCGGGAGGCCGCCGGATCGTCCTGGATCATCGGCACGGGGCTTCTCGCCGCCGTCGCGTGGGCCTTGATCGTCTACGGGATCGTCATGGTCATCGGCGCCGTGCTCGCCGGGCCGTCCGGCTACGCGCGCCGCGCTCGCGCTGCGATCGCTCCGACGCTCCGCGACCGGCCCGGAGCCGCCTGGGCGGTGCTGGCCGGGGTGTACCTCCTGCTCGTCCTCTGGGGCCCGGTCCCTGCGCTGCGCTCCTGGGCCGGCGTGCTCCTCCTCGGCGGTCTCGTCGCACTCGGCTACGAGACGTTCCGCCGCCTGGCGGTCGGAGAGCTCGAGGCGGGAGACCAGCTGCCGCCCGAGACGCCCGCACCGGTCTAGTCGGGGCGCGTCAGCTTGTGCTCGAGCCGGTCCAGCCGGGCCTCGAGCTCGTCGAAACGCGCGTGCAGCGAGGAGGTGCTGTGGTCGCGCATGTCGTCACGGCCGATGTCCCGCTCGCGTTGCGCACGTGCGACGAAGATCGACGTGATCGCCGCGATCACGATGGACAGGAACGCGACGCCCTCGAGCATGATGAAGGCGGCGACGATACGGCCTTCGAGTCGCTCCGGCGTGACGTCCCCGTAACCGACCGTCGTGACCGTCTGCAGTGCGAACCACATCCCGCTCCAGATGCTCGGGTACTCCTCGCGATCGAGCAGGCGCATCAGGATGCCGCCCAGGATGACGACGACCACCGTGACGACGACGATGAAGTTCGCCGCGCCGGTGACCGAGACCGGCTTGCTCAGAAACCGAGACATCTCTCGCTCGACAAGTCGCGGCCGCGCCACCGGCGGAACGATACGGCGGCTGCCGGACGCCGACCTGCAGGTCAGCGGGTCTCGTCGTAGACCACGACGGTGCCGGCGAGGAAGTCCGGCAGTCCGCGGCGCCGCTCGCTGAAGAGCACGGGGAGAAAGCCGGCGAACAGCGGCACGATCGCGAGTACCAGCCCGACGAAGCGCACGACGGATCGGCCGAGCGACGGCGAGGCGCCTCCCGGGCCGCTCAGGCGGATCCCGAGCAACCGCATTCCCGGCGTCTGCCCGGCCGTGCTCCAGAAGAGGGCGAAGTAGGTGCCGACGACGAGCATCCACCCGGACGCAAGCAGGACTCCGACGAGCCACTCGGGTTTCAGGCCTCCGACGAGCGAGGCGACGAGCGCCGCCACACCGACGATCGACATGATCAGGACGATCGTGACTGCGGCGTCGGCGGCCAGCGCGACCGCGCGCGTCGCGATCCCCGCGTACGGCGGGCGGACGACGCGACGAGGGCGGCGCACGATGTGCTCGGCGTGGTCGTCCAGCCGGGCGGCGGAAGCACGGACGCCGCCGACCACCTCGTCGGCGAGCCCGGTCGTCTGCCTCGCGATCGCGTCCCGGAGCTCCGGGCTCGAGGCGACGTGCCGGAGAGCGCGCTGCGTCTCGTCGCTGGCGAGGACGCGGTCGGTGAGCTCGAGCGTCTTCGTGCTCCCCAATGCGGAGGCAAGCAGCCGCTCCAGCTCACCGCTTGCAGCCAGCTCTGCGACGACGCGCTCGAGCACACGGTTGCGGACGAGCGAGCGCGCGATCTCCTCCGGCAGCGTGCCGGCGAGCGCCCGGTCGACGACGCGGGCGAGCTCCGGCGCCGAGAGCACCTCGTCGACGGCCTCCTCGATCGGCCCTCGCCAGGCCCGCGCCGCCGCTCGAGCGGGGAAGAACGCGGCGCGGCCGGCCGCGTCGGCCAGCCCGGAGCGCTGCTCCTCGTCCTTGGACGCCACTACGAGGAGTATCCCCCGCCGTCCGGCTCGATCGTGCAGCTCGCTCCGACCTCGAGGACGCGCACCTCGACACTCGGCGCCACCTCGGACACCTTCGCCGCGAAGTCAGCTGCTGCGTTGGATCCCGCGTAGGGCGTCCGCCGGTAGGAGGGTCGGAGCGTGCCCCAGTGAATCGGGATCGCCACTCGCGGACGAAGCCGCCGGACCGCCTCGGCCGCGCGGTCGACGTCGAGATGGCCGGGTGGCAACGTCGGTCCCCAGCCTGCGATCGGCAGCAGCGCCACGTCGAGCCCCTCTTCGAGCCCGTCCATGCCGGGGAAGAGGTCGGTGTCCCCGGCGAAGTAGACAGAGCTCGAGCCGCTGACGACGTACCCGAGCGCCGCCACCTTGGGGCCCCACGGCCCGCGGCCGGGCTTGTGCTCGGCGTAGGTCGCGCGGATCTGAAGTGGGCCTGCGCGCACCTCCGACCCCTCGCTCACCTCGTCGATGCGCTCGAAGCGGCGGCGTCGGAGGAGCTTGCCGGAGCCGAGCGGTGCGACGATCCTCGTCTCCTGCCCCAGCCGGGCCAGCGAGGGGAGATCGAAGTGGTCCCAGTGCAGGTGCGAGATGAGCACGAGATTGGGCGAGCCGGCGGCGCTGAGCGAGACTCCCCGGGAGCGGCGGAGGTGGAGCAGCGAGCGGCGCAGCACGGGGTCCGTGAGCAGGCGCACGCCGTCGAGTTCGATCAGCACGGTCGCGTGTCCGAGCCAGGTCAGGCGCATGCGCCCAGTCTGCGCCGACTGGTGACGCCGGCGTTCATCCTGTTCGGACGATGCTGCGCGCTCCCCGCTGAGGGAGTCTTTTTCTCGTCATCTCGAGAAAGGCTCAGCGTCGTCGTGATCTGGGCGATCCTCCTGCTTGTGGCTTTTCCGCTCTGGTTGATCGCGCTCGGGATCATCGGGCTCGTCGTTCGCAACCGCGCGCTTCGACAGCGTCCCGGCAACGTTCCGGTGCGTCTGCGCACGCGCGAGAACGAGCGCTGGCATGCGGGTTACGGCATTTGGATTCACGACGTGTTCGCGTTCCGAGGGAGTCCCGCGGTGTGGAAGGAGGCGCTCGTCTGGGCCGCCGGCGCAGCCAGTCGCCCGGCGACCGCAGCCGAGAGGAAGAAGCTGCATCGAATCGGCGACGACCCAGTCGTGGTCACGCTTGCGTTGCACCCGCAAGGAATGATCCAGATCGCGGCGCGCGTCGAGCATGCCGCGGCGCTCGTCGCCCCGTTCGCAGATCGAATCGCACCGTCGCGACAGGCGGCAGTGCGGTGAGCTCTTCACCACACCTGACCTGAAAGGAAGACCATGGAGCTCGGAGGAAAGTTCTGGCTGATGTTCATCGCAGGCGCAATCGGCGTCGCGATCGCGGGGTTCGCGTTCTTCCTCGTGCTCGAGGGCGCCTGGGCGCGGTGGGGATTCCTCGGGATGTGCCTCTTCTTCTCGGCGCTCCTGCTGCTCTTCGGCTGGATCTACGACAAGCGCGCGAAGCGGCGGCGCGATGAGGCGCTCGACATGGCGCGCACGGCGCCGTAGCGCTAGACCGCGAGCGAGACCGGGAACGTCGCGAGCCAGATCAGGGTCCCGGTGAAGACGAGCCAGCCCAGCGCGAGCGTGACCGCGCGGATCCTCGACGACTGGAATCTCGTGCTGAAGCCGGCGAAGAAGAGCGCGGCGGAGAAGAGGACGAGGCAGAGCGTGTAGTTGTCCGCCCGCTGGATGTTGAC
>Ga0190271_10001508_pt1 | contig 13348 bp, 10 predicted proteins | sample Popmic356T_FD_133747 | JGI IMG/M metagenome (GOLD analysis project Ga0190271, IMG submission 133747) | Populus adjacent soil microbial communities from riparian zone of Weber River, Utah, USA - 356 T | ecosystem: Environmental > Terrestrial > Soil > Riparian zone | place: USA: Utah | collected...
ACGAGCCAGCCCGCGATACGCGACGTAGGCTGCGGCGACGACGAGGAGCTGGCCGAGCTCGACACCCACGTTGAATGTCAGGAGAGCGGCCGGCAGGTGATTCTGCGGCAGACCGATCTCCTTGAGCGCGCCTGCGAAGCCCAGACCGTGCACGAGGCCGAATAGGAACGCGACGATCGCGGGCCAGCGGCGCGCGAGCGTACGCTCGCCGTGCAACGCTTCGCCGGCGACGAGGGCGATCGACAACGCGATCGTCGCCTCGACGGGCGGCGGCCGCAGCGTGAGCAAGCCGAGCGCGCTTACGGCCAGCGTCAGGCTATGAGCCAGCGTGAATGCCGTGATCGTCAGCACGAGTCGCCGATTGAAACCGACGAGGAATAGCAGCGCGATCACGAACAGCAAATGATCGAAGCCCGAGAGGATGTGCTCGACGCCGAGCACCGTATAAGCCGCTGCGATCTCGCCGAATGTCCGTCGGTCGTCGGCCGAGCCGTAGAGCTGGGTCTGGGGCTGCGCGCTCGTCAGTGTGTGAACCGTCGCCTGACCGTCGATCCAATGAATCTTCACGACGGCGGCCGAGTACGCCTCGCCGACGCCGTCGATGCCGAAGCGGCCCGCCAAGCCGCCCTCGGCACAGCGCAGAAAATTGCCATCCGCCGTGCAGCTGTCGGGCCAATGCGGCGTGAGCCCGTCACCAAGCTCGTTGTTGCCGGTCGCGACCCACTGCCACACGAACTCGCCGGGCCGCGTCTCGCGCAGCTCCATCTCCGCCATCGTGATCTCATGCGCCGCGGCGGAGGAGGTCAGCAGTGTCGCGACCATGAGCAGCCCTACGCGGAAGCGACTCACGGCGCAGCGCCCTCGATCGTGACGATGTACTTCTTGGCCAGCGCGCGCACGATCGCCGTGCGTTGCTCGGACATCGTCGCGTCCGTCCAATCTTGCAGGACCACGCCGCGCAGAGCCTCGTAATCCGCGGCCATCGGCGGCGCGATGCGCACGAGCCGCACGAGCCGCGGCCCCTCGCTGCTCGCTAACACCCGCCACTCGCCGGGCGGCGATTCTTCGAGCGCGGTCGCGAACTCGTCCCCGTAGCTTTGCACGATGTTCGCGTGCGGGCGGCCTGTGAACACGCGCAGGCTCGCGTTCTCGTCGCCGGGCTCGCCGGCGTTCAATCGCTCGGCGAGCCCGAGCAACGGCGACTCACCGCCTCCCGGGAGCACGGCTTCCTCGAAGTCGTAGCGCTCGGGGTCGTCGTACTTGGCGCGATTGCGCTCGAACCAGTTGCTTAGCACCTCGTCGTCGAACGACGGCAGCTTGAGGCCGGCTTCGACGACGTTGAGGGCCTTGAAGATCACTCGGTCGCGAATATCGGGGTCGCCCCTATCGAGACGCAGCGCGACACCCTCGCGATACAGAACCTCGTTGTCGAGCCACACCTGCCGCAACGCGTCGAGCTCCGCCGGCGTCGGCTCGCGCCCACGCGCTTCGGTGAACACCCGGCGCGCCTCCGTATCGACCTCGGCATCGACAACGATCGTCAGTGGATCGTCGGCGCGGCTCGCGAGCGCGTGGTCGATGCCGAAGAGCACGGCACCGAGCAGGACGAAATGCAACAGCGGCTCGTGCAGCCAGCGGTTGCGGGAGGGATCGAGTGCACTCACTTTTCTCGCTCCGCGGTCCGAAACCGAAAGTGTGAACACGCTCGGTTACAGAAATGAGAAGGCGCCGCGCGTTGCCGCGCGGCCCCTGCTTTCGCTCAAACGCGGAGCGCTACCGCACGCCGGCGACCGGCGAGGAACCCCGCACCTCCACAAAGACCGGATTGCTGTAGAACCACAGGTCGGCCCAAGCCGCGACGTCGAACGCCACCATCTTCTGGCCGTTCGCGTCGACCGGCAGATGGCTCGGGCATCCGTCGATGTCCGGCGTCGTGTGCACCGTTCCGGTAGCCGGGACGTTCGTTCCAGCCGTCGTGCACGGAATTTTGAGATCGCCGGTATCCTCGTTCGTGTAGTGGTCGGCGAGCGGGTTGCCGCTCGCGTCCGTCTCGAACGGCACGCTTGCCGGCAGGTTCGTGCCGCGCAACCGCAGGTATTGCGACGCCTGGACGCCGCGCAGCCGGAACGTCATCTTCTTGAGCTCGCGCGCGCCGGCAGTCGTCCGCCAAGAGCTCGCGTTGAACGTCCTCAACACCGCCGCGCTCGTGTTCTTGGCGCCCGCGGGCACCGTCGCCATGTCCGGATTCACGAGCCACGTATTCGGCCATTGGCCGGCGTAGCTCGGATCCGTCGGGTCTTTGTAACCGGTGACCATGCCGCGGATCACGTCGACGTGGTCGAGCACGGGCCGGTTCAGCGGCTGGTGAATGCCCGCCTGCAGAAGCGACGGATTCTCGAATGTGTACGGCGAGTAGCTATAGCCGGACGGGTCGCGTACGACGACCGAGACGATGATGTCGGAGCCGGGCCGCACCGTGAGCTTCTCGCCCATCGTCGCGCAGTCAGAGCCGCCTTCATCGGTGTTCTTCCACGCGGCGAGGGTCGCGAACGTCTCGACGAGCGCATTGCCGATGGCCTCGGCGAGCGGGCCGGTGCGCCGCGCGATCTCGGGCGGCACGGCGCACGCAATGACTGCGAACCGGTCGATGATCTGGCCGCTGCTCGCCCAGGTGTTCCCCGTGCGCAAGGCGTCGACGATGTCCTGTGGGCCATGATCCCGGCCGCGGACGAGTGTGTAGTTGCGCTGGTATTCGCCCGGCCAGAAGTCTTGCGTGGAGCGGCGATCCTCGGAACCGAACATGCCTCGGTTGTGCCAGTCCGAGCTCGCGAAGAACCACCAGTTTCGTCCTTCCCCGAGCAGCGCGTCCCAGACGCCGCCGAGCTGCGCGGCGTAGATGCCGGTACCGCCCCACGTCGTGCCGCCGACCGAGTCGGTGGGCACGCCGCCGATGTTGTTGCGGTTCGGCGAGTATTCGCCGCGGTTGTCGGAGGCGCCGTGACCCGGCTGCGATTCGAAGCCGAAGGCGATATTGGGCGCGACGTTGTTGAAGTTGCGCAGGTGCTCGATGTTGAAGCCGTTGTTGCCGTTGGGATTGAACGGTCCCGCACGCTCGAGGTGTGCCGGCACGTAGTAGCTGCCGTCCGGGTGGAAAGCCTCCAGCCACTTCAACGCCTCGAGCGTCTTCGCATGGCCGCGGTTACCGGCGCCGGTACCGGAGCCGTGCACGAGCTTCTGGCCCGTCGCGTTCCACATTGGATCGGCCTCGTTGGCGCTGCCCGGCACCGCGCAAGTCCAGTTGTTGCCTTCCGTGCTGCCGGCGGCCGTGTTGCCGCGGCTCGTGTCGGTGTCGTTGCGGTCGAAGCAGTACTCCCACTGCGCGAGGGCCGTCGCGGTGCCAAGCGCCGTGTAGTCCGGAGTCTTCGGCAATTTTTGGCGGTGGATTGCCGCGGGCATCTGGCCCGTGATGACGGCCATCGACGTGTGCTCGTGCCCGGGGACGACGGTTTCCACGCCCATGAACACCGGCAGATCTTGGAGGGCAGTGAGGTACTCGAGCAACGGATACTGGAGCTCCTGGACCGACTGCCAGCGCCACATGGCCCGGTTCGCGCCTGTACCCGAGACATTGCCCTTGATCTGGATCTGCGGCGTCACATTCGTGTTGAGCCACGTCGTCGCCGGGCCCTGCACAGCCGGCGGCGTCGCGCTCGAGAACACGAGCGGATACGCCGGCGTCGCGAGCGTCTCGTCCTCGGCGAGCGTGCAGTTGCGGTTGCCGCTGCCGCCGTGCCCGGCTTGAACGAACCAGTCGAGACCCCACGGCGTGTTGAACGACTTGTCGACCTGCTTCTGCATGGACGTGGAGCCGTCGGAGCACGTGCTGTGGTTGTGAAAGTCGCCGGCAACATACTGGCCGGAGCGCTCGTTCGCGTCGCCCGTGCTCGGCGCGGCGATCATCGTGGCTGCGCCGAGCGCCGTGGCGACCGCCAAGGCGATCGGGCTCTGCTTGAGTCCGTAGCTCATGAACCTCTCCTTCAGGTAAGCGTTTCTGAATCCCGCGGCCCGCACAGTGGGCACCGCTCGCCATCGAACCGTAGCCACCGTGTGTGTCACATCCGTGTGCGATTCGTGACGAATCCGTGACCCGAGTTTCCAGTTCGTTTCGGTCGCGTTCGCATTCGCGTCATCTATTCGTCGCAATGCCCATCTACGCTTCGTTGTTTTGGCAGCGCCGTTCCGCGATTCATGGCAGAAGTCATCGGCCTCTTTCCGACGCCGTTCATGCGCGTGCCGGCGGCGCTGGCGCACGATCTCGTCGAGGGGCTCGTCGAGCATTTCAGCTCCGAGGCGCGCCTCGCGAACAGCTCGTCGGGCAACCTCGTCCATACGGCGATGCTGCGTCCGAGCGACAGTCCGCTACTCGTCGAGGCCGCAGTTGCAATCACGCCGCTGCTCGGCGAGCTCGGTGTGCTGATGTTCGGCGAGCGTCTTGGTTGGGCGCTGAAGGAAATGTGGGTCAACGTGCTCGAGACGGGCGGCCGCCAAGCCATGCACAACCATGCGAATAGCTTCATCTCGGGCGTCGCGTATCTGACGCCGACGCACCCGGACGCGCGCACGGTGTTCATGCGCTCGCCGGGCGGCGTCGACTACTCGTTCAAGAACGACCACGCGGGCGTTGTCACGGGCCCGTACAACGCCGACAAGTGGATCAGCACGCCGCCCGAGCCCGGCGACGTGGTGTTGTTCCCGAGCTACCTCATGCACGCCGTGCCGCCGAACCCCGGGCCGCGGCGCATCACGCTGGCGTTCAATGCGATCCCGGCGAGTCTCGACTCGTGGGGCTACAAGATCTCGTTCAGCGGCTGACGAGCGCGCCGCAGCGATCGCCGACATGAACACTACGCCGTCGCCACGCCTAGCGCTCGCGCTGATGACCGCGTCGGGATTCGCGGCGCTTGGGCTTCAGATCGTGTGGACGCAGCAGACGGCGCTGTGGCTCGGCCACGAGGCGGCAGCCGTGCTCGCCGTCGTCGCCGCGTTCTTCGCCGGCATCGCCGTCGGCGCACTAGCGCTCGGAGAGGCAATCCGCCGCAGCGTGCGGCCGGCGCGCTGGTACGCGGCGTGCGAAGCCGTCATCGGGCTCTGGGCTTTGACGCTCGCGCTGCTGCTCGCTCCGGTCACGGAGTCGATGCTCGCGCTGATCGGCGCCGAGCCTACGCCTCTCAGGCACTGGTCCGTGGCGTTCGGCGGCACGTTCACACTGCTGCTACCCGCGACCGCCGCCATGGGCGCAACGCTGCCGGCAGTGGCGCGCGCGCTCGAGGCGCTGCGGAGTAGAGGGGCGTCGGTCGCGGCGCTCTACGCCGCCAACACATTCGGCGCCGTGCTCGGCGTGCTGGCGACGACGTTCTGGCTCGTGCCATCCGTCGGCCTCACTGCAACGGCCGGAATTTGCGCCGCGCTCAGTCTCGCCGCGGCGGCTGTTGCGCCGCGCGCGCTGCCCGGTGCCGCGAGCGGCCTGCCGGCGATCACGGGCCACCGCGCTTCGAGCGCGCTACCGCTGCTCGCCGCAACGGGATTTCTTGGCATCGGCTACGAGGTCGTCGTCGTACGTGCGCTGTCCGGAGTCACGGAGAACACGGTGTACACATTCGCGATGCTGCTCGCGATCTATCTCGTCGGGACGGCAGTCGGCGCCGCGGCGTACGCAAGGCTCGCGGCTCGCGCAGAGGTCGGCGCGATCCGCGACGTGCTGCTGCGCGCCCTCGCGGCGAGTTGCTTGCTCGGCGCGCTCGCGTTAGCGGGCGCCGAGCAATTGGAGACCGCGCTGCTCGATCTTCTCGGAACGAGCATGGCGGCTGCGCTCGCCGTCGAGGCGGCGCTCGCGACGGCGGCGTTCCTCTTGCCCACGATCGTCATGGGTGGGCTGTTCAGCAATCTCGCGACGGCGGCGAGCACGGCTTCGGCCGGTGTCGCGCGCGCGATCGGCGTCAACACGCTCGGTGCCGCTGCGGCGCCGCTTGCGTTCGGAGTCGTGCTAGTTCCCGGAGCCGGCTCGAAGCTCGCGCTGTTGCTCGTCGCCGTAGGCTATCTCGCACTGTCGTCGCGGCGCGCGTGGCGCGCGCCGACACAATGGGCGACCGTCGCCGCTGCGTTCGTTCTCGCGGTTTTCGCGCCGATAGCGAGCCCCAACGTACCGCCTGGCGGGCGAGTCGTCAGCGCAACCGAAGGCGTCATGGGCGCGGTCACTGTCGTCGAGGACGCGGACGGTATCCTGCGCCTGCACGTCGACAACGGACCGCCCGAAGGCACCAGCGCGACGCTGCTGGCCGACGCGCGGCAAGCACTATTGCCGATGCTGCTGCACGCGGCGCCGCGGCGCGCGCTGTTCCTCGGGCTCGGCACGGGCATCACGGCCGGAGCCGCGGCCGACGATGCGAGCGTCGACGTCACGGCCGTCGAGCTGCTGCCGGAAGTCATCGACGCGGCCGAGCACTTCACGCAGCGCTTGCGCGGCGAGCCGCACCACCCGCGCTTGCGCGTGCTCGCTGCAGATGCGCGCCGGTTCGTGCGCGCGACCGGTGAGCGCTACGACGTGATCGTGGCCGACAACTTCCACCCTGCGCGCAGCGGCTCCGGCGCGCTGTACACCGTCGAGCACTTCGCGGCCGTGCAGGCACGCCTCGCCGACGGCGGCCTGTTCTGCCAATGGCTGCCGTTGCACCAGCTCGACCTCGAGACGCTGCGCAGTGTCGTGCGGACGTTCCTGGACGTGTATCCGCGCGGCACGGCAATTTTGGCAACGTACAGCCTCGACACGCCGGTGCTCGGCCTCGTCGCCCGGGAAGGAGGTGCTGCGTTCGACCGCGACGCCGTCCACCGCCGGCTAGCGACCGTGCGCCTGCCGCGCTCGCCGGCCGAGATCGGCATCGACGACGAGCTCGCGCTCTTCGGCACGTTCGTTGCCGGCCCGGGCGCGCTCGATGAGTTCGCGCGCGGTGCGCCGCTAAATGCCGACGACCGCCCCGTCGTCGCGTATCGCGCGCCGCGGCTCACGTACGAAGGCAATTCTCGGCCGCGCGACCGGCTCATCGCGCTGCTCCAAGAGCTTTCGATCAGCCCCGGCGATGTCATCGCAGAGCCCAGCGATGCGGACTGGAACGCGCGCCTCGCCGCCTACTGGGCAGCGCGTGACACGTTCATCGCGGCGGGGCGCGGCGTCGAGCCGACGCTCGACGTGCGGCGCATGCTCGCGCAAGTGCGCGAGCCGTTGCTCGCGGTGTTGAACGTGAGCCCCGACTTTCGGCCCGCCTACGATCCGTTGCTCACTATGGCGCTCGCCCTCGTCCGCATCGATGCCGCAGCCGCGCGAGATCTACTCGTCGACCTGCAGCGCGTGCACGAGGGCCCCGAGGTTGCGCACGCGCTGCGCGAGCTCGAGAGCACGTCGCCGTGAAAATCGCAGCGCGCTACTGCGCCGTGGTGCTGGCAAGCGCCTCGAGCAATTTCGCGGCCTCTTCCCTGACGGCCGGATCGGGGTCCTCGAGCAACGCTTCGAGCGGCGCGCCAATGGTCCCACGCAGCGCCGCGAGCTCGGCCGTCGCCTCTGGATCGCCGTCGGCGTCCGCGAGTAGCTGCGCCAGCGACGCGTGCGCGTCGGTCAGCAACGGCGCGAGGCTCGTCGCATCGCCCGCGGCGTCCGGGGGCGGGCCTCCGGCGATCGTCGTCTCATGATCGGGCTGGACGCGCTCCTGGAGTGCGTGACCGAAGGGGCTGCGCTCGTCGGCCGTGAGCTCGTCGGCGCGCGGTTCCCCGCTGACTTCGGCGACTGCGTCCGCAACCGGCTCCTGCACCCGCGCGGCCGCCTCGAGCGGCGCCGGCATCTCCATGCGGACGCGTCCAATTTGCCCGCTCGTCCGTATCAAGCTGTAACCGACGGCGCCGCCGCCAAGCACGGCGACGAAGGTTGCGACGGTCACGATTTTGCGCATAGGTTGTTCTCCGCTGCGGCCGCGAGCACCGATTGCTGCTCGGTTTTCGCGGCCGGTCATCCACTGTGCGCTCGACGTTACACGGACTAGGTTACTCGGAGGTTACAGTGTCTCGAACGCAGGGGAACACCCAAGCCAGCGCAAGATGCACGCGAGCCGCGTGGATTCTGACCCTCTTGCCGCTCGCGGTACTCGCGCAGCCGAAGGCGCAGGACGAGATTCTCGTGCTCGGCCGCTGGGACAATCCGTTCGGCCTGACGAGCTCGGCGTCGCAGGGCGTCGTCGGCGCGGCAGAGCTCGACGCGCGGCCACGCATGCGCACGGGCGAAGTGCTCGAAGCAGTGCCGGGTCTCATCGTCACGCAGCACAGCGGCACCGGCAAGTCGAACCAGATGTTCCTGCGCGGCTTCAACCTCGACCATGGCACGGACTTCGCGACCTGGGTCGACGGCATGCCCGTGAATCTGCCGACGCACGGCCACGGCCAGGGTTACACGGATCTGAATTTCTTGATCCCCGAGCTCGTCGAGCGCCTCGAGTATCGCAAGGGCGCCTACTACGCCGAGGTGTCCGACTTCTCATCCGCCGGAGCCGCATACCTCACGACCTACGAGCGGCTGCCCGAAGGTATCGTGAAAGGCGGTCTCGGGGAGGACGGCTACGCGAGCGTGCTCGTCGCCGACAGCGCGAGCGCCGGCGGCGGCGACTTTCTGTACGCCGTGCAAACGCACCGCTACGACGGGCCGTGGGTCGACGTCAACGAGGACTTGCAACGCAACAACCTGCTGCTTCGCTACTCGAGCCGCGGCGACGACAGCGCGTGGAACGTCGCGCTGATGGGTTACGACGCACAGTGGAACGCGGCGGATCAAATTCCGCGGCGCGTCGTCGAAAGCGGCGCGCTGTCGCCGCTCGGCTCGATCGATCCGACGCTTGGCGGCGAGACGTCGCGTTACAGCGCGTCGGGCGCGTGGAATGCGGCGGTCGGCGCGGGGCGCGTCAGCCTGAATGCCTACGCGATCGACTACGACCTTTCTCTGTACTCGAACTTCACGTATCTCCTAGACGACCCCGTCGACGGCGACCAATTCGAGCAGCTCGACGAGCGAACGGTCACGGGCGGAGAGATCTCGTACGTGTTCGGCGAAGAGCGGGGCACGCGGCATACGTTCGGCGCAATGCTGCGCCACGACGACATCGGCGCTGTCGGGCTGTTTCACACCGCGGCGCGCGAACGCTTGTCGACAGTGCGCGCCGACAGCGTCGAGGAGCTGAGCGTCGGCTTCTACTACTCCGCCGACACGCGACTAACCGATCGGCTGCGCGCGACGCTCGGCGTCCGCGCCGATCGCTACGACTTCGACGTCGCGAGCGACCTGCCCGAGAACTCTGGCGAAGCCGCCGACACAAGCTTCGCGCCGAAGGCCAACTTGATCTATGCCGTCCGCGACGGCACGGAGCTGAATGTCAGCGCCGGCAAGGGCTTCCACAGCAACGACGCACGCGGCACGACGATCACGGTCGACCCCGCGACGGGCGACCCCGCCGAGCGCGTCACGCCGCTCGTCGACTCGCACGCGTTCGAGGTCGGCTTCCGCACGTTCGTCGAGAGCAAGCTCAACGTGTCGGCCGCGCTATGGCTGCTCGAGCTCGACTCGGAGCTCTTGTTCATCGGCGATGCGGGTAACACCGAAGCGAGCCGCCCGAGCCGTCGCTACGGAGTCGAGTTGCCGCTCTACTACCGCCTGAACGACCGGCTCACGTTCGACGTCGAGCTGGCGCTGACGCATTCCGAATTCACCGAATTCGATCCGGCCGGCGACGAAATCCCGGGCTCGATCGACGAAGTGCTCGCGGCCGGGTTCACGCTTCAAAACCCGCAGGGCTTCTACGGAACCGCGCGACTGCGTTACTTTGGGCCGCGCCCATTGGTCGAAGACGCCAGCATCGAGTCCGATGCGTCGACGGTGATGAACCTGTCATTCGGGTTCAAGCGCGCGAGCTACGATCTGCGCGTCGACGTGCTGAACGCCTTCGACTCCGAGGACGACGACATCACGTACTGGTACGCGTCGCGCCTACCGGGCGAGCCGGCCGAAGGGGTCGACGACCTTCACTTTCATCCCCTCGAGCCGCTTAACGTCCGGCTGTATATGACCTGGAAATTCTGAGATCCGCTGAGTGCCCGCGCGGAGCAGCGGCCATTGACATTTCGATGTTTCCCGTAATACCGTAGCTTCATGACATCCGATGACGCCATCGCCGCACTCGGTGCCCTCGCACACGAGCATCGGCTTGCGATCTTCCGCCTGTTGCTCGAGCACGGACCAGATGGGCTGCCCGCGGGGGTCATCGCCGGGGACGTGGGGCTAGTCCCTTCCTCGCTGACGTTTCATCTCCAGCACCTCACACGAGCCGGCTTGCTCACACAACGACGGCAGAGCCGCCAAATCTTCTATGCCGCGGATTTCGCGGCCATGAATGCACTCGTCGGTTACCTCACCGACAACTGCTGCACCGCGAGCGGCAGCTGCGCGACAGACTGCCAGCCCGTGATCGCCGTGCCCCGCAATGCAGCCAAGAGAAGGAGAAGCGCGTGAAACGTATGCACGTCCACGTCTCGGTTAGTGACCTCGATGCTTCCATCCGGTTCTATTCGAGCCTGTTCGCCACCGACCCGGCCGTGCGGAAACCCGACTACGCGAAGTGGATGCTCGACGATCCGCTCGTGAACTTTGCGATAAGCGCACGTGGCGCGCCGCCGGGTATCGAGCACCTCGGAATCCAAGTGGCCGACGACGCGGAGCTCGAGGACGTATACGAACGCCTGCAACGCGCAGACCGCCCCGTGCTCGAGGAAGGCGAAACGGTGTGCTGCTACGCGAAGAGCACGAAGAGCTGGATCGAAGATCCACAGGGCGTCCGTTGGGAGACGTTCCTGACGACCGGCGAGAGCACCGTCTATGGAAGCGAAGCGACAACCTCCGCGGCGGCAGCGTGCTGCGTGCCGAGCGAGTCGGCGGCGCAGCGTGAGCCAGCGGTGTCCTGTTGCACGAGCGACGAGCGAGCACATGCGACGGCCACGAAGGCCGCCTGCTGCGCGTAACGCGTATGGCCGAGAAGCCGTACAACGTTCTCTTCCTGTGCACGGGCAACTCCGCTCGCAGCATTCTCGCGGAGTGTGTCTTGAATAGACTCGGGCAGGGTCGTTTCAGAGCTTTCAGCGCCGGCAGCTTCCCGAAGGGCGAGGTCCACCCCTACGCGCTCGAGCTGCTGCAGCGACAGAACTACCCGACGAAGCAACTTCGGTCGAAGAGCTGGGACGAATTGGCCGGCCCCGGCGCCGCACCGCTCGACTTCGTGTTTACGGTCTGCGACAACGCGGCCGGTGAAGTCTGTCCTGTGTGGCCGGGCCAGCCGATGACCGCGCATTGGGGCTTGCCCGACCCGGCTGCGGCGGAGGGCAACGAAGCCGAGCGCCGGTTGGCTTTCGCGGAGACGATGCGAATGCTGCACAACCGGATCAGCATCTTCGTCAGCCTGCCGATCGCCTCGCTCGACAAACTGAGCTTGCAAAGCCGCCTGCACGCGATCGGCAAGAGCTCAGCGTGAGCGTCGGCCTGGCGCGAGCGATCGCGGCCGAAGCGATGGGCACTGCGCTGCTCGTCGCAACGGTGATCGGCTCAGGAATCATGGCGGAGCGACTCGCCGGCGGTATCCTCGCGCTTGCGTTGCTCGGCAATACGCTGGCGACAGGGTGCATCCTCGTCGTGCTGATCGCCGTGTTCGGCCCGATCTCGGGCGCGCACTTCAATCCGGCCGTGAGCCTCGTGTTCGCGGCGCAGCGGAAGCTTCGCATCGAACGCCTGGCAGCGTACGTCGCTGCACAGCTCGGGGGTGCCTTGCTCGGCGTCCTCCTCGCTCATGCGATGTTCGACGTGCCGCTGCTGCAAGTCTCGGTTCACGTGCGGACAGGGACCGCGCAATGGTTAGCCGAAGCCGTCGCAACGTTCGGATTGATCGGCACGATTCTCGGCGTGTCGCGCTCGCGGCCCGAAGGCGTCGCCTTCGCGGTCGGCTTGTACATCGCCGCTGCGTACTGGTTCACGTCGTCCACGTCGTTCGCGAATCCGGCCATTACGGCCGCTCGCTCCCTCACTGATAGTTTTGCGGGAATTGCGCCGGGCGGCGTGCCCGCCTTTGTCGCTGCCGAGCTCGCGGGAGCGGCGCTCGCTTGGCTGTTCTTCGGCTGGCTGCTCGCGACGCGCGGATCGCCGGCTACCGATCCAGCTCGAGCTTCAAATGCGCCGGCGCGTACAGCGTCGCCATCGGCTGGTCGAAAATGAACGCGCGCAGCTCGTCCTCCATTTCCATCGCATCGCGGTAACCCATGTCGATCAGGGCTCGCGTGAAACCGGACTCGAACAGCAGGTAGCTCACGAGCTGCATGCCGCTGCGGCTGCTCGCGCCCAGGCCGCGCAACAGCAGGCGCACGCCACGCGGCAGCTCGTGCACGAACTCCGCCGCCAGGGAGCGAAGATCCTGGCGCGGCACGATGACGAGCGTGTGCAAGGGCCGCAGGTCGGCCAGCGTCCCGGACAGCTTGCAGTCCCCGAGTTGCTCGAGGATTCGGTTGGTCCGAGACAGCCGCTCGAGATCCGTATACAGGCCGTCCATAAATAATGCGTCGAGCATGTAGCCGCCCAAGTGCGCGAACGTCGGCGGCTCGGGCTTGGCGCCCACGGGCGGCTCGGCGTCGGGGCGCTCGTCGCGCACGCCGACGACGAGCATACGGTCGGCGCCGAGATGAATCGCCGGCGAGAGCGGCGCGCGGTGACGCATCGAGCCGTCGCCGTAGAACTCTCCTCCGATCTGCACGGGCGGAAACACGAATGGCACGGCAGAGCTCGCCATGAGATGGTCGACGGTGAGCCTCGTGGCCCGGCCTATGCGACGCACGCGGGTCCACGAGGCCAGCTCGGGGCGGCCCTGGAAGAACGTCACGGAGCGCGCCGTCGCATACGCCGACGCGGTGACTGCGACCGCGTCGACGTGGCCTTGCTCGATCGAGCGCCGAATGCCGTCGAAGCGCACGTTCTCCGCCAGGAGCTTGCGCAGCGGCGCGTTGTCGAGCAACGAAGCCGGGTTGCGCACGCCGAGCCCGCCGAGCGTCGCGGCCGACAGCCAGTGCAGGCTCGTCTTCAGCATCGTCCAATCATCGGCGCGATAGACTTGGCTCGCGGCGAAGTTCGCCCACACGTGCTCCATGTCAGCGACGGCGCGCTCGAAGTTCGCTGCGCGCCCCGCGAGCACGGCGGCGTTGATCGCCCCGGCCGAGGTGCCGCAGATGA
>Ga0190271_10001509_pt1 | contig 13347 bp, 11 predicted proteins | sample Popmic356T_FD_133747 | JGI IMG/M metagenome (GOLD analysis project Ga0190271, IMG submission 133747) | Populus adjacent soil microbial communities from riparian zone of Weber River, Utah, USA - 356 T | ecosystem: Environmental > Terrestrial > Soil > Riparian zone | place: USA: Utah | collected...
ACGATCGTGTAGAAGCGCGCCGACAGGCCGCCCTCCTTGGGCCGCAGCAGCCGGCCGAGCCGCTGCGCCTCCTCCTGGCGTGAGCCGAACGAGCCGGAGACCTGGATCGCCAGCGACGCCGACGGCAGGTCCACCGAGAAGTTGGCCACCTTGGACACGACCAGCAGCCGCTCCGTCCCGTCCCGGAACGCCTGGTACAGCCGCTCGCGCTCCTTCACCGTCGTCTCGCCCTTGATGACCGGAGCGCCCAGGTCGGCCCCGATCTCGTCGAGCTGGTCGAGGTACTGCCCGATCACCAACGTCGGCTCGTCGGGATGCCGTTCCAGCAACCGGCGTACCAACCTCGCCTTCTCGGCGGTGGAGGACGCGAGCCGGTAGCGCTCGTCGGGCTCGGCGGTCGCGTACGCCAGCCGCTCGTCGTCCGGCAACGTCACCCGCACCTCGACGCAGTCCGCCGGCGCGATCCAGCCCTGCGCCTCGATGTCCTTCCACGGCGCGTCGTAGCGCTTGGGCCCGATGAGCGAGAACACGTCGCCCTCGCGGCCGTCCTCACGGATCAGCGTCGCGGTCAGGCCGATCCGGCGCCGCGCCTGGAGGTCGGCGGTCATCCGGAAGATCGGGGCGGGCAGCAGGTGCACCTCGTCGTACACGATCAGGCCCCAGTCGCGTGCGTCCAGCAGCTCGAGGTGGGTGTAGACGCCCTTCCGGCGCGTGGTCATCACTTGGTACGTCGCGATGGTGACCGGCCTGACCTCCTTCTTGGCCCCGGAGTACTCGCCGATCTCGGCGTCGGTCAGCGAGGTCCGGCGGAGCAGCTCGTGGCGCCACTGCCGCGCGGAGACGGTGTTGGTGACGAGGATCAGCGTGGTGGCCTTGGCCTGCGCCATCGCGGCCGCGCCGACCAGCGTCTTCCCGGCACCGCACGGCAGGACCACCACTCCCGAGCCACCGTGCCAGAACGACTCGACCGCCTCGCGCTGGTAGGCCCGCATGCTCCAGTCCGACTCGTCGAGGTCGATCGCGTGCGCCTCGCCGTCGACGTAGCCGGCGTAGTCCTCGGCCGGCCAGCCCAGCTTGAGCAGCGCCTGCTTGAGGTTGCCGCGCTCGGAGGGGTGGACGACGGCGGTGAGCTCGTCGACCCGGTCGCCGAGCATGCCCTGGACCTTCTTGGCGCGGAGGACCTCCTCGAAGACCGGGCGGTCGGTCGACGCCAGCACCAGCCCGTGCGTCGGGTGCTTCTCGAGGCGGAGCCGTCCGTAGCGGTCCATGGTCTCGGCGACGTCGACGAGGAGGGAGTGCGGCACGGCGTACCGGCTGTAGGTGAGGAGGGTGTCGACCACCTGCTCGGCGTCGTGCCCGGCTGCGCGTGCGTTCCACAGGCCGAGCGGCGTCAACCTGTAGGTGTGGATGTGCTCCGGGGAGCGCTCGAGCTCCGCGAAGGGCGCGATCGCCTTGCGGCAGTCGACGGCCTGCTCATGGTCGACCTCGAGCAGCAGGGTCTTGTCCGACTGGACGATGAGCGGGCCGTCGTGCACCCGGTGATCCTACGGAGGGGACGAAGCGCACGTGCTCGCCCTCGCGTGGAGCAGGAGGACGGGATACGGTTCCCAGACTCACCAGGACAAGGGGCATCACCATGAGCGACCAGTCCACAGCCGACACCCTGCGCACCGCGATCGGGGCTGGATCCCTCGGCTTCGGCCTCGTCGCCATCCTCGCGCCGGCGACCCTGGCGAAGACCTACGGCATGAACGGCGACTCGGCGGACATGCACTACATGGGGCGCGCCTGGGGCAGCCGCACCGCCCTGCTCGGGGCGCTGTCGCTCACCGCGGGACCGGAGGAGCAGCAGCGGCTCGCCGTGGGCGCGGCCGCCCTCAACGCCGTCGACACGCTCGCCGTCCTGGCCACGTCGGGACTTCCCGCCCGCACCAAGGCGATGGCGAGCCTGACGAGCGCGGCGTTCTGCGCTGCGTCCGTGTACGTCGCGCAGGGCGGCTGACAGGGCTGACAGGACTGGCGGAGCCCTCTGTGGACGGGCAGGCTGGGGCCATGACCGTCTCCTCCGCGCAACGCACGTACGAGCTCGACCGACAACACGTGTTCCATTCCTGGTCGGCGCAGGCCACCCTCCAGCCGATGGTCGTCACGAAGGCCGAGGGCTGCCGCTTCTGGGACGCCGACGACAACAGCTACCTGGACTTCTCCAGCCAGCTGGTGTTCACCAACATCGGCCACCAGCACCCCAAGGTGGTTGCCGCGATCCAGGAGCAGGCGGCCACGCTCTGCACGATCGCGCCGCAACACGCCAACGACGCGCGGTCCGAGGCGGCTCGACTGGTCGCGGAGATCGCGCCGGCCGGGCTGGACCACGTGTTCTTCACCAACGGCGGCGCCGAGGCGATCGAGCACGCCGTGCGCATGGCGCGGCTGCACACGGGCCGGATCAAGGTGCTCACCCGCTACCGCAGCTACCACGGCGGCACCAACACCGCGGTCAACCTCACCGGCGACCCACGGCGCTGGCCGTCGGACTACGGCTCGGCCGGGGCCGTGAAGTTCTTCGGGCCGTTCCTCTACCGCTCGGAGTTCGACGCGACCACCGAGGAGGAGGAGTGCGAGCGCGCGCTCCGGCACCTGCGCCGCACCGTCGAGCTCGAAGGACCCGGGACCATCGCCGCGATCGTGCTCGAGACGATCCCCGGCACGGCGGGCATCATGCCGCCACCGCCCGGCTACCTGCAGGGAGTCCGCGAGATCTGCGACGACCACGGCATCGTGATGGTGCTCGACGAGGTCATGGCCGGGTTCGGCCGCACCGGCTCCTGGCTGGCCCTCGACCTGTACGACGTGACCCCGGACCTCATCACCTTCGCCAAGGGCGTGACGTCGGGCTACGTCCCGCTCGGTGGCGTGGTCATCTCCGGCGCGATCTACGAGACGTTCGCCCAGCGGGTCTACCCCGGTGGGCTCACCTACTCCGGCCACCCGCTCGCGTGCGCCACCGCGGTGGCCACGATCGGGGCGATGCGCGACGAAGGCATGGTCGAGAACGCCGCTCGCATCGGCCGCGACGTGCTCGGCCCCGGCCTTCGCGAGCTCGCCGAGAGGCACCCCTGCGTCGGCGACGTCCGTGGCACCGGCGTGTTCTGGGCGTTGGACCTCGTCGCGGACAAGGCGACCAAGGAGCCGTTGGCACCGTACGGCGCGAGCAGCCCGGCCATGAACGAGGTGCTCGCGGCCTGCCGGAAGGGAGGCATGCTGCCCTTCGCGAACTTCAACCGGATCCACATGGTGCCGCCCTGCCCCATCTCCGACGACGAGGCGAAGGAGGGTCTCGCCGTGCTCGACGCCGCCTTGTCGGTCGGCGACGCGCATGCCGCCGGCTGACACCGTCTTCGAGCGCCGGCGTCCCGACGACTCGCTCGTCGACCATGCACTCACCGGTGTCCGGGACGCCTGCTTCTGGATCGAGGACGTCGCCGAACCACGCCGTTTCCCTGCCCTGGCAGGGGATCGGCGAGTAGACCTCGCGGTCGTAGGCGGGGGCTACAGCGGGCTGTGGACCGCCGTACGGGCCAAGGAGCGCGACCCGGACAGGTCCGTGCTCCTCGTCGAGTCGCGACGCCTGGGCTGGGCGGCCTCCGGACGCAACGGCGGGTTCTGCTCGGCGTCGCTCACCCATGGCGAGGAGAACGGAAGGCGCCGCTGGCCCGACGAGATGGACGTCCTCGACCGGCTGGGCGCGGAGAACCTGGACGGCATCGAGCAGACGATCGCCGATCGTGCCATGGCCTGCGACTTCGAGCGGAGCGGCGAGCTGTCGGTCGCCATCGAGCCGCACCAGGTGGAGTGGCTGCGCGAGGACGCGGCGTCGGGGCCCTACCGCTTCCTCGACGAGGCCGAGGTCCGGGCCGAGGTGAACAGCCCGACGTACCTCGCGGGCGTCGTCGGCACCGACACCGCCCTGGTGCACCCCGTCAGGCTCGTCGACGAGCTGGCGCGTGTCGCCACCGAGCTGGGCGTGGAGATCGTCGAGGACACCCACGTGACCGGCCTGGGGAGCGACCGCAACGGCCCGGTCACCCTGCGCACGCCCACCGGCTCGGTCCGCGCCGACCGCGTCGCGCTGGGGACGAACGCCTTCCCCGCGCTGGTACGCCGCTACCGCTCCTACACCGTGCCGGTCTACGACTACGCCGTGATGACCGAGCCGCTGACCGAGGAGCAGCTCGGCGAGATCGGGTGGGGGAGCCGGCAGGGGCTGGACGACCTCGCGAACCACTTCCACTACTACCGGCTGAGCGCGGACAACAGGATCCTGTTCGGCGGGTACGACGCCGTCTACCGCTTCGGCAAGCGCGTCCGCGCCGACTACGAGCACAACCCCGAGGTGCACCGGAGGCTGGTGTCCCACCTGCTCACGACGTTCCCGCAGCTCGAAGGCATCAGGGTCACGCACCGGTGGGCCGGCGCCATCGACACCTCGACGCGCTTCTGCGCGTTCTACGGCCTGGCCCACCGGGGCCGGGTCGCGCACGCCGCCGGCTTCACCGGCCTCGGCGTGGGCGCGACCCGCTTCGCCGGCGACGTGATGCTCGACCTGCTGGACGGGCTCGACACCGAGCGCACCCGGCTGGAGATGGTCCGCCGCATGCCGATGCCCTTCCCGCCCGAGCCGATCGCGGCGATCGGCATCCAGACCACCCGCTGGGCCCTCGCCCGGGCCGACCACCGTCAAGGCCGGCGGAATTTCTGGCTGCGCAGCCTCGACAGGGTCGGCCTCGGCTTCGACTCGTGAGGTGTCTGCAGCGCCCTTATCCCCGGTCCTGCCAGGTGCAGAGGCACGCCTCGTTGCCCTCGGCGTCGGCGAGCACCCAGAAGGCCTTCGCCCGCGCGTCGCTGCGCAGGACACCGCCGGCGTCGAGGGCGGCCCGCACCCGCTGCTCGGCCACGTCGTGCGGCACGGTCACGTCGATGTGGATCCGGTTGCGCTGCGGCCGGACCTCCTCCATCTGCTGGAACCACACGGGCGGACCGATGCCCTCCGGATCGAGGATCGCGAGGACCTGCTCGCCTTCTGCGGTGTGCTCCGGCACGTAGTTGAGGACCGCCTGCCAGAAGGGTCGGACCGCGTCGATGTCCAGGGCGTCGATGGCGATCTCCAGCGCGACGCTGTCCCGCGGGCTCGCCACGTAGCCACGCTCCGACGCCAGCGCGCTCACCGCGCGGGCCAAGGTGACGTCGCGGTCGGTGAGCCCGTTCATGAAGTGGGTCGTGGACATGACGTGCACGAGGTCCGGGTAGCGCAGGTCGATCGACGCGTGGTGGTCGTGGGCGTCGCACAGGGCCGCGAGGTCGGCGGCGAACCGGCCGGCCTCGGCGTACGACCCGCACTCGAAGTTGGCCTCGATGCCGCCGAGCAGCACCCGCCAGTCGTCGAGGCCGAGGTCGCTGAAAGCGGCCGCGGCGATGCGTTCGGTCACGGTCCGAACCTAGCGCCCGGACCGGGCGCCTCGACGTCCCGGACCGAGCTGATCCGGTGCACCGCGAACGACCGGCTGTCGTCGGAGCGGTGGTCGTACGCGCGCAGCCACCCACCCTCGACGCTCTGGGGGTCGACCACCCGCTCGTGGGTCGACCCGTCGCCGTCGACGTACCCGATGCACACGGTGGCGCCGGACTCCGCGGCTTCCCGGAGCACTGCGAGCGCGGACGCCGGTGTCTGCTGCGGGGCGCGCCGGGGGTTCACCCGGGCGGCCCTGTCGCCGGCCCGGATCGCGGTCACGGTCGCCGCGGTCCTGGCGGCCCGCCTGGCCGTGCGGACCCCGGCCTGCGGCCCGCGCGGTGCCCGGGCCCGGTGCGCGTCCCGGCGGGCGATCCGCACCGACCCGTCGGTGCCCTCGACGACCGGGGCCACGCCGAGCTCACGCAGCTTCGGCAGCAGGATGTCGACGGGGGTGTCGCTGACGACGACGGTGGGCGCGATCCTTCGCAGCCGCAGGGAGGCGGCACGGGGGTCGTGCACGAGGGCGGCGAGCGCGGTCTCGTCCTCGCTGCGCAGGAACGCCTCGATCGCGCCGAGGCGCACCGTCCCGTGGGTCCGGGCGACGTCGTCGACGAGGTAGCGCAACGGCTGGGGCACCTCGTTGCGCGCCACCTTGCTGATCGTCTCGTGCACCTCCACGGCCGACCAGCCGAGGTCGAACGCGTGCCGGACCGACGCCTCGGTGAACCGGTACACGGTGGCACCGCCGCGCGACTCCACGTCCGCGACAGCGGCGAGCTCGCGGGCCAGGTGGTCCTCGAGGGGACCCGGCGCCACCGCGGTCAGGTCCGCCTGGAGTAGAACATGGTCGACCGGCGGAGGCAGCAGGGGCGCCAGGGCGACGGCTGCCCGGGCCGGGTCCTCGAGCAGCGCCCGTCCGTGCCGTGGCATCCCGCCCAGCCCGAGCACGCCAAGGGCAGCGGCCTCCTCGACGGTCCACGCGACCACTTCGGCCCGCAGCGGCGGCCGGCGTGGGCGCCACCACAGGGCCCGCGCGACCAGGGAGGGGAGGCCGGTGCCGGCGGCGAGGACGCGGCCCGGGTCGAGCGCGGCTACCTGCTCCAGGGACGCGCGCCGGGTCTCCGCCAGCCAGGCCTGCTCCAGGTCGGGGCTCAGGGCGGTGACCGTTCGGCTCTGGAGCCTCGAGCCGACCAGTCCTGCGGGACGGGGCGACGACAGCCACGCCTCCGCCAGGCCCGCCCACCGCTCGGCCGGTGGCCGGGCCCGCCACGCGTCGAAGACGTCGGTCGGCAGCCACGCGTCGTCGAGCTCGACGGTGCCGCCGCGGGCGATCAAGCCGGCCGACCATGCCACCTCGACCACGAGGGCGGTGGTGCGCTCGTCGCTGTGCAGCAGGGTCGCGGCCGCCCTCAGCTCCCGTACGCCGAGCCCGCCCTGCCGGAGCGCCGCCGGCGGGTCGCCGCCCCAGTGGTCGAGCAGCAGCTCCACCCGGTGCAGGAACTCGTGAGCAGCCCCAGCGGCAGCCTGGTCCACCAACCTGGCCGACCGGGCGTCGGTCACCAGCGGTGGCGGCTCGTCGACCGCCTCGCGGGTCGTCGTCCCGCCGCGCAGCGAGAGGCCGACCTCGCGCGGCACGCGGAGGTGGCGACGGTCGCGGGGCATCAGCAGCCCACGTGCCACGAGCTGCTCGACAGGGGTCACGGCATCCGCAGTCGTCACCGCCGCGGTGGCCTGGTCGCTCGCCCCGTCGGACCCGGTCGCGTCGAGGTGCTCGAGCATCGCGCGAGCCGGCTCGCCGATCTCGCCGACGAGCCGGGTCACCCGGGCCGGATCGGAGAGCAGCTCCGCGAGCCGGCGTACGTCTGCCGCCCGGTCGCCGGTGGACCGATCACCCACGCCGGCCAGCAGCGAGGCGACGCGTTCGGGGCCGGCGGTGCCGAGCAGCTGCTCGACGGGCGGACCGAGTCCACTGACCGTCGTGCCCAGGACGTCGGTCAGCGCGCTCACCGCGCGCAGGTCGTCGTCCGGTCCCCACAGCAGGGCGCGAGCCCGGAGCGAGCCGACCGCCGCGCGCGCTCGGTCCGGCGCGGCGCGGATCGCGGCGACCAGCGCTTGCATGGTGGTCCGTGCGCCGAGAGCCACCGCGGCGTCGGCAGCGACCAGCTCGAGCCGGTCCAGGTCGTCCAGAGCACGCAGCACCGAGGCGCGCGTGCCGGCCCGGGAGGCGAGCTGCGAGGAGTCCTGGGGGGCGGGGGAGGCGAGGTCCGGGCGCCGGTCGAGGAGCGCGGTCAGCTCCGCGTCCGACCAGGCGCGGAGCTGGTCGGCCAGGGTGCGCGGCGGGGCGGACGTGGCCATCCGCACCACGATACTTGCGCCCCTCGACGGCGCTGCCGGGCTCGGAACGGCTCCGTACCATGTCCGCGTGAGCGAAGCTGCCCCCCTCGTCGTCGGGTTCGACCTCGACATGACGCTCATCGACACGCGTCCCGGCTTCGCGGCCTGCCTGACGGCGCTGGGCGAGGAGTCCGGGGTCGTGTTCGACGTCGAGGCCATGGTGGCGAACCTGGGACCGCCGCTCGACCGGCTGTTGCGGCCGTACTTCCCGACGCTGTCGGACAGCCAGGTCTGGTCGCTCGTCGAGCGGTTCCGGGCGCTCTACCCGGACCTCGCGGTCGCACCGACCCTCGCGTTCCCCGGCGCCCATGACGCGCTGGCGTCCGTGCGCAGGCACGGCGGCAGCACGCTCGTCATCACCGGGAAGTACGCCCCCAACGCCCGGCTGCACACCGACGCGCTGGGCTTCGACGTCGACCACCTGGTCGGCGAGGTCTGGGGTCACGGCAAGGGACCGGTGCTGGAGCAGTACGGCGCATCGGTCTACGTCGGCGACCACGTGCACGACGTGGAGGGCGCGCTGGCGGCCGGCGTGCAGAGCGTGAGCGTGCTGACCGGAGGCTGCTCAGAGGACGCGTTGGTCGACGCCGGCACGCATGTCGTCCTGCCGGACCTGCACTCGTTCCCGGGCTGGCTCGACCAGCACCTGGTCGCGACGGGGCTGGCCGCGCCCGCGGGGGACGTGCGCTCGTGACCACAGACGAATCGGGGTGGACGTTCCCCTTAGGCTGGGGGGGTTGAGTTCCGGCGTCCGGACGGTGACGCACGACCAGGCGGAGGTGGCCCGGTGCCCACGGGCAAGGTGAAGTGGTACGACGTGGAGAAGGGGTTCGGCTTCCTCTCCAAGGACGAGGGCGGCGACGTCTACGTCCGCTCCTCCGCCCTGCCTGAAGGCGTCCCGTCCCTCAAGCCGGGGACCCGGGTCGAGTTCGGGGTCGCCCAAGGGCGCAAGGGCGACCAGGCGCTCCAGGTCAGGATCCTCGACGCACCGCCGTCGCTGGCCAAAGCCCAGCGCAAGAAGCCGGCGGAGATGGTGAACATCATCGAGGACCTCTACCGCCTGCTGGAAAACGTCGAGAAGGGCTACCGCAACGGGCGGCACCCGGACCCCAAGACCGCCAAGCCGACGGCGATGCTGCTGCGCGCGCTCGCCGACGAGCTCGAGTCCTGACCACCCCGATTCGTCTGCAGAAATTCGTCTGGCGACCTGCGGAAACGCGTCGCCGACCGCAGACGAATCGGTGTCAGGCGGGGTCTGCTGGAGCGGCAGCGGTGTCGGTGCGGATCGAGACCAGGACCCAGGTCGTGATGGCGATGAGCATGAGCGCGGCGACGCCCAAGCCGACCTGGGGGACCAGCGGCAGGGTGATGCCCAGCAGCCCACCGGCGACCCAGGACAGCTGGAGCAGCGTCTCCGACCGGGCGAAGGCGCTGGCCCGGGTCCGCTCCGGCACGTGGCCCTGGATGAGCGAGTCGAGCGACAGCTTGCCGAGTGCCTGGCTGACGCCCGCGACGAGTCCGAGCAGCAGCACACTGGGCAGGCCGTAGAACAGCGCGGCGACGAGGGTGGCGGCGGTGTCCGCGATGAGCACGAGGACCACGACGGCCGCCGGCCGCACCTCGCGCAGCAGCGACCCGAGCGCGATCCCGATCGTGTTGCCGAGGCCGGCCGAGCCGATCACGAGCGCGAGCAGCAGCTCGGGTCTCTCCTCCCACCCGGGGAACGGCTCGTCCCGCAGCAGGAACGCCATGAACAGGGTCAGGAAGCCCGACAGCAGGCGCAGCCCGCCGTTGCACCGGAGGCCTCGCACGACGACGGCCGGCACTCGCGCCCGGCCACCGAGCCGCGCTCGTTCCTCACCCGCCGGGTCGTCGACCTTCGGCGGGAGCAGGATGGCGAGGATGGTGCCGCCGACGAACACGAGGAACGCGTAGCGCAGCGACCAGTCCGCGCCGGCCAGCGACGCCAGCACCGCGAGCGGCGCCGACACCGCCGCGCCGGTGATCCCGGCCAGCGAGATCCGGGAGTTCGCCTTGACCAGGCCGAGCTCGGGAGGGACCACGCGGGGGACCGCGGCGGCACGCGTCACGCCGTACGCCTTCGATGCGACCAGCACGCCGAGCGCGGCGGGGAACAGGGCGATCGAGTCGCTTGTCACCTCGCCGGCCAGCACCCAGCACAGGAAGGCACGCGCCGCCATGGTGAGGCCGATCGCCCAGCGCCGGCCGTGCGAGAAGCGGTCCAGGATCGGCCCGATCAGCGGCGCGACGATCGCGAACGGCAGCATGGTGAGCCCCAGGAAGAGGGCCACCTGTCCGCGTGCTTCCTCGGTGGGCACCTGGAAGAACAGTGTCCCGGCGAGGCTGATCGCCACCGCCGCGTCTCCGGCCGCGTTGAAGGCGTGCAGCTCGATGATCCGGCTCAGCCCACTGGCGCCCGCCCCCTCCGCTTGCGTCGCGCGTCGCGCCTGGCGCATGACGTACGTCGCCGCAGCGGCCCCGCCCCTCCCGGTCCGACGGAGCCCGCGCCCGGTCGCCGCGCCCGCCTTACGGGCACCGTCGAAGCGGGGGCCGGCCGGCTCGGGCGCTTCAGGTGCCCCGTCGGCGGAGGGGCCCTCACCGCCGGTGCGTGGTGTCTGGTCCCCCTGCATGGGTCCATCTTGCCGGGAGCCGACGACGGTGCCGTGCACGGGCGGGCCGGACCGTCCCGGGGGCGACAGGCGGCACCGGGTTTGGGACAATCGCCGACGTGACCCCTGCGACCAAGCCGCCGAAGCTCGACGCCGTCGCCGCCGAGGCCCTCGACCAGGCACGTTCCGCTCTCGTGCAGCTCGTGCCCGAGGCCGACGTCGGCGAGCATCTCGGTGGGGAGGCCGAGGGCGTCAAGGTGGTCACCCACTACTTCACGTGCCTGCGTTCCGGCTACCGCGGGTGGCGTTGGTCGGTCACCGTGGCCCGCGCGCCACGGCAGAAGGACGTCACCGTCGACGAGGTGGTGCTGCTCCCGGGTGACGAGGCGATCCTCGCTCCAGCCTGGGTGCCCTGGCGGGAGCGGATCCGGCCCGGCGACCTCGGGCCCGGCGACCTGCTGCCGACCGAGGTCGACGACCCGCGGCTGGTGCCCTCGTTCACCGGCGCCGACGACCTGCCGGACCCGGAGGCCGTCCAGGAGGTCGCGGAGGAGCTGGGGCTCGGCCGCAGGCGGGTGATGTCTCCCGAGGGCCGCGACCTGGCTGCCGAGCGCTGGTACGACGGCAGCCACGGGCCCGACTCACCCCTCGTCGAGTCGGCGCCCGGCGTGTGCGCGTCGTGCGGGTTCCTGGTGCGGCTCACCGGATCCTTGGGCCAGTTGTTCGGCGCCTGCGCGAACGCGTTCGCCAACGACGACGGCCGCGTGGTGTCCCTGGACCACGGCTGCGGTGCCCACTCGGAGGCGAAGCTGGGGAAGAGGAACCTGCCCCAGCCGCTGCCCGAGCCCGCTCTCGACACCCTGGGCTGGGAGGACCTCGAGACGTTCTGAGCGTCACCAGGCGGTGACCGACGCTCAGCCCTCGACAGCCGGGTCCGCCGTGTGGCAGACCGCCTCGACGTTGTTGCCGTCGGGATCGCGCACGAACGCGCCGAAGTAGTGCTCGTGGTACTCCGGCCACATCTTGGGGGCGTGCAGCTCCTCGGCGCCGACCTCGAGCGCCGCGGCGTGGAACGCCCGCACGGTCTCCGCGTCAGGGGCGGTGAACGCGAGGTGCATCTCGCGGTTGGGCTCATCGCCCTCCCACCTCGCGATCCAGAAGGCGGGAGCCTCGGTGCCGTAGCCGATGGCGACACCGAAATCCATGAGGCGCCGGTGCCCGAGCACGCCGAGCACCTTGTCGTAGAACGTGGCCGCTTGGTCGAGGTCGGTGCAGTTGATGCCGAAGTGGTCGATCATGCCGGCGACGCTAGCCGACGTTTCCGACAGTGCCGAGCCCGGCATGATGACACCATGCCCCTCGATCCGCAGATCGCCCAGTTCCTCGAGTACGTGGAGCAGGCGGGCTACCCGCCGGTCCACGAGAGCACACCCGACGACGCGCGCAAGGCCATGCGCGCGATGACGGTCGATGTCGTCACGCCGGAGATGGTCGTGCCGGTCGGTGAGGTGCGAGAGCTGAAGGTCCCGGGCGGCCATGGTGAGCGCGAGGCCAGGCTCTACCTCCCGGAGGGTGCCGGGCCGTGGCCGACCACTGTGTTCTTCCACGGTGGCGGCTTCGTCATCGGGGACCTCGACACGCACGACCAGATCTGCCGGCGGCTCTGCCGGGACGCGGCCACTGCGGTCCTGTCGGTGGACTACCGGCTCGCACCAGAGGACCCCTTCCCGGCCGCCGCGGACGACGTCATCACTGCCGTGGGCTGGGTGGGCGAGCATCGCGACGAGCTCGGCGGGGGGCGGCGGATCGCGGTCGCCGGCGACAGCGCGGGCGGCAACCTCGCGGCGGTCGCCGCGCAGGCCCGGCCCGACGTGGTGTGCGCGCAGCTCCTCATCTATCCCGCCACCGATGCGCTGACCGACCGGCCGTCCCGGACCGACAACGCGAAGGGTTACCTCCTCGAGGTGGCCACGATGGAGTGGTTCTTCGCTCACTACGTCTCCGACGAGCAGCAGGGCCACGACCCGCGGGTGTCTCCGCTCCAAGCCGAGAGTCTCGCCGGCCAGCCGACCGCCGTCGTGGTCACGGCGGAGTTCGACCCGCTGCGCGACGAGGGAGAGGCCTACGCCGACCGCCTCGCCACCTCGGGCGTCCCGGTCGACCGGGTCCGCTACGACGGCATGCTGCACGGCTTCCTCGACTTCCTGGAGCTCAGCCCGGGCGCGGCGGCGGCGTACCAGGACCTGGCGGCTCGCTTCCGCCGCTGCCTGCACGGATGAGGGTGAGCAGCGACACAGCCGGGGCGCGAGCCCTCGCACTACGCTGACCACGCCCTGACACCCCCGAGGAGACGACTGTGACCACCGAGCCCGAACAGATCCCTCCCGCAGACCGATTGGCCGGCATGACGGTGGCCGTCCTCGGCGGCACCGGGCCGCAGGGCAGGGGGCTGGTCCGCCGCTTCGCCGCTGCGGGCTTGTCGGTCGTGATCGGGTCGCGCTCCGAGGAACGCGCCGCGACGGCGGCCAAGGAGATCGACCAGGAGGTCGACGGCACGGTGAGCGGTGCCGACAACGTCACCGCCGCAGCGCAGGGCGACCTCGTGGTCGTCGCGGTGCCGTGGGACGGCCACAGGGAGCTGCTCGAGTCGCTGGTGGAACCGCTGGCCGGCAAGGTCGTCGTGGACTGTGTGAACCCGTTGGGCTTCGACAAGCAGGGCGCCTACGCGCTGCCCGTCGACGAGGGCTCGGCCGCCCAGCAGGCCGAGGCGGTCCTCACCGACAGCACTGTCGTGGGCGCCTTCCACCACGTGTC
>Ga0190271_10001510_pt1 | contig 13334 bp, 11 predicted proteins | sample Popmic356T_FD_133747 | JGI IMG/M metagenome (GOLD analysis project Ga0190271, IMG submission 133747) | Populus adjacent soil microbial communities from riparian zone of Weber River, Utah, USA - 356 T | ecosystem: Environmental > Terrestrial > Soil > Riparian zone | place: USA: Utah | collected...
AACAACGAGACGCCGCTGCACGTCCTCGAGCGCGTTGCGACGCCGACCAAGGTGCAGAAGATCGTGGGTCGCTACTGGGCGCGCATGGCGTACCTGGACATCGGGCACAAGCAGGCGCAGGCACTGTTCAAGACCTCACGCAGCAGACTCAACTACGGAAACCTCGATGCCAGCGGCAGCGGCACCTGGAAGGTCAAGGCAGCTCGCGCGCCGCGCTACATGGGCTCCAACATCATCCCGCTCAAGGGCACCGGGAAGATCACGGCCAAGGTCACGAGCAGCGCGCCCTTCACGGCGACGCTCGCCGTGCTCGCCAGCAGCGGGTCGGTGCGGTACGTCGAGCTGGAGGGCGGGTCGGGCGAGACCACGCTCGAGAGCGGCGAGGAGGCGACGTTGGTGGTGGTCAACACACCCGCGGCGCTGCTCCAGTACGATGGGTTCAAGATCAGTGGCGAGGTCGCCAAGGGCCTGGACTACACCGTCGCGCTCACCGGCGCGACGCCGTAAGTCCGAGCAGGCAGCACGCGGCGCTGGCTGCGTGACCCGTGAACAAGCTCACTCAGCCGGCTTCCCGCAGCCAGCGCGCAGCTTGCCGCGGAGCCGCCCCGTGCGCGTCGGTCGAGCGTCCGGGGAGCCTCGGCCTCGGCGCCCCCATTGTCGGAACGGCGCGAACCTGCAAAGGTGAGCGCGTGTCCTCGCACGCTCGCGTCCTGCTTCTCGTCGGCTGCCTGGCCGCTTCAGGCTGCTTTGGCGGGCCCACCAGCGACTGGCCGGCGAAGGCCGACGACGACGAGACCAGCGGTCCCACGGGCCTGGACGCCGGTCGCAAGCCGCCCGCCAGTATCGACGCGGCCAGCCCCGCCCCCAGCGTGGAAGACCGTCCGTGCTCGCCCGCTGCGGACGCCGGCATCCCCCTCGATGCAGGGGCGTCCGCGCAGTCGGACGCAAGCTCGCCCGACGCCGGCTGCCGCTGAGCGCAGGCGGGTTCGCGCACGGCGAGGCCGTGGCTCTCGCATGCCTGGCGCCGTAAACGGCGGTACGATCGAAGCCTCGACCAGGAGGCGAACGATATGGTGCGATATCTCGCTTGGATCGCGTTCGGGAGCGTCCTCTGCTGCACGGTCGCGGCGGCGCGACCGCCGGCCCCCGAGCCGCTCACAAAGGGCACGGCACAGCCCGCGCTCGTCGGGCGCGTGTTGCTGCGCGACGGCGTCGTGGAGCTCTCCCTGTCCACCATCGCGGAGGGTGGCGCCGCGCACGGCGTCGTGCGCGGCTTGGCCGGCTTGATGGCCGACGTGGACACCACCAGGCACGCCCAGCACGACCACCCGACGGCAGGCACCTCGGCGGACACGTCACACCGCTAGCGCGGTGGAGCGCCCGGGAAACGGGCGGCTGCGCCACCCCCGGGAGGCGCGCTGGACTCAGCTCGCGAACAGCGCGCGGATCGCCGCCGTGTCGAGGGGCAGTCCGAGCTCCAGAAGCTGCGGCACGATCTCGTCGAGCACGGCGCTCTGCACCAGGGGTTCGTAGCGCGCAGGCTCGAACCAGCCGAGCTCGAGCGCTTCGTCGTCGCGGATGGCGCGTGGTGCCGTCGGCTGCGTGCTCCTGGCGAGCTTGGCGTAGCTGCGCAGCGCATCGAGCGACACGGCCGCCAGACGGACGCGCTCGGCCTCGTCCCAGTGCTCGCTGGCCCACTCGAAATACAGACTGCCAAAACGACAGTGACGCGCCTCGTCGCGCAGGATCGTCTCGTACACGCCGCGGATCACCGGATGGGTGGCTGCCCGCATGATCGGGACGGCGGTCGCGCTGGCGAACGACTCCGCGATGCAGCCGATGCGCAGGGCCATCTCGTTGGACCGGGCAAAAGGCGAGAGTGTCAGATCGAGGCGCGGGACCAGACGACTGGGCTCGAAAGCAACGGGCGCGGCGCCACCGAGCTGCATCACCACGCGACTGGCAAGCTCCACGTGCTTGACCTCGTCGGCCAAGAAGTCGCTCGTCATGCCGATCAGATCGAGCGGCGCCTGGGCCTCGGCCAGCGCGCGCACGACCTGCGCAAACGACGCGATGGCGGCGTACTCGCTGAGCGCAACGGACGTCCACACCTGCTGCGCACCGCGAATGGCCTCGGGCCGATAGCGCGAGGCCTGCAGCGTGTCCCAGTCGATGTCCGTGGCCTCCGGTCGAACGCGCCGAAAGTGGTGCTCGGCGACGCCGCCCAGCCACTCGATCTGGAACCACGGCGGCTTGGCTTCGGTCATGGGGTGCGTGCGGGGGAGCGCGACAGCAAACCCACCCACTCATACTGCGCGTCGGCGGAAGCATCCGCCGCGGAGACGGCAGCGTCTATCGACGCGTCGGAAGGGGCGACGCTGCTGGCGCTCGCATCGTTGCCTGCGTCGGGTGGTGACGCAACGATCCCCGCGTCGACCAGCGACACGAGGATCCCCGCATCGGCCACGTTGGAGCCTGCATCCGGCGGACGTACGACGCTACCGGCGTCGGTCACGTTCTGTGCACCCGTGTCCCTCTTGTCGGCGTCGGACGGGTCGTCGTCTCCGCAGCCAGGCAGCACCGCGTAGGCGGCCGCGACAGTGAGCAGCCAGGTCGGCTTGCGGTTCTTGGTCTTCTTCATTCGTCCGTGTTTCAAAGCAGGCAGCGTGCCAGCGACGACACGTGGATGTTGCTGACCTATTGGAGTGCCGTCTTGTGCCGACGTGCGGGAGACCACATCCGCGAGCCGCGCAGAATACCCGACTGCGACAAGGATGTCCGCTCGCGCGGCGGGGCGAGCTACACGCCGTCGACGCGGGACCTTCCGAGTCGCTTAGGAATTAAAGAGGATCGGCGTAGGTATCATGGAGGAACGCGCGCCTTCATCGCTCGTTGTCCTCTCCCACGAGCGGAGCGCCGCCACGAGGGAGATGATGATGATCAAACGACTGCAAATGCTCGTGAGCGGTGCCACTGCGCAGGGGGTCACGACCATGAGACACACCCTCGTCACGACGGTGCTACTCGCCACGGTACTCCATGACGGAGGCTGCTCCGATCGCGCGAGTCCAGCACCGCCCGAGCGCGCTGCGCCGAGCGACCGCGAGCTCGTGCAACGCGGTGAGCAGCTCGTGCGGCAAGGAGGCTGTGCCGACTGTCATACGCCGATGCGCTTGGATCCGCAGCTCGGCATGCCGATCCCGATCCGCGAGCGCGCCTTGTCAGGGCACCCGGAAGGCGCCCCCGAGCCCAGCGCCAGCCCGGGGAGTGGAGACCAGGCCGTGATCGGTCCGACATTCACCAGCTTCAAGACGCCCTTTGGTGTCGTGTTCAGCTCGAACCTCACGCCGGATGATGAGACCGGTCTCGGGCGCTGGAGCGCCGCGCAGTTCATCGCCGCGTTGCGCACCGGCAAGCACGGGGGCGAGCGAACCAATCGGCCGATCCTGCCGCCGATGCCCTGGGCGAACATCGGCAGCAGCAGCGACGACGACCTGAGCGCGATGTTCCGCTACTTGCAGAGCGTTGCGCCAATCAAGAACCGCGTGACCGAGCCCCGCGTCGCGCCGGAGGCGCTGCGCGCGATCGCCCGCAGCCACGAGCTGGCGGCCGCGACCCACGTGCGCTGAGCGTGGGTCCCATCAACAGGATCGTCATCTGTGTTGCCGGAGCGCTACTGCGGGGCCGTCTTGTTGCTGGGTTGTCGCTTGTTCCCGGGTGAGCCGACCGCATCTTCAGGCAACTTCGCGTTTGTGCGTGGTGTCTGGAGCTTGGATGCGGATTGGGATGGGCCTTTTTGCGACACCGTGCCTCGTGCTCTGTGTCGGCTCGTGTGCCGCGGGGGGTGAGTGGGCGTCGCTGCGAACCGGCGAGCAGAGGGACGTCGGGCAGGTCGCGCTGGCGCTCACGGTGGGAGACGTCTACGAGATCAACAGCGTGCACTACGAGATCTCGGGTAGCGGACTGAGTCTCAGCGGCGAGCTGGCGCTCAGCGGCACGGGCGACACGTTTTCTGCGTCGATTCCCGAGATCCCACTCGGCCTGGACTACACGCTGCGGCTCACGGCGACGCCCGTCGGCAACGCCGAGGTGGGCTGCGTCGGCAGCGCGCTGTTCGACGTCGGCTCCAGCGCGACCACGGTCGTACCCGTCGTGCTCTCGTGCGACGAGCTCGACCGGGTGGGCGCTGCCATCGTCAACGGCAGCATCAACATCTGTCCCGGCATTCGCAACACGGAGATTACCCCGCTCCTGCAAGCGATCGGCGAGGACGTCACGATGAAGATCACGGCCCGCAACCTCGACCAGGGCCCGTCGCCGCTGACGTTCGCGTGGACAACGAGCGCAGGGGAGCTGACCGGAACAGACACCGACAGCGCGACCTTGCGCTGCACGACCCCCTGCGCTGCCGACGTCCAAGTCGTGGTGAGTGACGGCCAGTGCACACGAAGCGCAAAGTTCGTCGCCAACTGCGTAGAGGCCACGCCGACACAACCACCGACGACCGTGCCACCGGAGCCCGTCGACGCCAGCGCCCCGGAGGTCGACCCTGCCCCCCCGCAACCGGTCGACGCGGGCGCTCCCGAAGACTGCGACGAGCCAAGCACACCCACGCCGTAGATCGACCCAGCCGGGCGGCAGCTACGGCGTGCTCGGACCGAGCTTCTCCGAGGCCGGTGTCTGCGCCGCAGCAGGCAGCGTGTTGACCAGCTCGGGGTTCCACTCGGGCAGCGTCCCCGGCTCGGGCGCTGCGCCCTCGGCAGGCGGCGGCGGTGGCGGCACCGGCGGCAGACCCGCGTCGCAGTCCGCTGGCGCCACGCTTGGCACCAGCGTCCCGTCGGGCATCGGCACCACCGTGTTGCCGTCGGGCAGATAGTAAGCTTTGCAGTTGTTGTTGAACTTGGGGATCGCCGTCAGGATCGGGTCTTGTACCTTCCCTTTGATGCGCCCCTCGTCCACCGTCACGAAGATCGGCTTGTTGAGCCGGAACACGTAGCCGCCCTCCTTGATCTCGATCCGGTGTTGCTCCTCTTCGTACTCGAGATCCATCACGAACGTGGTGGGCTGGTGGCCGGTGCGGATGTGCGGGCGGTGCTCGATCACGAACGAAAATAGGCGCACCGCGATGTGGTTGTGCAGGCGATGACAGCCGTGCGACTGGCGCCGCATGATGCTCATGTAGTCCACCGAGCCGTGCGAGCGGATGCCGTCGTCACCGGTGATGCGGATGGTGCCCTCGGGCGTGGTCTCGTACGGGCGGTGGTAGGCGGCCACCAGACCGTACGCGGACGCGTAGCTGGGTCCCGTCTCGTGGTAGTTGGGCTCCCACTTGGTCTCGCCGGCCTTGCGCTTTTTGCGGCGCTTGAGCAGGTCGCGCGGCGGCGTCGAGCTGGGCGGCAGCCACACCGGTGCCGACACGATGTCCTTCCAGAGCACCGGGCCCGGCGGCGACTCCTTGTATTTCCACCACACCGAGCCCTCGATCAGCTCACTCTTCCAGCCACCGATGGTGGTGCCGTAGCTCGCGATCGGGATCTGCTGGCCCATGTAGTTGACGACGATGTTGTGGTGCGGGCGGCGCGCCACCGACTGCGAGCGCTCCTTGCCGGTCTCGTCGAACGGGAACTCGTACCACACGTCGCCGCGGTCGATGTTGACCGTCAGGTCCATCTCGCTCGAGTAGTACTCGGGCTTCTGCGGACCGGGGATGGCGACGTAGTGGTGGCCGTCGCGCTCGAGCTTGCCCAGCTGCTCGAGGAACGCGTAGCTCGCCTCGGCGTCGGACAGACCAAACGCCGACACCACGGCCGCGCGCAGCTCGCTCTCCAGGTTGGGCACCGCGTGCGTTAGCCCATCGGCCCCGATAAAAGTCGCCGGCGTGCCGTCGGGCTTGCTGGCGCTGCCGTCTTCGATCGCGCCAAACGCGTGCATGGCGCGCTCCTCGAGCACGCGCAGCAGCGTCTCGTGCTCCGTGGACGCGGTGTCCATGCGCAGCGCGCCCACCGTGGCCGTGCCCATCGCGCCCCAGCTGTACACGCGATGACGTCGCTCGAACTCGGCCAGCGCTTCGTGGGTCGCCCAGTCGAACGCCCCCTTCACCCACTTGCCCTTGTTCTTGAGGTAGCCCTCACACGAGAGGCGCTCCTGCGCGGCCTTGATGGCCAGGTCGTCGTCGCGCTGGTCGAGGTACAGCGCGAGCTGCGCTTTCTCTTTGTCCTTGAGCGCGTCGCTCACGAGCAGCGTGGGGTCGGCGACGTGCTGCTCGTCGAGCCAGCGCGTCACGGCTTGCTCGGCCGACAAAAACTTCTTGTGGTTGCGAAGTGAGTCGTCGGGCCCCTGGTAGGTGACCACGCCGGTGAAGCTGTCGAGCGCGCTCAGGTCGAGCGTCTTGCTGCACTCGAGCTCGCGCGCCCACTTCAGCCGCGCGCGCACCACCGCGAGCGTGGGCATGATGCCGTACAGCTCGAGGTACTTGTCCTCTTGCGCGCGCTCGCCGTACGCGTTTTTGGGAAACTCGCCGCGCGCGAGGGCCAGGTAGGTATCGCGAAACTTGTGCGGCGCCGGCTCGCCCTTCCAGGTCTTGCCGTCGGTGAACAAGATGGGCGTCCAGCCCTCGCCCAGATCGAGGAAGACGTACTTGTCCGCGTCGGGTCCCTGCGCGTCGACACGACCGGCGAGCTTGCCGTCCTTCCACAGGTCGACCGGCTGCAGCAGCTCGGGCGGCGGCGGCTCGGTGGGCTTCTGATCGGCCACCGGCGCAGTGGTCGGCTGCGGCGCCGTGGCGACGATGGCCGCATCGGCCACGACCAGCGCGGCGTCCTTGTCCTTGCAGCCGGCGCTGCACGCCAACAGCGCGACCAGCGCGACGCGCAGCGGGACGCGGGGTGTGGTTCGAAGCTCATGTCTAAGCACTCGCACTTACCTTTCGAAACGGCAGGCATAGAGGCTGGTCGCACAAAGCGCAGCCGTGGTCGGCTAGCGCCGCGCCGATTCCGCGCCGCCTACGCTCGCGCAGAGCGAGCCGCGTGCCAAGGGGGACTGCATCCCCGAACCCGGAGATCCCTCGCTTCAGCCCCGCCCGCGGGTACCACCCGCCACACCCCTGCGTCTGCGTTGACACAGCTCGCCCCCCGCGCCTGGCTTCCCACCCTCTGCATGCTACAGCCCTGGCCGATGGCGTCCCCGTCCGAGCCGCCGGAGCCGAGCCAGGTGGCTGGTGTTGTGCCGGCCCCGGAGCCGAGTCTCGCGCTGCTAAGGCGCTCTGACTACCGCCTCGTCCGCACCCTGCTCTCGCTCCAGCACACCCATGCCAGCGGCGCCCTGCGCGTCGATGCCGAGGGCGTGCTCACGGTCGTGTACGTGCGCGACGGACATCCTGTCTTCGTGGAGGGTGGGCTACCGGCCGACAGCCTGGGCCGCCTGCTCGTCCAGCGCGGCCAGATCAGCGAGTCCGAGCTGGCCCAGGTCGAGGAGCAGCGCATGCTCATGCAGGGACGGCTGCGCTTCGGCGACGTCGCTCGCCGCATGGGGGTGCTGGAGAACGACGACCTGCGCGCCGCCCTGCACGACCAGGTGCGCGAGAAGCTGGCTCGCTGTCTGCACTGGGAGCGCAGCCAGCACGTGTTCGTGCCGCAGGACCACAGCTACAAGCTGTCCGACGACAGCATCCTGCAGATCGAGCCGGTGTTGTTCGCGGGCATCACGCGCCACTACACGCTCGAGCGCGTGCGCGACGTCATCTCGCCGTTCTGGCACGACGACATCGAGCTGCGCGGCGACCTCGACGATCTCGTCAAGTACTTCGAGCTCGACGCCGAAGACCGCCTGCTGGTCGAGTCGCTCGACGGCACCTGCTCCATGCGCCAGCTGCTGGCGGAGAGTGGCGCGCGGCGCGAGCGCTGTGGTCACCTGCTGGTCGCGCTCGCGCTCACCGATCAGCTCGAGCTGCCCGAGGCGGTCGCACCCGAAGAGAGCGGTCCGTTCATCATCGAGGACCTGCCCCGCTCGGCGCGCCGCGAAAGTCACACCGGCCCGGCCCCGCGGCCGCCCAGCATCCGGCCGCCGCTGCGCGAGGTGTCGCACCTGCCCGGCAAAGAAAAGCTGCTCGCCGACAGCGCGTTTTTGCAGGGCAAGGAGCTGCTGCGCGCGGGCGAGTACGGCGCCGCCGCCGACGCCTTCCGCGAGGCCAGCAACCTGCGCCCCAGCGCGCTCGAGTACGCGCTGTTCGCAGCCTGGTCGGCGTACCTCTCCACCGGCCGCGCGGTCAAGTGGCGCGACATGCTGGTCGAGCTGTGCGAGCGCACGCTCGCGCAAGACCGTCACCTCGCGTTCGCCTACCACGTGCGCGGCCAGCTCGCGCTCGAGACCAAAGACAACGGCACCGCGCGCGAAGCTTTGCGCCGTGCCGTCGAGCTCGATCCTCAGGACGACGAAGCGCGCCGCCTGCTGTCCCGCCTGAGCAACTAGGCGTCCGCACGTACGGCACCACTACAGTGCCGCGCGAGCAGCAGACCCACGGCGCACGCGTGTAGACCGCGAGCCCGCAGACCGGATATGACCTTACGCATTTGCGAGAGGACGACCGGATGCGAATACAGCAGTGCGTGGGAGTGGCTGTGCTGTCGGCAGTCTGGGCATGTGGAGCGAGCGCGCCGAGCACCGTGAGTGCGCCGATCAAGCAGAGCGCAACGACGCTCGCGACGGCCAGTGCGGGGCCGAGGGCGTGGCAGGCACCCGAGGTGCTGGTGAAGCCGTCGTCGTTTCACGGCGTGCACGGGATCGCCGTGGACGCCCAGGGGCGGCTGCTGGCGGGCACCATCTTCGGCTCGGAGATCTGGGAGGTCGATCGTCAGACCGGCGCCGCCAAAGTGTTCATCGGCGCGCCCGAGGGCGAGGCGGACGACATCGCGATAGGCCCCAAGGGCGAGCTGGCGTGGACGTCTCTTTCGCAAGGTCAGCTGCACCTGCGCGAGAACGACGCCGCCCCCATCCGGACACTGGTCAAGGACCTGCCGGGGATGAACGGCATCGCCTTCGACAAAAAGACGGGCAAGCTGTACGCGAGCCAGGTCTTTTACGGCGACGCGTTGTGGGAGATCGATCTCAAAGGTGGTGCGCCGCGTGCGATCGCCAAAGATCTGGGCGGCTTCAACGGCTTCGAGGTGGGACCTGACGGTCAGCTGTACGGACCCCTCTGGTTCAAGGGTCAGGTCGTCAAGATCAACCCCAAGGACGGCAAGGTCAGCGTCATCAGCGCGGAGTTCAAGACCCCTGCGGCGGCCAACCTCGACGGCAAGGGGAACCTGTGGGTGCTCGACACGTTCACCGGCGAGCTGAGCAAGGTCGAGCTCAAGACCGGCAAAAAGACGGTGCTGCAGCAGCTGTCCACGTCGCTCGACAACCTCGCCTTTGCGCCCGACGGCACGCTCTACATCACCAACATGGCAGACAACTCGGTGCAGGTGGTCGACCCCAGCGGCGCCAGCGTCAAGACGCTGACCAGCGGCAAGCTGGCGGCGCCGAGTGGACTCAAGCTCAACAGCAACACGCTGTTCGTCGCCGACGTGTTCGCGTTTCGCACGGTCGACACCGAGACCGGCGAAGTGCACGACGTGCAGCGCGCCTACGCGTCCAAGCTCGCGCACCCGGACGCAGTGGGTCTCGGCTCCAAGTTGATCGCTCTGACCACCTGGTCGAGCAACCATATCCAGCTGCTCGATCGCGCGACCCTGAGCGACGTCGACGTGCTCAAGGACTTCAAGGTCCCGATGGACGCCATCCCGCTCGACGACGGCAGCCTGCTGGTGATCGAGCTGGCCAGCGGCAGCCTGGTGCGCGCAAGCGGCGAACACTACGTGGATCACAAGGTGGTCGCGAGCGACCTGCTCGGTCCGACGCAGATGATCCTGGGCAGGGACGGCGCGGTGTACATCACCGAGGCCGCCGGTCGACTCACGCGGGTCGATCTGAGCTCCGGCAGCAAGACGGTGGTGGCCGACCAGTTGGCCATGCCCGAGGGGCTCGCCGCCACGCCGTGGGGCACCTTCATCGTGGCCGAGTCGGCGGCCAAACGCCTCGTCTCGATCGACCCCGTCAGCAAGGAGCGCATCACGGTAGCCGAGAACCTGCCGATCGGACTCCCTGCGGGTCGTGCCGGTCTGCCTCCGGCATACCTGACGACCGGCGTCGCGGTGGGCCCGGACGGAACCGTCTACGTGACATGCGACGTCGACGGGTCGCTGCTGCGCATCCGCCCGCAGCCGTAGCCGCGCCCTACTTCACTCTGCCTTCTTTCCAGGCCTGGAGCAGCGTGTCGTAGGGGACGGTCTCGCCCTTGGGCTTTTCGTTGGCGAGCTTGGGCCGCGGGGCGCCGGGCTGGTCGTACCAGTACTTGGCGTCCTTGATCGGGTTGAGCTTGGGCGGGCAGTTGGTCATGCCCGCTCGCTCGAGGCGCGCCATCACGCCGTCCATCTGTTCGGCGAGCGAGTCGAGCGCAGCCTGCGGCGTCTTTTCGCCGGTGACCGCCAGGCTGACGTTCTGCCACCAGAGCTGCGCGAGCTTGGGATAGTCAGGTACGTTGGTGCCGGTGGGCGTCCACGAGATGCGCGCCGGACTGCGGTAAAACTCGACCAGACCGCCCAGCTTGGGCGCGATCTTGGTGACGTACTCCGAGTCGATGTCGGACTTGCGGATCGGCGTCAGGCCGGTGAGGAACTTCTTGAGCGAGGTGGTCTTGGAGACCACGAACTGCGCGTAGAGCCAGGCTGCCTTGCGCTGCTCGAGCGGAGTGCTCTTGAGCATGGTCCAGGCGCCGGTGTCCTGGTAACCGAGCTTGACGCCCTCTTCCCAGTAAGGTCCGTGTGGCGACGGTGCCATGCGCCACTTGGGCGTGCCGTCGTCGTTGACCACGGGCAAGCCAGGCTTGGTGAGCGGGGCGGTGAACGCCGTGTACCAGAAGATCTGCTGCGCGATCTGACCTTGCCCGGGCACCGGACCGGCCTCCGAAAACGTCATCCCGCTGGCCTCGGGCGGCGCGTAGCGCTTGAGCCAGTCGATGTACTTGCTGAGTGCGTAGACGGCCGCGGGGCCGTTGGCCTCGCCGCCGCGCGTGACCGACGAGCCGGCGGGGCTGCAGCCCTCGACGCGGATGCCCCACTCGTCGACGGGCTTGCCGTTGGGAATGCCCTTGTCGCCCACGCCCGCCATCGACAGCCAGGCGTCGGTGAAGCGCCAGCCGAGCGACGGGTCCTTTTTGCCGTAGTCCATGTGGCCGTACACACGAACGCCGTCGATCTCCTTCACGTCGTTGCTGAAGAATGCGGCGATGTCTTCGTAGGCCGACCAGTTGACCGGCACGCCGAGCTCGTAGCCGTACTTCTTTTTGAAGCGCTCCTTGAGCTCGGGGCGACTGAACCAGTCGTAACGAAACCAGTACAGGTTGGCGAACTGCTGGTCGGGCAGCTGGTACAGCTTGCCGTCGGGTGCGGTGCCAAAGCTCTTGCCGATGAAGTCGTCGAGGTCGAGCGTGGGCGAGGTGACGTCCTTGCCCTCGCCCGTCATGAAGTCCGACAGCGGCACGGCGAAGCCGTAACGAAAGTGCGTGCCGATCAGGTCGGTGTCGTTGACGTACAGATCGTAGATCGAGCGGCCCGACTGCATCTGTGTCTGCAGCTTCTCGATCACGTCGCCTTCCTGGATCAGGTCGTGCCTGACCTTGATGCCGGTGATCTCCTCGAAGGCCTTGGTCAGCACCTTGGACTCGTACACGTGGGTATCGATGGTCTCCGAGACCACGCTGACGGTCTTGCCGCGGTACGCCCTTCCGGCCTCGCGAAACCAGGCGAGCTCGGCCAGCTGCTGATCGCGCGTCAGCGTGCTGGGCGAAAACTCCTGATCGACCCACTTCTCGGCGGCCTTTTCGAGCGCCGCGCTGTCGTCGAGCGCGGCTTGTTGTTGTGCCTTGTCCTCTGCGGGTGTGGAGGCCGCCTTGTCTTTCGATTCGCTCTTGCAGGCGTACAGCCCGGCCAAAAAGAGCAAGCACAGACCCAATCGGTAGCTTGTCATGTCAACCCCAGCGTCCAACTACGAGTGTGTAAGGAAGCCAGATCGCAGCGGACAGCCACTGCGACCCATCCGTCAGACCCGCCCAAGCCAAGTTGATGAACGCCGCGCCGAGCAGCGCCACGAACAGACGGTCGCCGCGCGTGGTGGGCATGGGCAAAAAACCCTTGCGCGGCAGCGACGGCGCGTGGAGCCCGAGCACCGTGTACACGACCAGGAGCAGCGCAATCACCACGAAGAACAGACCGGTGAGCGGCGTCCAGGCCATCCAGTCGAGCGAGAGCGAGTCCATGCGCTACACCCTCCCCAGCGCAAAGCCCTTGGCCAGGTAGTTGCGGATGAAGCCGATCACCAGCGCGCCCGGCACGATGGTGAGTACACCCGCGGCGGCGAGCACACCCCAGTCCATGCCGGCGGCGCTGACGGTGCGCGTCATGGTGGCTGCAATCGGCTTGGCCGCCACCGACGTGAGCGTGCGCGCGAGCAACAGCTCGACCCAGCTGAACATAAAACAAAAGAACGCCGTCACGCCCACGCCCGCGCGAATCAGCGGAAACAAGATGCGCCAAAAGAAGCGAAAAAAGCCGTACCCGTCGAGGTATGCAGTCTCGTCGATCTCGCGCGGCACGCCGGCCATGAAGCCCTCGAGGATCCACACCGCCAGCGGCACCGTGAACAGCGTGTGCGCCAGCGCCACCGCCCACGGCGTGTCGAACAGCCCGATGCTGGAGTAGAGCTGAAAGAACGGCAGCAAAAACACGGCCGGCGGCGACATCCGGTTGGTGAGCAGCCAGAAAAACAGGTGTTTGTCGCCCATGAAGCGGTAGCGCGAGAACGCGTAGGCGCCGGGCAGCGCGATCAGCACCGAGAACACCGTGTTGATGGCCACGTAGGTGAGTGAGTTGACGTAGCCGTCGCTCCAGTCCGGATCGGTGAGGATGGTGGCGAAGTTGGCCAGGGTGGGATGCGCGGGAAACAGCGTGAAGTGACCGAGGATCTCCTCGTTGGTCTTGAGAGACATGCCGATCAACGAATAGATGGGCACCAACGTGAGCGTCAGGTAGACGCCCAGGGCGAGCCGAGACAGCTTCATGGGTCCTCCCGCTTCATCGCCGTGTAAAACACGTAAGAGAGCAACAAGATGATCAGGAAGTAGACCAGCGAGAACGCCGCGGCCGGACCCAGGTCGAACTGCCCCACCGCGAGGCGCGCCAGGTACTGACTCAGGAAGGTGGTCGCGTTGCCAGGACCGCCACCGGTCAGCACGAACGGCT
>Ga0190271_10001511_pt1 | contig 13333 bp, 11 predicted proteins | sample Popmic356T_FD_133747 | JGI IMG/M metagenome (GOLD analysis project Ga0190271, IMG submission 133747) | Populus adjacent soil microbial communities from riparian zone of Weber River, Utah, USA - 356 T | ecosystem: Environmental > Terrestrial > Soil > Riparian zone | place: USA: Utah | collected...
CTCTGGGCGGCCGCCATCGGGATCTTCTATCTCGGCTTCGCGATCTTTGTCATCTACGCGCTTCGCAGCGGCATCCCGATCGCGAGTTGCGGGTGTTTTGGCAGTCCCGACACGCCGCCTAATGTCGGGCACGTGGTGCTCGACCTGACGGCGACCGCCGTGGCTCTAGCGGTCGCGATCGACCCCATCGGCAGCTGGGGGGGTCTGCCCGGGGTGGAGATATGGACCGCCGTGGCGTTTCTCCTCTTCTCGGGGGCCACCGTCTACCTGCTCTACGCCATCGTCAACGTCCTCCCCCAGCGATCGAGCAACGGTCGCGAGTCCACCGTCCGATTGTCGCCGACCAGGGGACCTGTGAGTGAGTAGGACTTTGGTCAGGCGGGCCACCGGGATGGTGGACCGGCCAGTGAGTCGCCGCGGCTTTCTCCGCCGCCTCACCATGGGTGCAACGGCTCTGGCCGTCACGCCGCTCTTCTACATGAGTCGGCCGGTCACCGCCTACGCCGCCATCTGCTCATGCTCCGGCTCCAGCTGCGACTGCGGGAGCATGTGCTGTGACGGCTACACGGAGTTCTGCTGCAGCATCTACGGGGAGAACGCCTGCCCCTCAGGGACCGTCGCGGCCGGTTGGTGGAAGGCTGACGGCTCCGGTATTTGCGACAACCAGCTCGGGCCACAGCCTCGCTACTACCTCGACTGCAACGTTGCCACCTGTGGGTCTGGCGGCTTCACCTGTGGATGCGCCAACGGCGACTGCCACCTGCGCAAGTCGGCCTGCACCAACTTTCGCTATGGGCAATGCCATCAGGAAATCGCCTGTGTGGGCCCGATCGTGTGCCGGGTGGTCACCTGCACTCCACCGTGGGTCTGGGACGATTCGTGCACCACGGCCTCGGCCACCGACAACAACACCCGCTTTCACAATGCAGCCTGTCTCGAGCAGCCAGGTCTCCCGGCGCCGCTCCCGGACGGGCTCGCAGTGAGCGGAGACTGGACCAGCGCGGGACGGGACATGCCGGGTGTGTTCGCCAATGGCCGCTGGCATCTGCGCCGGGCCGATGGGGGTCCCGACATCGTCTTCGACTTCGGCGCCCCGGGGGACCGTCCGGTGGTGGGCGACTGGAACGGCAACGGGATCGACACGCCGGGCGTGTTCCGGGCGGGGACCTTCTATCTGCGCAACTCGAACACGACCGGAATCGCCGACATCACCTTCTCCTACGGGAACTCTGGCGATTTCCCGCTGTCCGGTGACTGGACCGGGCAGGGATTCGACACGGTCGGTGTCCACCGTGCCGGCATGTGGTACCTCCGGAACTCCAACTCGACGGGGGCGGCCGACATCGCCTTCGAGTTCGGGGATCCGGGTGACCGGCCGATCATGGGAGACTGGGACGGCGACGGTGTCGACACGCCTGGTCTCTACCGCCGTGACTCTTGGTATCTGCGCAACTCGAACAGCACAGGTGTGGCCAACGTCAGCTTCATATTCGGCGACCCCGGTGACGACGCCGTGACCGGGGACTGGGACGGCACCGGGACCCAGACACCCGGAATCGTCAGAAACCGTCGCTTCTACCTGCGTAACTCGAACTCGTCGGGCGCCGCCGATTCGGTGGTGTGATCGTGAACGCCGTGCTCGTCATCGAAGGGGTCGCCATCATCCTCCTCGCCATCCTGGTGGTGGGCTTGCTCCGCAGTAATGCAGACGTCCTGCGGGCCCTCCACGAGCTGGGGGCCACGGAGCCTGGGGGAACGGGCAGCGGTCGCAGACACCAGCACGCCGCGCCCGAGCGTGAGGGGTCGGCGCCAGACGTCGCCGGGTCGACGTTGACCGGATCTGCGGTCCATGTCGGAGTCACCGGGGCGCAACATCCGACTCTTCTGGCGTTTCTCTCGACAGGCTGTTCGGCCTGTGTCGGCCTCTGGGATGGCCTCAAGACAGGCGTCGGGAGGATCGGTTCTGACGACACGAGGATCGTGGTGGTGACCAAGGGGCCTGAGGCCGAGAGTGACTCGAAATTGCGTGAGCTCGCTCCGGATGGAGTTTCCCTGGTTCAGTCCACCGAGGCATGGTTCGACTATGAGGTGCCAGTGTCTCCTTACTTTGTGCTCGTCGACGGGCCGTCTGGCTCGGTCCTTGGCGAGGGGTCAGCGGGGTCTTGGGGTCAGGTCTCGTCGCTGATGACACAGGCTCTGGCCGACGCCGGCACCGTAAAGCGGGACCGGCTCGACAATGGCGAGTTCAGAGCGGATGCTGAACTGCGCCGGGCCGGGATCCTGCCTGGTGATCCGAGCCTCTATCAGGAGGAACGGCCCGAATGAGGTCGGCCGGCATCGATGTGGCGGTTCCCCAGGGCTGGGACGGCGAGATCTACCGACGCGAGGACGAGCTCTCCGTTCAGTCGGCAGGGGCCGTGTCCCATCCGGTGGTGCATCTCGGCACCTTCCCCCTCCCTCCGGGTCGTGGCGATTTCGGCTCGGGAGCGGTTGAGATCATGAGCTCTGACGACCTGCTTGTGGTCCTTTTCGAATACGGGCGTGAGTCGGCAGGCAGCGCGTTGTTTGCCCGCAAGGGGATTCCCCGGGTAGCGGCCTCCGACTTCGGTCCCAACAACATGCAAAGACCCATCGCCGGCCAGTCGGGGGCCCAATACTTCTTCAACCAGGCGGGTCGCGCCTTCTGCTTGTATGTCGTGCTCGGCGCCCACGCCCGCCGGAACGAGCTGGTCCCCGAGGTGAACCAGGTCCTGGCGGGGCTGACGATCGACCCACAATGAAGATGTACACAGCCGACCCGGAGCGATACAGCCGTGTCCCCTATGCCCGATCGGGGCGGAGTGGTCTCGACCTGCCCCGTATCTCCTTGGGCTTGTGGCACAACTTTGGGGGCGACTCGGTGACCGAGGAGGGTCGGCGCATGATCCTGAACTCGTTTGACCAGGGGATCACGCATTTCGATTTGGCCAACAATTACGGGCCACCCCCCGGGTCGGCGGAGCGGAACTTCGGGGCACTCCTGGCATCGGACCTGGCGCCCTATAGAGACGAGCTGATCATCTCCACCAAGGCGGGATACGACATGTGGGAGGGACCATACGGCGAATGGGGCTCGCGCAAGTACTTGTTGGCCAGCCTGGACCAGAGCCTGGCGCGTATGGGGCTCGAATACGTCGACATCTTCTACTCCCATCGGTACGACCCTGATACCCCACTCGAAGAGACCCTCGGCTCGCTCGACAGCGCGGTCCGCGCCGGGAAGGCCCTCTATGCCGGGATTTCCTCGTACGGCCCGGAGAAGACGCGGGAGGCTCACGCCATCCTCACCCGGCTCGGCACCCCGTTCATCATTCACCAACCCTCCTACTCGATGCTCAACCGATGGATCGAGGACGGGCTCCTCGATGTGCTCGGCGAGCTGGGCATCGGCTGCATCGCCTTCTCCCCGTTGGCCCAGGGGCTCCTGACTGACAGGTACCTCGAAGGTGTCCCGGCCGACTCCCGCGTGGCGACAGGGGGTGCATTGGATCACTCGATGCTGTCAGAGGACAACCTGGCCCGTGTGCGGGCACTCAACGATGTCGCCCGAGATCGGGGCCAGACCCTGGCCCAGATGGCCGTGGCCTGGGTGTTGCGCGACGATCGAGTCACCTCGGCCCTGATCGGTGCGAGTCGCTGGTCCCAGGTGGAGGACCTGCTGCGGGCCGTGGACAACACGCAGTTCACTGACGAAGAGCTGGCTGCCATCGACCGGCACGCGGTCGAGGGCGACATCAACTTGTGGGCCAGGTCCAGCGGCGCCGGCTGACGAGTGAGAGACTCCGGTGTCAAGCGGTGGTCCGCGTTTCACCGTGTGCTCTACCAGGCGACCAATGGCATGCTGGGCCGACGGCTGGTCGGCAACGACATGCTCCTCCTCACCACACGCGGCAGAAGCACCGGGGAGTCGCACACCGTCCCCCTGCTCTATCTTCGTGACGGCGAAACTCTGCTTGTCATCGCCTCATATGGCGGGCGTGACCATCATCCCGAGTGGTATCTCAACCTGGTGGCCGATCCGACCGTCACCGCCCGCGTCGGCGGGCGCGATGTGGTGCTGACCGCCAGGCCCGTCTCGTCTGCCGAACGAAAGGTCTGGTGGCCGAAGGTCGTGGCGGCTTACAACGACTACGCCGTCTATCAGACGAGGACGAGTCGGGAGATCCCGGTGGTCGCCCTCGAGCCCCGCGGCCTTTAGGCCGCACAGTGTCAGGTCACCGGGCTCCCGCATAATCTCAGCGTCATGTCGATCGCCGACCGTCTTGCCTCGTTCGGGGTAACCATCTTCAGCGAGATGACCGCCCTCGCCTTGGAGAACGACGCAATCAACTTGGGGCAGGGCTTTCCCAACTGGGATGGGGCGGGGTTCGTGAAGGATGCCGCCGCTCGATCGTTGGCCGAGGGTGGGAGCGACCAGTACCCGCCGAGCCAGGGAGTGCCGGCTCTGCGACAAGCCATCGCCGATCGTTATGGGCCGCTTTTGGGCCGACAAATCGACCCTGCCGGTGAGGTGACCATCACCTGTGGTTGCACCGAGGCCCTCGCCGCATCGTTCCTTGGGCTCATCGATCCCGGCGACGAGGTGATCCTCATCGAGCCCTTCTACGACGCCTATCCGGTGTTCGTCTCGATGACCGGGGCCGTGCCGAGGTACGTGACCCTGAGGCCACCGGGATTCGGCATCGACCTCGAGGAGCTTCGATCGGTGTTCTCCCCGAAGACCAGGGCGATCGTGGTCAACAACCCGCACAACCCGACGGGTCGGGTGCTCACCGACGCGGAGCTGGCGTCCATCGCCTCTCTCTGTGTCGAGTACGACGTGATCGCAATCACCGACGAGGTCTACGAGGAGATGGTCTTCGACGGCGAGCACCGCAGGCTGGCCACCTATGAAGGGATGTGGGAGCGAACCCTCACCCTTTCTTCGATCGGGAAGACGTTCTCACTCACCGGATGGAAGGTGGGCTGGGGTATCGCCTCTCCGGCCCTGACCGCCGGGCTGCGCGCAGCCCATCAGTTCCTCACCTTCACCACCCCCACCCCGGTGCAACATGGGGCCGTGGCGGCAATGGCCGCTACACACGGCTTCTATGAGGACCTACGCTCGGGCTATCTGAAGAAGCGGGACCTGCTCGCCAACGGGCTGGAGAGCGCCGGATTCGAAGTCCACCGACCGCAGGGGACGTATTTCATGATGGCCGGGTTCGATGGCTTCGGATTCACCGACGACAGGGCTTTCTGTCGTCACATGGTCGAGACCGCTCGGGTGGTGGCGATCCCACCAAGTGTCTTCTATCACCGGCCCGAAGATGGGGCTGCCCTGGTCCGCTTCGCCTTCTGTAAGGACGAGGAGATCCTCACCGAGGCACTGGATCGACTCAGCAGTCTGGCGGGATGAGGGTGATCACTCCGCGAACGCGGGAACAACCTCACGGGCGAACAGCTCCAGGCTGGACAGGTCGTAGGCGGGGTCGGGGAAGTAGACGATGGCGTAGGCCAGCCCCAGGGCCTCCCATCCCTTGAGATAGGTGATGACCTGCTCGGGGGTGCCGGAGGCATATTTGAACTGCTTGGCGAACTCGGCGGCGCGTTCCTCGGTCACGTATTTGCCGACGCGGCTCTTTAACCCGCCCAGCTTCTCCGCCACCTCGGCTTCGGTCTCGGCGCAGACGATGTTGAAGTTGGCCGACCGCGTGATCGTGTCGAAGTCACGGCCCAAATCGCGGCAGTGCCCGGCCAGCACCTCGGACTTGTGGGTGAACCACTCGGGTTTGATGCCGAAGTTGGTGTATTGGGCATGTCTGGCCGCCACCCGTAGGGTCAGCTGCTCACCGCCACCGGCTACCCAGAGGGGGATGTGCGGCGACTGGACCGGCTTGGGCTGGCAGATCGCTCCCTGGAGCCGATAGTGCCTGCCCTCGTAATCGACCACTTCTTCGGTCCACATCGCCTTCATGATCTCGACGCCTTCCTCCAGCATCTTGATACGCGGGGCGGGCTCCAGGAATGGATAGCCGTAACCGTCGTGCTCGTGCTCGTACCACCCCGCGCCGATCCCCATCTCGAGACGGCCACCGGAGATCACATCGATCGAAGCCGCCACTTTGGCCAGGTAAGACGGTGGGCGGTAGGTGTTGCATGTGCACATCTGACCGAGACGAACTGTGCTGGTCACGGCTGCGAGTGATGCCATCAGCGTCCACGCTTCGTAGGTGACCTCCTGGGTGGGTGCGGGAGTGGTGTGAAAGTGGTCATACACCCACAGGGACTCGAATCCGGTCTCCTCGATGCGCCGTGCCACCCCGGACATCGTCTCCCAATGCTTGCCCTTGTCGATACCGACCAGGTCGAGACGCCAACCCTGCGGCACGAATGCTCCGAATCTCATGAGGCGAGGCTAACGAAACAAGGTTGGACCTGATTTTTCCGGGTTTACACTTCATCGCTCCCCGAGACACCCAGGGAGTGATGACGGCACCCTTCTTCGATCCTGGCCCTGATCGTGACGCCTGCGGCGTCGGGTTCATCGCGGCCCGGGATCTCGCTCCCAGCTTCCGGATGACGCGTCTCGCCGTCGAGTGCCTGGTGAACCTGGACCACCGTGGGGCTAGGGCAGCGGACGGCACCGGTGACGGCGCCGGTCTCCTGACTCAGGTCCCACATCGCCTGATCAATCGCGAGTTGGCCACCCACGGGCTCGAAGTGTCGCCGTCGCGCCTCGGAGTGGTCATGTGCTTCCTGTCGCCGACCGATGCCGCGGCCTCTCGCTCGGTGGTCACCGAGGCCATCGAGGCAGAGGGGATGCACCTCTTGTTCTGGCGCTCGGTCCCTACCGACCCCTCGGTCCTGGGAGATCACGCCCGGCTCGTGTTGCCCCTCATCGAGCAGGCCATTGTCACCAGCGAGATCGAAGGCGCCGACTTCGAGCGCTCCCTCTTTCTGGCACGGAAGCGGATCGAGCGGGCCAACGTCCCGGGATTGTCCATTCCTTCGGCCTCGAGCCGGACCGTGGTCTACAAAGGGCTGTTCACCGCCTCCAAGATCTCGGACTTCTTCTGGGACCTGCGTGATCCCGACTACGAGACCGCTTTTGCGATCTTTCACCAGAGGTACTCGACGAACACCTTCCCGTCCTGGGACAACGCCCAGCCCTTCCGCACCCTGGCCCACAACGGGGAGATAAACACCGTCCAGTCGAATCGATCGTGGATGCTGGCCAGGGAGAAGGCAGCGACACCGGGGGTTTGGGGCGACCGTCTCCCAGATGTCTTCCCATTTCTGCAGCCGGGCATCTCCGACTCCGGGAGCCTCGACAACGTCTTCGAGCTGCTCATGCAGAGCGGTCGGACCCTGCCCCACGTCAAAGAGATGTTGATGCCGGCCGCATGGGAGAACGTCCCCGACCTGGAGCCGGATTTGGCCGCCTTCTACGCCTATCACGCTTTCCTCACCGAGCCCTGGGATGGTCCGGCCGCGATCGCAGCCACCGATGGGTCGTCGCTGCTGGCCGGCATGGACCGCAACGGGCTGCGTCCCGCCCGATGGGCCGTCACACCTGAGGTCCTCCTGGTCGCATCCGAGGCGGGTGTGTGTCCCGAGGAAGAGTCCAAGGCCACAGCAACGGGCCAGCTCGGTCCTGGTGAGCTGATCCTCTTCGATGGCGAGACGGGCCAGGTGCTGCACTCCGACGAGGTCAAGGAGGCGCTGGCCACGGCCCGGCCCTACGGGGACTGGGTCAACACAGAGACACTCCGCATCCAGGCCTCCTTCGACAGCTTGGCCGACGACCGTTTCGATGCTGCTGCCCTCAGCCGGGTGTTCGGATACACCGCAGAGGAGCGTCGGCTCGTCATCGCAGATATGGCCCAGGGCGACAACCCGCTCGGCTCCATGGGTGATGACACCGGGCTCGCCGTTCTCGCCACCAAGCCACGCCGCCTCACCCAGTTCTTCCACGAGCAATTCGCCCAGGTGACCAACCCGCCCATGGATCCGATCCGGGAGAAGCTGGTCATGTCCCTCCGCATACAGCTCGGGCGACGAGGGCCCCTCCTCGAGGACCGCCCACAGCAGGCACATCTCATCGAGCTGTCCAGCCCGATCCTGTCCGATGCCGAGCTGGAGTCGATCGTCCGCTCCGGGGACGCGCGTTTCTTCTCGCATTGGATCGCGACCACCTGGGCGGTGTCGGATGGGCCACAGGGCATGGAGCGCCGGCTCGACGAGATCTGTGACGAAGCGACCCAGGCAGTCAAGCTTGGGGCGACCATCATCGTGCTCTCCGATCGGGAGACCGAGGCCACGAGGGCACCGATACCGATGCTCCTGGCCCTGGGAGCAGTCCATCACCGGCTGATCGACGAGGGGGTGCGGGGCTCGGTGTCGCTGGTGGTCGTGTCGGGAGAGCCACGGGACCCACACGACCTGGCCTGCATGGTCGGGTTCGGCGCCTCTGCTGTGAACCCCTACCTGGCCATCGAGCACGCCCGAGACCTCGCCTCATCGGGCGCAATCGACGTCGACCCCGTGGCTGCGCAGGAGAACTTCCGTACTGCGATGGAGGGCGGCCTGCTCAAGATCATGTCCAAGATGGGGATCTGCACCCTGTCCGCCTACCGCGGCTCTGAGCTCTTCGAGGCGATAGGGCTCTCCGAGCAGGTCTGCCGGAAGGCGTTCCGGAATGCCCCGCGTCGTCTCCGGGGGGTCGGAATCAAAGAGCTCGCCCGCCAGGCGCTGCTGCGGCACGAGGCGTACACCGAAGGCGTCCCCGATCCCGGCGGGTTCTACAAGCACCGCCGCGGCTCCGACACGCATGTCACCAGCCCGATGGTCGTCCTCGGCGTGCAGAAGGCGGTCCGATCGGGTGATCCCGAAGACTGGGACAAGTACATCGAATTGATCTCGGACCGTGATCCGGCGTTGGTCCGCGATCTTCTCACGTTCGTGCAGCGGGACCCGGTCCCGTTGGAGGAAGTGGAACCGGTCGAGGCAATAATGCGCCGGTTCACGACAGCTGCGATGTCGCATGGCGCTCTATCGGCCGAGGCCCACGTCGCCCTGGCTGAGGCGATGAACCTGATTGGCGGGCACTCGAACTCAGGTGAGGGAGGGGAGGACCCTGCCCGCTTCGGCACTCCGATGAACTCGGCGATCAAACAGGTTGCATCGGGCCGATTCGGTGTCACCCCCGCCTACCTGCATTCCGCCGACGAGCTCCAGATCAAGATGGCCCAGGGCTCCAAGCCCGGGGAAGGTGGCCAGCTGCCCGGTCACAAAGTGTCTCCCGAGATCGCCCGTCTCCGATATACCGAGCCCGGAGTGACCCTCATCTCGCCGCCTCCGCATCACGACATCTACTCGATCGAAGACCTCGCCGAGCTCATCTACGACCTCAAGGCCTTCAAGCCCACGGCCCTCGTCTCCGTGAAGCTGGTGAGCGAGCCGGGGGTGGGCACGATCGCCGTCGGAGTCGCCAAGGCGGACGCCGATGTCATCACCATCTCCGGATCCGAGGGAGGCACAGGTGCCTCTCCGCTCGTCTCGATCAAACATGCCGGCTCGCCATGGGAGCTAGGCCTGGCCGAAGCGCACCAGGTGCTCACGGCCAACGGTCTTCGATCGCGGGTGCTGTTGGAGACCGACGGCGGGCTGCGCACCGGGCGCGACATCATCGTGGCCGCCCTGCTCGGGGCGGAGCGGTTCGGCTTCGGGACGCTCCCGCTCCTCGCCATGGGATGCAAGATGGTTCGCCAGTGCCACCTCAACACCTGCCCGGTCGGGATTGCCACCCAACAAGAGGACCTAAGAGCGAAATTCACCGGCTCGGCCGATCAGGTCGTCCTTCTCTTCCGTCGTTTGGCCGAAGAGGCACGCCGCCACATGGCTTCACTCGGGGCCCGCTCGATCGCTGACCTCGTGGGTCGGGCGGACCTGCTGCGTCCGATCGACCCTCAGCACCCGCTCTCGGCTGATCTCTCCGCCATGCTGATCGCATCGAAGGGTGGAAAGGTCCATGAGGGCTACCGCGCACTGCCGCTATCGAGCCTCTCTGTCCGCCTGGTGGCGGACAGCCAGGAGGCGATCGCTACTCAGAGACCTGTCGAGCTCTCCTACCCGATCCGAAACGTCGACCGGGCCATCGGCGCCCGGCTGTCGGGGGAGATCACGGCCCGACACGGGAGTGACGCCCTCCCCGAGAGCACGATCGTCGTCAAGCTCGCCGGCACCGCAGGCCAGAGCTTTGGGGCGTGGCTGTGCAATGGCGTGGAATTCCATCTCGAGGGCACGTCGAACGACTATTTGGGCAAAGGGTTGGGTGGCGGTCTGATATCGGTCTCGCCGCGTCGGCCCGGGTCATCGGTGCCCCATGCCGCCGGCAACGCCGTCCTCTACGGAGCCACCGGTGGCAGCGCCTATCTGGCAGGTCGGGTCGGTCAGCGCTTCGCTGTTCGCAACTCCGGAGCCACCGCGGTGATCGAGGGCTGCTCCGATCACGGTTGTGAGTACATGACCGGAGGCAAGGTGCTGGTGATAGGCGACGTCGGGCGCAACTTCGCCGCCGGGATGACCGGTGGTGTGGCCTATGTCTGGGACCCTGATCTCAGCCTCAAGGCACTGCTCGCCGATACCGCTCCCTCCGCCCGACGGCCGTCCGATTCCGATCTGGCCGACATCCGTACGCTCATCGAAACCCACCTGCGCCACACGGCCAGCCCGGTCGCCGAGCAGATCCTCCACGACTGGAATCGACAGCAAGGCGCCTTCTGGGTGATCTCGGCATCGGCCCCGCCCCGAAAGCCCGTCGGGATCGAAGTGACCGAGGTCCCTGCCGCCGGTTGAGCGCGCACGACGACCTGACCGGCCGGATCCAGGCCCAACTGCGCGAGCGCGGTGACTTGACCGAGGGTCGGGTTCTCGATGGCGACGGTTACTTCGTCGACGGGCTCCTCGTGGTCGCGGTGATAGACGACGATCTCTGTGTCAATGTGGGAAGGGATGAGTGGGAGGAGTCCTTGGCCGGAGAGGGGGTCCGCCCCCTGCTCTTCGCCGACATGCCCGTGCCCGGCTGGGTGATGGTCGACGGCGCCTCTGTTGCCCGCGAGGCCTCTCTCGCCGGGTGGATCGAGGGCGCCCTTGCCCGAGGCTGAGCACATCGTGGTCGTCGGGGCCATGGGCTCCGGCAAGACCACCGTGGGCGAGAGGCTGGCCGTTGCCCTCGACCGAGTGTTTCACGACTCCGACCGATCGATCGAAAGCCGAACCGGGCGGTCCGGTCGGGAGATCGCACAGACCGACGGTGTCGATGCACTGCACGAGCTGGAGAAGGAAGTACTTCTCGAATCCGTCGCACATGGCGATCCGGCGGTGATCGCGGCGGCTGCCTCGGTGATCGAGGACCCTGAGGTGCGTGAGGCCCTGGCGGGCTCGTTCTGCGTATGGGTGACTGCAGATCCGAAGATCCTGGCCGAGCGATCGGCACGCGGATCGCATCGTCGCCCGGTTGCGCCGTCGGAGCATCTCGAGGATCGGGACCGCCTGTTCAGGGAGGCGGCTGACGTGGTCGTCGACACGGGTGATCGATCAGTGGAAGAGTCGGTCGCATTGGTCCTCGAGTCGTTGGGAGACGCAGAGAGATGACGGGTGTGGTGGGTGACCGTTTCCTTCTCGGGGTCAACTACTGGCCGCGACGCAAGGCGATGTACTGGTGGAACGACTTCGATCGGGGCGAGGTGGCAGAAGAGTTCGATGTGATCGAGTCGCTGGGCATGTCCGTGGTGCGGATCTTCTTGCTCTGGGACGATTGGCAGCCATCAGCCGATACGGTCTCGCTCGAGCGTCTGCGCGACCTCGGTGTCGTTCTGGACCTTGCTGCCGAGCGAGGGCTGCGTCTCGACGTGACCTTCTTCACCGGCCACATGAGCGGGCCCAATTGGTCGCCCGGATGGCTCCTCGATCCAGACGCGGAGCGTTATCCCTCCCCACACGTCCGCCAGGTGGTCAGCGGGGGAGTGGTCGTGGACACCCCGTATCGGAACATGTTCCACGACCTTGCTGCTCTCGACGCGAGTCACCTGCTCCTCGAGACTGTCGTCGGCGAGTACCGGGACCACCCCGGGGTGTGGATGTGGAACCTGGGGAATGAGCCCGATTTGTTTGCCCACCCCAATGACGCGGGTGCGGGGCGATCCTGGGTCAGGGAGATGACCCAGCTGGTGAAGGAGATCGACCCCCACCACCCGGTCACGACTGGCCTTCACACGGCCAATCTCTTCGCCGACAACGGGCTCCGTGTCGATCAGGTGTTCAGCGAGAGCGATGTCGCCGTGATGCACGGCTACCCCATGTACGTCGACTGGGCACGTGACCCCCTCGACCCTGAATTCGTCCCCTATCTCTGCGCCCTCGTATCGGCGCTCACCGGGAAACCTTGTCTGGCCGAGGAGTGGGGTGGCTGCACTTCTCCCGACACTGCCGGCTCCACGACCTGGTCCTGGACTGCTTACGGGTCGCCGAGGACTCAGTTCATGGCCGGGGAGGAAGCTTTCGCCGATTACGTGGAATCGGTGCTGCCACGGTTGGTCGATGTCGGGGCGAGTGGCGCCTTCATGTGGTGCTTCGCGGACTATCACCCCGACCTCTGGGACCGGCCCCCGTGCGACGATGGTGGGGCCAAGCACGAGCGACACTTTGGCCTGGTCCGACCCGATGGCAGCCTCAAGCCGCACGCCGAGGTGATTCGGAGATTCGCCGCCACCGCGCCCACGATCCGCGCTCCGGTGAAGACCGTGACTCTCGACGTCACTCCCGACCAGTACTACGAGGATCCGGCGACCCACGCCCAACGCCTCTATCAGGACTGGTAACGCCGATCTGGGAGCGTTTCCAACCCGCTCTGCGACAAACTCCTCAGTTTTGCTTGACAGTGCCTATACAACGTCTGTACGTTTGAGAGCGCTCTCAGAGGGAGGAGCCCGGACGGATGGCGCGGACGCTCGACGACTTGGCCGAACTCAGCGGTGTATCTCGAGCCACCGTCTCCCGCGTCATCAATGGGGGACCGGTCTCGGAAGAGACCAGGCGACGAGTCCTCGAGGTGATCGAGGGCACCAACTATCGACCAAACCTCGCCGCACGGTCCCTGGCTTCGGGGCGCACCGGTGTGGTGGGGGTAGTCATGCATGTCGAGCCTCCTGTCCTCTTCGAAGACTCCTATTTCGTGGCCCTACTCCACGGGGTGAGCGACGTGCTCGCCGATCGGGCGAGCGGGATGATGCTGTGGCTGGGCAACCGGAGC
>Ga0190271_10001512_pt1 | contig 13322 bp, 11 predicted proteins | sample Popmic356T_FD_133747 | JGI IMG/M metagenome (GOLD analysis project Ga0190271, IMG submission 133747) | Populus adjacent soil microbial communities from riparian zone of Weber River, Utah, USA - 356 T | ecosystem: Environmental > Terrestrial > Soil > Riparian zone | place: USA: Utah | collected...
GTCCATCCCGCGCTTGGGAGGTAGTCGGTCATGCCGCCGCCCATGACCCCGGCAACGCCCGCGAGCTCGGTGCTGGCCTGGTACCCGTCGCCGCTGACCGTGATCGGCAGGTTCTCAGCAGGATCGACACCCTCGGGAACCTCGACGAGCGTGACACGCGGGACGAGGTCGGACGTGCACGGAGTGTCAGCCTCCGGCTCGATCAGTGTCACCGAGAGGGTGCCGTCGTCGTCGAGCATCGCCTCGTCCGCCGCAGGAATGCAGGTGGAGCTGCCCGTGGTGACGAGGCCGATGATGCGTCCATCGTCGAGCCACGCGGCATCCACCTCCGCCTCGGTGCCATCACTTCCCGACGTCGGGCTGGACGACGGATCGCCGGCGACGGGGGTGGCGCATCCCGCGAGGGCGACGCCCGCAAGCACGAGGGCGATCGGGAGGGCGAGGAGGCGGCGCGGGAAGACCATGCCACCGATCCTCGCTCATGCCGTCTGGGCTTCGCCAGAGAATTGGGTCACGGAGCGGTCACGGGTAGGTCACGGCTGGGGGTGGCGGCCATGCGCAGCGCAATGCGCTGACGCCGTCACACGACGGCAGCGGCCTCGTCCAAGGCTGTCCGGACGTCCGCTACGAATTCCTCGATGGCCTCTGCGCCAGTGACCGGCCCGCCGGCGAGCATTCCGTCAACACCGAGGAGTACCGCGGTAGGCGTCGCCCAGTCCGCAATGGATCCGCCGACATAGTTCTCGGTGTCGTGAAGTGACTGGGGCTCGTCGAGCTTCATGAACGATCCCGCGACTGGAGCCGTTCGCACAAGAAGCCTGACGTCGAGTTCCGGCAGGCGCGCGCGCAACGCCGGAGCGCTCTCGATCGTGGCGGCGCACGATCCACACGACAGGGACACCGCAAGCACCAGCTGCGGCCGAGTCGTCGCCAGGTCGCGCAGATTTCGGATGGTCCCGTCAGCGAGCGTGACGGGTACCGCTGGCGTTCGCTGCCTGACATAGTCGAGTTCTTCGGTTCCGACGGCGGCCGCGGGGACAGTAGCGGGGGCGACATCGCTGGCCGCTGGCGCATCCGGCCACATGATGACCAGCGCGGTGACGACGGCGACCGCGATCATCACGACCCATCCCCACGCGTCGACCGCCCACAAGCCGGCCACGGCTCCGCCCCAGAGCGGATCCATCCAGATCACCGCCGTCGTGGCGACGGCGACGACCGTCAACCAGCTGTTCCGCGCGACGGTGAGGCGCGTGACCGGCCTCCGTTTGCCGAAGCACGAACACGACGCATCCGGCGTCGCGCGGAGCGCACGCACCACTACCCACAAGTACGCGGCCATCAGGACAACCGACGCGATCCCGGCGAAGAGCCCGAGCACGCCACCTAGGACGGCGAGGGCCAGCGCGAGTGCGAGCTCTCCCCACGGGTGCAGCTTCACCAGCCAGGTCCGGCGAAACACGGGGGGAACACCCAGCTCGGCCCAGTTGGCCAGATCGTCGGGGCGAATCAGCTTGCCCGCACCGCTCGCGATCAGGACGCCCGCCATCACGAGCGGCAGGACGAGGGGTGCTGCGTCAAGCATCCTTCGATGCTACCGGTGGGCCACCGGAGGGAGGCCGGACGATCATGTGCGGCGGCGCTGGAGAACCTCCGCGTAGAAGGCGGCGTGGGCGCGGGCAACGTCGGAATCTGACAGCAGATTGGGTGTGGCCGATGCTCCCGCGGCGAGTCGTCCTCGGAGCTCGGCATCCGTCCCCAACCGGCGAAGTGCGTCTGCGAGTGAGGCGACGTCGCGCGGTCTCACCCGAAGGCCGTTGATGCCGTCGACAACCCATTCAGTCGGTCCGCCCTCGTCGGCCACGATGACCGCGCGACCGGCCGCTAGGTACTGCAGCACGTTCTGTCCGAGCGGCTCCGGTCGGGTAGATGTTTGCACGGCGATGTGCCATGAACTCAGAAGTCGGTCTACGCACTTTACCTGACCGAGGAAGTCCACGCGCTCGGCTATTCCCAACGTCTCTGCTCGGCTTCGAAGCGCTGCGAGAAAGTCTTCGTGCCCGAAGTACGCTTGCCCCGCCAGTTGCAACCGTGCGTCGGTGTCGCCGAGTGCCTGCGCGAAAGCATCCAGCAGGAGACTCTGGCCCTTCCAGGGATCGATGCGCGCCAGCATTCCGACGTGGATCGGTCCCTGCGGCAGCGGCCGGGCTCCACGGAAGGCCAATCCCGATGCGCTCGGAATCACTGCTGTGACGGCATCCGCCCGTAAGTTCGGCGCGGCTGAATCGAGCGTTGCTTGACTGTCCGTGACGATCCCATCCGCCCGCGCGAGGATGACTCGCCTCATGATCTCGAACCCGAGTGTTCCGAGCGCCTCAGGATCCACCATGTCGCGCAGGTGAACCACGAACGGCTTCCTCGACGCTTGCGCGGCCAAGGCTCCGTACGCGGCGGCCCGCGTCGTGTTCGCGTCGACGATGTCCGCCCTGCGAAACGCGGGGTGAAGACGAGTGACAATCGTCTGGGCGACCAGGCGGGCAGTGGCATCGGCCATGAGGCTCGCACTCCCCCGGCTGACACCGGCCGGTTGGCGCACACCGCGGATGCGCACGGGGACGTCTGGCGGCAGGTTCGCGAACACGCCGGGCCAGTCAGTCGGCGGTAGCAGCAGAGCCGCACGCCACGCGACGCCGGCGTTCAGCATGCGGACGAGTGCGAATTCGGCGCCACCCGCCGCGCTGGTGTGCCCGAGGTGGAGCACTTTCGGGTTGTCGGTCATCTGCCTGCCTCGCGACGCATCGCGGCTCACCGGTCAGCACCGTCGACCGAACCGGAAGCACCATCCACGCTGGAGAGAAGCGCCGACTCGCGGGCTGTGTAACGATAGGCCGCCTGATCGCCAGGCGGCATCCCCAGTAGCACCGCCGCGAGCGACGCCAGCGCGGGGACCTCCTGCGCCGCCATCTGCAGGTATGCATCATCGCCCAGACCTTGGGGATCGATGACATCATCCTCGGCACCCGGGGCTGCCACCGCGGAGCGGCCTTCAGCGAGGGCCGCAACGACGGCACGCAGATCCGCGACTGTATCCAGTCGCCGTGGTTGCAGCCGCTCGGCGATGCGGCCCGCCTCGCGGAACGTGAAGGTTCTGCGCATCGCCGACGGCACCTGTGAGAGAACCTGGTCGCGATGGAGGCGAGAAGCGACGAGCACGAGGTCGGCCGCGACCAAGGCGTCGTCCGATAGCTGCGTTGCTCGATGGGCGCGGCCGTCGGCGCCCAACGCAGCAGCGATCGCCAGCGGTCGAGAGCCCATCGGAGCGCCGACCGGAGCGCCTGTGCCCGCGCTCGCCACCGAGACTCGATCGGACAGCTCGGCAGGCAAGTACCACCGCGCCCAACGGTCGATCATGACCGCGGCCAAGGGTGACCGGTGCACGTTTCCCGTGCAGACGGCGAGAATGCCGAAGCGAGTCATCGCACCCGCCTCCCATCGGCGCCGACAGTAGGAGCCCTCGCCGGTTATGGTTACTGCCGAGAGCTTATAGGAGGTCCGGTGCGCGTTCTGAGGGTTTCCCACAGCGCCGCCGTCGACGAGTGGCGCGGGCGGGAGCGCGCGATGCGGGGTCTCGGCGCCGATGTCACCCTGTTGAGTGCCTCGCGCAGTCGCGAGGGGGCCGGCGTCGTACGGCTCGAACCGCGGGTCGGAGAGCAGGCCACCGGAGTTGCGACGATCGGAAACCACCCCGCTCTGTTTCTCTACGATCCGCGGCCCCTGTGGCATGCGCTCGGTCAGCACCGGGACGTCATCGACATCCATGAAGAACCCTTTGCGCTCGCGACTGCGGAGATCCTCGTTTTGCGCGCGCTACGCAGGAATACCGCGCCCGTGGTGTTGTACACCGCACAGAACCTGAGCAAGCGTTACCCCATTCCGTTCCGGTGGTTGGAGCGGTGGGCCCTGCGATCCGCAGCCGGCATTTCGGCGTGCAACACGGATGCTGCAGCGATCGTCGTGGCCAAGGGGTTCTCGGGTCGCCCCAGGGTGATCCCCCTCGGCATCGACCCCGACCGATTCGGTCCATTGCCTGCGAACGCGCCCACCGACGCCGGGACGATCACCGTCGGCTTCCTAGGGCGCCTGGTACCCGAGAAGGGGATGGACGTGTTGCTGGAGGCTCTGAGGCGTGAGCCGCGACTTCATGCGCGGGTCGGCGGCACCGGACCGTCCGCGGACGCTCTCGTGGCGCGCGCCGAAGCGCTGCGCCTGGGGGATCGTGTGACGTACGTCGGCGCCGTCGCCCCGCACGATGTCGTTGAGTTTTATCGCTCCGTTGACGTGCTGGCCCTACCGTCCCTGACCACATCGAGCTGGACGGAACAATTCGGTCGCGTAGCGATCGAGGCGATGGCGTGCGGCGTCCCCGTTGTGGCAAGCGATGCGGGGGCTCTCCCCGACGTCGTCGCAGGGGCAGGAATCGTGGTCCCCGAGGGCGACCCGGCGGCGCTGGCCGCAGCTGTCGTCTCGGCGGCCGGCCCCCAGCACGCAGAACTGCGAGCGGCAGGCTTCACCCGAGTCACCGAGTGCACCTGGGACGCGGTGGCCGCCGACTACCTCGACCTGTACCGATCCGTCACACACGCGCCGTCTGCAGCCTCCGCTCCCTCCGTGGAGATCGTCGTCGTGGCATACGGTTCACCCCAGCTCTTGCGCTCAGCACTGGAACCCGTCCGCCTCATGCCGGTGACGGTCGTCGACAACTCCTCCCTCCCGGAGATCGCCCAGTTGTGCACCGAACTCGGCGTGCGCTACATCGATTCCGGGGCGAACCGGGGATTCGCAGGCGGGGTCAATCTCGCGTTGGCCGACCGGCTGATTCCGGGTGCCGACGTCCTGCTACTGAACCCCGATGCGCGGATCGACCCCGAGCAGGTCGCCGGTCTTCAAGCTGCCATGCGATCCAGACCCGACCTCGCAACCGTCGGGCCTCGCCAGACCGATGACACCGGAAACATCGCACGCGTCGAATGGGTGCTGCCATCGCCCTTCAACTCCTGGGCTGAGGCGGTGGGACTGGCACGGTTTCAACGCGGCCCACGGTTCGTGATCGGATCGGTGCTGCTCATCCGCGCCGAGGCGCTCGATCAGGTGGGCCCACTCGACGAGCGCTTCTTCCTCTACTCCGAGGAGACCGACTGGGCGTATCGAGCCCACCGACTGGGCTGGCGGCATGCCGAGGTGCCGTCGGTGAGCGCGATCCACCAAGGGGCGGGCACGAGCACCGACACGCGGCGACGCGAGGTGCATTTCCATGCGTCGCAGGAGCGGTACTTCCGCAAGCATTTCGGAGCTGCGGGATGGCAGTCTGTCCGCATCGCGGTCTGGCTCGGTGCTATGGTCCGTGCCGTCCTGACGTCGGGCGACCGTGGCCGAGCTGCACGGCGCCGCGCCGCGCTCTACCGCCTCGGACCAGTTCGTATGGAAGCGCGATTCCGACGAAGCGCGATCGCATGACCGGCGCGACTTTCGCGGAGGGCCCCTTGCGCATCCTCCACGTCATTCGTTCCAGCCAGTTCGCAGGAGTCGAGCAGTTCGTGCGTCGTCTCGCGATCGCGCAGTCCGTCGCGGGGCACTCGGTCGCAGTGGTCGGCGGCGAGGAACGGCGGATGCGCGATTCCCTCCGGGCGGTGGGAGTCGGCTTCCGCCCGGTGCGACAGATCGGCGCTGTAGCGGCCGCGGTGCGATCGAACGCACATTGCGTCGATGTGATCAACTCACACATGACGGCGGCCGACATCGGTGCTGTCGTCGGGCGCGGCCTGACGCGCGCCGACCCGACGATCGTCTCCACGCGCCACTTCGCTCAACCCCGCGGCTCGACAGGCCCCCGGTGGATGTACCGCAAGCTCGAGCGGTCGATCGATGCCGAACTGTCGATCAGTGCCTCGGTGGCTGCCGCCGTCGGCGTGCCAAGCACGATCGTGCACCCCGGCGTCGATCGCCGCGACGCTCCCGCCGAGGAGACGCGCGGGCGGAAGGTGCTCATTGCTCAGCGTCTCGAAGCCGAAAAGCACACAGATGTCGGCATTCGCGCTTTCGTCGCTTCCGGGTTGGCTCACTCGGGCTGGGTACTGGAGATCGCCGGGGCGGGGGCTGAGGCATACGCACTGGAGGTTCTCACATCATCGCTGGGGGTGTCGCACTGCGTCCGATTTCTGGGCTTCCGCGATGACGTGCCGACTCTGATGGACAGAGCCGGTCTGTTTCTCGCGACCTGCCCGTACGAGCATTTCGGGCTGTCGGTGCTGGAGTCGATGTCGTCCGGGTTGCCGGTGGTCGCCGCGCAGGCTGCCGGCCACGTCGAAATGCTCGTCGGCCTCGATCCACGGGCTCTCTTCGGCCCAGACGACGTCGCGACGGCAGCGCACAGCCTGCGCTCTCTGGCCGAAGATGATGCCGGCCGCCGCCGTCTGGGCCGGGCTGAACAGGACCGACAGCGGGCTCGCTTCTCGCTCGATTCCCAAGTGAGGCAGACGGATGCCGCATACCGCATTGCGATCGCATCTCGCGGCGGCTCAGCGCATCGAGAGCGAGGTCGCCCGTGACCGACCTCGTCGTCGTGTCCTTGGAGCGCTGGGACCGGGTGTGGCGACGCAACCAACACCTGGTGTCGGGACTGCTCGCGGCAGATCCGAAGCTAAGGGTGCTGTTCGTCGAGCCTCCGGCTGATCCCATGCATGATCTCGTCACCCGTCACGCCCCTGGGTGGGGCCATCGACCCCGCAGCGTGGAGGGTCGAGCGAGGCTGCTGACATACCAGCCGGTGAAATGGATGCCGCGGCGCGTCGACCGCCGCGCGGACCGGCGCCTGGCGCAGCGAGTGATGAGCACCGCGCGGCGCGTCGGCTTCGAACGTCCCCTCCTGTGGATCAACGACCCCGGCGCTGCTGACGTCTCCGCGTTGTCAGGCTGGCAGACGCTGTATGACATCACCGACGATTGGCTCGCCGCAGACCGCGCGGACTCGGAGCACTCGAGGCTGGCGGCGAGCGAGGCGCTCCTTCTCTCGACCGCCGCTGAGGTGGTCGCGTGCTCTCCCGAACTGGTGCGACGCAAGACGCCGGTCCGCGTCGGCCGTCCCATGACGCTCATACCGAACGCGGTGGACGTCGCCGCCTACCAGTCGCCCACCCAACGCCCCATCGATCTGCCCACCAAGCCCGTGGCTCTATATGTCGGGACACTGCACAGCGACCGGCTCGACATTCGACTGACAGCCGATACCGCGTCCGCACTGCGGCCGGCAGGCACGCTCGTTCTGGTCGGGCCCGACCTCCTGACCGCCGAAGACTCTCACCGGCTACGCGACGCCGGCGCGCTCATCCTCGGAACGCGCAGTCGTGACGAGGTGATCGCGTACCTGCAGCACGCTGACGTGCTCGTCGTGCCGCACCTCGTCAACGCCTTCACCGACAGCCTCGACCCGATCAAGCTTTACGAGTACCAGGCGGTCGACAAGCCCATCATCTCCACGCCCGTGGCCGGCTTCAGGGATGCGGCTTCTGACCGCATCACGTTGGCGGACGCGGAGCGCTTCGCAGCCGCGATCGGTGTCGCGGTGGCGGAATGGCAACCCGACCGCGGAGGATCATCCTCTGCGCCCGACTGGTCGATACGCGTCGAGCAGGCGCAGTCGCTCCTTTCGCGGCTTGCCGGCCAGCAGGGCTGATGGCTCCGATCAGACCGCGCGTACTGACGAGAGAACCTCGACTACGGACTCCCAGCGACAGCCGAGCGCGTGCGTCCGCGACGCGGCGGAACTCTCCAACCACGCGTCCTCATCGTCTGCCATGCGCGCAATGGCCCGCGCAGTGACGTCTGGGTCACCGCCGGGCACCACGACCCCGGCCGCACCCACTGCTTCCTTCATGCCCGGAGAGTCGGACGTGATGATCGGCAGTCCGGTCGCCATGGCCTCTAGTGCTGCGAGTGGTCGAGCCTCGGCCCACAACGAGGGGAGGCATGCAACAGCTGCGCCCTCGAGATAATCCCTCAGGGTGGCGCGGTCAACGAATGTCACGAACTCGACGTCGACTGACATGCCCGCCGCACGAGCGCGCAGTGACTCCTCGTAACGTGTAAGGGGACTTCCCGCAACGTAGTCAGCGCTTCCGATGACGCGTGCGCGCAGGGGCCGCGATGTGAGCGCCGCAGCGCGTTCCACCGCCTCGAGCATCAGGTGCACTCCCTTGTTGGGCCAGATCCGGCCTGCGTACAACACCTCGAAAACTCCGGGCGATCGGTCTCTGACAGGCGCCTCGAGGAAGAAGGGGTCGACGCCGTTGGGCGCCGAGACCAGTCGACCGTCACTTCTGCCGAGTCGCTGTTCAGTGGCGCGACGGAGATGATCTCCCGCGAAGGCGATCATGTCGGCGCCCGCAAGGAGACGATTGAGCTCCCGCCTTCCGTACGTTCTCGACAGCGGACTGTGAACGTACAAGACAACGGCTGTCTCACCCCGAACACGTTGCCACTGCGGCAGAGAGGCTTCCGCGTAGTGGCCCGCGTACACGAGCGCCACCCGCGATTTCATCTCGGACACGGCCTCGATCGCGGGATCCATCAGATGACCGTAATGAGGACGCAGTCGGCCTAGTTTGCCGGACAAGACATCCTGGGCCAGCTCACCGGGAGTGAACCACTCGCGCGGGCAGACCGTCGTGTAATCGACGTAACGCACGTCGGCCGCATCGAAAGTGAGCTCGCGATTGTGGCTGAGGACGGCCCCCGTTGCCCGTCCGCCGCGCTCGGCCACGTCGGTGAGGCTCTGTGCGACGGACATCAGCGTGGATCCCTGGATGCCGAAGGGGATCGTGATGTGCACGAACTCGAGCGCCGGAGAGTCGTGCATCTGTCCGTGACTTCCTCTGCGTGATCGTGGATCGAATTACCGGGGCTTGTTGCACGGTAACAGCAGCCGCAGGGCGCTCCTTGGTCCTGACGCGGAATCGCGAGTCTGCAGCCGGTAGCATTCCTCGAGTGAAGCCGACCGTCATCGTCCCGCCCGGACGCCTCGCCCTCCCGCGCTGGCGCGAACTGTGGGACGCTCGCGAGGTCGCCCTGCGCTTCGGTCAGCGCGATGTGGTGCTGCGCTACCGGCAGACCGCAATCGGCGTGGTCTGGGTGCTGTTGCAGCCGCTCGCCGCCGCGGGGATCTTCTCGATCGTATTCGGCAGCGTCGCGCAACTGCCGACCGGCGGCGTACCGTATTTTCTGTTCTCGTTCATCAGCATGCTCGCTTGGACCCTCTTCAGCAGCGTGGTGACACGCTCCGCGCCGTCGCTGGTGGCCAATCAGTCTCTCGTGTCGAAGGTCTTCTTCCCACGGATGCTGGTACCGCTGTCGACCGTGCTGTCAGCTTTGCTGGACTTCGCTGTGGCTCTCGTCCTCGGCATCGTGCTGCTCTTCGTCTACCGGGTGAACCCCGGATGGGGCGTCCTGCTGCTGCCGGTGTGGGTGCTGCTCTTCATCCTGCTCGGAATGGGCATCGGCCTCGCAGCCTCCGCGTGGATGGTCCGCTACCGCGATGTGCAGTATGTGCTCCCCTGGGTGATTCAGGTCGCGCTGTTCGCAACGCCCGTCGCCTACTCGCTCGACGCGGTGCCGGCGAACCTCGAGTGGTTGTTCAACGCGAACCCGCTGACGTGGCTGATGGAATGCTTCCGTTACTCGATGCTCGGCACGGCAGCACCGCCCGCCTGGCAGATCATCGGCGCCTTGATCGTGAGCCCAGTCGTTTTCCTGCTGGGTGCCGTCATCTTCCAACGGCACGAGAGAACGTTCGCCGACCTGATCTAGAGATCAGATCGGCGAACGTCAGACTACCGCAGGCGCCTAAGCCGCGCAGGGGTCCGGGGGTACGAGGTCGTCGCAGTCCGGGGGCGAGGGGATGTTAGGCGAAATCTGCGTCGGGCCATCGTTCACCGTGTACGTGACGAAGAGGAAGTTGCCGCTATTGGTACCAAAGAAGAGGCTGCGGAGCTCCGTGCATCCCCCGATCGGCACCGAGATCGGGAAGTTGACACCCGGCCCCGGAGTGAGGGGAGTACCAGCCGGACCACCCGTGTTGCTGAAAACACCGGTGATTTCGATGGTCGACCCAGGCGTCACCGTGCAACCCGGCGCTAGCGTGGCACAGAACTGAAGCCTGAATCCCCAGGGATCGTTGGTCGACTGACCAGGGCACTTGCAGCTTCGGCCACCGAAACTTATGACGGGGGTACAGGGGCTGGCGGCGGAGGCGGGGACGGGCGTCGCGATGGCAATCGCAGGCACAGCCCACGCCATCGCCTTCGTGACGGTCCGCCGGCTCACACCGCTCGGCTCTGGGGCGTTCTCAATTTCAGTCATGGATCAATCTTTCTCGTCTGCTGTGGTTGAGGCTGGCTGATTCAGTCGTCCGGCGAAGGCGGTCTCCTCTTCAAGACTCGCCCCTCAGAACGATTACCAGATCTCGAATCCCCAACGCGAGGCCTGGCCCAGAATGGACGACTGGTTTGGATGATAGCGTACATCGGGCCTATCCACGATATGAGACCGATCCGTGACCGAAGGATGAACGCACATGCCTCATGGCACCGCGATCGCCGTCACTGATCTGTCCAAGACCTATCGAATTAGCCATCATCACCCTTCAAACCGCGCGACCGAAGCCATGGTGGAGTTCGCACGCCACCCGTTTCGACGCCAGCAGTTCGAGCAGTTCGACGCGCTCCGCTCTCTCAACTTCGAGATTCCCCGCGGCGAGGCAGTCGGGATCATCGGCCGCAACGGGGCCGGCAAATCGACCCTGCTTAAACTCCTCACCCGCATCACGGCGCCCTCGACGGGGCGCATAGAGCTTGTCGGACGAATCGGCAGCCTGCTGGAAGTGGGAACCGGCTTCCACCCCGAATTGACCGGCCGCGAGAACATCTACCTCAATGGCACGCTGCTGGGTATGCGCCGCCGCGAGATCATCCGACGCTTCGACGAGATCGTCGCCTTCGCAGGAGTCGAGAAATTCCTCGACACTCCGGTGAAGCGGTATTCGTCGGGCATGTACGTCCGGCTGGCGTTCTCTGTGGCCGCGCACCTCGACACCGAGATCCTCGCGATCGACGAGGTGCTAGCGGTCGGCGACGCCGAGTTTCAGCGCAAGTCCATCGCCAAGATGCGGGATGCCGCTGCCGACGGCCGCACCGTCCTTTTCGTGAGCCATCAGATGCAGACGATCATGAGCCTGTGCAGTTCTGCGCTGTTTCTACAGTCTGGGCGGCTCGCGTTCCACGGCGACGTCGACTCCGCGATGGCCCAGTACCGCGACACGTTCGAAGACTATGTGGTGGCCCAACAGGAGGCGTCCCGCCGCCCCGGAACCGGCGAACTTCGGACACGATCCGTGAAGGTCTCGGACGCGACCCCGTCGGTCACCGACCCCAAGGTCATCCGTATCTCGGTTCCCGCGGCTGAGAAAGAACTCGGCAGCTACTTCGTGTCGTGCCACATTTCAGATGCGAACGGTGCAGTCCTCGCGCAGTGCGATTCGCGGCTCTCCGGCACCTGGCTCGAGGCAGCGCGCCCGCACGACCTCACGCTTTCAATCCAAGACCTCTGGCTCCGCCCTGGCCGATACTCGGTCGACGTCTACCTCTGCAACATGGGAGTGATGGACGCCTGGGAGGGTGCCAGTACCTTCGAGGTGCTTCCCGGCCTCCCCTACCCGGAGCACACTAGCGAAGACGCATACGCGGCAACTCCCGTGCTCACCGACTTCAGCTACGACGTCTCCTGATTCCAACGCGCGGTACGTCGCTGCAACGCCGGTGGAGCTTCGCCGTATCGTCTCGCGACGTCACAGCCGATTGCCCATACGAGGACCAGCAGCGATCGTGCCCTTCCGCGAAGGTCCATCCGGCGCGCGCCCACGAGGCCGAAGCGACGAATGAAACGCGCGCGGGCTCGGACGCCGGCACCGACGAGGCGGGCGAAGAGCAGTCCATTGCGGAGGTAGTAGAACGACCCAAGCGTTGCCGCGGCACCGGTGAACGAAGCCGACACCGCGTGCAAGATGCTCACGTCGCATGCCACGACCAGTCGCACGCCAGCGGCTGTTGCACGAACGCTCCACTCGGAGTCCTCGAAGTTCAGGTAGAACCGATCGTCGAAAAGTCCGACACGTTGCCAGATGTCAGCACGAGCAGTGATGCAGCACCCGGCAAGCACGGTGGATGCGCGGAGCCCTCCCAAACATGGAGCAAGATCGGCCGACGCAACGTGTGAGGGGAATCCGTTTGCGACATCGAGCGAACCGCCACCGAACCAGATCTTGTCGGGAGCATCGCGGTACCGCACCTCGGGGCTCACGGCGAGGTCGGCAGAAGCGGCGATCGACTCCAGCCTTGACATAGCGCCGGCGGCGATCACCGTGTCATTGTTCAGGATCGTGACGGTTCCGGCACCCATTGCATCGATCGCATGGCGGATGCCGCGATTCATTCCGCCTGAGAAGCCGTGGTTTCGGCCGAGTGGGAGTCGGTCCACCTGCGGCCACCGCTCCGCGACCGCCTCAAGGGTCCCGTCGAATGAGCCGTTGTCAACGACGAGCACTTCCGCCTCCGGCGATCCGGTGACGAGCGACTCGACGCATGCGAGCGTGTCAGAGCGGCCATGCCAGGTCAGCACGACAATCACGTGCGGCGCCCGGGCCCGCGAGTCCTCAGTCATGAGCGGCGATCAGTCAAATCGGGGGACGGAGCGCGACGGATGAGTCGCGGCCACAGATCCCGTGCGAAGGGATGCAGATTCCTTGTGAATCGCCAGGTCAAAGGCGCGGGCAGCCACTGGAATGCGAAGTACGCGACGCCGCGCAGCCCGTCGGCGTGTCCCCACGAGCGGGTCTTCTGCCAGACCTCGCCCGCTGAGCGAGCCCAGGAGTTGTGGATGATCGCCTCCTCGGGGTGAAGCTCAAACCACCTTTGCTCGCCGTCGCCGGCCGGCCGGCGCACCTGCAGCGACCGGTCGTCGCCGACGACGACCGGTCGTAGGAATGCCCCGGTCGTGCGTCTGGCGTCGGCGAGCGTCACCTCCGGTCTGACGGCGATCGCGCCGGGATAGTCGTAGCGGGGACCACGATCTTCCCCTGCGATCTCATACACCCAGCGCCGCGTGCGTCGGAAAAGCACACGCATCGGCCACTCGACCGCGCTGAGACCCACATCCTCGGCCGCGTCGATCGCACTCATCAGTGCGCCGGGCTTCGGCAACAGCTCGTCGTTGTCGAC
>Ga0190271_10001513_pt1 | contig 13320 bp, 4 predicted proteins | sample Popmic356T_FD_133747 | JGI IMG/M metagenome (GOLD analysis project Ga0190271, IMG submission 133747) | Populus adjacent soil microbial communities from riparian zone of Weber River, Utah, USA - 356 T | ecosystem: Environmental > Terrestrial > Soil > Riparian zone | place: USA: Utah | collected...
CAACATGATGATCCCGCTCGAGCAGATCGCGACCATCACCATCGACAAGGGGCCGGCGCGTAGCCAGCACTACAACGGCAAACGTACCGTGACGGTTTCCTGCAACGTGCAGGGCGTGGACGCCGGAACCGTGAGCTCGACGGCCAAGAAAATGGCGGATGCCATGGAGTTCCCGGCCGGCTTCGGTGTCGGCCTGGGCGGCGCGTCACGCGATCAGAACGAGCTGTTCGCGGAAATGGGCATTGCGCTGCTCATGGGCATCTTCGTGATGTACCTGGTGCTCGTGATGCAGTTCGGTTCGTTCACCGCACCGCTCGCCATCATGCTGTCGTTGCTGTTCTCGTTGATTGGTGTCGTTCTCGCGCTCAATCTCACCGGCGGCTCATTGAACCTCATGAGCCTCATCGGCGTGATCATGCTCATGGGACTGGTCGCGAAGAACGCGATCCTTCTGCTCGACTGCGCGCGTGAAGAAGAGAGGCAGGGCATCGATCGCGAAGAGGCGCTCATGCACGCCGGCCGCGTGCGCCTGCGCCCGATCCTCATGACCACCTTCGCACTGATGGCCGGCATGATGCCGGTGGCCATCGGCGTTGGAGAAGGCGGTGAGTTCTACTCGCCGATGGCGGTGGCGATCATCGGTGGCACCGTCGTGTCGACGATGCTGACGCTGCTCGTCGTGCCGAGCTTCTACGACAGCATCGAGATCGCGCGCGAGCGCGCCGGCATCAAATTCCACGCACGATCGGCCTACGGCAATCCATTCGTGGCGTTCATGACCACGCTCGCCGAAGCGGTGATCACGCTGATGTTCATCCGCTTCTTCTACCGCGTCGTGCGTTATGGCCTCGACTACAACACGCCGGGAGAACATCCGGTGGAACGCGCCGTGCGGCTCGCCGGATTTGCAGCGCCGCCCGGCTTCGTCGCCCGCCCCAAGCGCTGGCAGCGTGGACGTCGTGGCTCGGAAGCCGCGGGTGCGCCGTTGTCACCCGATCCTCAGGGGACAACGACACCGCCCACGCCGGCACCGCGCTGGAAGCCGATCAAGGCGAGCTGATCAGGGGATCAGTTCGCGACCTGCAGCCACTGCTGCGTGGTCATGCCGATCTTGCCGGCGCCCGCACCCTGGGCGCCGGTCAGCAGCCCGGGCAGCTCCGCCAGCGTGTTGATCGTCATCGGATACGTGGGCGTTCCGTTGTGCCAGTCGTTTTCCCAGTCGAACGCGATCTGTGGTGCTTGCGTCGGCCCGAGCGAGCTGCCTGTGGCGTCGCTGTTGCCGGTCCAGGTAGCCCACTCGAAGCCGCGTTCGCTGAACGTCGACTGCTGTACCGGCATGAAGGCGGTGTCGGTCGCCAGCAGGATGTGCTGGATGTTCAAGCCACGGATCGCGCCGGTGTAGACGGGGTTGTTCACATCGGTCTGGTTGTTGCGGAACGGCGTGAGCACTCCGAAGAACACACTGTCCCTTACCTCCACCGCGCCGCCTTCGGTCGAGATCGATGCCTGCGACGTGATCCCGAAGCTGTAGGTGGAGCTCAGCGGCGCCGCCAGCGTCGGGTTCGCCGCGACGATGCCATCGCGCATCGCCTTCACGATGCGCGCATTGGAGCTGTCCACGTACAGGTTGTAGGCGTGCACGTCGCCGCCTCGCAGGCGCGGCATGCGGTCCTGCAGATCCTTGTAGAGATTGTGGTGCAGCGTCACCGTGTAGGTGGTGAGTCCCTCGAGGTTGTTGGAGCCGATCAGGTGGCCCTTCTTCTGCGGCAGCGCGATGTCGACGATCTGCTGCGGTGTGAACAGGCCGCGCAGCACGTTGTACATCACGTTGCTGGCGCGATTGGCTTCGAGATCGTCGAACTGCCTCTGCACGAAGCTGCCCGGCCCCGTGGCCGCGGGCACGACTTCGCTCCAGGACACGGTGATGGCGCTGGCGCCGCGCTTGATGTCGAGCACGCCGTCGTATGACTTCGTGAATGTGCAGTGATCCACCCAGATGCCGGAGGTCACGCCGCTGCCATCACCGATGGTGACGAAGTCCCAGTCGTTGGAGTCGTAGGCGCCGCGCGTGCTTTCGTCCCACTCCCACAGCTCTTCGAACCTGAGATTGCGCAGGATGAGGTTGGTGCCGGCCTTGATGTTGAACTCCGCGTGGCGGATCGCCGAGCCATTCTTCGAGAATATCGTCAGGCCGTTGAAGTTCATGATGTCCAGCAGGCTGACGCCGCTCGCGATCAATGCCGGGTGTTTCTTGGGGGCGATGTTCGGGCGCAGCAGCCCATCGCTCTGGAGGACAGTGCCGACCTCGTTCCAGCCCATGTTCAGGTCATTCATGATTTCGATGACGCGCACCGGCGAGGGGTTCGATGCGCGCGCGGCGCGCAGCGCGGCCACCAGCTCGGTCGCCGTGGTCACCTGGCGATAACGCGGGTCGCTGACCGGGATGTTGCCACCGCCCGTGACCGCGGCCGCGGCATACCCTTCGATGTTGTAGTTAGAGACGCTGCCGGACAGCAGGGCAGGCTCGTCCGGTATGGCGCCCCGCGACTGGTCATCCGGATGCGAGGGGCCGGTCGGCGGTGGCGTCGGTCCGCCGCCACCGGGCGTGCCGCCGCCCGGCGTTCCGGCACCGATATCGCCGGTGAATGAATTCGGTCCGACGAGCACGTTGCCGGCAGAGTCCACGATGCGCACGTCGCTGAACGTGGCCGCGGCGCTGACGTTGGTGTTGTTGCTCGAGCTGACCGCGAAGCCGACGAAGATTGTTGGTGGCAATCCGCCGGTAAATGCTCGTCCTGCGCCCGTCAGAGAACCCGTGAACGACGTGTAGGTGACGCCGCCGTCGAACGACATGCCCGCGTGATACGCATTGTCCACGCGCTGGAGCCTGAGATATCGCGCGCCGGTTCCCGGGGGCGTGAAGCTGCTGGTATTGGAGCTGCCCACGATGAGGCGGTCAGTGCGACGAAAGCTTCCGTCGCCGACGACCATCGGGCCGCCGTAGAGGAAATTCGTGGCGGTGGTGGTGAGATCCGGCGCCAGCATCAAGCCGATTCGTGCCTGGCTGCTCGCGAGGTTCGCGAAGTCGACGCCATCGAGACGCGCGGTGAACGTGAAGTTGCCGGTGATGCTGGTGTAGACATAACGGAACACCTGGGCGCCGCTTTCGAACTTGCCACGCCCGGTGATGTTCACCGCGTCGCCGTTTTCGTTGGTCGTGGTCGAGCCCCCGGCGAAGATCGGCGTACTCGGGGCGAGATTATTGATGTCGATGCTGTGCCATACCGACGGCGGCGGCGGCAGCGTGATGTCGTAGCCGCCGCTGGTGACGGGACTCACGGAATAACCGCTGGCGCAGGACACCGCCTTGAGTGTCAGGGAATTGGTAATTGCAACCGGAGCGCCATAACTCGTGCCGGTGGTGCAGGTGGGATCGCTTCCATTGGTGGAGTAGCGGAAGGTCGCACCGGGAGTCGCGGAAGCCAGCGTGACCTGCTGTTCGCTGGTGAACGCGCCGGGCGCGGGGTCGAACACGGGTGCGGCGGCGGGCGGCGTGATCGCGTAGGCCGCCGTGGTCAACTGACTGTCGAACGCAAACTTCTTGCAGGCGACCGCCTTGAGCGTGATTGATTGCGCGACTTCAATTGCGCCCGCGTATCGCGTGCCGGTGCTGCAATTCGGAGTGCTGCCGTCGCTCGCGTAGTGAATCCATGCATCCGCGGTGGCCGTCGTGATGGTGACCGCCTGGGTGTGCACGTAGGTGCCGGCGGCTGGTGAGAAGGTGGGCGCTGCCACGGTCTCGGGCTGCTTGATGCGATAGCTGCCCGTGGTGATCGGGCTCTCGGCGCGGACCAGCGAGCATGCCATCGCGCGCAGCACCAGGTCCTTGCGAACCGGAACCGGCGCCGAGTAGACAGCGGTTCTCCTGACGCAGCTCGGTGCGCTGCCATCATTCGTGTAGACAATGGTGGCGCCGGGAGTCGGCGTGCTCATCGTGACGAATTGCGGTCCGTCGTAGGAGCCAGGCACAGGGCTGAACTGCGGCGCCTCTGGCGCCTCGCTGCTCATGAGAATTGCGCCGGCAGCGCTGACGGAAAGCACGAGCACCACCAGGCGCACGACCGACGTGAAATTCTTCATCGCATCCCCCTACCCGTAATTGTTCTTCTCGAGCACCACCCGCCCGATGGTCTGTGCCACCGGTGTCAAGGCTAGTGCTACCGGTGTCATCCTGAGACGAGGCGCAGGCCTCGTCAACAGACCGGTTTGACTTAACAGGGGAATCGGCGCCTAGGGGTAGGGATTTCCTCCGTACAACTCCTGCACGTTTTCGAGTGCGATGGCTTCGTCGTAGATACGGAGCTCATCGACGAGGCCTGAGTACGGCGTGTCCCAGAAATTGACGCCGAGCGCGAACTGCGTGGTGGGAGCCGGAGTGAAAACGTTGGGGAAGCCGGTCATGGTGTTGGCGAGCACGCCGTTGAGATACAGCGTCAACGCGCCGTTGTTCACCACCATGACGAGGTGCGACCACGATCCGATCGGGATCGATGAATTGAAAGTGCCGTCGAACCACTGCGTGCCCGACCACCACATGGTCTGCTGCGCGGCGCCGGGTCCGCGCGGCACGAGGCTGATCCAGCTCGAATCGGTGGCCCATCCAAAGAACGCAGTGGTGAACTGCGTGGCGGCCGCAGGGTTCAGCCACAGCGAAATCGAGTAACTGTGGTCGTTGATGAGGTTGTCCGGCAGTCGTACGCCAGAGTTGCCATCGAGCATCAGTGCACGACCCACGGCGCCGGCGGCATAAGAGACGCTGCCACCCGGCACGAACACGCGGTTGCCGGTGCTCACACCAGGCGCGTGGAAGCCCGAGGCCTCGGAGAGATTGTCTTCGAACCGGTACGAGGCTACGGGGACCGGCGGCGCCAGCGACTTGATCGTCACCGCGAAGGTTCGTGTCGTGACCTGGCCCTCGAGGCTCAAAGTAGCGGTGAGCGTGACATCGACGTCCGGCTGGTCAACGCCGGGCCGCGTCACCTTTCCACGATGGCTGAGCACTGCGGGATTCGAAGACACCCAGCCGATCGCGCTGGCGTAGGCGCCCGTGCGCGAAAGCCTGAGGTTTTCGCGCACCGCACTCAGGTCGCCGAGATCGAGCAGCGCCGCCGCGGAGCTCAACAGCTGCGCCGCGGGCAGGTGCTCGATGTCGAGCGCGCGGATTTCCGCGCCCGAGAGACTTGCCTCGTAGATCTTGAGCTCGTCGATGAGCCCGTTGAAGGGCAGGTCCCAATAGTTGACCCCCAGCGCGAAGATACCGGGCTGCGTGCTGAAGAAGTCGCTGATGGTGCCCGCGTTGAATCTACGTACGCCGTCGACGTACACCGACACCACGCCCTGGTTCACCGAGAACGCGAGGTGATGCCAGGCGTTCGGCGGGATCCGCATGCCCGCGCTGCCGTCGAACCAACGGTCGCTGCCGCTCCACAACATCGTGTTGCCGTCCCAGCTCTCTGGCAGGAACGACAACCACTGAGTCGAGAACCGGAACCCGGCCGGATCCACCCGCTCATTGACGGCTCCAAAGAAGGCAGAAGTGAAGCGCGTGATGACGGTCGGGTTGATCCAGAAAGAGACCGTGTATTCGTAGTTGGTGATGAGACCCTGCGGCAATCGCACGCCATTGCTGCCATTGAGGCGCAGTGCGGAACCGTCGTGTCCGGCATCGAAGGCAACCGCGCCTGAGTTCCACACTCGGTCGCCGGTGGCCTGGCCGGCTCCGAAGCGCCCCAGCGACTCGATCAGGGTTTGCTCGAACGGGTAATGCGCCACGCGGTTGAATGGCTGGCGCTGCGGCACGGCGATCTGGAAGCTGCGGCTGGTGGTGTGGCCATTCAATTCGAGATTGGCGGTGAGCATCACCACCTGGTCGCCTTCGCCTACATTGGGGCGGGTGACGGCGCCATCGACGTCGATCACGTTTTCATTGCTCGTCTGCCAGACGATTTGTGTACCGCGTGCGCCGCGCGTCGGCAGTGTCAGCGAATTGTCCTTGGCAGCCGTGGGCAGGACGATGGCGGCGGCCACGTCGGCCAGCACTTCCGAGGCCGTGCGTGGCGCCATGCGTGAGCCCCACAACGCCGCGCCCCTGGAAGAATTGGCGGAGAAGACCGGAGTCACGAGCGACGCCGCTTCGTTCCACTGCCACTGCAATACGCCTTCGAAGGATTCGGGAATCCCGTCGAGCTGGATGACGATGCGGTTCGGGATGCTCGCATCGCGGCGGTAGGTGCCGGTGGCTTCGCCGCTGATGGTGTAGTCGGCATTCAGCGAGACGTACACCGACTGGTGAGCGCTGCGGTTTATGTCCTTGCCGTGGTTGATGAGCTTGTAATCGCCGACGACGTCGCCGGTATCGACCACCCTCTGGCCCTGGATCGGTGCGAAGCGATGCGGCGAGGCGACCAGCCAGCCCTTCGCAGTCATGTACATCTCGTGCACGCGGATCGAGTGTTCTTCGCCTCGATTCGGGAAGCGGGTGTGCGTGAACAGCAGGTATTGCTTCGTCGTGCTGTTGTAGAACGCGGAGTTGTGACCCGGCGACAGATAGCCGCGCGCGCGTTCAGGATCGCCGATGGCCGATGCGAAGTTGAATCCGCCCATGAGTTTCACGCCGAACGGCGCGATGTTGGTGGTGTTGCCGCGCGCGTTGCGCATGTCGCGGCCTTCGGCGTCGAGGAACGGTCCGTCGGGATTCGGCGAGCGCGCGACGCGGATGTTGTAGCCGTCGTTGGCGGCCAGACCGCCGAACGACATGAATAGATAGTAGTGGCGCATCTCCGGGCTGTAGATCATGTAGCCGCCCTCGATGGGCGCGTGATCGCCGCCCGCGAGGTGTTTGCCGTAACCCTGGCCCGGAAGCGGTTTGCCGGTGTTCTCGTCCATCGCGAGAATGAAAATGCCGCCGGAGTACGAGCCGTACACCATCCACAACTTGCCATGTTTGTCGTAGAAGACGTCGGGGTCGATGGTGTTCGGCATGGTGCGGGCGTCGTAGCTCGTCACTCCCGGCGGTCCATAACCCGCCGCGATTTCCGCGGGCGTCATGCCGGAGCGCAGAAATATGCCCTGGTCGACGAACGGACCGTCGATGCGATCCGATACGGCGACGCCGAGGTAGGAACGCGGCCCGTTGCATTGCCCCGCGGGCGGAATGCCGCAGAAGTTGTAGTAGAAGCGGTACTTGCCGTCCTTGAGCTTGATGACATCGGCGGCCCAGGAACCCGGAATGCCGGTCCATTGCGTGCCTTCGAGCGGGATGGTGCTCCACAGCGGATTGGCCGGGTCCAGGCCGTTGGCGACGTATTGCCAGTTCATGAGATCGGTGCTGCGCGCCGCCGCCAGATGCGAGCCGAACACGTAAAACGAGCCGTCGTCCGCGCGGATCACCGAGGGGTCGTGCACCGCAAGGTCGTTGAAGGTGATGGCGGCCGGGTCGACGGTGGGGTCGGGGTAGTCGAAAAAACAGCCGGTGAATGCGGCCGCGACACCGCAGGCCAGCGCGAGTTTTCTTGCGTCCATGTTTTCCCCCTAACTACCGGCGGTGATGGTCGGTTCCTGTGGCCGGGCGGGGTGATCGTAAGCCCGCGGCAAATAGCTGGCTAATACGCGTCTTGGTATCGCGCGTTCGACTATCGGAATCGTTCAGCGCGAGATGGTCAGGCGCAGCTCGCCTTCGATCGGGCCCGTGAAGGTCGTCGGCTGCGACTGTGGTCCGAGCACGTCGGGCAGCGCGAACTTCGTGCCGATCGGCGGTACCGCGTGCAGGAACGACCAGCCAACGTCCGGGAGCTCCAGCACCGGCTTCTCGCCAGGTGTAGGACGATAGAGTCCGAAGAAAGGTATCTGGCTGCCGTTGCGAATGGCCAGGTTCGCCTCGCGCGTCTTGAATTCGAGCCAGTCCCAGGCGCCAAAGAATCCTTCGAACTCCGGGTATTCGTAGCTCACGCCCGGCGTGGAGCGCGAGTAGTTGGCCTGGTGCAGTCCGAACACCGTACCGGCTTGCCGGTTCTTCCAGACGCGGTAGGGGCCCGCACCCACCCAGCGCTTCGCGAGCACCCGCTCTTCCGGGTAGTCGAACGCCACGCCGAGAATGTCGGCTGTTCCTTCGAAGGCGATACGATAGTGAACGATGATTTCGTCGCCGCGAATCTTCCAGGTCACTTCGCGCAGCGCGCCGTCGTACTCGGCGCGTGCCAGTGTGCCGTCCGCGCCGGCAGGTGCGAGCTCTAGTTTACGCAGAGGGGAGCTACCGGCGATGTCGATGAAGCTGCGCAGCTTCGGTTCCCTTTGCCATGCGGCGAGGCGTGGACCGCGCAGCGGGATGGATCGCCCGTGCGCCGTGAGGCGCGTCAGCGTTCCGGTGGCCGGATCGAATTCGAGGGAGAAGTGTCCGGCCGACACCGACTGGCCGCGTTTCGCGACGCGGGGTATTGCGTCGGTCATCGCCATTGGCTGCGGCGCGCCACGCACCACCCACGTCCACAATTCCTGGCTCTGCGGGTCGTGGACCGTCACTTCGAGAGTGTCATTTGGTGAAAGCGCATCTACGCCCACGGGCAATTCCCACGACTTGCGATTGCGCGCGGCGATCGCTGGCATGTTTACCCGGCCTTCAGCCAGCACCACGGGTGCCGCGCGCGACAGCGCGGCTGGCAAGCGCAACGCGCGCCACGACAACGAGCATCGCTCGAGGTTGACGAAGTCGTAACGGTTCTCGACGTCCATCCGGAGGCGGCCGTCGGCAAACCGAAGGTCGTGTAACTCTACCGGTGACCAGATCTCCTTGACCGTGAAGTAGCTGCCTTCCTTTTCGTGATGCGCGCCGACGAATCCGTCCGGCGCCGAGTTGCCCATGTTGTCGATGCGCCCGTTCTGGTCAGTGCGCTCGATTCCTTCATCGGCAAAGACCCAGAAAAACCCTCCCGCGACGGTGGGACTCCGGCCCATCACGTCCCAGTAGTCCCGCAAGCCCGCTCCGATGCCACCGTCGTAGAGTCCATGGAGAAACTCGGTGGGCATGAAGATGTCGGGGCCGGCGCTCAAGCGAACCGTGCTGTCGAAGTTTTCGTAGTGATCGGTGTTGATGCCGCCGTGAATGGCCCAGGGATGCAACACCGGCCGTCGCTGCGGATCCCAACGGTCGAACTCACCGTCGTTTTCACGATTCCATCCGCCTTCGTTGCCGTTGTCCCAGAAAAGAATGCTGGGGTGATTCACATCGCGTCGCACGATCTGCCCGATGAGGCGCGCACCGGTGGGTGTGTCGTAGAACCCCTGCCAGCCGGCGAGCTCGTCGAGAACGTAGAGGCCGAGCTCGTCCGCGGCTTCGAGGAATGCCGGATCGGGCGGGTAGTGCGACATGCGCACCGCGTTCATGTTGGCGCCCTTGATGAGCCGCGCATCGGCGAAGTTCTGCTCGCGCGTCAACGTGCGACCGGTCTTTGCATTGAAGGCGTGACGATTGATTCCCTTGAGCACGATCTTGCGGCCGTTGAGATAAACCCCATCGCGCGGGCGGACCTCGAAGGTGCGGAATCCAAACCGTTCTGTGACAACGTGTTTCGTACCGCCGTCGTCGAGCGAAAATTTCACCGAGTACAGATTCGGCGTCTCCGCGGTCCACAACGCAGGGTTTTTCACCGTCCCCTGGATGATGGCCGTGTCACCGCGAATGTTGTCCGCGCTGAAGGCCTCACCGAGCGGTCTTCCCGCGGCATCGAAAACCTGCGCCTTGATGGTCGCGGCCGGCGCCGCGCGATTGAGATGCGCACGCGCGTAGAAACTGCCGTCGGCGCGCGCATCGATGGCCGTCCATTCGATGTGACTCTTCGGACGCGCTTCCAGCCATACCGGGCGGTAGATGCCGCCGAACGTCCAGTAGTCGCCGCGGCGCTCGGCATGATTCACGCTCTTGTTAGTCGACTCTTTCGACACGGACACTTCGATTTCATTGCGGCCGGATTTGACGAGGCGCGTGATGTCGTAACTGAAACGGTAGAACCCGCCCTGATGCGTGGGACCCGCGGATTGGCCGTTGATGTTCACGGTCGTGTCCGTCATCGCGGCCTCAAAGACGACGTGAATGTCGTGCCCTTCCCACGTCGCCGGGATCTGGAACTCGCGCCGGTAGGTTCCGGTTTCTTTCGGGATGACGGGATCGTCGTCGGGTTTGCCGCGGCCCTGGGTGCCGTAGTAGTACGCGCCGAATCCTTGTTGCTCCCAGCAGGAAGGCACGACGATGCGGCTCCATTTTCTGTTGCCGGCGCTGCTGCCGCGTCCGCTGTCGAGTTTGAAATCCCAGTAGACGGGCGTCTCGCCGGCAATGCCCATTCCGGACAGTGGCAACACCTGCGTTTCCGAATTCGCCGCGGGCGTGGGCGCGGCGAACACCAGCGCCGCTAACAGGGCGAAATGCCGAACCTGACTCATGCATCCCCCATGAAGATCTGAATTCGGGTAGCTTGCGCGATATGCATCACACGACAAGTTCCCGAAACACGGTGAGCCCGCGAGCAGGTGCATTCGCGCTGCTCCTGTGCTGGTTCGCGCCGGGTTGCGCGCAGCAGCCAGCGGTCGTCTGGACCTTCGAACGACCGGAGCGGATCGGAGGGCATGTCGCGACCCTGTCCGGCTCGCCGGGCATCGTCAAGGAAGCAGGCGACCACTCGATGTGTTTCCAGGGTGAGCCGGACGCGGCGCTGCTCGACCACAATCCCATTGCGGGCTGGACCAGTTTCACGATCGAAGCGCTCATCAAGCCGCGCTCGGCCAGCGCCGCGGAGCAACGGTTCCTGCACATCGAAGATGAGCGTGCGGCACGCGTGCTGCTGGAGTTGCGCATCGTCTCGCCGCAGGAATGGGCGCTCGACACCTTCCTCTTCGATTCGCCGCAAAGCCGACTGACTCTGCTCGATCGTACGAAGCTGCACTCGACCGATGAGTGGCACTGGGTGGCGTTGACGTACGACGGCACGACGATGTCGCACTACGTGGATGGTGTGCGCGAGCTGGAAGGTTCGCTGGCTTTTCGTGCGATGGCGCCGGGACGGATGTCGCTGGGCGTCCGACTCAACAAGGTGAGCTGGTACCAGGGCTGCATCCGCGAAATCCGCTTCGCGCCGCGAGCCCTGGCGGCCGCTGAGTTGCAGAAGCCGAGGCCCGACTGAGCGCGCGCAATCAGCGCGGTTTTTCGAGGGCATAGGCCAGGCACTCAATCGCTGCGAGGCCCCACTGCGCGGTTGAGTTCGTCGACACACCAGGCGCCTCGTCCACCGGATTGAGCACTGCCGGCGCTTCGATGCGATTCGAGGTGAACTGCTGGCGCGGCGAATATCCGGCGCGCCCTTCCGTGAATTCTTTCCACGCGCGTGCCGCGAGCGCCGGATCTTTCTTGCGATGCGCGGCGAATGCGGTCAGGCGCGAGTGTCCCTGGCCGAGATTGTTGCCGGCGAAGCTTTCGCCGAGCCGCGCCTTCTGCAGCTCCTCGGAACCGTTGTACAACTCGCAGTACAGCAGCCATGCGCTCTCGAACTCGGGCACCGCCAGCAATTCGATGAGCTCGGCGCAGACTTCCGGAAGGCCAAACGCGGCCGACAGGTGCGAGACACTGACCTTCGGGTCTTTCGAAATATCGAACGCACCGGTCACGAGATTCATGCGCTCGCCGCCCGTGAAGAAACCCTTGGGCTGCGCGGCGATGCTCTTCATGCTCGCGAGGAGGCGATCGCGCATCTTCTTGTCGCGCGTGCGCTCCCACTCGGTGAGCCACGCGCCGGCGAGCGAGCCCCAGTCCGTGCCGAATCCGAGATACGCGAAATCACCCTTCGGGTCATCGACGTGGCGTTCCGCGGCGCCCGGTAGTTTGCGTGTGGCCAGCACGGTGCGCAGAGTGCGTGCTGCTTCGAGCTGCTCGCGCATGAGATCGCCGACGCGTTCGTCGGCGGTGAGGTAGTAGTAGTAGCGCCGATTCAATGCCGTGCTGATGCGCAGTTGTTTGGCCGAGCAGCCCCAGTGCATGACGTTGTGGCGCGAACCCAGCGGCGCGAAACGCCCCAGGTGATGCACGTCGACTTCGCCGGTGTGGCGCGTCATCGCTTCGGCGAACCGGAACGTATCGGCGCGGCCGGTGCGCAGGAAATACAGCCACAGCCACAGATCGGTGGCGAGCTCGGAATTGTCCCAGGCGAAGCCGCCGATGTCGTAGCGCCACTCGTGACGATCGAAGTCATACGTGTGCATGACATCGCCGTAGTTCCAGAAGCCGTACCAGCCGTGTTGATCCTGCTGGCCGCGGTAGAAATCGAACATCCAGTCGAGCTTCTGTTCGAGCTGCGCGTGTTCGGGCGGTGTCTGCGAGGGCAACGAGAACGAATGGCCGAACACGCCGGATTGCACCGAGGTCTGCGGGGTCGGCACCATGACGGCAGGCGTACGCAGCGCATCGGCGAGGTCGGCGATTCGCTGACGAGTCGGCGTCGCGGGCAGGATCCACAACATGAGCTCACTGGTACGAGCGACACCCATGGGCGTGCCGAAGCCGGGCTCGTAGTCTTCGTAGGTGATCTCGAGGCCGCCCTTGTACTGCTCCTCGTACGTGTCCATGCCGAGACCATCGTGATAGAAGCGCAGATCCATGGGCGTCGCGTCCGGCGCCCATACCCACATCGTGACGGTCGCCAGATCGCCCTCGGCGTCGCGGATGTCGAGCTGCGCCGGATGGCTCTGCCAGAAGTTGCGGATGCCGAATGCGATCGCGCCGGACGGTCCGCCGAGCACTCCAAGTCCGCCGGCACGGTGACCCTGGCCGCTGTCCAGCCATGCGTGGCCATCGGCGGTGCGCTTGCGGATGGTGAATGAGTTCGCATTCGGCTGCAGCAGTGTCCAGTCGCCGAATGCCGGAATGTACTGCAGCAGCTTCTCGGCGACCGGCGCGATCGCGGGCACGGCGAGGCCTGCGATCTGCGCTTCGCGCGCGGGTTTTCCCGGGTCGCGGCGCAGTCCCGTGAGCCCGCGCACCGCCTCGGCGAACAAACCATCCTGCTCGCCGGCGAAGCGCACGTGTCGATCGTGAAGCGCGTCGGTCAGCGGAGCCGAGAAGCGCAGGCCGATGCCACGGATGAAATCCTGGGACTCATCCCCATCGAACACGATGGTGTGCATGATTCGAAGGGCATCGCTGCCGGCGTAAAAATAAAGGCGCAGCGTGAACGGCAGCCAGCCTCGCTTGTCATTGGAGTGTTTGCCCTCGAGCCGGACTAC
>Ga0190271_10001514_pt1 | contig 13319 bp, 8 predicted proteins | sample Popmic356T_FD_133747 | JGI IMG/M metagenome (GOLD analysis project Ga0190271, IMG submission 133747) | Populus adjacent soil microbial communities from riparian zone of Weber River, Utah, USA - 356 T | ecosystem: Environmental > Terrestrial > Soil > Riparian zone | place: USA: Utah | collected...
GCAGCCGTCCTTGGTCATCCGCCACCTGATCAAGACGTAAGACGATGGCTCAGCCCCTCCAGCAAGCCGTCGCGCCCTACGCGCCGCGACTGATGACCAACCAGCCGGGCATCCAGCGCGATGGCACCCGGCTGTCGCAGACCCAGTATGGCGACGGCCAATGGACGCGATTTTATCAGGGCACGCCGCGCAAAATGCTGGGCTACCGTGAGCAGCTTCGTAATCTGAACGGCATCGGCCGCCAGATAGACGTGCAGAGCTACGATGGCTTTAGCTACGTCCATGTCGGCCAGCAGAACGTCCTGCAACGCTACACCGTCAATATCGACAGTGGCTTGAACAGTGGTCTGATCGACCGCACGCCAGCGGGCTTTGCGACCAGTGATCTGAACAACTGGCAGTTCAGCATCATGTACAACACGATTGACGACTCCAATCTGATCTTTGCCCACGCCGCGCCCAACATTCTTGACATCTCCAGCACCGCCAATCGGCCGATCTATTACGGCGAGGTGCGCAGCACCGATCCCTTGCTGGAGCTTACGGCGACCAATCCGGGGGAGGACATCGCCCAAGTGAGCGGCGGCATGGTGGCGATTTGGCCCTACCTTGTGCGCTACGGCAATGACGGCTTTGTCGGCTGGAGCCGGCCCGGCCAGCCCTTGACCACGGGCGGTGCACCGCTGCCCAGCGCCGATACCATGGGCTCAGGCACGGCGCGGCCGTGCGGCAACAAAATCGTGCGCGGCATGCCATTGCGCGGCACCACGGGACCAGCCTGCCTGCTGTGGTCGCTCGATTCACTGGTTCGCATGCAGTATATCGGCGGCCTCCCGATCTTCCAGTTTGACCTGATCACGACGAGCAGCGCCATCCTGTCGTCCAGCAGCATCATCGAGCATGAGGGCATCTTCTACTGGGCGACGGTTTCCGGCTTCGCCATGTTCAACGGCGTGATGCGGTCGGTGAAGAACACCGACAACGTGCAGTTCTTCTTGGACAATCTGAACTTCGATTGCCGGCAAAAAGTCTTCGCCATGAAGATACCGCGCTGGAACGAAATCTGGTGGTGCGCGCCGATGTTCGGGGCGACCGAGTGCAACTGGGCGATCATCTACAATTACGCCGAGGGCATCTGGTACGACACGCCGCTGCCGGCTGCCTTTCGTTCGGCCGGTGTCTACGAGCAGATTTATCATTACCCGATCATGGCGTCGGCTACCGTGAACGACGATACCGAGGGCTACTCGATGTGGCAGCACGAGGTTGGCTTGGACGAGGTGAGCGGCGGCATGAGCCGGGCGATTCGGGCGCATATCCAGACCGCCGAGTTCAATGTCATCGCCCCGCCGCAGCAGGGCACGCAGGGAGTCGACCGGGCGCTGTCCTTCAGTATGCTGGAGCCGGACTTCGATCAGGTGGGCGATCTGCGCTTTCAAATCTGGTCGCGCAACAGTGCCCGCTCGCAGTTGAAGGTGTCGCAGGAGTTCATCATCCCGGCCAATCCCGAGCCCGGCTTGGAGATTCCCAAGATCAAGCATACCGGCCGGCTCACCGCCTTCCGGGTCATCTCCAATACCTTGGGCGGGGATTTCGTCTTTGGCTCGCCGCTGATCCACATGACGGTCAGCGACGGCCGGCGGCAGGACTGATGGCGCTGAAAAACCTTCCCGATCCCCGCCTGCTCGATTGGGTGGTGTGGAGCGATGCGGTGGTTGCCCAGAACCCGCATGCCGCTCGGGTGATCGAGGTGGCCCCCGGCATCTCCGATCCGGCGGCATTCTGGCGCGATACGGCCGACCGGCTGTGTGAACTGGAGTCGACCACGCCACGCCACGACTCCTTCACGGATTGGCGCGAATGGGCGATCTGCCTGATGTCGGTCAATGGCGGCTAGTTGTGTAAAAACCCCCGTGCGAGGGTTTTCGACCCTTTTAGTTGAGCGCGCTCAGGCTCAGGATTCCGGGGGTCGACTAATTCGCTATGCGAATTAGTCGACTTTTTGCTTTTTGTCAAGCCGGGGCTAATAACCGAGGCTCATAAAGCCCCGGTTAATGCCATCCCGAAAGTTTGGAACGCCCCAAGGGCTGGGGCCGCAAATTGATTGTAGGGCCAGATATGGCCGTTTATGATGCAACCGCCCTAAAAGGCCCTGCGGCGACAGCGGCTTGGTGCGGTAACCCACATCGCGAGTCTGCCCATGCCGCCGCCCGTAGGCCCGTATGACCGCGCGAATCCGCCCGGCAGTATGGGGCTGACACAATCCCACGACGCCGCCCGACAGCAAGCCAACCGCGCACGGGGCTACGAGCCCGACGCCCTGCAGCGCACCTTGGACTGGATCGGCCGCCAGCTTGGCAGCGACAAGGCGGCGCGCCGTCCCGGCCCGTCCGCCGGCTCACGCGTGGTCGATTGGATCGGCCGCCAGTTTGAAAGCGATCCGTGGGCGATAGGCGGCTCCAAGAACCCGCGCGTCACCGATCCCTACGACCGCAAGAACCCGGCGGTCGATCACTGGTTCCGTTCGCTGGAAAACTCGCCCACGCCGTTCGGCAACGTGCAGTACGGACCTAAAAAGCCGGTCACCAAGATTTCGAGCGCGCCCAAGATTCAGCAGAAAATATCGCCCCTCCTGAGCAACAGCCCGCCGCGAATGCCCGACTGGTTCAATCCGCAGCCGGGAGAAGACAACGCAACGGCACCACAATGGCCGCCACCATATCCTCCGCAGAATGCGACGTACCCAGACCCCGACGAGGCGGCGGGCAGTCCGTCCCCGAGATACCCCATCGATATGCGATCCAATCCCCCGCTCAATACGATGCCGGGCGAGGACAGACCGCGCGCTCCGCAATGGCCCCCGCCAGTGCCGGGTCAGCCGGTCCCCAGTTTGGTCGATAGGTATCTGGAGCAGCGCAATGCGCTTGCCGGGTGGAATCCCTTTGGCAACATTGGCATCCCCGGCATCATCAAGGATTACATGCCGCAACTGCGGGCAGAAGGCGGCCCGGTTGGCTTGATGCGCGGCGGCTACCCGGAGCTATACGGCTCGCAGGGCGTGCCGATGCGGCAGATGTTCGACTCGGGCGGCGAGAATTTCGTGGGCAGCGACTACAGCGCGGGCAGCGGCCGGGCCGATGACGTGAACGCCAAGCTCAGCGCCAAGGAATACGTCATCGACGCCGAGACGATGGCGTTGCTGGGCGACGGCAATCCCGACCATGGCGCTCAGAAGATGGACCAGATGCGGGCCAACATCCGCAAGCAGAAGGGCGCGGCGCTGGCCAAGGGCAAGTTCACGCCCAAGGCCAAGTCGGCGCAGGAATACCTTGTCGGCAACCCGGCAGGCGACGGCATGCGCCGCAAGAGCAGGGGGAAGGGCTGATGGCCAAGTCTAAATTTCCCCTGCTGAGCCCGGCCTCCGTAGGCCCCTCCAGCGGTCCGTTCGGCCCGATGGGCGGCATCAAGAAGCCGCGCAAGGGCTTCAAGCGCGGCGGCACGTTCAAGAAGGGCAGCGACCTGCCGCACTTTTTTTTGGGCGATCTGTTCGGCAGCAAGCCGTCTTCCTCGTCGTCCACCGTCACGTCGTCCGGCAACAGCACGGGCGTCACCAACAACAACATTGCCGATCCGGCCTACAACACGCTGCGCGGCAACGTGCTGACCGACGCCAACAACCTAGATTTCAGCGATCCCAGCAAGTACATCGCCGGCTTCAATGCCGACCAGACCAACGCCTTCCAGAATATTCGCAACAACCAAGGCGTCTATAACGCCAACTACAACGCCGCGCAGGGCGACCTCAATCAGGCATCCGCCGCCGATCCGACCGGCGCGGGCATGGGCTACATCGACAGGGCCGGGAGTTTGGGAACCGGCTCCCAAGCAGCCAGTCCGTTCATGCAGCGGGCCAGCGAAACCTCGGCCAGCAATGTCGAGATGAACCCGTTCCAGCAGCAGGCGATGAAGTCGGTCGCGGACGCCAGCAACACGGCCTTCACGCAGGCCGGCGGGCCGATGGAGCGCATCAACGACACTTTCACGGGCGGGGCGGCGGCGCAGTTTGGCCGCCAGCGCCATGGCGACGCGATGGCCGGGGCGCTCAACACCCAGCAGACCAACCTCAACCAGACCCTATCCACGATGGCCAACACGGGCTGGAACACGGGGCTGCAGGCGGCCGGGACCGATTTGAACCGGCAGGCGACGCTGGGCCAGACCGCGTGGCAGGGGACCAATCAGGACATCGATGCCCAAGCAAAGCTCGGCACGGCGGCGGGCAATCTGGTGGCGCAGGGCGCGCAGACCAACCTTGCGGCGGGCAAGGCGCAGCAGGAGTTGGGCACAGCCCGTCAGGCTGCGGGCTACACCGATGTTAATGCCCTGCTGAGCGCGGGCAACCAGCAGCAGGGCCAGCGCCAGCAGGAACTCAGCCTTCCGCTGCAGGGCTTGCAGTACAAGCAGAGCTTGGCCGGCGGCTGGCAGCTTCCGACCAATAGCAACTTCACCAACAGCCAAGGCTCGACCAGCACGTCCGGCGGCTCGCAGACGCAGGGCAGCGGCTCGACCTTCGGCCAGCTTGTCGGTGCCGGCACGGCGATTGCCGGGGCGATGGGCGCAGGCAACGAGGAAGAAGAAAAAAAGACCGCCGCGCACGGTGGCCAGATCAACCCGTTTAACTTTAACGTGGGCGGCTACGTGCCTACGGTCACGGGCGTGCGCAAGCGCAATGCCATGCGTGGCCCGCAGCCCGGCCCAATGGGCGGGATGGGCGGCATGCAGCCCACTGGCATGCCGGGGATGCCGCCTCTTGCGCCTCCCACGGCTGCGGCACTCAACCCCCAGCCGCAGCCGCCCCCGCCGATGCCCGGCCCGGCCAACCGGCGCTATGCCCATGGCGGGCGGGTGTTCCATGGCGGCCCGTTCAACGACGCGACGCAGGATCGCCGCATGGTCGAGCGCGGCATCCACCAGCACGAACGCGGGATGCACAAGGCGACATCCGGCGAACTGACCAAGCTCCGTCTGGCCCGTGGCGGGGGCGTGCCGGGTTTTTTAGGCGGCGGTGATGTGGGCGGCGACTTTGGTGGCGGCATGCCGTGGCTGAGCATTGGCAAAGACCTCTACGGCACCGGAGACAGCATCTTCAACTATCAGGGCGAAAAGGACTCGCCTGAGACGCCCTACGATCCGGCCGCCGATTTGTGGGAAGGTTTGGAGGGCGACGGCCGTGAGAAGTATGGCCAAGGCGAGCAGATCGGCAACAATGCCGGCCGGGTTGTGGGCGATGTGGTCAGCACCGTCTTCCCCATTGCCGCTCCGTTGTTCCGCGAAGGCTTCGGTCGTCTTGGTGCCGGTGTTGGTGCCGCCGTCGAAGGCAAGTGGGGCGATGCGTGGAACAACGTCACCGAAGGCACGCCGCTCACCTTCATCAATCTGGCGCACGGCGGCGGCGTTCCGGCCTACGCACCGGGCGGCCCAACCAAGCCTGCCACGGCCGACCGCGAATCGTTGGACGAGGACGCGCCGCAAGGGCCGTTCGGCCGGCTCCTGAAAATCCTGCCGGTCGGGCCGGCACACGCCGAGTTTGGCCGCTTCGGGCCGATGCCCAACATTGTGGTGCCGCCCGGTGGTGGCGGTGGCTCAAGCGTCGACAAGGACCCCAACAACCTGAAGGGGCTGGGCAAGCTGGCCGGCAGCCTGTTCGGCGGCTCGGGTGACATCACGGCGAGCGGCCCGCTGGGCAGCGGAGCGGGCGGCGAGTACACGACAGCCGACAGCGGCTATGGCGGCATCCTTAGTTCGCTGGGCGGCGGCATGAATTCAGCCGACAGCTTCGGCAACATCGACATGGAAATTGCCGATTGGTCGGGCTACGCGCAGGGCGGCCCGGTCGGCTACGCGCAGGGCGGCTCGGCGCTGGACGAGGAAGCGCCGGAAGGGCCGTTTGGCGACAGCCTCAATATAGGGGCGGTGGGTCCCAGTCATGCCGAGTTTGGCAGTTTCGGGCCGATGGCGACGCCCGTGGCACCGCCCGGCGGGGGTGGTGGCGGCGGAGGGGGCGGTGGTGGTGGAGCGGCCAGCGCCATGGGCGGCATCGGCAGCATGGCCGGCGGCTTCGGCAGCCTGCTGAGCGGCGCGGCGGCGATCCTGCCCTTCCTGTCCGACGAGCGGGCGAAGGAACACATCACGCCGATTGGCAAAAGCCAGAGCGGCATGAAGATCATCGACTTCAACTACAAGGGATCGCCGTTCCGGATGAGGGGCCTGAGCGCTCAGGATGTCGAGCGCAAGCGCCCAGAGGCGGTGAGCCGAAACAGCCAAGGCTACCGGGTGGTCGATTACGCTAGGGCGTTGCGCTACGCGCGCGGCGGGGGCGTGCCGGGCTACTACGAAGGCGGCGATTTCAACGACGCCGACATTCGCGGCGGCTACAGCCCGTTCCTCGACTCCAGCACCAACCGGGCAATGGCGCTACGGGCACAGGAGGCGCGTGACAACGCCGACGTTTTGGCCAACCGGCCGCAGCCGCCGGAATACACCAGCCCCGAGATACAGGCCCGTCTGGAGGCCGAGGCTGAGCATGAGCGCAACAAGAGCGGCATGCGGCGCTGGGTCGAACGGGTCTACGGCGACATCGCCAAGCCAGTCGGCCAGACTACCGGAAGCCTTGGCCGGGGCGATTACTGGGAGGCCATGGCCCCGGCACTGGCGGCGCTGGGCAGCACCAACCCGGTAGCGGGCGGCGCAGGCGTGACGCTAAGGCAGACCGCGCGCGAATTACAGGCCGCCAAGCAGGCGCAGGAGGCCGCCAAGCAGGGCATCGCATGGCGTCGGGCAATGGGGCTCTAGATGGCTGACGGCGACGACACTTCCCCCTTCGGCTCAACCCCGCCACCACAGGTGGCGGTTGCCGTGCCGCCGACCGAAGCGCCGATGACCAATCCGGAAGCTGCGCGCGAGATGGGCTTTGCCTTCCTTGCCAAGCATCAGGCGGCGATGGATGCGCGGACCAAGGAAGTCGACAACGTATTTTCCAAGCAGCAGCTAAACGTCGACACGATGTCGAAGATGCTGGACGACACCACGGCCACCCTGAAGCGCCAACGCGAAGGCCGCTCCAATCTGCCGCTGATGGCGCTGGGCGCAGGCATGATGACCAGCAAGGGCAGCTTCGGGGAGCAGCTAGGGGCCGGCGTCAAGGCGATGGTGCCGGCGATCCAGCAGCAGCGCGGCGATGACGAAGACTACCAGTACAAGCTGGCCCAGATGGCGATGCGCCGGGCCGGCGTCGAGAATGCCCCATTGCAGGACAAGCTGGCCTATCTGCGCGCCCTGCAAGTGGGCGACGAATCGACCATCCGCGCCATCGAATCGGGGCTGATCAAGGTGCAGGGCCAGACGGACAAGGCCGGCGACAAGTCGGCGCAGAAGGCTGCGGAGTTGGAGGAGAAGGCCAACAACCACGCCATGCAGCGGGCACAGGATCAAGTCGATAAGCTGGGCAAGGATTACTTCTCGACGCCGCAGGAGCGCGAAGAGGAGCTTATCCGGCGCTACCAACAGATTGCTCGCTCGCTCAAGGTGCCGGAAGAAAGCATCACGCGGTTTTCCGGTGGACTGCGCTCGCAGATCGACCCGAATAAGGGCAAGGGCATGTTCACGACGCCGGGCGACAAGCCGGAAGATCATGCGGAAGCCCAGAAGCTCGGGCTGCCACCCAAGCCGGTGGGCTACACCTACGACTCCTATCCCAACCCGGCGGATCGCCAGAAGGCGTACAGGATCGAGCGCGAAAACTACGAGAAGGAAACCAAGTCCCAGCAGGCCGAAACGCAGACCATATTGACAAACGACCGCGATCTTGAGCGGGCCGAAAACATTATGAAGAAATATCCCGGTATCACCGGGCGCACGTCGGGTGTCCTGCCCAATCTGTGGTCACGTTATCCCACGGCGGCGACCGACGAACTGAAAGCCATTTTCACGAAGAATCAGGTCTACGCCGTGCCGCAGGGGCAAGGTGCCATCTCCAACTTTGAGCGTGAGTTGTTTGAGGCCGCCAAGCCTCGCATGGACAACCTGCCGGACGCCAACAAGAACCTGATCACCGTGCAGCGGCAAATCATTGCCGATCAGCTTGAGAAGCAGAAATTCATCAACACCTATTTCGGCCACTACAAGACGACCATGGGAGCCAACGACGCATGGGCCGACTATGCCCGGTCGAAGGAAGGTCGCGCCGCCTTCGATGACCCGCAGACCGGCATGGTGGTGCCCAACCCGGCGCGCATTACGTGGCAGGAGTACATGAAGAAGAAGTGGGGAAATGCGCCCCAGACTCACGCCGAGGGCGGCCAGCACAAGAGTGCCGCCATCCACCTTGGCTCGGAATGGGATGACTGATCATGGGCGAAGTCACCAGATACGGACGCAAGTTCAATTTTGACGAAGGCACCTCGGAAAAAGTGCAGGAACAGCGCATCCGAAGCTGGATGGAAGTAAACGCGCCCGATGAGCTTAAGTCAGGGGCTACGACTGTTGCTGCCGACAAACCTGCCGCCGACAAGCCTGCTCCGCCGCCCGACGCGCCCGCATCCTACAATCCCAAGCTGGCAGCGATTGCCCGTGTCGCGACGGGCGTCACCCCGTTTGGCCCGATATTGCGGGCATTGCCCAGTCTGGGCAATGCCGTTGACCGCCGCATGGGCGATGTGAATTTCTATCGCACGATTGGGCAAGGCGTGATCCCACTGGCCGACGAAGGCGTTGCCAAGGTTCGCTCGTGGATGCCCGGCGGGCCGGATTACGACACGGCGCTGGAAGAAGAACGCAAGGGTGTGCGGGATTACGCCGACAAGTATGGCGGAGTGGAAAGTGCGTTGCTTCAGGGCGCGGGCGCTCTAGCGACCATTCCGCTCACCATGGGGGCTGGCGCGGCGTTGCAGGGCACCCGTGGCGCGCTGATGGCGGGCCAATTGGCGTCCAAGATACCCATGGCGGGCAAGGTAGCGACGTGGGCAGCCAACAATCCCCGGTGGGCTCAACTTGCCTCCAATACCGGAGCGGGCGCGGTGCTGGGCGGCGCGGGGGGCTTTGGTGCCGGGGAAGAGGGGTTTGCAAATCGCGCGGAAAACGCCGGTTTGGGCGCGGTGCTGGGCGGCGGCACCGGAGCGGGTGTCACGGCGGCGGGCAGGTTGGGTGAGCATGTCTACAACGCCGTCAAGGGCGGGGACAATTCGGTCGCCAATTATCTGCGCAATCGACTTGTGTCGGAGCGCGACACGTTTCGCGGCAATCCGGCCATCGACAAAATTCGCAGGCCAGATGGCACCATCGATACGTCGCATCCGGACTTCGCCAACATTGCCGGGGATGATCTTGCCAAGGCGCTGGAGACACAGCGCATTCGCTCAATGCAGCCCGGTGGCCGCGATGTGATGGCGGCCGACGTTCTGCCGCGAACCGCCGAAGGCACGATGCTCAAGGGCGGCGAAGACACCGGCAATCTGGGTCGCGACATCATCAAGCGCCACTACGACAAGGACTTGCCGCAGGACGCGGCGCGCGACCAGTCGCAATATGGACAGGTCGGCAAGTGGTTTGAGCGGGCGTTCGGCGGAAAGAAATTCCGCGATATTGATGACCAGTTAATCAGCAAGCGAAGTGCGGAAGCCGAGGCGATGTTCCAGCCGTCCTATCAACATCGCATCATCAACAATGAGATTGATGATGCGGTACAGCGCATCAGGGTTATTGCGCCGGATGTTTTTGAGCAGGCGGAAAAATCGGCTAGGGCCGCACGCGGCGGGCCGCGCGATACCGGATTCATCGACCGTCATGGCGAGTATCGAAACTACAACACGCAATTCCTGCATGACATCAAGCGTCTGCTCGATAAAAAGGTGGCAGGCGACATCACCTTCGACAAGGTTACCGCCCTTCACGCCAAGGATGACTTGAACAAGGGAATGAAGCTCGCCAATCCGGAATACAAGGCGGCGATGGAGAAGTATGGCGATACGTCCGACATGATTGAAGCTCTGCGCAAGGGCAAGGAAACAGTGTTCGGAAAGGAAGTCCACGAATTGGACAAGGGCATTGGCAAGCAGGATATCGAAGCCTTCCTTAACGATCCCAATCAATCGGAAGCTGCCAAGGAACTGTTCCGGATCGGCGGCGCACGGGCCTTAGAGCAGAAATTGCTGGGCAGCGACGCTACGAAGTTTTCCGGCAACTGGGCCGACGTTCTGAACAATCCAAATTTGGAGGAGAAATTCCAAGCCTTGATACCGCCGGGCAGCGGCGTCACTTGGCAGCACATGCGCAACCAACTGAATCAACTAAGCGACCGTCACAAGATGATGGCCAATGCGCTGGGCAACAGCGCCACCGCCAAACGTCTGGAAATGTCCAAGGAGTTATCCAATCCCAGCATCTTGGGCGATATCGTCGCGACGGCGGTCAATCCGTCCGCTCCGTCGACTTGGCGTCACTGGGTATCGCGGCTCACAAATCCAGAGGAACACAGCCGGGCGGTGGCCAACAAGACGGCCAAGATACTTGGCCAGAAGGGCGAGGCGGGAAATGAGGCGGCTGTCCAGCAAATCCGTGACTTGCTGCGACAGTCTCAACTCAGCCAAGCCAATTGGAACAGGGGCATAAACACGACGGCCAGAACCTTGGCGTATTCCGGCCCGCCGCATCCCCGGATGCGTCATTACAAGGGTCAGCCCGGCGACGAATATCGTGAGCCACGCTGATGCAGAACTGGGGCAGTTTCTTCGATCAGGCACCGACCACGGAAGGCGCGCTTCCGGTGGCGGCGATGCGCGCCGCTGTGCGCCCGACAGGCGGGCCGTTCGGCGCGGGCTCGGTGTTCCCCAAGATGGCCCCGGTGGGTCCCTCGGTGGCGCTGCAGTCGCCGCCGATCCCGCGCATGGAAATGGCACAGGCTCCGGAAATGAAGATAGACACCACGGAGCGCAACGATATTTCCGACCTCGGCAAGGGCATCGCCGGCATCATCGATCCGGAGTCGCAGAAGGAGAAAAAGCCGGACGGCTTCAACGAGCGGATGAGCGCCATCGACGCCCAACTTCAGGCGATGGCGGAAGAACGCAAGAAGCTGGCGGCAGCCACGGCGGCAGCCACGGGTGCGGGCGGTCCCAACGCGGCGACCGCCAAGCCGACCTACGGCGGCACCGGGGCGGGCTCAAATGCCGCCGGGCCGGAAGGCTTCAACTACAACGTGGGCAACATCCGCACGTCCAACATCGGCTGGCAGGGCAAGGGACAGCCCCATAACGGCTTCGAGACGTTCAGCACGCCGCAGGCCGGGGCCGCCGCGATGTTCAACAATCTGGCGTCCTACGCGTCCAGCAACCCCGCCATGACGGTGGCGGGGGCCGTCGCCAAGTGGGCACCGCCTTCCGAGAACAACACGCAGGGCTACATCGCCCACGTCGCCAAAACTGCTGGAATCGATCCCAACACGCCTTTGGCGACGGTCCTGTCCGATCCCGATACGGCAGCCAAGGTAATGCGGGCGATGGCCATCATGGAAAAGGGCCAAGGGCTGCATCCGGCCTTCACCCACGATCTTTTCCGCACGGTAGCCGGGGGCAAGCCGCCCGACGCGCCGACCAACGTCCCGGTGCAGAACAAGGCGAAGGGCGGGCGCGTCCGCTATCTGCGCAGCTTGTTGGGGGCCTAAATGAGCGCATCACCCAATCAATACGTCACCCTTGTCAGCGGTGGCGGTACGCCGGTCCGTCTGTCCGATCAGCGGGGCTCGCCCTACCCGACGACCGGGAACGGCGCGCTGGTGTTCTCCAACAACCCGACGATCAGCAATCCACAGTACACTGGGGTGTATCTCTTCGACAAAGGCACGGCCATTGATCCGATCATTGCCTTTGCCCCGGTCACGGATAAAGACGGGTTTTTCAGCCGTGGGACGGGCCACGTCAACGTGACCATTGATGGCGTGGAGAGGGCCGATTTCAATGCGTTCGGCTTTGCCGTCGCCGGCAACATCAGCGCCACCAACATAACCTACAGCGGCACGCTCACCGGGGCCTATCATTCGCCGCTGACGGCCAACGGCGATATCTACTATCGCTCAGCCGGTACCGACGCCCGCCTGCCGCTCGGCGCGGCCGGCACCATGCTGTTCAGCAGCGGCACGGCGGCTCAATGGTCGCCAGTCGGTGACATCGTGCCGATTGACGATTATCTGCCGCTGGCGGGCGGCACGCTGACCGGCGCATTGAGCGGCACCACGGCAGCGTTCAGTGGGGCGGTGACAAGTGTCGGGCTCAGCGGCACGACGGCGAGCTTCTCAGGCGAGATCACCGCCCTGACTCCGGTCGATGCCAATGACAACGACACAACAGTGGCGACCACCGCTTGGGTGACAGCGAAGGGCTACGCGACGACGAGCGGAGTGTCAGGTTCGTATCTGCCGCTGGCCGGCGGCACGCTCACTGGCGCGCTGACCGGCACGACGGCGGCGTTCACTGGCAGCGTCACGACCAATGCCGATCTCATCCTCAGTGAGCCTGCTGGCAACAGCCGCATCCTGTATTACCAGACCGCTGGTGTGCGTCGCTGGGGCGTGCTGGCCGACAACACGGCTGAAGCTGGCAGCAACGTCGGCAGTGACTTCGCCATCAACTGCTATGACGACAGCGGCAACTATCTCAACACGCCAATGCTGATCAATCGTCAGTTCGCGATAACGACGTTCGCTTTGGCAAAGGTCAGTGGTGTAATTGCGCCCTCCAGCAACGACACCACCGTGCCGACCACGGCATGGGTCAAGGCCAACGCTGGCTTGTTGCAGACGGTGAGCACGCAGACCGGCGCGGCGGCGACCGGCACGACGACCATTCCGTTCGATGACACCATCCCGCAAATCACCGAGGGCGACGAGTACATGACGCTGGCGATCACGCCGCGCAGTGCCACGTCGAAGCTGGTGATCGAAGTGATCTGGTGTGGATCAATTTCATCCGGCGCAAATGCCGTCGCGGTTGTTCTCTGTCAGGATGCCATCGCCAATTCTCTGGCGGCAACTTTTACCGTGCCGCCATTTGCTCTGGCCCCCATGACACTTCCTTTGCGTCACACCATGACGAGCGGCACGACATCGACCATCACATTCCGAGTACGAGCGGGATGCAATGTCGCTGGCACAACGACCTTTAATGGACAGAGCGGCACACGCATCTTCGGCGGCGTCGCAGCCTCCAGCATCGTCATTCAGGAGGTGGCGGTATGACCAGCGCCCCGCAATACGTCACGCTCGTCATCCA
>Ga0190271_10001515_pt1 | contig 13319 bp, 13 predicted proteins | sample Popmic356T_FD_133747 | JGI IMG/M metagenome (GOLD analysis project Ga0190271, IMG submission 133747) | Populus adjacent soil microbial communities from riparian zone of Weber River, Utah, USA - 356 T | ecosystem: Environmental > Terrestrial > Soil > Riparian zone | place: USA: Utah | collected...
GGTTGCCCGTGACGACGGGCGGAATGCGCCGCGCCGCGTCGGCGCCTTGGCGGCGCACGAGATCTTCGCCGCCGAAGTACATCGCGTCCTGCACGGTCCAGCCGACACCGAGCCCGGCCATACGGCGCAGCGTCTCCTCCGACGCGTCGTTCAAATGTGCGATCGACCAGCGCAGCGGCGCGATCGGCACTTCGCGGTTCACACGCTCGAAGATCTCCAGCAGGTGCGGCACGGTGCTGTCGGGCCCCCAATGCATCGTGATGGCCATACCGCGCTCGGCGGCCCAACGCACGATCTCGTAATACCGTTCTTTGTGCTCGGCCGTCGGCTCGGGATTGTTGTTCATCGCATACGTGATGCGCTCGCCGAGGCCGTTGAAGTGCAAGCGGTCGTCGCCGAAGCCCATCGGCAGGAGCGCCGTGAGACCCTGGAGCTCGGCGAGCTCGCCGCCCGCCGTCTGGCCGTTCAAGCTGTACGCAACGCGGACCGTGAGCTCGCCGCGCCGCCAGACGTCGAACAGAGCTTGGTAGTCGGGCGGAAACAAATTGTTGCCGCCGGGATCGACGACGCCCGTGAGGCCGAGGCGATTCAGCTCGCGAAAGAACTCGCGCGTTCCCTCGACTTGCTCGGCGAACGTCGGCTTCGGCAGCCGATCGAACAGCGCGATGATCGCGCCCTGCCCGCCGCCGATTGCGCCCGTGAGCCGCTCGCCGTCGCGCACGAGGCTGCCGCCCGCCGGCAAGTCGGCGTCAGTGCGGATCCCGAGCTTGGTAAACCCGTCGTCAGTCATGACGACCCAGCCATAGCCGAGCTGCACGTAGACGGGATTGTTTGGAGCCGCCACTTCGAGCTCGGCTTGCGTCGGCCGGCGGCGCTCTTCGAACTGGAGCTCGTTCCAGCCGCCGGCGACGATCAGCCAGCTACCCGGCCCGCGGCGCTCGGCAGCCGCGCTGATTCGTGCCAGCGCTTCCTTCAGTGACCGGGCGCCGATCCAGTTGACCTCGGTGCTGAAAGAGAGAGCCGCGCGCACGGCGTGAAGATGTGAGTCGATGAGCCCGGGAATGACCGTGCGGCCGCCGAGCTCGACGACGCGTGTCTCGGGGCCCGCGAGGCGGCGCATCTCGGCTGTGCTGCCGAGTGCCATGATCTTGCCGTCGCGAATCGCAAGCGCCTCGCGCAGCGACGCGTCGGCATCGACGGTGACGACCTTGCCGTCGACCAGCACGAGGTCGGGCGGTTGCGCCGAAGTGCCGAGCGAAGCCCCAAACAGCACGAGGGCGAACGGCGCGCATAGTCGGTTCATTCGTTTTCTCCGCCGGCGCGGCCGCCGTGCCTCGCCAGCCGTCGCGTGAGGTGCAGCTTCACCTCGGGCCACTCGCTCGAGAGGATGCTGTACATCACGACGTCGCGCGCAGAGCCGTCGCGGCGCGTTCCGAAATGCCGGAGGACGCCGTCCTTCTTCGCACCGAGCGCTTCGATCGCGCGCTGCGAGGCGAAGTTGAACTTGTCGGTGCGAAGGCCGACGACCTTGCAGCCGAGCGTCTCGAACGCGTGCGTGAGGAGCAGCAGCTTGCAGCTCGTATTGACGTGACTGCGTTGCCACCGCTTCGCGTACCACGTGTAGCCGATCTCGACGCGGTCGATGTCGGCGACGATGTCGTGGAAGCGCGTGCTGCCGACGATCGCGCCGGTCGCAACGTTGCGCACGGCCCATGGCAGCATGCGGCCTTCGCCCTGTCGCGCGAGCGCGGTCTCGATGTACGCCTTCGTCTGCGCGGGGGCCGGCACCGCCGTGAACCAGAGCTCCCACAGCGCGCCGTCGGCAGCGGCCGCCGCGAGGTGTTGCTCGTGGCGCAGCCCGAGCGGCTCGAGCCGCACGCCGTGACCTTCTAGCTCGACCGGCGAAACGGTGATCATGGCGTCAGCGCGACGGCGCCGCGCTCACGGCCAGAGCCAGCCGAACGCGCCGCCCGTCAGCAATGCGTAGACAAGACCGTCGATCGTCGTGCGGAGCGTGGAACCGAGACCGCGCGAGTACCAGATCCAGCTCTGCCACAGCGCGAGAGAGTAGCCCGCGAAGGCGACCGTGCTCGTGACACGAAACACCGTCATGTACGGCGCACCTGCCGGCAGCACGAGCGAGGCGACGTAGGCAGCGAACAACGCGACGACGATCGCGTACACAAACCACTTGCCGAGATTGCGCCCGATCGAGGTGTTCACGAGCACCGTCAGCGCGAAGCTCGGCCCGCGCGCCTGCTTCGCTTTGAACTCGGCGGAGCTCATGTGCGCCATGCTTTCTGGAAGCGGCGCGGCGTAATCGCCGGGCGCGAGATTGAACGGCCGCAGCGCGTCCATGACGGCGTCCTCGGCCGCGAACCTCTTGAAGTCGTTCGAGTGCCAGCGAAGTGCCATGTGGATCACCGAGCTCGCGACGAACACGAGCCCAGCGGAGAGCAGGATCGGCAGCCACAAGTCGACGAGCGAGACCATAACCCCCCCGGGTCGATTCGTTGTTCATGTCACGCCGCCCGGTCATCCGTGGCGTCCGCGGCCCCGGAGCGTTATGTCAGTTTGGTTTTCCGCGCTCCAAAGTGCAAATTTCTTACCGCCGTAGAGAGATCACGTGAACCTTTTCGTGCCGTCGCGCGCTTAACTCATTACCAGCACCGAGCTGTCTCAGTGACGAGGACGACGTACATGAAAGTCAACGTTCGCTTGATCTACATCTCCTGCATTCTCGCGCTCGTTACCGCTGCGGCCACCGCCGAGGACATCGAGGCGACGCTTCGCGTCGATGAGGTCACGGTATATCCACGAACGGCCGCCGTCACGCGGCGCGGACAGATCAGCATTCCCGCCGGCGAACACCGACTGATCGTACGCGGTCTGCCCGACCCGGTGGACCCGGGCAGCTTGCGCATCTCCGCGGGATCGAACGCCGTGCGGCTCGGGGGCGTCGAGATCGAAAGGATCGTCGCAACCGATTTCGTCAGCGGTGCCGAGAGAACGCTGAGCGCGAACCTGTTGGCACTCGAGGATCAACGCACGGCCGTACAAGACGAGATCCCGACGGCCGAGACGCAACTGAAGCTCATCGACGCGCTCGCCGGCGTGCCCGCTGACGGTGACGACAATCTTCTATCGGGCAGCGCCAATCTGTCCGGGACCCTGGTAGCGATGGCGAGCGGCGCTTCTGCCGCGCGCGAGAGGATCCGTGCCGCCAAGATCAGCTTGCGCGGGCTGGACGCACAAATAGCGGCGGCCAAAGCGGAGCTCGACAAGGTGCGCACCGCGAAGAAGAGCACGACGGAGGTGCGCGCCGCCGTCGTCGCGAGCACCGCGGTCACGACGCCGATCAGCATCGAGTACCGCGTGAACGACGCGGGCTGGGTGTGGCTCTACGAAGCGCGGCTCGACACGCAGGGCAAGACGCTCGTGTTCGCGCGCCAGGCAGCGATCAGCCAGGCGTCCGGCGAAGGCTGGCAAGACGCCCAGATCTCCGTCACGACGGCGCGGCCCGCGGCGGATGCGGGTGCGCCGCGCGTCGCATCGCTGTTCCTCCGGTTACAGGACTTTGCTCCCAGCGCCGCGAACGCGGGGATCGAAGAGATCATGGTGACCGGAAATTCGAGGCGGCGCGCTCAAAGCGACGGGCCACAAACCGAGGAAGCGCCGCGGATCACGGCCGAATCGTTTGCGACGGAGTTCGTCGCCGAATACCGGATCCCGGGGCGAGTCAGCATCGGCGCAGACCGACAGGCCCGCGTTTACCCGATCTCGGAAGAAGAGTTTGAGCCGGAGCTCGTCGCCCGCGCAGTGTTGCCTGCGGGGCTCGATGCTCGACTCGAGGCGGCGTTCGGCTACGGCGGCGATGTGCCGATCGACGCAGGGCGAGTCCAGCTCTACCGCGACGGCGCGTATGTGGGCGCCGCGGCGCTGCCGATGCTGCTGCCCGGCGCCGAGGTGCGCGTGCCCTTCGGTATCGACGAGCGCATTCGGATCGTGGTGCGCGACGAGCGCACGGAGTCCGGCACGCGCGGCGTCGCCAACCGGCAAGTGCTGGACGAGCAACGCCGCCGCTACGAAATCACGAGCTATCACGCGACCGCGATGCCGATCGAGATCATCGACCGCGTGCCGGTGCCGATGGACTCGGGCATCGAAGTGGAAGGGCTGGAGGGCGCCACGCCTCCGACGCAACGCGATCTCGACGGTAAGGCCGGCGTTTACCTGTGGCGCTTGGATGGCGCTCCCCAGCAGACCGAGACGATCCGCCACTTCTATTCGGTGCGGTATCCGAGCGATCGCAGGCTTGCCGCTGCGGAAGGCGGCAACTAGTCCAAGCGGGCTGCCGGCGCGGACTACGGAACGATCGGGCTCGTGCGGTCGATGCTCGAGCGCTCGCCGCCGACCATGAGCTCGACGGCGTAGTTCGCCTGCTGGCACGAGTACTCGAACAGCTCGACACCGCGCTCGAACCCCAAGTCGAAACCGCCCGTCCAGCTCGCCGTATACGCGCCCGGATCGTCCACCGTGATCTGGTACGAGATCGTGTCGGCGTCCTTGCGCGTGAAACGCTCGATGGTGTGCAGCTGAGTCGTGTGCGGCATGCCGCGGCGGTCGAGCCAGAAGCTCTCGTTGAAGCCCGTGCTGTCGATGACGAGCGTGTCGCCTTCCCACTTACCGACCGCGTGGCCGTAGTAGCTCGGCTCGAGATCCTTGGGATGCGCGCGGCCATCCATGTAGACGGTGCGAAACGTGTGCGGCCCGCCGATATCGAAGATGTAGAGGCGCTTCAGCTCGGGCAGCTCGACGAACTCGACGCCGTACGGCGTCTGGAACTGTCGCGCGGTGCCGCTCGCTTTACAGCGCGTGTGAGGCTCGAGCTCGTGGATCTGCCGCGCGTCGTAAAGCGCCTTGGCCCAAGGCTGAAACGGCGTCTGGTCGGCCGGATTGATCGGGTCCGTGATGCCGAACATCGGCGTCCACACACCCTTCTCTGCCGGCGTCGCGCCCCAGAGGATCGCTCGGCCGTCGGCGTCACGCGGCGCGGGCCCCGGCGGCGGAGCATTCGCGTTGCGACCGCGGCGTTGCGCCGCCGCGGGATCCGAGATCACGAGCGCCGCCAACAACAAGGCGGACGCGAGCACAGTCAGCTTCATGAGCGTCTCTCCGCAGGTAAGGCGGGGCGGGCCCGCCGCTGGCGATCAGTTAGTGCCGTTGTTTTGGCGGCTGCTCGAGTCGGCGTCGAGCGTCTGGCCGGGCCGGCCGCCCGTCGCCGTCAGCGTCACGGTACGCGCATTCATGCGGTTCTCACCGTTGCGCGCCATGAAGCCGTCGACGCTGACCGACTCGCCGATCTTCAGCGTCTCGCGGCGCCAGCCGCTGCGCTGCAAGCCGTGCGGCGGGCCCATCTCGGCGCCCCAGTTCGTGACCTCGCCCGTCGCCTCGTCCTTCACGTTGATGTAGAACCAGACGTGCGGGTTCGTCCACTCGACCTTCGTGACGATGCCGGTGAGCTTGACGGGTTTCGATGCATCGAACTCGGCCGAGAACGAATGGTGTGCGAAAGCAGCTCCGGAGAGGAGCATGCCGGCGACGATCGAAGCGGCCACTGTGCGAATGTTCATTGCGATCCTCCGAGTCAACGTGCGGCGAACGAGCGCCACCCTATGAGCGATTGTCCTGACAAAAATAGACGGGCAGCTCCTCGCCCCCGACCCACTTGAGCTCCCAACCGCTCGACCACGGCTGCGTGTACGCGCCCGGGTCGTCGACGGTGACCTCATATCGTAGCGTGTTGTAGTCGGTGCGCGTGAAGCGCTCGACGAGCGAGAGCTGGTTGGTGTGCGGCAAGCCACCGTTCGTGAACCAGAAATCCTCGTTGAAGCCGGTCGTTCTGACGACGAACGTATCGTCTTCCCAATGCGCGACGGCGCGGCCGTAGTAGAGCGGATTGTCGTCGTCGCCCTGCACCTGGCCCTGCTGATCGCGGCCATCCATATAGATGATGCGGTAGTTGCGGTTGCCGCCACCGATCAGCACGAAGACGCGCTGGCGTGCCAGCTCTGGGACGAACTGCACGCCGTAAGGCGTCTGAAACTGGCGCACGGCGCCGGGATTCTTGCAGTTCAGGAAGCCCGGGTCGTCGGCGAGGTGCCGCTGCTGGCGGTGCTGGTAGAGGCCCAGCGCCCACGGTTGAAACGGCGCGACGCGCGGTGCGTCGGAGAGCCGTGCGAGCACGCCGTCGGCGTCCATGCGCACGTTGGCGCCGGCCTGCTGTAGCACCGTGCTCGTCGGATAGGCCCAGTACCCGCCGCTGCCATCGGCTGCGCCGAGCAGCGGTTTACCGTCGGAGCCGCGCGGCGCAGGCTGTCGCTGCGAGCGCGCCACGGTGGGTGCGCTGTCCTTCACGTTGTAGACCCGCTGATTCGTTGCCGTCGCGGTGACGGTTTCGCCCCAGACCTGGCGCGAGCCGTCGCGAGCAACCGGACCGCTGATTCTGATGGCATCGCCGGGACGCAACGTGTCGTGCTTCCAGCCGCTGCGCAGCAGCAGCACGGTGCTCTCGAGCTCGACGGCCCAGTTCTCGACGCTGCCGTCGGCGCGCGTGACGTTCGTGAACACGTGCACGTGCGGATTGCGCCAATCGACGCTCGTCACGATGCCGCGCAGGTCGGTGCTCTTCGTGTCGTCGAACTTCGCGACGATCGGGTGATGTGCGGCGGCAAGTGACGCCGCGAGCGCAGCGCCCAGACCGACGCACCAACCGGCGACGGAACGCGGTTTCATTGCCGGCTCGCCGTGAACGTGCCGCGGCCTTTGTTGCTCGACCAGGTGCCGTTGATGGAGCGATTCGGCAGCTCGAGGTTCTCGAGCTTGCCGTCGATGACGTAGCGCACGGCGCTGCCGTCCTTGTCCTTGCCCTCGGCCTCGAGGTGGACGACCCAACCGTTCGGCTCGAGCGAGGCGCGCGAGAGCGCCATGTTGTCGGTGCCGGGGTTGATCATGCCGGTGACGGCTTTGCCGTCCCAATCGAGGATCAGCAGGATGTCGTCCCCGTGAACGGTGTTGCCCTGCCACTCGCCGAGCCACGAGCCTTTGAGCGGGTGACCTTCCTGCGCGCCGCTCGACGCGAGCACACCGAGCGCCAACATCGCCGCCGCCATCGTTATTAGTCTTTTCATCATCTCTCTCGCGATCCGGATCCCATCAAGTCTACGCCGCGCGGCGCAGCGCTTGAATAAAGAATTGTCGGTCATCCAATCAATTGCAGCTCACGAGGCCCACCGCCAAGCTCGCACTCTCGAGGCGGTCGTTGCAGCCGGGACGAGGGTCACCCGGACTGGAAACCGTGATGTTGCGGCAATTGCGGCGGACCGTCTTGCCGCTCGCCTCGCCAGTGTCTAGGACGGTGGTCGTGGCGGGGCAAATGGCCGGGACGCGCGTCGCGCAATCGAGGTCGGGGGCAAGCGCGCAAGCAAAGAGGAACACGCGCCGCCCATCGCGCTGCTCGTAACCCCAAAACACGAGCTCCGTGCCGACGCGGCCGTTCTCGCCCGTGGCGGTTGCGCCTTCGAGCGCCGGGAAAATCTCGGCCGGCGACTGCTCGAACACCGTCTCGGGGCCCTGCCGGACATTCATCTGCCGCTCGGGAATTTGCTCTTGCGCCGCCGCGCCGAGAGCCCAGCCGAGCGTAACTGCGCCGATCGCGAGGGTTGTTCTCATCGATAAAGCCTATGCTCGTGCGCGCTCGCCCTGCAACCGGCGGGATTGTGAGCGGCGGCTCAGTAACCGAGTCGCACCACGCCCTGCGCCATTCCTTCCACGGTTCCGGCCGTCAGCCATTCGAGCGACGCGCGGAACAGCAGCAGATGGTTCGTCTCCCACATCGCGTTATGTGAGGAACAACCCAAATCGAGCAGCACCTTGTTCTCAGCCCCGAGATCGGCGAAATACTCGTGGACGCGCTCGGGCACGACCTGCTTGTCGTGAATGGCGGCGATCATCAACGTCGGCGTTTGCATGCGTTCGACGGCCGGCTTGCCGAAGCCCCACACCGTCGTATTCGGCGCTCGCCGCACGCCTTGGCCCCACGACGCGCCGACGGGATCGGACTCGAGCATCGCGCGCCACACCGCGGCGGCGGTGGCAGGCTCGTATTGATTCGGGCAACCGATCTGACGCTCCCAGTTCGCCGTGAAGTCGGCATGCGACTGCGCGTTGAACGCGGCGGCGCGCGCGGGGCTAGGCTGTGGCGGCTGCTGGCCCGCGTCGCGCGAGTACGCCGGCGCGAGCAACACGAGCTTCGCCACCTTGGCCGGGTTGCGCGACGCGTAGCCGCCCGCGCGCGGACCGCCGAGCGACCAGCCGACGAGGCTCACGCGCGGCACGTCGCGTAGCGAGCGGATGTACTCGACGACGGCGTCGAGGTCGTCCCAGTCCGACGCGATCGTCGTGAGCTGCTCCGCGTGCGTGGCGTCGCAAGACGTGCGCCCGAGCGCCGTCTGCTGCTCGGCCGAAAGATTGCACGCGTCGTTCATGACGTTCGGCCGCGTCGAGCGCCCATAGCCCGTCATGTCCATCGAGAACACGTCGAAGCCCGCGGCCGCGAGAAACGCCATCCAACTGTAATCGGCGTGCGGCACGTCGAACGCAACCTCCGCCGGCGTGCCGGCGCCGTGCACGAACAGCACGACGCGATCGTCGCGGGGCAAGCCGCGTTGGATCGTCGCAGGCTTCACGCGCTCGCGGACATAGAGCTGCGCCGTTTGGCCTTCGATCGACGGCACGATCGACCGATTCGGAACGTAGTGGTCGACAGTCAGGACGTGCTGACTGTCCTCGCCGGCGGTCGGCTGCGCGTTGGCGAGCCCGGCTGCGAGCGCCGCAAAGAACGCGATCGCGATCGTGCGCACGTGTAGTCCCCCCTCAGAGTGCGGCGGTCATCGTCGCACGTTTGGCCTCTGCCGGGCAGCGCCTAGCTCTGCGGCGCCGCCGCGGTCATGAGGCGCGCCAGCGCGGCGTCCTCGTCGCGCCCCGAGCCGGTCAGCTGCGCGACGACTGCATCACGATCGGCCGCCGAGCGGTTCTGGCTCAGCTTGAACTTGCCTTCGAGCCGCGCGACGCGGATGTCGATACCGACGATGCCGCCCAACCGGCGCACGTCGTAGTCCGGGACCCACGGCGCCGAGCGATTTCGCTCGTACTTCGCGGCGAGCGCCTCGACGTGCTTGCGCGTCCGCTCGGCGTCGTCGACGGTGACGGCCTCGCCGTGCGCGTGAACGACCGCGTAGTTCCACGTCGGCACGCCGCCGCGCTCCACGTACCAGGTCGGCGAGACATAGCCGTGCGGTCCCGCGAAGATCGCGAGCACCTGCGTCGAGCGCGCGATCTCCTGCCACTGCGGATTCGCGCGCGCGACGTGGCAGTGCAGCAAGCCCGCGTCACGGTCGGGCAAGAACGGCAGATGGCTCAGCGTCGGGCGGCCATCGGCGATCGTCAGCAGCGTGCCGAACGCGTGCTCGTCGATGAAATCCCAGAGGGTCCGTGGATCCTGCTGCTCGAAGTGCTTCGGGATGTACATGGGCGGCGATCATACGAGGGCATGGATGCCCGAGGTAGAGCAATGCAGGGAGCAGTTGCCGAGCAATTGCCGAACGCCGTGCCCGCGACTCGCGTCATTGACCGCCGTAGCGCCGTCCGGGATGATCCGCCACGCGGAAGCGCTCGCCGACGCGGGCCGAGGTCCCCATGAACAAAGTTGCCATCGTCGCGGCCGCCTTGGTCGTGATCGTGCTGCTCGCCCTGCCCGGCGTCGTCGGCTCGATCACAGAAGCGCGTGTGCGCGAGCGCATCGCCGCCATCGATGCCAGCCCCAGCGCGGACGCCACGCTCACGTCATTCGACCGCGGCTGGCTTCGCAGCACCGCACGAATCGAGCTTCAGCTCGCACCCGACAACGTCGCGCAGCTCGCGAACGCCGCCGGCACGCCGCTCGGCGCCTTCGGCACGTTGCCGATCGTCGTCGAGCTCGCGCATGGGCCGGTCGCAATGCTCGACGGCGTGTACTTCGGCTGGTCGAAGATGGTCGCAAGGCCCGACGTCGAAGCACCGGACGTCGCCGAGCTGACGCAGACGCTCGGCGTTCCGTATATGTTCGAGTTTCGCGGCACGACCCCTTTTCTCGGCGGGCTTCACTTCGACGCTGACGCGCCGCCGTTCACGCTGCCGATCGACGAGGCTCTGTTGACGTTCTCCGGCGGAACGCTCGCCGGCTCGTTTGCCGGGCGGCAGCTCGACGCCGATGCGCAGGTCGGCGCGCTCGACTTCACGTCGCCGACGGGGACATTCGCCATGCGCGGGCTCCAGGCGAGCGCGGACAACGAGCTGCGTTCCGAGTACGTGATGCCCGGCGAGACGTCGTTCTCCATCGCGAGCATCTCGATCGCGTACCCGGCGCAAAACGCGGCGCCGCTGTTCGAGGTCGCGAACTTGAAGGTCGCGAGCGACATCGACATCGATGCGGCCGGCGAGCTGCTAGAGATGCGCATCACCTACGACGTCGACACCGTGCGCGTCGAGCAGAACGAGGTAACGGCGGGCTCACTAGCCCTCACCGTGCGCAACCTCGACGTCGCGGCGGTCGAGGCCTACGGCGCGGTGGCCGCCGACGCCGCCAACGCGGGAGCCGATATCGCAACGCTCGCGGCAACGTTCGGCCCGGTACTCGAGCGGGCGCTCAAGGCCGGCCCGAGCCTGACACTCGACCCGTTCCGCTTCCGCTACGGCGGCGAGCCCTTCGACGGCCGCATCGAGGTCACGACGAATCCGGAGCGCCTGCCGCCGGCCGGCACGTTGAGCCTCGACAACCCGCTGATGATGCTCGGCCTCGTCGACACGAAAGCCGACCTCCGCCTATCGAAGACGCTGGCGGGCCAACTCGCGACGCTCGGCGCGCGCATGCAGCTCGGCAGCGACCCCACGATCCCACCGGACCAGCTCGACTACATGGCCGAAGCGCAGTCGGGCCTCATGCTGACGATGCTCGTGGGCCAAGGCGTGCTCATCGAGGACGGCGAAGGCTATCGCACGTCCGTCGATTACACCGACGGGAGCATGACGCTGAACGGCAACCCGCTGCCGTTCGGGCTTCAGTAGCTCAATTCTCGGTCTCGGGCGGCTCGGCCACCGCCTCGTCCGGCGGCGAGCCTTCGCCGGCGGCCTCGCCCTCGCCGGGCTCGGCGTCACCCTCTCGTTCGATCTCGACCTCGCTCGTTTCGAGGGAGCTTTGCGCCCCCTCGCCGTCCTCGCGAAGCTCGAGCTCCTCGACCTCGGCCGCCGACATCGGCACGAACTCTCCGAGCCTGCAGGTGAACCCCGGGCGGAAGGTGCCGCCGAAATCCTCGAGCACCGTGATCTGGTCGATGCTGCACAGCCGGCTGCTGTGCGTCTGCCATGCGATCCGGTTCTCGCGTTCCAGACCGGGGCATTTGCGCGGCAAATGGTTGCGATAAACCTTGCTACCGCGCATGTAGAAGATGATGTTCTGGTCGTCGATCGCGTCGGTCTGGTCGATGGTCTGAGTGATGAGGCAATCTCGCGGCGTCCGGTCGAAAGCTTCGTCGTCGTCCTGGCCCAGCGCGGCCCCAGCCGCGAGCAACGGCACCAGCGCGGCGGCGAGGCGGAAACCCACTAGCGAAGCGCGATCCATGGCAGTACCTCCTGCGTTCGCTTCCACGTATTCCTTCTTATAGCGCAGCCACGGGCGGGCGAGAAGAAGGCTGCCCCGCCCTGGGGCACGCGGCCCAAGTGTGACCACGCTCACGGCTACGAACCCGCGCCGCGCCTAGAGTTCCAGCCGTCTTGGTCGGCTCGGCAAGGACGCATGGCCTCCCCCAGAAAGACTGCTTCTCCCGCGCCGGCAAGGCCGTCGCCTGCGGCGCCGCCCAGCGCGCCGCCCAGCGCGCCGGCCGAGCACATCTACATCGGCTCCGAGGATCTGAGCGCCGATCCCGCAATCGCCGCGCGTACGCCGCGCGAGGCCGTCGTCCTGCGCAACCCGATCCGCCATACCGGGACCGAGCTCACGCTGTACGACGAGGGCTATCTCAAGGTCACCGCGGTCGCGAAGGGCACCGCCGACGCGCCGTTTTTTCTCGATCTGCGTTTCGTCGATCCCGTGCCGAAAATCGAGCGCGTGATTGCCGTGCGCTGGCTCACCGCTGCGCTCGGCTGCGGCGCCATGACGGCGCTGGCCGCCTTCTTGCTGCGTTTCGACGCGCTCCACACCGTAGCGCTGGTGGCGCTCGGCGTCGCGGTGCTCGCGACTGCCGCGACGCTCTATGTAGGCGTCTACTCGAGCCACGAGAGGATCGAGTTTTGCACCTTGCACGGGCGTGCGGCCGTGCTGCAGCTCGTCGCCAACGTGGGCTCGATCAAGAAGTTCCACGCCTTCGTGCCGATGCTCTGCCGAGCGATCGAGGAGGCCGCCGAGCGAATCGGCGCCGACACGGCCGCCTTCCTGCGCGCCGAGATGCGCGAGCACTATCGGCTGCGCGGCAACGGCGTGCTCGACAGCGACGAGTGCGCGCGAGGCACGGGCCGCATCCTCGCCCAGTTCGACATCCAGCTCTGACCTTCGCCGGGACCTTCGCGGCTCCGGCTATCATGGGCGCCGAATGAGCGCGCATCCGGATCTCGTACCGCCCGCCCCCGTGCTCGAGGCCTTCGACCTCGAGCCCGAGTCGCTCGAGCGCGCGACGTCGGGCCTCATGAACCCGACGTGGTACGCGGAATCGCGGCGCGGCGCGGCCCTCGTGCTGCAACGCGTGAACCCCATTTTCTCGCCCGAGGTGAACGTCGACATCGCGGCCGTGACGGAGCATCTCGGCAAGAAAGGGCTGCTGACGCCACGCCTCGTGCCGACGCGCGGCGGCGCGCTCTGGCTCGAGTACGAAGGCGTGTGGCGCGCGCTGACGCGCATCGACGGCGTGTGCCACGACGCGCTCGAGCGACCCACGCAAGCACGAGCGGCCGGGCGCGTCGTCGCGGAATTCCACCGCGCCGTCAGTGATCTCGAGCACCGGTTTCGCAACCGCCGCCTCGGCGTGCACGACACGGCCAGACATTTGCGCACGCTGCGCGAGATGCTCTCCGAGCACCGCGCTCACCGGCACTTCGACGTCATCGAGCCGCTGGCCGAGCGCGTGCTAGCAGCGGCGGCCACTTTGCCGCCGCTGCCAGCGACGCCCGATCGCATCGTGCACGGCGATCCCAAGATCTCGAACCTGCTGTTCGCCCACGGCGCGGACCAC
>Ga0190271_10001516_pt1 | contig 13313 bp, 14 predicted proteins | sample Popmic356T_FD_133747 | JGI IMG/M metagenome (GOLD analysis project Ga0190271, IMG submission 133747) | Populus adjacent soil microbial communities from riparian zone of Weber River, Utah, USA - 356 T | ecosystem: Environmental > Terrestrial > Soil > Riparian zone | place: USA: Utah | collected...
GGCGAGCGACGCACTCGCCGACCGCATGCTCGCGGGCCCGGCCATCTTCGAGGGCGTGGCGATTCCGCGCGCGCTGCGCAAGGTGCTCGCCCGCACGCCCCGCTCGGCTCGCCCACCCGTCGATGCTGTGATCGTGCTCGGCACGCCGCTCGAGCCGCTCGAGCACGGTCAACGCGTCATGGCGCTCGGGCTCGACCGCGTGCTCTCCGAGGTGCTGCCCGAGCTCGCGCGGCGCGGTGTGACCATCATCCGAGGCGGGCGCAACGCGCTTGCGTCGATGCGACGAGCACGCGCCGACGCGGAAGATCAGCCGCCTAACACGCCGTCGGGAATGATCGACGGGGCTGCCGTCACGCTGCCGCAAGACTTCAAGATCCCGGACATCCGCGGGGGCTCGCTCGAGGCCGCCGTGGGCGTCAGCGTCAACGTCGACAACACGCTGCGCAGGCAAATCGAGGCAGTCACCGGCATCGATCCGCACCTGCCGCAGTCAGGCATCGCCCAGTCACTCGAGGAGTTCACCGAAGCCTCGATCCTGCGCGTCAGCAACCTCACCGACGAGACTTACGCCAACATCAAAAAGCTCGTCATGAGCGAGCTCGAGGAGGGCGCGCGCCCCGACGAGATAGCGGCCAAGCTGCAATCGCAGTTCGAGGTCGCCAAGCGCCACGCCCAGCTCATCGCCAACGATGCCGTCGGCAAGTACCACGCCGAGCAGACGCGGCTGCGTCAGACGCAGCTCGGCATCACTGACTACACGTGGGCCACGAGCAAGGATCGCAAGGTCCGCCCCTACCACCGCGTGCTCGAGGGCACGCAGCAGAAGTGGGCAGAGCCACCCGTCGTCAACCCGACCACGGGCAAGCGGGCGCACCCGGGCTTCGATACTCACTTTTATGCGTGTAGATGCAGCGCGATCCCCATCATCGACGACGCCGTGATTGACGCCGAGCCGCTGCCCGAGCCCGCGCCGCCGAGCTCGCCCGCGTCACCGCTCGCTCGCCCGCTGCCGCCACCGCTCGCCCCTTCGCCACCGCAGCAGCTGCCGCTGCCGGGATTGCCCGCGGGCCCGAGCTCGGGCCCCATCACAGCGGCACCACGCCGACGCATACGCATACAACCGCGCGGCACCGTACCCACACCCACGCAGCCGACGCTGCCGGGCTTGCCGAGCTCGACACCGACGCCACCGCGAGCTGCACCGACATTGCCCACGCCGCCGGCGCCACCGCCCGCGCCACCGCCGGCGCCGCTACCCACGCTGCCCGTCGAGCCGCCGCCCGCGCCGCTGCCATCGCTGCCCGTCGAGCCGCCGCCCGCACCTCTGCCGCGCCCGCTGCCCGGCATCATCGAGCCGCCCGCGCCACTGCCGCGCCCCGCGCCTGCGCCGCTGCCATCGCTGCCCATCGAGCCACCGCTGCCCCCGCGCCTGCCGCGCCCGCAGCCGGGCATCTTCGAGCCACCCGCGCCGCTGCCCCGCGTCGCGCCGCCCGCGCCACCACCGGCCCCACCGGCAGCGCCTGCCGCTATCCCGCCCGCTATCTCGCTCACGCCCGAGGAACGCGACCAGCTCGCCACCGAGCTCGCCACTGCTATCGACCAACTGCTGCACGGGCTCGACAACGGCGCAGCCGCGCGGGCGCTCGTCGCTGCGTGGTACGAGCGAGAGACGCTCACAAAGTCGGGGCTGTTCGATGAGTTTGCTTTGCCGCAAGTCAACACCATCGAGCTCAAGGCCAGGCTCAACCGCGCCGACACGGTGTATGGCGACTTCGATCTGCGCACGCGTCACATCCGGCTCACGAAGCACCGCACGCAGAACGCGCTCGCGGGGCTGCGCGCCATCGCTGCAGGCGACGAGACACCACCCGGCGCGCTCGGCGGGCTCAAGACGCTGTTTCACGAAGTGGCCCACGGCTACGGCCCAACCATGCGTTACACGACCAAGGGCTCAACGCGGCTGTTCTACGATGAAATCGCCACCGAGGTCACCGCGCGCGGGTTTACAGCGACGCTCGCGGGGCTCGAGCTCGAGCAGCTGCCCGCGAACCACATTCTCGCGCTGCCCACGCAGACGGACAAGGGGTGGAAGTTCGACCCCTTCCGCTCCTACGACCGCATGATCACCGCGATGCTGCAGGCTATCACCGACAACACGGCGCTCACCGCGGCAGAGGCCCGCGCGCAGCTGCTCGAGGGCGCGCTCGATTGGAAGTCTCGCAGCGACGTGCCCGCGACCGCGCAGGCCATCGCCGACGAGTTCTGGCTCTCCATGCGCAAGCTCACGCCCGAGCAACGCGTGGCCATCAAGGCGCAGCTGCGCGACCCCAAGGGCGCCACCGCTGCCGTCCCGTTCCTCGGCTTGTGAGTCCTGACGGCTGCCGCTGCAGCGGGCTACGCTGTGCCACATGGCCACCCAATCAGCCGCCGAGCTGCTCGCCGTGCGCATCTACCCATGGGGCGCCGCCGATATCCGCGAAATCGCCGCCGCCTACCTCGCAGACCCGGCGCACGGCGACTTTACCGACCTCGACCTGCACGAGTACACGCGCGCCGCCGAGCTCAGCGACGCCGAGCTCGAGCAGCTCGAGCAGGACGTGCACCGCATGCGCGCCGAACACTTCCGCCGGCTCGGGCAAGACCCGCCCCCGCAGCCGAGCCCCATCGAATAGCAGGGCGCACCGACCCTACCCGCCCCCGGGCAAGCTCACGGCGTCCAGCGCCTACCGCGGGTTACGCGCCTCGCGAGCAGCCGCCAGGCCGGCCGCTCGCTGCGGTGCGTTCGTATTGGGAGTCATAGAGTCACGCCGTCGCAACGTCATGCCCGCGTGACGTCTTGACACGGCCAAAACTCGCCCACTACGGGCCCGTGTGCAGCCCGTAGAGCGCTTTGATGCCGCGACCCTTGGCGAGGTGACCCGCACGCCGCAAGGCTTCCTCAGAGCCCCCGCCCGCGTCACGCGCACCGGCGTGCTGACCTACCGCCGAGCCGACGGCACGCTGCGCCGCGAGCTACGCAGACCCGAGCAGGTGTTTGCCAACGGCTCGCTCGCCACGCTCGCCGACGCCCCGATCACCGACCTGCACCCGCGCGAGATGGTCAGCGCCCAGAATGCCCGCGAGCTCGCGCTCGGGCACATCACCGGCGACGCTCGAGCAGACGGCAAGCGTTACGTCGAGGCAACGCTGCTCATCACTGACGCCAAGCTCATCGCCGCCGTCGAGCGGCGCGACCGCGTCGAGGCGAGCTGCGGTTACACGTGCAAGCTCATCGAGCAGCCCGGCACCTACCAGGGCGAGCGCTACGACGCCGAGCAAACCGCGATTGTCTACAACCACGTCGGACTAGGGCCGCGTGGTTGGGGCCGCGCAGGGGCCGACGTCGCGCTGCGCCTCGATGGCAAGCCCGCCGAGCTCACCGACAACCCGCACGCCGCCACGCTCGCGCTCGACCCGCTCGAGCCGCCCGAGAACGCACCACCGCACAAAGGACCCGCCCGCATGGACCTAGTCACCGTCCGTATCGATGGCATCGATGCGCAAGTCACACCGCAAGCCGAGCAGCTCGTGCGCAAAGTCACGTCGCAGCTCGAGACTGCGACCGCGACGAGCGCCGAGCTGCAGAAAAAGCTCGACGCCAAGACCGCCGAGCTAGACGCGACCGCCAAGCAGCTCGCAGCTGCGAGCGACACCAAGCGCCTCGATTCGCTCGTCGCAGACCGCGTCGCGTTGTTCGAGGCTGCCCGCGCCGTGCTCGGCACAGGCGTCGAGCTCACGGGCCTCACGAGCCGTCAGATCCAAGAGAAAGCGATCGCGCACCTCGACTCGGCTGCGACCATGACCGGTCAGTCTGACGAGTACGTCGCAGCCTACTTCACCGCGACCACCAAGCAGGCCAAGCCCGCGGGCGGCGGCAAAGACCCGCACCGCCGCGCCGATGGTTTCCCCGCCGGCATGAGCGCCGCCGACGTGGCGCGCGCGCAGCTCAAGTCACGCGAGCCCGCGGGCGCACCCGCCCCGGCCTACGAGCCGCCCGCTTGGCGGCAGCCGCTCACCGTCACACGCACCTAACAGCCCACACACCCACGCGCGCCGCCGTCAACACTCAACCGAAAGCGATACGACCGTATGCCAGGTCAACTAGTCTACAACTACGAGCCGCCGATCGGAGTGCACGGGCAGCTCATCGAGAACTACCTGCACGCCGCAGTGTCGGCGCTCGCGTGCGTCGAGGTCATCCCCGTCGGCGTCGTGGTCTGCTACGACACCACTGCAGGCCGACCCCCTAAAGCAGTGCGCAATGTCGCTGCCACTGGCGACGTCACCACGCTCACCGGCGTCATGGGAATCACGCAGTGGGATCCGTCCTACCCCGAGCCGCCCTACCGGCTCGGCGCGACGCTGCCCGTACTGCGTAAAGGCCGCATCGCCATCATCGCAGAAACCGCACTCGCGTCGCACACGACGCCGTTTGTGCGCTTCGCGCTCGTAGGCGCGGGCACCATGTTCGGCGCGCTGCGTGCAGACGCAGACGCGGGCAACGCAGTCGCAGCCCCTTACCTCACCGTCGTGCAGGGCGCAGCCATCGGCGGCGTCGCCATTGTCGAAATCGACCTCTGACACGAGCCGCTCGCACACCACCGCGCGCCCCAGAAAGAAACACCACACCCATGACTGTATTGCTCGCGCCACTCGACCCCGACCGCCTGACTAACAGTCTCGAGCAAATGGGCCTGCGACTCGATGCAGGCGAGCTCGAGCGCTTCTGCGCATCGCTATCGCTCACCCGCGCCGCCACCCACGGGCTCGAGCGGCTCGACGCGAATGACACCGCATTCTTTCGGCAGCAGCTCGAGTACATCTCGCAGCGGCTGCGTGAGATCCGCTACCCGGCGCTCAAGTGGCGCCTGTTCGTGCCCGTAACATCAGAGGCCCCCGCGGGCGCTGACACTTGGTCTTATTACGCGTGGGACTCCGCGGGCATCGCCGAGCTCATCGCGAACTACGCAGACGACGTGCGACGCGTCGCTGTGACCTCGACCAAGGTGACTTACGATATCCTGTCGTATGCGCTCGCCTACGACTGGTCTGTGCTCGACGTCAGGCGCGCCAGCATGGCGGGTATCGACTATCGCAACCGCAAGGCAGACGCCGTGCGGCGCGGTTTCGAGCAGCGTTTCGAGCGCCTTGCTGCACTCGGCGAGCCCGGCAGCACGATCCGCGGGTTGCTCAACAATGCGAACGTGCCCGTAATCGCAGCTGCCAACGTCGGCGGAACGACTGCATGGGGCTCGGGCACGAAGACCCCGCAAGATGTGCTCAACGACTTGCTCGCGGGCGAAACCGCGATCCTCGTGGCCACCAAGGGCGTCGAGTCGCCTGACACTCTGCTGCTGCCGCTCGCCAAGCTGCGCTACATCCAAAACACGTCGCTCTACACCGGCGCGGGCGCCGACCCGAGCGACACGATCCTAAGTGTCTATCTCGAGCGCACGCAGTACGTGCGCAACGTGGACTGGTGGCAGTACCTCGACCTCGCAGACGCCGCCGGCACGGGCCCCCGCGCTGTGTGGTACCGCCGCGACGAGGAACACGTGCACTTCGAGCTCACCGAAGCGCCCAACGAGCAGGCGCCGCAGGCGCAAAACTTCGCGCTCGTCGTGAACAGCATGGCCCGCGCGGGCGGCGTCGCGTGGGAGCTGCCGCTCTCGGGCGTCTACATGGACGGCATCTAGCAGCGCCTCAACCGCGCACACCGCTCGCACACACCGCTCGCACCGCTACTGCCCGCGCGCCGCTCACGGCGGCGCAGCGGCACCCCTGCGCCTCGCTCAACCCCCATCGCCCAACGGTAGACCGCGTGCACATCTCTAACACTGGACCGCAGATCGTCAGCTTCCTGCTCACCCCGACGGGTGGCGCGCAGCAGTTTCGTCGACTCGGGCAAGTGCCGCCCAACGGGCTGCTTTATCAGTTCATGGGCTCGGACGGCGAGGCCGTCTATGCGGCTCTCGCGGGCCCGCTGCAGCCGTTTGTGCTCGCGGGATACCTCGCCACGAGTAGGGAAGCGCAGACCGTACCGTACGCCACCGACCCGCTCACCCACCGCGTGCTCACGCTGCCCGAGCTCGGGCCCGGCGAGCACGAAGACCCCTATGCACCCGAGCCCGAACCCGAGCCCGAGCCAGAACCCGAGCCCGAACCCGAACCCGAACCCGAGCCCGAGCCCGAGCCCGAGCCAGAACCAGAACCAGAACCAGAACCAGAAGCCGACCCAGAACCCGAGGTGTGCCCGTGATCGTTATCAACCGCTCGCAGCGGCTACTTTCCATCGCTGCGCCAGGCCACGGGCTCGGCGTCTTACTGCTCGTCCCGCTCGACCGCGTCGAGGTCCCGCCCGAGCTCGACGAGACCGTGCTCGCCGCGCTCGAGGGCCCGCTGCGCACATACGTCGCGCAGGGGCAGCTCGACATCGAGGATACGCCGCCCGCAGCTGCACCGGCGCTGCCCGAGCTCGTCGGCAACACCCCGATCGGCATCGAGGGGCCCGTCGCTCTAAGCGATTGCGTGCACCCGCCGCCACCCGCCGCCGAGCTCGAGCCGCGCCGCGTCGTGACGCTCGAGACCACGCCCGAGCTCGAGGCCACGCCCGAGCTCGAGCCCGCACCCGAGCTCGAGCCGACACCCGAGCCCGCGCCCGAGCCGCCGCCCGAAGCCGCAACAGCCCGCACCGCGAGCCGAGCCAAGCGCCGCTAAGTCATGGTCACCGTCGAGCACATATTCGCAGCGTTCCCGGAGTTTCGCCGCGCCGACCCTCTGCTCGTCGCGCACAAGCTCTACGAGGCCGAGCTGCAGATTGCGCCCGACTACGGCTCGAGCGCCTGCGCGTGCGATGGCGGCATGAGCGAGAACGCTCTGCGCCTCTACAAGCTGCTCGAGCCGCGCGACCCTACGTTTCCACCGCCCGACCCGCTCGCGCCCCTCGTGCGCCCGCAGCCGAGCTCGCAACAGGCCGTGCGCGACATGGTCGTCAGCAACCTCACCGCGGCACTGCTCGTGCTCACGCCCGCGGGCGAGTTCGCGCGCCTCGACCCGAACAAGGAACCCGACGGCGCGAGGTCCATCTACGAGCGACGCGTCAACGAGCTGCACGCAAGCTTCCTGCCGCGGGTGCTCGCGCTGTGATCACCATCCAAGACATAGACCGGGGTTGGGAGGCCACCGAGAAAGCAGCGAAAGCTGCCGACACCGGCAACCCTGCAAACGCCCCTTACGTGCTCATCGGCGTGCAAGGCAAGTCGGGGCAACGCAAGCACCCCGACCCCGATGGCACCGGCAGCGACCTCACCAACGTGGAGCTCGCCACGATCCACGAGTTTGGGCTGAACGTCCCGCAACGCTCGTTCATCCGCCGGACAATCGACGAGTATGCCCCCGCGATCGGCGAGCGCGCAGGACGCTACCTGCAGCGCTGGGAAAAGAGCCAGGGGAACCCCAAAGAGCTCGACCGCGGGCTGCGCCTGCTCGGCGAGTTCATCGTTGGACTCATCAAACAGCGCATCGACGCGCACATCCCGCCGCCTAACCATCCCATCACGATCGCCATCAAAAAGTCGGCAACGCCGCTCATCCGCTACGGGCATCTCAAGCGCAGCATCACCTATGAAGTCCACATGGGCGGCGGCGTCTCTAAGCCGAGCTCGAGCGGCGGGTTTCCGCCCGCGTCAGCGGGGGGCTAGTGGACTGGCAACTCTACGCAGACAGCGTGCGATGCTGGATTGCCGAGCGCTCGCGCATCCCCGTCGATGACGTCGTGTGGGAGGGCGAGCCCGTGGGCATGCTCGGCACACCTAACGCCTCGCTGCGCCTGCTCGGCAACTCGGGCCCGTATTCGCAGCTGCTCACGAGCGACGAGACGCGCTATCTCGCAGCCACAGACCCCGCAAACCCGACCGGATTGCCGATCGTGCAGATCATCGGCAACCGTGCTTTCACGCTCTCTATCGTGGTCACCACGCGCGACTACACGCCGTGGGGGCGCGCGTTCCGGTATCTCGAGCGCGTGCGCGACTCGCTCTCGCTGCCGAGCACGCTCTCGCTGTTTTCGTCGCTCGGCGTGTCGCTCGACTCGCCCGCCGAGCTCGTCGACCTGCAGCGCATCTTCGACAAGCGCCAAGAGTCGCAGGCGTCGCTCGACCTATACATGCAATATGCGTTCGACACGCTCTGCGAGTGTCAGGCCGATGGCAGCGACGTCGAGACCGTCGACACCATCGAGCATGTGATTGTGAGCGGCTCTGTCTGCTCGCACACGCAGGGACGCCCCGAATCACCGTTCGCTGTCGGGCCCGACACCATCGACAAGCCACCCGTGCCGACTCCGATCCTGTTTGCCGCTCGCAAAGGACTAACCAGTTATGGGCGTTGAAGCTGAAGTCATCACACACTCTTTCGTCGTGCAGGATGCCACTGTCACGCAGCAAGGGTTTGGCATCGGGCTCATCGCCGCGGTGCATAACTATTGGCCCGAGCTCGTGCGCACCTTCAATGATGCCAGCGAGCTGACCAAGGCGCCCTACAACGTGCCCGTAAACGCGCCTGTCTACTTGCGCGCTCGAGCGCTCAAGAGTCAGACGCCATCGCCGCCGACGTTCAAAATCGGCCGACTTACGGGCACGTTCGTGCAGACCGTGGAGCTCACCGTCGCAGCGCCGAGCTCGGCGAACGAGCAGTATCGCATCACCGTCGACGGCATCGCGGTGCTCGTCACAAGCGCGCCGCCGGCAACCGCAGACACCGTCGCCGCACTGCTCATCGTCGCGCTCAACGCTGTCACCGACATCACCGCCACTGCTACGGGCGCTGTGATCTCCGTCGTCAGCGACACCACGAGCGCCGTGCACGCGTACACGGCTATCAGCGGCAACATGCAACTCGCGGACATGACACCGGCGCCGAGCGTGTTGCCGTCGGCTGACCTGACAGCAATCCGCTCGTTTGATGGCGACTGGTATGGCCTCGACCTCGTGACACCCGGCGCACCGGCGCAGCTCGACGCTGCAGCGTGGGCAGAGTCCGAAGTCGTGATCTTCCTGCCGCAGACCGCAGACAGCGGCGTCGCTGCGCCGGGCATCACCGACGACGTTGCATCCACCGCCATGGGGCTCGGGTATAACCGCTCGTCGTGGTGGTACCACCAACCGCCGGGCGAGCCGCTCAGCGCCGGGCTGCTCGGCGTCATGCTGCCCAAGCTGCCGGGCCCGGCGACATGGGCAAACAAAGAGATCGCAGGCGTCACCAAAGTCGCCTACGACGCGACCACGCGCGGCACCGTCAAAGCCAAGAGCGCCAACTACTACACCAACATGAAGGGCAACGGATGGACGCTCTACGGGTGGGCCGCGAGCGGGCGCTTTCTCGACATCACCGTTGCTATCGACTGGTTCACGATCGGCGTGCAGACGCGCGTCATTCTGCTGCTCGGCAGCAACGACGTCGTGCCCTACACCACCGCGGGCATCGAGCTCGTGCGCACGCAGATCCTCGCGCAAATCCAAGAGGGCATCGCGCAGGGGCTCATCGACGGCGAGCAAGACTACGCGGTCACCGCGCCAGTGCTCGGCGCCATCGATCCAAATTTGAAGCGTCAGCGCATCCTGCCCGACATGCGTTACAGCTACTGCTTGTCGGGCGCCATCCACCACGTGCGCATCGAAGGCACGGTTAAGGTCTAACAGTCAGACGAAGGAGGTGCACGCGTGGGCTTCAAAGCATGGAACATCAACGAAATGACCGTATCGCTCAATGCGATTCTGCTGTCTAACGGCGGCTACGCAGAAGACGAGGTCGTTACCATCGAGTGGGATGACGATTGGTTCAGCGCGTACGTAGGCGCCGACGGCGAGGTCACGCGCGTCCGAACTAACAACTTTAGCGCCATCGCGACGCTCAAGTACGCGCAGACCGCGGGCGCCAACGACCTGCTCAGCGGCATACTGCTCGCCGACATCCAAACACCAAACGGCGGCGCCGCAGGCGCATTCGCTGTGCGTGACACTGGCGGCAAAACCATCATCGGCACCTCGCGCGCTTGGATCATCGGGCCACCCGAGGTCAAGCTAGGCAAGACCGTCAACGTCAACGAGTGGCGCATCAAGCTCGCCGACGCGCGCACCGCGTTCATCGGGGGCCGCTAGGTGCGCACCCCACAAGAGAGACTCATTTGCGGCACGGTCTATCGCGTCACGCCGCTCGGCGCGAAGGCCGGCCGCGTCATGGCTGTCCGCCTGCTCAAGCTGCTCGGGCCCATGACTGCATCTTTCGTCGATGGCGTCGTGCGCGACCCGAGCGACGGAACCGGCGCGCTCGCCATCGGGGCAAGTGACGCCATCCGCGAGCTCACGCAGCGCATCGCCACCGCCGACGTCGAGACCATCAGCGACGAGCTCGCCAAGACAACCGTGCTCGTGCTCGACGGCGACCGCGAGCCGCTACTGAGCTCGCTGTTTGATGACCACTTCTCGGCGAGGTACGACGCCTATACGCAGTGGCTCGCGTTCGCTCTCACGGTCAACTTTGCCTCTTTTTTCGGCGCATCCGCCGCGGACCCAGGCGCCGCAGCGGGCCTATGGCAGCGCCTGTCGCAGCTAGTCGAGTCTCTGTCGAAGTCCCCGACGGCGTCGACTGGCACATCCACCGCGTCGCCACCGCTGGAAAGTACGCCGACAGCCTAGCTGAGATCTGCATGCACTGGTCGCTCGATGACCTCTACGAGGCCCACGACGTGCTCGACATGTTCGACGAGCTCGACGGCATGCGCGCGCAGGCCGAGTACGAAGCCACCGCACACGCCCGCAGGGGGCCCAAGTGACCACAACCGTGCTGCGCGACCTCGTCGCGCGTTTGGGCTTCCAATCGGACGCCAAGGGCTTCGACGAGGCCGATCGGCGCATCGAGAAAATCAAGCGCGAGCTGCTCGGGCTCAACGCTGCCACGACCAAGGGCGAGCGCGCAGTCACGCGCGGGGGGCGCAACGCAGCCACCGCCGTCGAGCACGCATCGCGCCGCGCTAAGGCTTCCGCTAGCAGCAGCGGCGGCGGCGCGGGCGGGCTGCTCGGCACACTCGGGCAGTTCTTTGCCGCCGGCACGATCGCCGCGTTCATCAAGGGCAGCGTCGAGCTCGCCAGCGCCGTCGACGAAGTCGACAACGTGCTCGAGACCGTGTTTGGTGCCGAGGGGCTGCAGCAGATCCGCGACTGGAGTGCAGGCGTTGCAGAGGCCACCGGGCGCTCGCGATTCACCCTGCAGAAGTATGCGTCAGAGGTCGGCACGCTGCTCAGCACGCTCATCAAAGACCCCGCCAAGCTGCGCGAGATGAGCACGACGCTCGCGGGGCTCGCGCAAGATCTGGCATCGTTCCGCGACACCTCGCCCGATGAAGCCATGCAGGCGCTCTCGTCGGGGCTCGCAGGTCAGAGCGAGCCGCTGCGCCGCTACGCGGTCAACATCCTCGACGCTGCGCTCAACGAGTTCGCGCTGACCAAGGGCATCCACAAAAAAGTGGAGCAAATGACGCTCGCGGAAAAGTCCGAGCTCATCTACGCCAAGGTGCTGCACGACACCGCGCTCATGCAGGGCGACGCAACCAAGACCGCTAAGACGTTCGCCAACCGACTGCGCGCGCTGAATGACACGGTCAAAGACTTGCGAACTAGCATCGGGCGAGGGTTGCTGCCCGAGGGCAACAAGCTGCTCGCGTGGGCCATCAAAGCCTCGCAGTGGTTCGTCACGCTCAACGAGAACACCCACGTACTCAAGACCGCGCTGCTCGCGCTCGGCGCTGCGTTTGCTGTCATGTGGGGCCGCGCCATGCTCGGCGCGCTGCCCATGCTCGCGCTCATCGCTGCGCTATACCTCGCGTTCGATGAGATCTACACGCTCGCCCACGGCGGCGACACGCTCATCGGCGACTTTCTCAAGGAGCTCTACGGCGCAGACGAGGGGCAGCGGAAAGTCGAGGAGCTGCGCGAGTCCATTCACGCGATCGGCGAGTCCATCGCGTGGGTTGGCGAGCAGATCCACAAGCTGCCGAGCTTGCCCGACTGGTTTAGGTGGGCCGCCATCATGCTCAAGGGCGACGAGCCCAGCAAGCCAGACGTCGAGAAACAAAAGGCCATCGACGAGCTCAATAGGTCGCGCACCGCTGCCATCCAGCGCAACGCATACAACGCCAAGCTACGCGCAGAGGGCCGCACCGACGTTCCCGACGACATGGAGGTCCCCGAATACACGCCGACCCTCGCAGAGCAGAAAGTGCTCGACGCCGCCGAGAACACGCGGCGCTTTCGCGAGGCACAGGCAGAGCGCAAGATCGCTCAACTCGCAGCCGATGAGGGGCTCATCGTCGGCGGCGCCTACGCTGGCAACTTCAACCCGCAAGTCGCGGGGCCATCTGCCGCCGTGAGCGGCGCGTCAAGCGTCACCATCAACGAGGCACCCATCACAGTCAACATCGGCACAGACACCAACGGCGAGGCCGCAGGCCGCAACGTGCGCCAGGCCGCAGTTGACGCTCGCAACACCCGGCGCACCGTCACGCGCAACGCCCCCGCCTCTAAGCCGCGCTAAATGCCCACGCATCTCACCATCAACAACATCTGGATCGATGTGTCGCTGCGTGAGACGCACGGCATAAGCGCCGAGATCACGCAACACGCAGTCGAAGACGGCGCAGACATCACCGACCACGTGCGCGCCATGCCCACGCGGCTCACGCTCGAGGGCATCGTGAGCAACCAACCCATCGAGCAACCCGGCAGCCACACCACCGCGCTCGCCAGCGAGCTCGGGTTTCTAGTGCTCACTAACGAATACTTCGACTTTGGCACCCGGCAGCTCGAGCTCGTGGGCCCGCAAAACTCGGCGCCCCCGTACATCGGCAACATCCCGATCATTGGCAACGTGGCATCTCTGCTCGACGCCTACAGACCCGATTGGAAGCCTAACAAAAAAGTCTTCATGATTGTACCGGACCGCCACCAGCTGCACGGCGGCCAAGCGCGCAGCGTGTCGCTCACGTTCGATCGGCCATTCAACCGCGTTGAGCAAGTCGAGACCGCGCTGCGCAACACGGTCAACGCTCGAGCGCCCGTCACCATCGTCACCGCTCTGCGCAAGTACGACAACGTCGTGCTCAGCGACCTCAGCATCGAGCGCAACGCAGGGACCGGCTCGGGGCTGCACTTCGGCTGCACGGGGCAAGTCATTCGCACCGTCGCAAGCGAGCTCGCCACAGACCCCGACCCCGCGCAGAC
>Ga0190271_10001517_pt1 | contig 13306 bp, 12 predicted proteins | sample Popmic356T_FD_133747 | JGI IMG/M metagenome (GOLD analysis project Ga0190271, IMG submission 133747) | Populus adjacent soil microbial communities from riparian zone of Weber River, Utah, USA - 356 T | ecosystem: Environmental > Terrestrial > Soil > Riparian zone | place: USA: Utah | collected...
GGATCAGTGATGCCGCGTCACGCCGCGTTTGAGCGGTACCCGTTCAAGGGTGAGTTGGCTCCCTGGGTTGGACTCGAACCAACGACCAACGGATTAACAGTCCGACGCTCTACCGACTGAGCTACCAGGGAACCGAGAACCAAGAGGGCGCGCATTCTTAACGAGAGCCCGTCGCGCGTCAAGCAATCCCAAGGAATCAGCGACTTAGGCCCGGAAAACGCACTCTTATATATGGGTTGGCGGCCGGGATTTGCCGTCCGGCGGAACAGCGCCTCAGCCCGAGGGCTTTCCCACGTCTTCTTCGGCAATCGCGTGTTGTGGCGGCAGCCCCTGGAAGGCGTTCGTCCTCTTGTCCGGCCAGGCCGCCGGGAGCCCCCGGCGGCCGGTTCCTGCTAACAAGTCCTAACGAGTTTCTTTCATGAGCCTGTCGATCTGCCCGCCCTTGTCTCCAACACCTGGAGGCGGCATGTCGGTGTCCTCGCCGTCGCCGCTCTCGAGCTCGGCCTTGCGTGCCGCGAGTTCTTCACCGAGCGCGACCAGATCCATGTCCGTTTCCCGTGCCACGGCAAACATGCCGCCGGGCTTTTCCTCTTCCTTCACGTGGTGCTTGATCATCTCGGAAAGCACTTTCATCGTCGGCGCAAAGTAATCATCGTCTGTTGAACAGGCTTCGATCTCGGCGATGAGATTCTTGGCCCCCCGGTGCTCGATCTCCGCTTCGTGGTGGATGTCGATATCGTCCGAGGCCTCGAGGAAGGCGGGGTAGAAAATTTCTTCCTCGATGGTGGCGTGAATCTTCAACGCGTTACAGATCTTCGTCGCGAGCTCCTTCTGGCGTTCCTGGTCGCGCGCCTTCTCGAACTGCTCGAACCATTCCTCGACTTGTCGGTGATCCGCCTTGAGAAGCGCGATCGCATCATTGGACTGCTTTGACCTGGCCATGACCCACCTCCTGATTGTGAGAGGCGCATCTTTGGCGTCACGCCCCTCGAATCCAATGGTGGAAGCAGGAGGAGTCGCGTGAGCGCGTGCTCACAGTGCAGCCGCGCATTCGGGCGTGCGTCTCGGTGGGTTCCTACACGCGGCAGGGACTATCTCAGATAAACCGATTCGAACGTCGCGATGGGCGTGCCGCGTGAATCCGTCAGTTGCAGCGTTTCGCCGGAGATCTTCCAGCCGGCGACGCGCGGCAGCATTTCGTGAATCCGGCGTTCGATATCCATGCCCGTGGTGCAGGCCATCATCGTGCCGGCAATGCCACTGAACTTGATCTTCTCTGCGTCCAATTGGTATCCGCCGGTGATCCGATTGCAGCCCGAAAATCCCGAGAGCCGTCGCGTGGAGCGAGTCAGCACGAGGTGGATCTCGCGCGCACCCTCGGGCGTTTTGACCAGCGAGCTGTACAGCGACATCAGCTTCCAATACGTGTTCTCGAGCTCGGCAGTGGACGAGGGCCCGGAACAACCCAGGTCCTCGACCGCGATGAATTTTTCCACGATGAGCGTTGGCAGTGCCTCGTGGCCTTCCATGGGCAGGAGGCTTTCGACACGACCGTGCACGGTGGCGAGCATCGGTGCGCCCGGCATGCTGCGCGTATTCGTGTACGCGATCTCGAGTGCCTGGTTATCGCCTTTCTGTGCGACCGGCATCCGCACACCGGAGAGGCAATCGACGAACCAGCCGGCGTCGGCCATGTAGCTGTACATGCCACGGAGCTGTTGGGACGGGGGCGTGCGCGTGACGTTAGTCGTCGCAACCGGAGGCGGCTCGTTCCTCGAACACGCGCCGAGCATTGCCGCAGCGCAAAGCAACACGAGCCGGAAGGTCATGGCGGGGAGCGTACACCCGCCACCGGGAGCGGACTATTTTCCTGACACCATGGTCGGCGTCAGCGTCCAGGTCCAGCCGTTCTGCTTCGTGATCAGCGATTTCTTGTCGGCGGAAATACGCAGATTGTCGGAGTCAGTGAGCGGCATGGCGAAGGCCATGGGCGAGACCACACCGAAAGGTTCGGGTACGGTTTCTGTCTTACCCGGTATCGCCTTGTACTCTCCGGTGCAGAATTGCACGACTTCCACCACGGGGTAAGTCGTTTTCACCTGCAGTTCGAGTCCGCCCGCCAGGTCTTCCTTGATGCTGAGTACGTCGAAGTGTTCGTAGTCGCCTTTGAGTACGGGAGGCAGGCAGTTCGTACTGCGGTCACCGAGGTTCTTGACCACGGTCTTCATGTTTTGAAACTTCGGCTTCCCCACAGGCTTCGACTCGGACAATTTCCAGTCGAGATCGACGATGAGCCCGTCGGTGATGTCCGCCTGGCCCGACCCGTCGCTCGCAATGAAAGTCCTGGCCTGGTAGACGCCGACGATGTGATAGCGGATCACATCGGCCGCAGCCCACTTCTGCATGATGGCCATATCCATCTGCTGGGCGTGGGCAGCGGAGGCGCCTAGCAAACCGAGAGCGACGGCAAAGAGTTTCATTCTGGTTCTCCTGGATCTCATGGGCGCGGGGCGACGTAAACCTGGAACTCACGCGCGCCGCCGCAACCGGCAAGCGTCACTAACAGGCTGAAAATCCACAGAATCGAGACTAGACGCGAACGCATGCCGCCCACCTTGTTGTTGCCACTTAAGGTAGAGGCGCAAAAGGCGGAGAAACCGGCTCAGGTTTTTATGGACGTGGCGCCACGTACACCTGTTGGCCGGGACTTCCACCGGTCATCACGGATTCCTCGGCGGACAACGCGATCCTGGTTCCATCGCTCGAAATCGCGTGTTCGCCGTACGGCGACGAAATCCAGGCGCTGGTGCCGTCGGGACGGCGCGAGGCGACGCTCGAGTCCGAACCCTGCATATCGCGCACGACGAGCACGGCACGGCTGGCGTTCGCGACATCGCCCGAGAGATTCGGAGCCTTGGTGGCAAAGAGCACCTGCCCGTCATCCGACACGTCGGGGTAGTTGCTCGCGCCATCGCCGACGCCAAACGAGCCGCCGCTCGCAATGGTGATGTGGGTTGGATTGTTCCGATCGGTCACGAGGATCTGCGAGTAGTTCGACCCGTTCAGCATTTCCGGAGACCACACGGCAAACGCGACGTATCGGCCATTGCCCGAGATGCTGAGGCCCTGGGCAAAATAGGCCCCGTCGTCGCTGGTGTGGAGCGTGTACAGCGTACTCAACTGACTCGCCTCGGCATCGTAGTACATCACGCTGGTGGGTTCTGGCGCGGGAACGGAATAGGTGTACGCCAGGTACTCGCCGCTGTCCGAGAGCGTCGAGGACGCGATGTTGTACGTCGGGCTGGTGGCGACACGCCGTAAGAACCCGTTCGCGGCGCGCAGGTACAGCGCCGTGCGATCCAACGCCGGACCGTTGTCGAGGAGGTCCTGGTTCGACACGAAGCTCATCCAGCGACCATCGCCCGAGATATTGATCTGCATGTCGGTCTGGCCGTTGCCCATGGGCGGGATCTCCGTGCGATCGGCACGCAAACTGACGCGGGTCGTGGTGCCGGTTTGCAGGTCGCGCACGAACACGTCTTGCGAGCCGTTGGTGTCGCCGGCGACGAGGTCACCCGCGAGCGACGAGAAGATGGCGTAGCGACCGCCCGAAGCGATCTTGAGATTGATGACGCCGCGAATCGATTGCGCTCCGGACGGTGTCAGGTTGATCTGTGTGGTCACACCGGTGGCGAGATTGCGCACGTAGGCATGGCCTGCTTCGGTTGCTGGATTGACGAAGTCCGGAACGAGGTTGCCGCCATAGCTGGTGAACGCAACCAGATTGCCATCGGCCGAGAGGCTGGGTGATCCGGCGCCGTTGTCGGATGCAGCGCCATTGGTCGCACGGCTCGCGAGCGTTGTACGCGTGATGCCCGTCGGCGGCGACGTGACGGTCACGATCGCTACGTTCGTGGTGGTTCCAAACGCATCACCCGGACCGCTGACGGCTTCGAAGCGGAACATCGCGCCGCTGTCGCTGAGCTGCAGGACCGGCGTGGTCGTGCAGGACTGGGCGTTGTCCAACACCTGGCGCGCGGCGAGTACCGGCAGCCAGGCGGTGCCGGAATAGCGGGTCATCTGCACGGTGAACGGTGGCGTACCGCCGAAAGCTGCGCAGACAGTTGCCGCTGCACCGGGCTCGATGCTCGAATTCGCCGGATGTTGCAGGACTGTGGGCGCCGTGAAAGGCAGCACTGTCAGCACGGCGCTCTGGCTGAACTCCAGCCCGGCGTTGTTGTAGACGATCACGCTGTACACCGCGCCGCTGTTGGCAGCCACGAGTGCGCCCGTCGTGTAGCTCGCCTCATGGGCGCCTGCGATCCGATCGCCGTTGAGCAACCACTGGTAACGCAAGACCGAACCGCTGGCCACTACGCTGAACGTGGTGGTCTCGTTTTCGGGCGTCGTGACGTCGGCTGGGTGCTGTGTGATCACCGGCGCACCGAGCAGGATCACCCGCACTTCGGTACTCACGACGGAGCCGATGCTGTTGCTGACGCGCACGGAATAGCGCCCGACGATGGACTCCGAGGCATTGTCGACGAACAGTACGGCGGAGGTTTCGCCACCCATGGGTATGCCATCGTTCAACCATTGGTAGGACAGCGGACCGCTGCCTGTGGCCGCGACGGCGAGGATGCCCGAACCGCCCGGGGCCACGATCAGGGTCGCGGGCTGCGTGGTGATGGACGGAGCCGATGGTGCGCCCTCCGGAAGCACCGTGAGGACGGCTGACGTACTGGTGACGCCGGTGCTGGCTGCATTGCCGACCACCACCGAATAGCTGCCGGCAGCGCCGGGACCGACGTTGGAGAGCGTGAGTACCGCGCTCCTCGACGCGGGGATGTTCACGCCATCCTTGCGCCACTGGAACGTGAACGGTCCGCTGCCATCGACGCCCACCGCGAAGGTCGCGGTGTTGCCGGCGTTCACGGTGACCGCGGCCGGTTGCGTGACGATGGCAGGCGCAGTGGCGGCGGGAGTGCCGGGATACACATCCAGGATGGCGGCGTTGCTATCCGCATTGCCGGCCGAATTGCTCACTCTCACGCTGAAGCTGCCGGCGTTGAGCAGAGTGACACCGGTCAGCCGCAGGACCGGGCTGTTGGATCCGGCCATCGCAACGCCATTGCGGTACCACTGATAGCTCAGCGCTTCGGTGCCGCGCGCGTCCACGGCGAACACCGCATCGCTGCCCGAGGCGACGCTCAGATTGGCGGGCTGGGTGGTGATCGACGGCGCGACGTCGAGATCGCTGACCGATACGGTAACACCAGTGCTCATGGCCTCGCCGAGCGGGTTGGTGGCCACCGCACGGTACTGGGTGCCGTTGTCTGCCAGCGCCATGACTGCCGTTGTGTAGTTAGCCGTATTGGCGCCGACTCCCGTGAGGTCGGTCCACGCGTCAGTCGAGTTCGCGGCGCGTGTCTGCCAGCGCAGCGTGGGGGCGGGCAGGCCGGAGGCCGTGACCGACAGGTTGGCGGTCTGACCGGTTCTGACCAGCACGGATCGAGGGGCGTCGACAATCCGGGGCAACGCGCTCTGCTGCAGCACGTTCAACCGGGTCGCTGGACCATCAACGCAAGGTGGGGGTGGTGCGACGCTGCTCGGCGGCGTGTAGCACGCATGCGCGCGGATCATCGCGCCCTGGTCGGCCATGGTCCCGACGAAACCGTGGCTCACGCTCCAGTAGTACCAGGGTGCGGGCGCGGTAGCGTACGGCCAGGGGTTGGCCTCATTTTCGAAGGAGCGCGCGATCAGGCGCCACGATTTCCCGTTGTCGTCGCTGCGTTGCCACTCGACGATGGTGCGGTCGGTGATGGAGACGTGGTTGTAGTCCGTACCCTCTTGCGAAGCGCCACCGCCGAGCACCACGTCCAGGTTGGCGGGGAATCCTTCGACCACGTCGAGCGTTGCGGGGGCGTGTAGCACATTGATGTTTGGATAGGTCGGCTTTCGCGCCCACCGGACGGTCCGTGTATTCGCTCCATAGCTCGAGTAGTAAGTGGTATTGCCGCAGCGCTTGCCGACGGCAAACTGGTACGTGTTCAAGTTTGTTTGCGGCAATGTCTGGGCCAGCACCATCGGTGCGCCGCTGATCGGGAATCGAACGGAAGGTTCGCTGGAACGAAGTTCAACGCGATCACGCGAGTAAAAGATCCGCAGTTCGGGATTGACGCAGTTGACGGTCAACTGTCCGCCGTTGCTGGTGACGGTATAGGTGGCGTTCACCGTGCCGAACGCATTCGCACAGTCCATGCCTCCGCAATCCAGCGTAGCGGTCACAGCCAGTGGCACCGCCTGCACGATGACCACCGGGTAGGTCACGACCACGGTGATGAAGAACGAGAAGCTGTCGACGTCGACGCTGAGCATGCCCGCGTCGAGTTCTGTGTCTTCCAACACGACCCATTCGCCATCGGGCTGCGCTTTCGCAAGCTTGAACTCCTGGTTCGGCTGCAGAGTCACGGCCGGCGCGGGAATGCGGACTTCGACGGGCGCGGCAAAATTGCCGCCGTGTGGCGTGATGACGTAGGTGTTGCCAGCGCGCGTTAGCCCCTCGGGCAATGCCGGAGCGCCGGTGGAATCCATGGCCACACGTATCGTGGTGTCGGCGGTGAGCGCGCCCGCGGGTACCACTACCGATGCGCCGCTGGTCTCTGTCGCAGTTCCACCCGTCGTGCCGATGACTGGCGGTGGCGGTGGCGGTGGCGGCGGCGGTGGTGGCGGGTTGTTCGACGTGGGCGGCGGCGGCGTTCCGCCATCCCCACCGCCACAGCCGGCAAGGGCCACTAACAAGCTGAATACGCACAGAATGGAGCTTGAACGCGAACGCATGAAGTACACCTTGATGTTATCCGTACTATCAAAGCGAAATCGCCGGGATTGCCGGCTCACCATCGCTGGCGGCGCATCGGCGTTACTTAACGCGCAAATTCGCGTATCTCATTGACGGCACGCGTTTTCCCGCCAGAATCGGTCGCGTGGGGAATGAACCGAAACAAGAGCCTGGAGAAGTCACCCGGCTGCTCAAACGCTGGACGGAAGGCGATGCTGCGGCCATCGATGCGCTCTGGCCGCTGGTGTACGAAGACCTGCGCCGGCTGGCGCGCCGCCAGCTCGGCAGCGAACGCGGCAATCACACCCTGCAGCGCACGGCGCTCGTCAACGAGGCGTTCATCCGGTTGTCAGGGCAGAGCTCGGTGGAGTGGCTCAATCGCGAACAGTTCCTGTCGCTGGCGGCGAAGATCATGCGCCGGGTGCTGGTCGACTACGCGCGCAAGCGCGGCGCACAGCGGCGTGGCGACGGTGCCGCGCACGTGAGCCTGCATGACACGCAGGCCGCGTTCGAAGTCGACCAGGTTCAGGCCATCACGCCGTTCGCCGAAGACAACGTGGATGTGGTGGCCATCGACTCCGCGCTGCAGCGGCTGGAGAAGTTCGATGCGCCGCAGAGCCACATCGTGGAGCTGCGTTACTTCGGCGGACTCACGCTCGAGGAAACGGCGAGTGTCGTGGGGACTTCGCTGGCATCCGTGAAACGCGAATGGGCGATCGCCCGCGCCTGGCTGCGCCGCGAACTGGCAACGGTACCTTAGGCCGAAATCAGCTGCGCGGATCTGCGCAGGCCGGTGAGCATGCGCTCGAGCAACCCGGCCGGAAATCCTTTGGGCAGGCCGCGCTGCACTTCTTCGACGACGGCGGGTGTCTTCGCAACGATGTCGGCGATCAGGCTCTCCGCCTCGGCCTCCACGCCCATGCGTTTGGCCAGCACATCGAAGTGCCGCCGCTGGATGCTCTTGTGCAGGTAGTGCGGGCGTTGCCCCGGCATCGCCATGGCGAGCTTGATCTTTTGCGGCGGAATCTCGTTGGCGCGTTTGCCGATGATGGGCCACGCGGACAGCACGTCGTACAGTGGCGTGAGCTGGAAGCGGCCGCCCTGCAGGATGCGGATGCTGAAGTTCTTGGCGTGCCCATCGGTGGCAGCCAGCATCCAGAACAGTAGTTGGGCGCGAAACACGTTGCGCAGGTCCTGTTGAGATTCCGCGGAGCCACGCAGGATGCGCGCCATCTCGATGAGTCCGGGACCTCCGTCGGCCTGGTATTTGCGATGCCAGGGCGTGCCGGTGGCCTGGCAGAAATCCTCCTGCATGAGGCGCAGCCAGTATTTGCCGCTGGAGTGCGGTGTGCGATCGAAGCGCTCGACGATGAGCGCCTTGTGTTCGCCGAACTCGCCGATCTCGCAGTTTGCGATGGGCAGGCCGAATGCAGCGACGATGCGTGCGCACAGCCATTCGTTCTCGACGGAGGTGCGCATATCGGCCTGGCGGTTGCCGACGAGCCCGAGCGGCAGCTTGAAGATGTGCGTGGTGGGCGTGGATCCCGCGGGCCGGCACCAGCGGCCGTTGTGTTTCAGGAACGCGGTCTTTTCCTGCGCGCCGGCGATCGAGATGCGGAACTCCTCGCCCGTGTCGGCGGGGTTACCGGGCGAGGTGACTGCGCCGAGCTCGCGCGCGATGGCGGCATCATTGAGCGCGGTTGCCTCGATCTTGCGGATGTCGGTAGGCGTGGAGTCGGGCGCAAGGAGCTGCACGGCGCCGACGCAGTCCCGGCCGATGGCGGCGAGCAGATCGAAGGCGCTGCGCGATGCCGTGTGGAAGCGATCCTGCAGGCGCCGGCGGATCGGCTCGCTGTCGGGCAGCAGGTTGTCGAAGTAGGCCTCGACGGCGGTGCCTTTGAGCGCGACGCGATCTGGCACGAGGGGCAAGGAGAGCGACAGTGGCCGGGCTTCATCCGCCTGCAGCCAGGTGTCGTCGTACTGGAATTCCATGGACGATCGGGCGGGGACGCGCCACTCGCCGACGCGCACTCCATTCGCCCACACGGCGAGCTCGCGACGTGAACGTGCCAAGGATTACCACTCGACCTTGGGTTTGGCGCCGGTGCCGCGTTCGCGAATGAGCATCTCCAGTCCCAGCACGTTGAGCAGCGCGAGCAATTGCTCCACGGTCAGCGTGTCGGGACGGGACTCGAGTTCGGACAGCCGGTTTTGCGAGAGTCCCAGGCGCCCGGCGACTTCTGTCTGGGAGAGATCGAGTGTCTTGCGGCGACCCTGCAGGGCAGCGCCGACCTGGCTGGCGGTGTTGATGGGGTGCATACGGGTTATCGGTATTGGCGATAAGCAGAGAATATCGGCATTACCGATATTGTCAACATATCGGCAATAGCGATAACTGTAGCCAGCGGACGCACACTTATATATAGCCCGGCGCCTTCGGTGCTATGTTCGCCCGGTGAATCGCTGGCAAGGAATCCTGGTTCGGGTACTCGTGGCGGCGCAACTGCTCGCAGCAGCGCCGCTCGCCAGTGCGCAGGCGGCGGGGCAGGCCGATGCCATGCCCTGCGCCGGGATGATGGGCATGGAAGGCATGTCTGCCGATATGCATGACTGCCCCTGTTGTCCGGATGGCGCGGATTCGCTCCGGGACTGCCTGGCGGCGTGCACGCTGGCCGTCGCGGCGCTCCCCGAGACCCAGGTGCTTGCGCGCGCGGTCGTGCCTGCGCTGCGCATCGATGCCGCGCCGTCCGCGCCGCTGCTCTCCCTGTCCGACCCGCCGCTGAAACCCCCGCCGATCCGCTGATCAGGCTGCCATGCGCCACAGGTGCTTTGCACGTGTGCCGCGACTGATCACGCATCGACGGAGGGTTCCATGAACCTTGTTTGTTTGACACTGGCAGGCGCCGTCCTCATGGCGCAGCTGTCCGCACCGGCAGGCGCAAAGCCGATTGCGTTCGCGCACGGCACGACGGTGATGGCCGAATATGGCGCCGGCACCATGAAAGAGGCGCAGGTGTTCTACGCGCCGAAATACTACCTGTCGCTCGGTCCCGGATATCTGGAGCTCGAGAGTGACATCGATGACCGCCGCCGGGAGATCACCTACGCGCGCGTGAACTATCTCGCGAAGCGCTGGAACATGGAGTCCGCGCAGGCCAACGTGTTCGTCTGGGGAGGGGCCGGGCAGGCGTATGTGAGCGAGACCAACGATCACACGTTCACCGGCAACGCGGGCGCGCAGATCGACTATGAAACGCGCCGTGTGTATGCGTCGCTCAAGACGGACCTGTATCGATCGGCGGATTTTTCCCATCGCGTCGACACGCTGCAGTTAGGCCTCGCGCCCTACAAGCATGAATACGACACGCTCGCCACCTGGCTGGTGGTGCAGGCGCGGCGCTTCACGGGCGGGATCCACGACGGCACCGAGTGGGCGTTGTTGTTGCGGCTGTTCAAGCGCGGCGGCTGGATAGAAGCCGGTGCGACCGACGACGGCAAACTGCAGGCCATGATCATGGTGAACTTATGAAAACGATATTGCGTGTGGGTTTTCTCGCGTTGCTCAGCGCGGCCGCGGCCGCCGACACGGTCGAGATGAAGGTCTACGGACTGGTGTGTGGTTTCTGCGCGCAGGGTATCGAAAAGACGCTGCGCAGGAATCCAGCCACCGAAGACGTGGTAGTGAGCCTCGAAGACAGGCTGGTCGCCGTTGCCCTGCGTGCCGGGCAGGACATACCGGACGCGGAACTCACCAAGGCGCTCACCGACGCGGGCTACGACGTGAAGGGCATCGCGCGCACGCAGCGCTCGATGACCGACATCCGCAAGTCACTCGAGAAGGGCGCCCGGTGATCGACCCGCTGAAGCGGAATGTCGGATTCGCTTTCGGGACGTTGTTAGCGAGCACGGCCACGCTGGTGTGCTGCGTGTTGCCGGCGGTCCTGGTGTCGTTAGGGGCGGGGGCGGTGCTCGCGGGGCTGGTGTCGTCGTTCCCGCAGCTGGTGTGGCTGTCGGAACGTAAGGCTGGGGTATTCGCGGTCGCGGGCATGCTGCTGGCCGTGAGCGGCGTCCTGATCTGGCGGGCCCGCGGCCTGCCTTGCCCGGTGGAGCCCTCGGCTGCCCGAAGCTGCCTGCGGCTGCGCCGCATCAGCGTGTTTTTGTACGTAGTCTCGCTGGCGTTGTTTGCCGTCGGCGGGCTGTTCGCCTTCGTTTTGTGAAGCCGCCAGTGGCCAGCCAGACAGGGCGGCGGTAGAGTTGTGTGAAATAAGCCACGCCTGGGGAGAAGCATGGCTCGAGATCCCGAGAAGGTGAGCCGGCGAGTAGTCGGGACCGACGCGCGCGTGTTGTCAGCGGAACGACGATGTGCGGACTATCGCCGTGCGTTCCACATGCTGCTCGATGAGCCCTTCGACGATCTCGACAAGACCATCGACCGCATGCTCCGGATCCTCGCGACCACGCTCGACGTCGGTCGCGTCGGCTTCTGGACCGTCGATACCAACTACACCTCCATCCGTTGCGAGCACGTGTTCAGCGTCGACAGTTCGCGCCCGCTCGGTCCCACGTTGCTGAAGCGTGCGGACTGCCCCACCTACTTCGACACACTCTGCCAGGAACTGGTCATCGCCGCGGAGGATGCGCGCAACGATCCACGCACGCGCGAGATCTCGGCTTCGTACCTCGAGCCACTCGGCGTCCATTCACTGCTCGACGTGCCGGTGCGTGCCTTCGGCCGCTACGTCGGAGTCCTGTGCCATGAACATTTTGGCAGCAAGCGCGCCTGGACTCGCGAAGACGAACACTTCGTCTCGGGCGTGGCGACGCAGATTGCGCTCGCCTATGAGCGTGACCGCGCCAAGCGGGCGCAGGAAAAACTGCTCGAACGATCGCTGCACGACGAGGATTCGGGGCTGGCCAACCGGTTGCATTTCCAGCAGGCACTGGAAGCCTATCTGCAGAATCCGAACCGCGCCGGCGCGATGGTCATCACTTCCGCCGATCAACATGCCTTCGTCTCGAGTTCCCTCGGCATACGCCGCATGCAGCACCTGCTGCGTCAGTTTGCTTCGCGTCTCGTGGCGGCGACGCCGGAAGGTTCGCTGGTCGGCCGCACCGCCACCAATCAATTCGCACTGCTGCTGCGCGATATCGAAAGCGATGACGTTCCGCGCCTGGTCGCGCAATTCACCGCTGCGCTGACCGAGCCGCTGCAGAGCGAAGGGCAGCGACTGTTTTTCACGTTGAGCACGGGGTATGCGCTGATCGAGGACAGCATCGAGCAGGACGCGGATTCGGTATTGACTGAAGCACAGATGGCCTGCCATGAGGCACGGGTCGCGGGCGGGGATCGGATAACGCCGTTCACCGCCGAGATGCGCCAGACCATGCGCGGCCGCATCTCGCTCGAACAGGATCTGCGCCGCGGACTCGACGCGGCGGAGTTCGACCTGCATTTCCAGCCGATCGTTCCGCTCGCCGGCGGCGAGCTGTCGCTCGAGGCGCTGCTGCGCTGGCGGCATCCGCGGCTCGGCGTTCTTGCGCCCACGGCATTCATCCAGGTGGCAATCGATTCGGGGGTCATGCTCGAACTCGGGCGACGCGTGTTAGGCGCCGCCTGCAGCTCGCTGGCGAAGCTGCGCACGCAGAAGGGGCTCGAGCAGCTGGGGATCACGGTCAACATGTCGGCGCCGGAAATTCTGCTTCCCGGCACCGCCGAAGCCATACAGATGGAGTTGCTGCGTCATGGCCTGCCGCCCACTTCACTGACCATCGAGATCACCGAGTCCGCGCTCATGATCGACCTGGATCGTGCCGCGGCCGCCATCGGTGAGATACGCGAGATCGGAGTAGGCATCAGCCTCGATGATTTCGGCACCGCATATTCATTCCTATCGTGGTTGCGCAAGCTGGCCATAGACAAGGTGAAGATCGACCGGTCGTTCGTCGCCGGAATCGAGCACGAGCCGCAGGATCTCGCCATCGTCCGCTCCATCGTGGAACTCACGAAGGCCTTCAATCGCGAAGTGGTCGCCGAAGGCGTGGAAGACCTGAATCAACTGCGCATCCTGCGTGAGCTCGGCGTGAACTATGCGCAGGGTTATCTGTTTTCCCGTCCCGAGGCGCTCGAAAAGTTCGACGCGGCCAGGCTCAAAGCGATCGTAGCTATCGGGAAAGCCGATGGCGACGCCACACCAGCGCGTATCCGGCGAGGTTGAACGCGACGAGTACTGCGAACGCGAGGTATTGCCCGCCACGCGTGAGATTGGCCGGATAGATGATGGGCCCGAGATAGTGGGTGATGAAGCCGCCGTAGTAGGCGCCTTCGCCCGCCAGCTCCCGAAAGTGATTCTCCAGCGGCGTGAGCGGGCAGATGTTGCCCGACAGCTCGATGTACGCGCCCCAGGCCAGCGCCGGCAGGTGCAGCCAGATCACCTTTGGCCAGCGCAGGATCAGGAACGATCCGCA
>Ga0190271_10001518_pt1 | contig 13306 bp, 18 predicted proteins | sample Popmic356T_FD_133747 | JGI IMG/M metagenome (GOLD analysis project Ga0190271, IMG submission 133747) | Populus adjacent soil microbial communities from riparian zone of Weber River, Utah, USA - 356 T | ecosystem: Environmental > Terrestrial > Soil > Riparian zone | place: USA: Utah | collected...
CGTCGCGGAGCTCCTCGAGGGTGTCGAACTCCGAAGCATCGGAGGCGAACTCGTCGTCGAGCTCGGGCAGGACTTTCTCCCGCACCTCCTTGACCTTGACTTTGAAGACCGCGTCTTCGCCGGCCAGGTGCTCGGCCTGGTAGTCGGCGGGGAAGGTGACCTTGACCTCGCGCTCCTCACCGGCCTTGGCGCCGGTGAGCTGCTCCTCGAAGCCCTCGATCAGCGAGCCGGACCCGAGCGCCAGCAGGTAGTCCTCGGCGGCGCCTCCCTGGAAGGCGGAGCCGTCGAGGAAGCCCTCGAAATCGATCAGCAGCGAGTCGCCCTCGGCACCGGCGCGCTCGACCTGCTCCAGGCGCGCGAACCCCTCGCGGACCCGCTCTACCTCGGTGTCGACGATTTCGTCGGGAACCTCCTGCTCCTCCTTGCCGACCTCGAGCCCTTTGTAGTTGCCGAGCTGGGCGGGCGGCCGCACCCCCACCTGGAACTTGAACTCGAGCGGCTGGCCTTCCTCCTCCGGCATCGAAGCCATGTCGATGCTGGGGTCGCCGATCGGGCTGACGCCGGCGTCGAGCAACGCCCGTTCGTACCACTCGGGCAGCGCGTCGCGGATCGCCTCCTGCAGGACCGGCCCGAAGCCAAGCCTCTGGATCACCAGCGAGGACGGCGCCTTGCCGGCGCGGAACCCCGGCATCCGCATCTCTTTGGCCATCGCGCGCGCGGCGCGGGAAGTGGCTTTCTCGACGTCGGCGGCAGGGACCTCCACCTCGACCTCGACACGTGAATTCGGCAGCTCTTTAAGGGTGGTCTTCATTGCGGTTGACCCTAGCGAGAGCGGCGCTGCGACAGCATCGTCCGCAGCGCCACCGCGAAGTCGAGCGCGAAGGAGAGACCGCGGCCCACCGGCCCGGTCACCAGCCACGCTCGCATCCGCTCGTCCGCCGCTCGCATCCGCCTCACTCGCTCGCGTATTCCAGCAGGGAAGAGTCGACCAGCCACTCGACGGGGGCGTGGTCGTCGGTATAGACCTCGCCTCCGGCCAAGCGCGGCTCCAGGCCCGCCGCCGCCCGCCGGCCTTCCGGACGCAGCGCGTCCGGAAGCGTCCCGAGATTCGCCCGCAACCGCGCCGCCGAGAAGGAACCCTCGCCGGCGACCAGCAGGGTGTTGGTCTCCTCGATCGGCCAGCGCAGGACCCGCGGGAAGGCCGCCGCCATCGTCCGCCCCAGCACCCGCTCCAGCTCGCGGGCGCCCTCCGGGTGGCCGACGTTGACGATCACCAACCCGCCCGGCGCCAGTCGCTCCCGCACCAGCTCGAAGAACTCGCGGGTGGCGAGGTAGAAGGGGATGTAAGGCTGGCGGTAGGCATCGACCATGACCGCGTCGTAGTCGCCCGCCGAGCGCTCCAACCAGGGTCGCGCGTCCTCGCTGAAGACCTCCATGCGGGGGTTGTGGAGGTCGAGGTAACGGCGGCCGAGCTCGGTCAGCTCGGGATCGATCTCGACCGCGTCGACCGCCGTCGCCGGAAAGAAGTGGCCGAAGGAGCGGGCGACGGTGCCGCCGGCGTTGCCGAGGATCGCGATCCGGCGCGGCGCCTCACCGGCCGCCGCCGCGGGCAGGACCAGGTGCCCGTCCCAGTAGTCGCCGGTCAGGTAGGAGTCGGGCCGGTAGAGCGAATGGACCGCCTGCCCCTCGTTCAGCTCCAGCACCCGGGTGCCGTCGTCGCGCTCGACCACCCGCGCGTATTGATGGGTGGTCTCCGCCTCGTAGAGGACGCGGCCGTCGGCGTCGGCCTTGATCGTTCCCACCGGCAGTGCCAGCGCCGCCAGCAGGCCGACCGGCACGGCGAGCGCCCGCGCGCCCACCCCTGCCGCGGCGACCAGGGCCAGAGCGAGGGCGAAGACGAGAAAGGTCCGTTGCGTCCCCAGCAGCGGAATCAGGACCAGGGCCGAAACCATCACCCCGATCAGCGAGCCGGCAGTCGAGATCGCGTACAGCCGCCCGACCACCTCGCCGGAGCTGCCGACCTCACCGACCGCCAGCCGCACCGCCCAGGGCGCCGCCGCGCCGAGCAGCGTCACCGGCACCGCAACCAGGATCAGGACGCCGAAGAGCGAGCCGGCGAAACCGCCGACCGAGACCGTGTCGAAGGCGTCGACCGAGAAGCCGAGGAAGGGACGGGCGGCGAACGGCACCAGCGCGATCAGCACCGCCGCCGCCAGGACCACGAAGCAGAGCGGGCGCAGCCGCGGGTAGCGGTCGGCGTAGCGGCCGCCGAACCAGTAGCCGGCCGAGAGGGCGACGAGGACGACGCCGATCGTGTTCGCCCAGACCACGGTCGAGGCGCCGAAGTAGGGCGCCAGCAGCCGGGCCGCGGCGATCTCGACCCCGAGGCTGGAGGCGCCGACGACGAAGACCAGCGCCGGCAGCAGGCGGGTGTCAGCCCGGGCGGTCATCGCCGTCACCCCCGGCACCGACGAGCTGCTGTTCCAGGCGCTCGGCCTGGCCGGCGGCGACCGCGCGCTGGGCGCGCGCCTCGTCCAGCTCGACCCCCCGCTCCAGCGCCAAGTCGAGCAGCCGCTGCTTCTCGATCCCTTCGCGCGAGACTTCGAAGAAGACCCAGGCCAGCAGACCGAGACCGAGGAAGGTCCCCTCGACCATCATCACCACCCCGGCGGTGCTCTGGTCGGCGAGCGGCGAGATGTTCCAGTAAGCCTCGCCCGCCGCGTATTTGGGGTAGAGCACCGAGCCCGACCACATCAGGACGTTGCCGAGGATCGCCCCGGCAAAGCGCACCGCGATCACGTAGCCGACCTTCCAGGCGGCGTTGAACCAGGTCGGCTTCGGCAGCGGGCCGAAGATCGGCATCCACATCAAGCAGCCGAAGAAGATGAAGCTGGTGTGCTCGACCAGATGCAGGAAGGCGCCGCCGTAGGCCGCGTCGTAGAGCACCGGGATGTGCCAGAAGTAGAAGTTGAGCGCCCAGAGGGGGAAGGCGACCAGCGGGTGGGCGAGGATGCGCAGCCGGTCGAAGAGGCGGATTGCGAGGATCGGCTGCAGCAGCGGGCCGGTCAGGCCTAGAACCAGCAGCAGGGTCGCGAGGTCGCCCAGCATCAGGTGCTCGATCATGTGCGCGATCACCAGCTCCTCGGCGATGTGGGCGACCGGCGAGACCAGGGCGATGGCGATCAGCAGCAGGCCCGAGGCGAAGCAGAGCTGGCGCCAGACCGGCACCGGCCGGCCCTTCTCCGCCAGGGTCAGCGACCGCTTCGCGTAGAGGACCGCGGCGACCATCAGCGGCAGCAGCTCCAGCGGCGCGAAAGCCGCCTCGACGTGGGCCAGCGAGAGATGCATCGGTTTTCAGCGTAGCCCGCTGCTAGCTTGGCCTGGCCCGTGAGCTCCCAGAACCACCGCTTCCCCCCGATCGGGAGCTACGGCTTCCTCTCCGACTGCCACACCGCGGCCCTCGTCTCCTTCAACGGCAGCGTCGAGTGGCTCTGCTGCCCCCGCTTCGACTCGCCCAGCACCTTTGCCGCCCTGCTCGACCGCGACGCCGGCCACATGTCGCTGCGGCCGAAGGGCGTGATCGTGCCGATCAGCCGCCGCTACTCGCCGGGCACGCTGGTGATCGAGACGACCTGGGTGACCGACACCGGCTGGGTGGTGGTCAAGGACGCGCTGACGATCGCCGACTGGGCGCCGCCCGAGTCCGACCGCTCGCTGCTGCGGACGATGGTCTGCATCGACGGCGAGGTCGAGATGGAGATGGAGTGCCTCCCCCGCTTCGCCTACGGCGCCGAGGGTGCCCGTTGGAGCGGCGGCGAATTGGGCGAAGCGGTCGCCACTGACGCCGACGGCAACGAGCTGCCGCTGACCAGCGACATGGAGCTGGAGCTGGGCGACGGCGCCGCTCGCGGCAGGGTCCACCTGCGCGAAGACGAATCCGCCTTCTGCGCCCTGACCTGGAGCGACGGCGACCTCGGCGGGCCGCGCAGCGCCCCCGAGGCGCTCGAGCGGATCGACTCGACCGAAGAGTTCTGGCGTGAGTGGCTGCGCGCCGGCGACTTCCCCGACCACCCCTGGCGGATTCACCTGCAGCGCTCGGCGCTGGTCCTCAAGGGCCTCACCTACGCCCCGACCGGGGCGATCCTCGCCGCCGCCACCACCTCGCTGCCGGAGACGCCGGGCGGGGAACGAAACTGGGACTACCGCTTCAGCTGGATCCGCGACTCGACCTTCAGCCTCTGGGCCCTGCACACGCTCGGCTTCGACCAGGAGGCGCGCGATTTCATGCGCTTCATCGTCGACGTCTGCCAGGACCACCCGGACCTGCAGATCATGTACGGGATCGGCCACGAGCGCGACCTCACCGAGAGCACGCTCGACCACCTCTCCGGCTACGGCGGGGCGCGGCCGGTGCGGATCGGCAACGGCGCCTACGACCAGCGCCAGAACGACGTCTGGGGCTCGCTGCTGGACTCCGTCTACGTCCACGAAAAGGCCCTGAAAGGGCGCGGCACCCAGACCGACCGCGAACTGATCCGCTACCAGGTGGAAGCGGCGATCGAGGCCTGGCCCCACCCCGACCAGGGGATCTGGGAGTCACGCGGCGAGCCCCAGCACTACGTCTCCTCGAAGCTGATGATCTGGGTCGCGGTCGATCGCGGCGCCCGCCTCGCCCGCAGCAACGGCATCGACGCCCTCGCCGCGGAGTGGCAGGCGAAGGCCGACGAGTTCAAGGCCGAGATCCTCGAGCGCGGGGTCCGCGACGGGGTCTTCCGCCAGCACTACGAGACCGACGCCCTCGACGCCTCGCTGCTCTTGATCCCCCTCTTCCGCTTCCTGCCGCCCGACGACCCGCGGGTGCGCGACACCGTCGACGCGATCGCCTCCGACCTGAGCGAGAACGGCCTCGTCTGTCGCTACAAGGTGGAAGAGACCGACGACGGCCTGCAGGGCAAGGAGGGGACTTTCCTGATCTGCTCCTTCTGGCTCGTCTCGGCGCTCTCGGAGATCGGCGAGCCGCGCCGCGCCCGCGACCTCTGCGAACGGCTGCTGGAGGCGGCGGGCTGGCTCGACCTCTTCGCCGAGGAGCTCGACGCCGAATCCGGCCAGCACCTCGGCAACTTCCCCCAGGCCTTCACCCACCTGGCCCTGATCAACGCCGTCTCACACGTGATCGCCGACGAGCAGCGCGGGGACGGCGGCTACACGGCGGTCTTCACCGAGATGGGCGGGGTCCGCGAGGACGTCTGACCGCAGTACCGATTCAGTAGACAAAAGATCTACAGACAACAGATTTCAGATTCTCTATATTTGCCGACGGTCATGGCACCACTCGATCGCCCGGAAGAAGAGAACCTGCTGACTGCCCTCGGGCACCCGCTGCGACGCGAGATCTTGCGCGCGATGGCGGACGGCAAACCGATCAGCCCCCGGGAGCTGTCGGAGGCGCTGCGCCAGCCGCTCAGCAACGTCAGCTACCACGTCCGGGTCCTGGTCCAGAGTGAGGCCTTGAAGCTTGTGAGAACCAGGCCCGCCCGCGGCTCGATCCAGCACTTCTACCGCAGCACCGTGCAGGCACCGTGGGCGCGACAGGTTCTCGGTTTGGGGGAAACGAACTCGGAGGGCACCAGGGAGAAACCAGGGGGCGCCTCCACTTAGCCAGGGGAGAGCGAAATGAACGTTTGCGATGGAAGCACGACCACTTTGGCCGAAGACGAGAGCGTCGAGTCAGCGGTGTTGCGCCGGCTGCTGGAGCTGCACCCGACCCGCCTGACGCAGGAGGAGCTGATCAGGGAGCTCGGCGGTGACGGCGGCGGCTTCGCCGAACGCGATGCGGTCGAGCGCGCGGTGCGCGACCTCAGCGCCGTCGGCCTGCTGCACCGGAGCGAGCGCTTCGTCGAGCCGACGCGCGCGGCGCTGCGGTTCAGCGATCTGCTCGACCGCTGACGACCCAGCGAAAGTCGGCGCGCAGCCGCGATCGCAGCTCATCCGCAGCTGCGGTCGCGGTGCGGTCGGCGCTGACCAGGATTACCTCGGTGGCCGGAAAGTCGCCGAGCTGGTCTTCGACCGCCTGCACCAAGTCCTCGTCTCCGACCCGGGCCTCGGCCTCGACGCCGGCCACGGCCAGGGCCGCGAGGCTGATCACCAGGCGTCGCTGAGCGTCGCGACGGGCGCCCTCGACGTCCGAGGCCCAGCGATCGAGGAAGCCGATCTGCGCCGGCGCCAGGACCATCACCTCGACGTCCCCGGTCGCGGCCCTGGATACCTGCTCGACAGCCGCGGGGTCCTCGAGCGGGTCGGCGATGACGATGAGTAGGCGGCGTTCGGCGCGTCCCGCCGCGGCCGACTCGATTGCCCCGCGCGGCCGCTGCCGGACGGCGATGTAGACGATCGCCACCGCAACGAGAGCACCTACCGGCAGCCCCATCGCCGGTCCGACCAGGAGGAAGGAGAGAGCGATCGGGACGGCGATCGCGGCAACGACCAGAGGCAGCTTCCAAGGGGTCACCCCCAAAGCCTGCCAGGCACGCGACCGCCGTCCCCTGACTCAGGCTTCAGCTGCCCTTGAGGATTGCCACCGAAGCGACATGGCCCTGCACGGTCCCGATCTTCACGATCCACACCTCCCCTCTCCCTTGCTTGCTGCGCCGCCCGTCTGCGGCGACCACTCGAAAGCGGTTGAGCATTATTACTCGAAATGATTCCAGCAATCAAGGTGAGGCCAGTAAACCTCGTCAATAATCGGAAAACGCGGGAGCGTTGTGAAAATCCTGATTGACAGGATGTAAAGTCTTGTTATCGGCCATGTCCCCTAGAAACGACTTAAGGAAATAAGGCCTTGCCGAAGACGAAGAACAAGAAAGAGGGTGTCGAACAGATAGTCGCGAAAGCGTTCGCGCACCCGCTGCGCGTGCAGATTTTGATCATTTTGAACGAGAAGGTCGCGAGCCCCAACTTGCTCGCCCAGCAGCTCGATCAGAGTCTCAATCTCGTCGCCTATCACGTCCGCGTGCTGGAGAAATACGACTGCATCGAGTTGGTCGATACCAAGCAGCGTCGCGGCGCCACCGAGCACTTCTACCGAGCCACCCGCCGCCAGTTCCTCAGCGATGACCAGTGGTCACAGATGCCGGCGAACCTCCGCCCTGGGATGGCCAGTGCGGTCATCAAGACCATGTTCGAGGACATCGAGAAGGCCTCTCAGGCCGGGACCCTCGACGAGGTCGACGACATGCACATCAGCCGTACGCCGATGGTGCTGGACACGCAGGGATGGACCGACGTCTCCGCCGCACTCAAGGGCTCCCTCGAGCGAATCCTCGAGATCCAGGCGGAAGCATCGGAGCGGCTCGCCGGCAGCGACGAGCAGGGCGTTCTCGCCAAGGTCAACCTCATGCACTTCAAGTCACCCAGCACTGACGACCTGGAGTCTGAGAAGCCCGTCGACACCGAAGCAACCGCTTCCTAAGCCCCAAGCCACCGAGTGGGGCGCCGCTCCTTCAACGGGCGGCGCCACCAGTCGGACCCGGCCGGCCACCTCGCTATGGTTGAACCGGCGGCAACCTAGCCGTCGCGCTGCACAGCTTCGGACTGACGCTCTCAGGGCAGCGACGTTGCACAAGTATTGCCGCCCAATCCGAAACGTGCTGTGAATAGCGAGGAGACGAAAGACCAGCCGAGCCCCGGTCCCGGAGAGGGGCTGGCCAGCGAGCGCGCCCTCTGGGCCCGCTATGTCAAAGACCGCGATCCCGCCATCCGCGAGGAGCTCGTTCGCCGCTACCTTCCGTTCGCCAAGAACCTGGCCCTGCGCTACCGGGGGGCGAGCGAGTCCTTCGACGACCTCCTGCAGGTGGCGAGCCTCGGGCTCGTCAACGCGATCGACCGCTTCGATCCCGATCGCGGTGCCCCGTTCACGGCCTTCGCCTCGCCGACGATCCTCGGTGAGCTCAAGCGCCACTTCCGCGACCGGGTCTGGACGGTACGGGTACCGCGTGGCCTCCACGATCGCATGGCCGAAGTCGAGAAAGCGATCTCCGAGCTGACGGTCCAGCTGCAGCGCTCGCCCTCGGTCCCGGAGATCGCCGGCCGGCTCGAATGCGACCCGACCGACGTGCTCGAGGTGCTGGAGGCCAACCACAACCGCCGCCCCCTCTCGCTCGACCGCCCGGTCGGCGGCGAAGACTCCGAAGAATCGCCGGCTTCAGAGTGGGTCGGCGACGAGGATTCCGGCTTCGAGCTGGTCGAGGACAAGCTCGCCCTCGAGGGAGCCCTTCCCCACCTCGACGAGCGCGAGCGCCTCGTCCTCCAGTTGCGCTTCGTCGAGGACCTGACCCAGTCGCAGATCGCCGAGCGGATCGGCCACTCGCAGATGCACGTCTCCCGCATCCTCCGCCGCACCCTGGAGCGGATTCGCGCCGAGGTGGCCGAGCAAAGCAAAGCCGCCAGCGACACCGAGTAACGGCTGGAGGACTACCTCTTCGAAAGCGAGGAGATGCCGACGACGAGGTACTCGCCTTCGTCGCCGTCCTCGATCCGCAGCTCGTCGGTCAGGGCCTCCAAGGAGCCGCCCACCTCGGGCAGCTCGAAGCTCTCACGCAGGCGCCCGGCGCCGCCGTGGGTCATCGGGCCGACCTTCAGCTCGATCCCCTCCGGCAGCTCGGCGATGCTGAGCGAGACGTGGCCGTCGGTGAAGCCCTGCGGCGCCCGGGCGGAAATGGCGTCGCTGAGCAGCATCGTGTCCGAGAGCCGGTCGACGCTGATGTCCTGCCGCGCGGCCAGGGCGGAGAGGGCGCGGCTGAGGACCGGGCCGACGATCTCCGGCGGGCCGACCCGGATCCGGGTCTCCTCGTCGGCGGCGACCGTGAAGGTGGAGCCGACAGAAGCGCTGTCCTCGCGCGCCTGCAGCGGCAGGTGCATGCGGATTTCGGTGCCTTTTTCGGCACCGCCCTTGATCTCGAAGCTGCTGGAGAGCGCCGCGATCAGGGTCAGCCCGATCCGCAGGCTCGGTCGCTCGACGTCGGGGCGGGGGCGGATGCCGGTGCCGTGGTCGCGGATGACGACGGTCAGCCCTTCCAGGTCGCTCTCCGCCTCGACCTCGAGCGGACCGGGCTCGTTGCCGGCGTAGGCGTGGACGACGACGTTCATGCAGGCCTCGGTGACGACCGTCTTCAGATCGGCGAGCGAGGCCTGGTCCATGCCCAGCCGTTCGGCCAGGCCGGCGATGGCATGGCGGACCACGGCCACGTTCTCGGCCCGAGCGGGAAGGGACATTTGCAGCCCCGAGCGGTCGTTGGTTGAGCTTTCCAAAGTTCCAGCCTGGCCCCAGGAACATCGAGGCCCTCAGATGGGATTGCGAGCATAACCGGCTGTCTCGCGTCACAGGCTGCTTACCCCTGCGGCCGGGCGGCAAAACCGCATGCAGAAGAGTTGCTCCACTGCGGTAGCATCGAGCCGTGAACCCCGCCCCGTTCGAGGCAAAGGTCGGTGACCTGGAAAGCGGCGTGTGGACGATCTCCGTCCGCGGCGAGCTCGACCTCAGCACCGCTCCAGAGCTCGAGGGTCCCCTCGACCAGGCACTGGAAAACGACGAAGGTTCGGTGCTCATCGACCTCACCCAGTGCGAGTTCATCGACTCGACCGGGATCGCCCTCATCGTCCGCGCCTGGCAGCGACTGCAGAGTGGCGACAATGGACGGGCGCTGGTCCTCTGCAGTCAGAACGACCAGGTGCGCCGCGTGCTGGAGATCACCGGCCTCGAGCTCTCGATTCCGGTCCACATGACCCGGGACGAGGCGCTGGCCGCGCTGAACGGCTGAAGCGCTGCGATTTCCGCCCCAGAGTTCAGTCGTCACATAGCTGAGTGCAGCTGAATAGGGCTTCCACCCGCGGGGTAGCCGATCGGAGATGCCCGCGCCCCGTCGTCCCCGTCTGCCCCGGGAGCTGTTCGAGACCCGCAGCCACGCCTGGCACTCGCTCGGCCTGGGCGATGAGCTGGCGCCGAAGTTCTCCAAGCGACAGCTCGGCGGCCTGCTGGTCGCGCTGCTGGTGATCGCCGGAACCCTCTTCGTCTACTACCAGCGCAAGGAGATCGCCCCCGGCTACGGGCAGTGGATCCGGATCGGGACCGCATTGATCCTCGTCATCGTCGGCTCGGCGGCTGCCCACTGGCTGGTCCGCGGCCTCTCCCCCCGGCTCTACCGCCGGCTCGACCCGGCCACCGCCGGCACGACCGGGTTCGTCATCCGCCTGCTGGCGACGGCGGCGGTCGTCGTCCTCGCCCTGCGGATCGCCGGCGTCAACTCCAGCACCCTGGCCGTCGGCGGCGCCTTTACCGCGGTCCTGCTCGGTCTCGCCGCGCAGCAGGCGATGAGCGGCATCTTCGCCGGCATCGTTTTGCAGAGCACCCGGCCGTTCAGGGTCGGCGAACGGGTGCGCCTGGTCGGCGGCGCCCTGGCCGGCTCGCTGGAGGGAACCGTCACCTCGCTCGGGCTCTTCTACACCACCCTCAGCCAGGGAGCCGACCGGCTGCTGGTCCCGAACAACGTCCTCCTCAGCCTCGTCGTCGTGCCGCTGCGCGAGCCGGAGAAGGTCGACCTGCGGGTCCGCTTCCCCGCCCAGGCGAACCCGAAGGAGATCGAGGAACGGCTGCTGCGGGCGATCACCGTCCCCACCCGCTACAAGCCCAGCATCGCGGTCGAGGAGCTGGACGGCGACGTGGTCGTCTTCCGCGTCAACGCGACGCCGCTGCGCTCCGAAGACGGATCGCAGCTGGCCGAGGAGGTGCTCGACGCCCTGCGGCGCTCGGAACCGGCGACCGCCGAAACCGAGCATCCCTGAGCGGATCTAGCTGCCGGCGAAGAGCAGGATCGCCAGGTTGACGACGATCGCCAAGGGCGTCCCGACCAGGGCCAGGGTGCGGAAGAACTTGGAGAAGCCGCCGCGGTAGCTGACCGCCTCGAAGAGGGTGATGCCGACCACGTGGGCGAGGTTGGCGAGGGCGACGGCGATCGCGATCAGGACCGCCGCCGCTTCCCAGCCGGTCCCGATGTCGCTGTCGGCGGTGACCGCCGCGGCGAGCACGGCGACGACGATCGTGCCGACGATGCCGGCGACGATGCCGGCGAGATCCGAGCGGGTCATTCCCGGGACGTAGGCGCCGCCGCCGATTTCCTTGCCGGCGAGCGGATTGATCGTTCCTTGCCCCGTCTCCTCGACGTCAACGACGTGGTCGGGGTGCTGGTCGTCGCCGGTCTCGATCATCACCACCCGCAACGGAGGCTCGATCCCTTCCTGCGCCTTCTCCAGCAACCCCTCCTCGTACCACTTCGACTGTTCTTCGTCGTGCTCGAAGATCAGGACTTCGTCGGCGGGCGCTTTCAGCAGCGCGTCCTGGGCCGCCTGCACCGGATCGGGATCCCCGACCTCGCCGCTGACCTCGACACCGCGCTCGCGCAGATGCCCCAGCGCACGCTCCAACCGCTCTTCGGCTTCGCGCTTGGGCTCGTCGATGTCCCCCATCGTGTGCCGGAAAGCGGTGGCCTCGACGGCGGGAACGACGAGTCGCAGGTCGACGCCGTCACTCTCGGCGTTGGCAAGGATCTGCTCAACCGGCTCGGAGCCGTGGAGGTTGTCAGTCAAGACAGCAATAACTCGGCGCGACATGCTGGACCTCCCTACTCGTCTTGGTGAATCTCCTGGTCGGGTTCGCCATAGGCCGCGTCACTGGGCTCCTCCGGCGGTGGCGCGTCGCTGTCGGGGAAGTGTTTCTGGTCGCCGTGCTCGGCGTTGTCGATCAAATCCTCCTCGGCCAGCTCGAAGCCCTCGGCCTCGCCCTCGCCGCCCTCTACTACGGGCCGCTGGGCCGGGTCGTCGACGTGGTCGTCGGGGGCGGGTCCGCCGATCCGGGCGGCTTCAGCTGCGGCCGCCTCGGCCTCTTCGTCGGCGATCGGGTCGTTTCTCTCGGGATCAGTCTCGGTCATGGCCGGCGGATACCCCTGCTGCCCAGGCACGAAACTCGCCTGTCGTTTTCCGCTTCGGCTCAGGAGCCGGTGCTGACCGAGGCGGTGCCGGTCGCGGTGCGAGCGGCGAACCAGCCGGCGAGGGCGCCGAGGAGGCCCCCGAGACTGAGCAGAGTGATGGCGCGCATCGGATCCCGCCGCAGCTTCGAGGTGGTACCGCGGGCGGTGTGCTTGGCGGCGCTCTTAGCCGCCTTTTTCGCAACTGCTTTCTTGATGCTTGGCATATCCGCCCCTTACCCGGGGAGAGGATGACTATGCCGCTGAACGCGATCCTTGACGTCGACGGCACCCTCGTCGACACCAACTACCACCACGCGCTCGCCTGGCACCGGGCCCTGCGCACCCACGACCAGCAGGTGCCGATCTGGAAGGTCCACCGCCACATCGGCATGGGCGGCGACCAGATCCTCGACGCCCTGATCGGCGAGGAGGCGGCGGCGGCACAGGGCGACGCGATCCGCGAGGCCGAGGGCGAGGCCTACGCCGAGCTGATCGGCGAAGTCGAGCCGATGGCGGGTGCGCGGGAGCTGCTGGAGAGGCTGCGCGCCGAAAAGGCGACGGTAATCCTCGCCAGCTCCGCCAAGCAGGAGGAGGTCGACCACTACCTCGACCTGCTCGACGCCCGCGAGCTGGTCGACGGCTGGACCACCTCGGCCGACGTCGAGCGGACCAAGCCCCACCCCGACCTCGTCCACGCCGCGCTCGAGAAGGCGGGCGAGGGGCAGTCGGTGATGGTCGGCGACTCGGTCTGGGACGTGAAGGCGGCGCGGGCGGCGGAAGTGCCGACGCTCGCCGTCCTCACCGGCGGCTTCTCCGAGGCCGAGCTGCGCGAGGCGGGAGCCGTGCAGGTGGTGGAATCGATCGACGAGCTCGATTTCGACTCGCTATTTGCGGAATCGAATTGAGGCCAAGGTTGGCCACTGCGTCCCGATGGGAGAGGTTCCCGGGATCGAACCGCGACTCACCAAGGCGATGTCGCATCCGATGCGGATCGAAATCCTGCGAAAGCTGCGGGGCGGCGTCGCCACCTCGGCCGAACTCTCCGAGCAACTCGAAGCCCGTCCCAAGGTAGTCGCCTACCACGTCAAGGTGCTGGTCCAGTACGGCTGCCTGGAACTGATCCACAGCGCCCCGCAGGGGGGCGCCGTGGAGAGCTACTTCGGACTTCCGGGTTAACTGGCGCCTGCCACCGCTCGCTGCAGTTCGTTCTTGTCCATCTTCGAGCGGCCTTGGATACCGAGCTTCCTGGCGTCGCTGTAGAGCTGTTCGCGGGTGCGACCACCGGGCCC
>Ga0190271_10001519_pt1 | contig 13303 bp, 12 predicted proteins | sample Popmic356T_FD_133747 | JGI IMG/M metagenome (GOLD analysis project Ga0190271, IMG submission 133747) | Populus adjacent soil microbial communities from riparian zone of Weber River, Utah, USA - 356 T | ecosystem: Environmental > Terrestrial > Soil > Riparian zone | place: USA: Utah | collected...
AATGATGTAGTGGTTGGTGCCGCGTCGCGCGTTGGTGCGCAGCAAGATCTCGGGCAAACAGCGGTCGAGCGCCATGCGCCGGATCAGGCCCGTGACCCCCACGTAAGACGTGAGGACCGCGCCGGACAGCACGAGCACGGCGTCGATGCTGACCCAGGTACGCAGCCACCCGCCGGCCGCTTCGCTGCCCATCTCGGCCAGCAGATCGGGCGGGACGGTCTGGATATGCGCGAGCGGAAGCATCCCGAGCGAGAGCAAGCTGATCAAAGGATTAAAGATGGCGACCGCCAGCCACATGTTGCGCAGCGTCTTGGGGAAAACGCCTCGTTTTTGCTCCTCGATGAAGTTGGCCGAGCTCTCGAAGCCACTGATGCCCAGCATGGCCGCCGAAAAACCAAAAAAGAGTGCGCGGCCCAGGCCACCTTGCGGCGGCACGCTCCAGTTCTGGAAAAACAGCGTGGGGTCCGCGATCACCCGCTCTGCACACGCGACCGAGAGGACCACCAGCGTGAGCATGTGAAACACGAAGATCAGCACCGCCACCGAGGCGGACTCCGCGATGCCAATCACATTGAGCAGCGCAAAAAATCCCAAGAGGCCGATGGTGGCCCAGAAGACGGGCAGCCCATGCCACAGGTTGTGCGCGTAGTGCATGGCCTCGCCGGCGCTGATCACTGCCGTCGCGACGTACGAGAGTAAGGTCAAACAAGCGGCGCCCGCCGCCAGCCGCTTGTTGGTCGTATTGAGCAGCACCGTGTAGGTGCCGCCGTTCAGCGGAAGCGCGCTGCCAACCTCGGCGTACACCGAGCGGAACAGGTAGAGAACCGCTGCCACCAACAACAGCGCGAGCGGCGCGTAGGGACCCGCTTGGACCGCGCACAGGGCCGACACGTACAGACAGCTGGACGTGATGTCGTTGCCGCAGATCGCAGTCGAAGCCCAGGCACCGAGGGTGCTGCGGTGCTCGGTGTCGAGGCGGTGCACCCGCACGCTGCTCGCATCGAGCGTGGCCAGATCCGTGATGCGCGAAGCCGTTCCCCAGCCGGCAAAGTCCCATCGCTCGAGGCTGTCGTCGTCGGCCATCTCTCGGAATCTCCGGAACCAGGTAACCGACGCGACCGCCGCGGTACGCACGCCGTAGGGGCGACTCGCGTCTGCGCGCTGCATAGCACGCGCTTCCGCTACCAGGGAGCGACGCTCGCGATCGTGCAGATCGATGAGCTGGTTGACGACCCAATTGCTGCGCTGCAAGCACGAGAAGTCGCCTTGGCATCGTGTCACACGATCTGACACTTGCCTGGATCGGCAAGCGTCAGGAAGGCGTTGGTCGAGCTGCCCCGCGCGGGTCGCTTTGGACAAACGCGCCCTGGCGCCGTCCCTTGGCCGGGATATGGTCGGCCATGCTCCTGAGATGGATGGACGCGACCGGGCGCTCCACAGTCAGCTTCTTTCGCTACGGCTTTTTCCTCGCGGCCTTCCTGTACCTCTCCATCAATGCCGTGTGGCTCGGCCGCCACCTGGGCCATCGTGACTTTCGGCGCGAATCGCTGCTCCAGATCTACTTCACGGGCGTGCAGGCGATGGGCCCCGTCATCCTGGTCGCGCTGGGCGTCGGCGTGCTCGCGATTGCGCAGGGCGTGGAGGGCGTGGGTGCCCTCTCCGGTGCGGACAGGCTGGGACGCCTGGTCACCGTCGTGCTGCTGCGCGAGCTGGCCCCGCTGCTGACGGGCATCGTGGTGATCGTGCGCTCGGTGACGGCGGTCTCTGCAGAGCTCGGCTTGATGCGGATCTCGCGCGAGGTGGAGACCCTCGAGGCGATGGGCATCCCGCCGATGCGCAACCTGATTGCGCCGCGCCTGCTCGGCGGCGTGGTGGCCTCGTTCGGCCTGAGTGTCTTGTTTGCCGCCAGCGCACTCGTGGGCGGCTTTGTGGTCTCCCGGCTGCTCGTGTCGTTGCCAGCGAACCTGTTCTTCGGCTCGGTGCTCTCGGCCACCTCACGCTCCGACGTGCTGGCGTTCGGCATCAAGACCATCGTGGGTGGGCTCGGCATGTTTTTGATCGCCTGTTTTCACGGCATGGACGTGGAGCGCTCCCCCTCCCAGGTACCGGTCGCAATCTCTCGAGCCGCGCTCCACTCGCTGGTCTTTTTGCTGGTGCTGCACGGAGCGGTCGACACCTGGGACCTGATCACCACGACCAGCCACCGCATCCCCGGAGGCTTGCTGTGAACGTCGCCATCGAAGGGGCGCCCATCCTGCGCTGGACAGCGCCTGCGCGCCTGCTGGCAGGTGACGGCCAGCTGTCCCTGGACCCGTTCACCTTGCACGCCGGCCAGTGGCTGCTCTTGCGGCCCGAACAAGAAGTGCTGGGGCCCGACCTGGCCGTGGCCATCGCGCGGGTGCTCGCCACGCTGGACCCTCCGGCATCGGGAGAGCTCGCGCTGTTCGGACGAGACCCGAACGCACTGAGCTACCTCGAGCTGTTTCAGCTGCGCGCGCGGCTCGCGCTGATCCCCGGCTCGGGTGGGCTGCTCGCCAGCCGCACGCTACGCGAGAACATCGCGCTGCCCATCTCGGTTCATGCGGGGCTCTCGCACGCCGCGGAGTGGACCCTCGTGACGGGAATCTTGCAGCGCTTCGGTCTCGAGGACGCAGCGGACCTCTACCCGCACGCCGTGTCCGGGAGCACCCGCTTGCGTACGTGTTTTGCCAGAGCCACCGCCCTCACACCGGAGCTGTACATCGTCGAAGGTGCGGGCGAGTTCGTGAGTGAGACCCACGTCGGGCTCTCCTGGACCCGGCTTGCAGAGGCGCGGCCGCAGCAGCGCGCAGCGCTGGTGGTGTGCGTCTCTCGACACGACACCGACTTCGAGACCTGGTTTCGCGGTCAAGGGGGAACGGTGATGCAGTATCGGCTCCACTCCGAGTCAGAGCGCGCGGAAGGCGCCCGAACATGAGAATCCGGATGAGCTATCGGGAGCGCGCCGCCGGCGCGTTCGTGCTGATCTCCCTGACGCTGGTGATCTGCTTTTTTGTCGGCGCGGCCATCCGCAACCGCTGGTTTCACGCACGTGTGCACTTCCACGGACAGATGGTGCGCGGCGAGGGCATGCGCGAGGGCTCGCCCATTCTGATGTCGGGCGTCGAGGTCGGGGAGGTCGGTACGCTCACCATCCTCGACGACAATCGTGTCGACGTGGAGCTGTCGGTGTGGCTCGAGCATGCGCACCGCGTGCGCTCGGGGACGCGCGCCGTGGTGCGGCGCCTGTTCGGCATCGGAGAAAAACGGGTCCAGCTCACGTCGGAGGGAGCCAGCGACAGCACGCTGCCGCCCGACAGCATCCTGCCCTTCGACGAGCGCATGGACTTGCTGGACGCTGCAGACATGTTCGACCTGAGCGCGTCGATGCAGGTGCTCGACCGAGCGATCAGCACGGCAGACCGTCTGCTCACCAAGTTCGACGAAGGCGACCGCCTCGATCGCATGTTCAGCGCCTTCGATCGCGCGGGGCCGCTGCTCGAGAAGGCCGACGACTTGCTCGCAGACCCGAGCCTCAAGGGTGCCATGTCGGGCTTGAACGCCATCTTGCACGAACCTGCGATGCGCAAGGTGCTGCTGCGCGCCTCCGAGCTGATGGCCCCCGAGCGCATCGATCGTTTGCTGGCCCGCACGGAGAGCGTGCTCGAGCGTGTGGACACGCTGACCGCCAAGAGCGGCACGCTCGACACCACACTCAACAGCGCCAATCGCCTGCTGGGGGATGGTCGCACAGACCGGCTGCTGACCTCGATGGCGCAGCTTGCCGACGCAGACAAGCTGGGCCGGCTGCTCGACAACACGGCCATGCTGGCCGAACAGTTTGGGCGCGTGGGCCCCGAGATCCCGGCACTCACCCGTGAGATGGCGCTGACGATGCGCGAGGCCGTGGTCGTGCTCAAGGCGCTGCAAAAGACCTGGATGCTCGAAAACAAGTCGGACAAGGCGCGCAGCGAGCTCGAGAAGGGCCGCGACACAAAGCCGTAGCTCGCTCTCCCTCTCGACGCTCAGGCTTCGTAGTCCGAGCCGCGCATCACCCGCACCTCATTCAACTCGTCAGCGTGGAGTCGCTCCGCTAGCCTGCGCGGATGATCGGACCCGAATACATCCGCCACATGGCGCTCTACAACCGCTGGCAAAACGAGCGGCTGTACAGCTTGTGCAGCGCGCTCGCGGACGCCGAGCAGAGGCGCGATCGGGGCATGTTTTTCGGCTCGATCCTGCGCACGCTCGATCACATCGCGATGATCGACCGCGCGATCCTGCACATGGTGCGCACGGGCGAGCGGCCCGTGCTCGACTTCGAGACCGTGCAGTTCGACGACTTCGACGCGCTCTTTCGCGAGCGCCAGCGGCTCGATGCGGAGCTCAGCACGTTTGCAGACGAGCACGATGCCGCCTGGTTTTTGGACAGGGCGCATCCGGCCTTTCGGCGCTCGCGCGGCTTCATGGTCGTGCAGCTGTTCAACCATCAGACGCATCACCGGAGTCAGGTCACGTGCGAGCTGCACAAGCTCGGCATCGACTACGGCAACACCGACATGCCCTACAATCCGTATCTCGACACGTCGTCCTGAGGGCCCGCGCTGGGCGCATCACCTCACGTCGGCAGCGCACCGCCTGCGCGGCGCGTTGCGCTCGGGGCCTGTCCGAACCAGCGCTGGTAGGCGTGCGTGAAGGCGCTCGCCTCCGAAAAGCCAGCCTCGAGCGCCACCTCGATCAGCGGCGCGCCGCGCTCCATCGCGAGCCGTGCACGCTCGCGGCGCGCGGAGTCGACCAGCTCGCGAAAGTTTGCGCCCTCGGTCGCCAGCGCGCGTCGCAGCGAGCGCTCACTGAGGGCGAGCGCACGCGCCGCCTCGGCCATGCTCGGCGTCCGCGCGTCCGCGAGTGCGCTCGCGATCTGATCGCGAGTGCGCTCGCGCAGCGAGCGCGGCGCGAGCTTGCCCAGCGAGAGCTCGGCCTGCGCGCACAAAAAAGACCACAACGCGCGATTGCCCAGCGGCGGCACCAGTGCGCCGAGCTCGCGCCGCAGCACCACCCGGTCGCGCGGCTGGTCGAAGCGCACAGGAGCGCGAAAGTGTGCGAGGTGCGCGCGCACGCTGGGCGGGGCGCGGTGGCGGAAGCTCACCAGCTCGGGCTCGTGCTCGGCGCCACACAGCTCGCGCAGCGCCGCCACCACCTGCGCAAACGTCGTCTCGTGACTGATGCGCACGCCGAGCGCGAGCGGCTCTGCACTGGCCAGCGAGAGCTCGATGCGTGGCCCAACAGAGACCAGACTGAAGCGCCGATCCTGGTTGAGCAGTGCGTCGTAGCGCACGAAGCTGTGCAGCGCGTCGAGGAAGCTCGGCGCTGTCATCACGCACAGCCCGAGCAGGCCGTGCTGCTCGAGCTTGGCCTCGCGCGCGAGCTCGATCGGCAGCTCCGGCGCGCCCAGCGTGCGCACCAGCTGCGCCCAGAGCGCGTACATCTGTGCCGCCGGGATGCGCGCCAGGGCGTCGTCGCTGCCTCGCTCGCCCGCCTCGACCGCGAGCCCCGCGTCGGCGGCGACGAAGCCGCGCGCGAGGCCGTAGCGCAAGACGCGCTGCGCATTGCTGGCCGAGACAGTTGCCATCGTAACCAGCGTAGAGACTATCGCCCGCCTGTCGAGCTCACGGGTTCGTGAAGCCGATCAGCCCCCGGCCTGCCGCCAGCACCAGCCGATTGGGAGGCTTGGGAGCCGCGTTGGCGAGCACGGCCACCCCGTCGCGCATGAAGGCGGCACGCACGCGCCGCAGCGGCGAGGCAGCGTGGGCCTGGGCGAGCAGCGCCATCGCAGGCGCGGGGATGGTGAGCGTACCCGCGCCGAGCACCGCACAAGAGATCTCGACCGCGCGCTTGACCGGCGGCGGCATCGTGGTCGGGCCGAGCCCCGCGGTGTCGCCGTCGGTGGCGGTGATCCGCACGATGGTGGCGGCCGCCGCTCCGCAGCTGCCGCCGTCGCCTTCGCAGCTCAGGCGGAGCGCCTCCCCGGACAGCGGGATGGCGTCGATCAGCGCTCGCGAGCGGGTGTCGATCGTGAACGGCGCGCCCGGCACCAGCTCCGTGGGCGGCAGCTCGAACGCACCGCCGTCGAGGCCCGAGAACGCAACCTTCGTGGCGTCGGGCAGGCCGTAGGCGCGCAAGTCGGGCAGCAGACCGCCGTCCGTGTCCGCGAGCGCGGCGCAAGCGTAGCCACGGCCCGCCTGGAAGCGGCAGCGCAGGTCGCCGCCGCGCAGGTTGCCCAGGTACAGGGCGCCCTGGTCTTGCTCGACGGGCGGCGGGCGCACGGCGACGTCGTAGAGCCACGCTTTGCAGCCGGTGGGCTGACCCGGTGCCTCGTCGAAGTCAGGCGCACTGGCGGCGCTGAACAGCGCCTGCAGCGTCAGCGTGCGGCTGGACTCGGCCAGGTTGGCGATCGCGATCTCTTGCAGCGACACCAGGCCGCTGTGCGTGGGCCGCTGCACTGCCGGCGCAGCATCGAGCGCGAGCTGTGGCCCGGCGTCGCGCGGCGTCGTGTTGTCGTTGGACAGCGGGCAGCCAAGCAGCAGCACGGCCAGCAGTGCGCCTGGGAAACGCGAGCGAGAACATTCGTACACGGGACCTCCACCCTCTCCTGCGAGCGCAACGCGACGATTCGCGAGCGACACGGGCCGAGGGCAAACGACGATGCTCCGCGCGCGCCCCTCGAGCTTGCTCGCGCCGGCCAGTCGCTTGTGCGGGCCGGCCAGCGCTGCCGACGGCGCGCGCTTCGCCCGCGCAGAAAGACACGCTACACCGTGCGCCATGCGCGGCCTTCCGTTCACGCTCACGGTGCTGTTCTTGACCTCGACGCTGTGGCTCGCGCCGCGCACGACGGCCGCGCAGGCGCGCTTCGCCGATCCGGCGGCGGACGTCGAGCGCGTGTTCGCTCTGCTCGCGGCTCGGCTCGCGCTGATGCCCGCCGTGGCCGCCTGGAAGTGGCAACAAAAGGTCGCCATCGCGGACCCCGCGCGCGAAGAGAGCGTGCTGCTCGAGACCGAAAAACAAGCCGCGGCGCTGGGCATCGAGGCCGAGAGCGCCCATGCCTTGCTCAGTCTGCAGATGCGCTTCGCGCGCGACGTGCAGCAGCGCTCGTTCACGCACTGGGAGCAAGCTGGCTTCGACGTGCGCAAGGTAAAGGACCTGACGCGCGAGCTGCGCCCCGAGCTCGACCGGCTGGGCTTTGAGCTGCTGCGAGCGCTGGCGGCGGCGCTGCCGGCTTTTGTGCTGCCCGACTTTCGTGTCCGCCACAGCGCGCGTGCCGCGAGCCTGATGTCGACCGCTGGACTCTCTGCCGAGGATGGGCAAGCCCTGTTGGCCGCGCTGGGCGACGTGCGCGCGAGCCCGACCACACACTGGCTCGAGCGCATCCGCGCGCGCGGCGAGCTGCGCGTCGGCACGACCGGCGACTACGCGCCGTTCAGCCTGGAGAGTGCGGGTAAGCTGCGCGGCGTGGACATCGCGCTCGCAGAGGCGTTCGCGCGCTCGCTCGGCGTACGGGTTCGGTTCCTCAAGACCAGCTGGCCCACCTTGATGCGCGACTATCAGAACGACGCCTTCGACGTCGCGCTCAGCGGCATCAGCCACACGCCCGAGCGCGCGGCCAGCGCACGCTTCTCGGTGCCGTACCAGTCGGGCGGCAAGACACCCATCGCGCGCTGCAGCGAGCGCACCAAGCTGGCCACGCTGGCGCAGATCGACAACGAGCAGGTGCGCGTGATCGTCAACCCGGGAGGCACCAACGAGGCCTTCGTGCGGGCGCAGCTCAAGCGCGCCAACGTGCGCGTGTTCGCCGACAACCGCGCCATCTTCGCCGAGCTGTTGGCCGGGCGCGCCGACGTGATGATCACCGACGACGTCGAGGCCGAGCTCCAGCACCGGCGCCATCCCGGACTGTGTCGCACCAACAAAGCCACGTTCACCCAGGCGGACAAGGCCTGGCTCGTGCAGCCGGACGATCAGCTCGTCGACACGGTAGACACCTGGCTGAAGAGTCGGCTCGGCGATCGAACCGTCGCGCGCCTTTTGAGCCGCGCGCTCGCACAACCCTGACGGGGCGCCAGGCACGCCATTTCAGGCGCCCGTGCTCGACGCCGGCGCGGGCGCTACAACTCGGCATGACCGAAAGAACTGGCGGTTGTCAGTGTGGACGCGTGCGCTACCGGGTGTCCGGGGAGCCCCTCATGCTCGCAGTCTGTCACTGTCGCGAGTGCCAACGTCACTCCGGCAGTGCGTTCGGGATGAGCATGATCGTGCCGGAAACGAGCCTGGTCGTCGAAGGCACGCTCAAAAACTTCGAGCGCGACTGCGACAGCGGGCGCAGGCTCGGTAACTTCTTCTGCCCCGAGTGCGGGACGCGCATCTACACCAAGCCGACCTTCGTGCCGGGCATCGTCAACCTCAAGCCAGGCACGCTCGACGACACGTCGTGGCTACGTCCGGCGCTGCACGCGTGGACGAGCTCGCGGCAGCACTGGTTCGAGCTGCCCGAGGACGTGCCACAGCACGAACGGCAGCCCTGACGACTTGCTGGCCCTGGCGACGGCTCGCCTCACCCTTCAGGCTCGACACAACGGGCCGCTCAGCGCGCGCGCAGGCGAGGCACGTAGTCGAGCACCGCAGTGGCTGCGATGCCCAGCGCGACGCCGCCGAGCAGGCCGAGCGCTTCGCCCAGAAAGAGGGCGCTACACTTCACCGTGGCGATGGACAGCACACCGAGCGCCATGCCTGCGGCGGCCTCGCGCGGTCGCGTGCCGCAGCGTCTCATGACGAGCGCGGCCAGCGGCACGGCCACCAGCGCGCCCGCCATCACACACATCCCGGGCATGGTGCAGGTGGCCGCCATGTCGACCATGCCGGCGCGGCAGCAAGGCCGCAGCAGCGACAGCGGCAGCAGGCACGTGACGGCACCCGCCGCGAGTCCGTAGGTCGCTCCGGTCAGCAGCGCACCGCCGCGCCACCCGAGGAGGGTCCACACCACGAACGTGAAGGGCGCCCAGAGCCAGGCTCGCGTGTCGACCAGCCAGCTGCCGACCGCCGCGGCCGCCGCGGCCAGCAGCGCCGCGCGCAGCAGCGCTGCGCGCAGCCGGCCGAGCTCGTACGCGAGGCGCGCGCGCGCCATCAAGGCAGCGTCCATCGGTTTGTGCTCGAAGCTCATCGCAGCTCTCCCAGCAAGAGGCGCAGGCGTGCGTAGGCACGCGACACTCGTTTGCGGTACGTCATCGGCGCCAGGTCGGGTCGCTCACTCTCCCCGAGCAGCGAGCGCACAGCCGACGCCGCCTTGTCGTCGAGGCTGGCGATCGCCTGCTCGAGCGCGCGCAGCAGCTCCCGCCGCAGCAGCTCTTCCTCCGCGCTGGTGGCGTCGCTCGCGAGCTGGTCGGGCTCTTCGAGCGGGTCGGTACGGCTCGCCTTGCGCCGCGCGGCCCGGATCTCGTTGCTGACGATCGCGTAGAACCAGGGCAGCGCCGGCCGCGCTGCGACAAAACGGTGCGCGTTTGCGAACACCTTGAGCAGCGCAGTCTGCGCGACGTCCTCTGCACGGTCAGCCGGTAGGCGCGCCCGCGCAAGCCGCAGCGCGCGCGGCTGAAGCGCCCGAAACAGCGGCTCGAACGCCGAGCGGTCACCTGTAGACAGGCGACACATCAGGGCATCGAGACTGGCCTCCGATTCGTCGGGCACGAGGCAGAGCTTAGTGTTTGTGCCCCGCGCAGCACGGCGAGCCTGGGTGACAACACGAGGCGCCGGGGGCGCAACAGTCGGCGGCTCGGGCGATCGACGCGGCGGGCGCACCCAGGGTGCAAAGTAGGGCAACCAACAGGGACATGTACGCGGTCGTGCGAGAGGTCATGGGCGGCAAGCTCCTTTTATGTTCCTAGTCGGCTGCGGACGCGGCGTGACCAAAAAAAGTGAGGGCGCCACCGCCTCGACGATCTTGGCTTCGGGGCGGGCGGCGGAGAGCACACCGGTAGCTCAGCCCGGGCACTCTGCTCGCCGCATGGTGCGCCAGCACGTCCATTGAGACAGACTCGCGTCCTCGGTGGTGAAAGCGAGGGACGCATGGCGTGGGATGACCGACAGTACCTGAAATTTGCGGACGAGCGGACGCGGCCAGCGCGCGAGCTGCTGGCGCGGGTGCCGCTCACCGAGGCCAAGCGCGTGCTGGATCTCGGCTGTGGACCCGGCAACTCGACGGCGCTGCTGCGCGAGCGCTTTGCGGCCGCCGACCTGGTTGGGCTCGACAACTCGCCGGAGATGCTGCGCCGCGCACGCACGGAGCTGCCGGGCGTCGCCTTCGTGGAGGCCGATCTGGCAAGCTACCGCGCCGAGCAGCCCGTCGATCTCTTGTTCGCGAACGCGGTGCTGCAGTGGCTGCCGGACCACGAGAGTCTGGTGCCCTCGTTGTTTGCGCAGCTTTTGCCGGGCGGCGTGCTGGCGTTTCAGGTGCCGGTCAACTTCGACGAGCCCAGTCATCGTTTGATGCGCGAGCTCTCGGGGCCGTGGGCGACACGCGTGCTGGGCGTGCGCAGTCGTGCACGCGCGGGCTCGGCTTCGTTTTACTACGACTTGCTGGCGCCTTCGGCCCACAGCGTCGACGTCTGGTTGACCACCTACGAGCACGTGCTGCCGGATGCCGAGGCGATCGTGGAGTGGGTCAAGGGCACGGGCCTGAGACCTTACCTGGACGTGCTCGAGGGCAGCGAGCGCGCGAGCTACCTGGCGGCGTACACGGCCGCCATCGACGCGGCCTACCCTGCCCGCACGGACGGAAAACGTCTGTTCTCGTTTCCGCGGCTGTCCGTGGTCGCGGTGCGCAGATGAGTGAGCGTGCTGAGCCGCGCAAGGTCGCGCTGATCACGGGAGCGGGCAGCGGGATCGGGCGCGCCGTGGCGCGCGCCCTGTTCGAGGACGGCTTTTCTGTCGTGTACACCGGGCGTCGGCGCGACCCGCTCGAGCAAGCGATCGCCGAAGCCAACGTGCCACCCGAGCGCGGGTTGGTCGTGCCTGCGGACGTCACCCAACCCAGCTCGGTCGCGGCGCTGTTCGAAGCGGTCGTGGAGCGCTTCGGGCGGCTCGACCTGTTGTTCAACAACGCCGGTGTGGGTGCGCCGGCCGTGCCGCTCGAGGAGCTGTCCTACGAGCACTTTCGCGCCGCGCTCGACACCAACCTGACGGGCGCGTTTTTGTGCACGCAGCACGCCTTTCGTCTGATGAAGCAGCAGACGCCGCGCGGCGGTCGCATCCTCAACAACGGCTCCATCTCCGCACACACGCCGCGGCCCTTCAGCGTGGCCTACACGGCGAGCAAGCACGGCATCACGGGCCTCACCAAGAGCGCCGCACTCGACGGGCGCGCGTACGACATCGCGGTCGGCCAGATCGACATCGGCAACGCGGAGACGCCGCTGACCGCGCGCATGAAGCACGGGGTGCCCCAGGCCGACGGTTCGCTGCGCGCGGAGCCGCTGATCGACGTGTTGCACGTGGCCAGTGCGATCGTCCACATGGCGCGCTTGCCACTGAGCACGAACGTCCTGTTCACGACGATCATGGCGACCCAGATGCCGTTCTTGGGACGGGGATAAACAGGGGTGCCTGGGGTGCGAGACGCGGCGCGATCCGCCACCGCTCGCTGCGGTGCGTCCTCACGTACAGGAGTACGCTCCGGGCGCTCCTCACGACCGGCGGCGCCTCGCACCACGTCTCGCACCCCATGCACCCCTGTTTACAGTTTGCTCAGACGGCGCGGCGTAGAGAAGCGGCCGCGCTCTGCTTGGCATTGGACTCGTCGCACTTCCAGAGAGCGCGGGCGAGCTCGTGCAGCAGGTCCTGGGCGACTGCGGCGCTGGGAAGACCGAGTGGACCGCGCAGACGATCGTCGACCTCCAGCTCACACTCGCTCGTCAGCTCCGCGATCGCGCGTCGCTGGGCGGCGAGCACACGTTCGCGGGCGGGAGCGTCGAGCTGCGCCAGCGCCCAGCTGTGCACGCGGTGCGAGAGCGCCGCGTGGCGAGCCTCGTCGGCCGCCACATCGTGCATCGCACTGCGCACGCCCAGGTCGAGCGCACAGCGCGCCTGATAAGCGCCGACCAGCGCACCGTACGTCTCGCGCACGCAGCCCTCGGTGGCGTTCTCGGTCGCGATCTCTTCCAGGGTACGCAGCGACAGCTCCAACACCTCGGCGGCGACGGCTTGGCCTCCACGAGCGCGCGCGAGCGCCCCGATCACGCGAGCATGGCGCACTTCGTCGTCGGCCGCGTGGAGCGCCGCGGCAATCATGCCTCGTGGCGCGCCGTACGCGCTGAGCTCGCGCGCGAGGCGCTCGAACGCGAACACGCTGGCGTCTTCGAGGTGCGCAGAGTGCGCGAGAAAGTCGCCCACCGCGCTCTCGTGACGCGGCTCGCTCACGCTGCACAGACCCGCGGGCACACGGCCCACACACGCGCCGGTGCCGGGATGATTGGGCAGCTCGACCGCGCCGAGCACCTCGAGCTTGCCCGTCTCGGACACGCGCATGGTCACGCGCTCGAACACGATCGGGCAGGTGTTTTTGTAGTGCGTGCCCACCACTTGCAGACCGTCTGCCTGCTGGCTGGCGCAGGTCTCCGAGAAGCCCCCACGCAAGGCGAACAGCAACGCTTCATCCGCGCTGTCGACCTTGCCGAGCAGCGTCAGCAGCTCGGCGTCGCTGGCCCAGCGCTTCACCTCGTTGCCGCGCGTGGTCACGACGGCGTACTCGGTACAAGCCTGCACGCAGTAAGATCGGACAAACTGCGCAGGATGGTGGGCGACCTTCTCTGCGCACGCGCCGTCGGACGCCGTCGCGCACGCGCTACCGGTCTCGCTGAGCGTCATGAACTGATCTTTGTTTTTGGTCCAGGTCAGCTCGCTGCCGGCGTCGCGCGGGGGCTCGAACGAGTCGTGCGCCTGGCGAATCGCCACGTAGTCGAACGTCTCGACGGTGCTGAGCCCCGCTGCACGCAGCTTGCTCGGTTGATCCGTCGTGCAGCTCGGCGCGGGAGGCGTGCTGGCGTCGGAGCCGATGACCGCGTCGGTCGCACTGGCGTCGCTCGGCGCCAAGACCCGCGCGTCGACCCCTGGGACGGGCGTGCTCCCCGCGTCCAGCGTCGTATCGGGATCGCGCTTGCTGCCCGCATCGAGCTTGCTGCCCGCAGCGGGCTTGGTGCCGGCATCGCGCGCGTCGACCGACGTGTCGCTCGCGCCCACGCGCGAG
>Ga0190271_10001520_pt1 | contig 13299 bp, 7 predicted proteins | sample Popmic356T_FD_133747 | JGI IMG/M metagenome (GOLD analysis project Ga0190271, IMG submission 133747) | Populus adjacent soil microbial communities from riparian zone of Weber River, Utah, USA - 356 T | ecosystem: Environmental > Terrestrial > Soil > Riparian zone | place: USA: Utah | collected...
AGCGCGGTTTTTCCTTGGCAAGCTGCTGCGCCGAGCGCATCGCATCGAGCTCTTCTTTACTGCAATAACAGTGGTAAGCCGCACCCGCCTTGACCATGTCTGCGATCACGTCTTTATAGCGATCGAAACGCTGCGTCTGGTAGAACGGCCCCTGGTCGTACTCGAGCCCGAGCCACGCCATGCCCTCGACGATCACCTTGACCGCCTCCGGCGTCGACCGCTCGAGATCCGTGTCTTCGACGCGCAGGATGAACTGGCCCTTCATGCGGCGGGCGTACAGCCAGCTGAACAGCGCCGTGCGCACGCCTCCGATATGCAGGAGGCCGGTGGGGCTGGGGGCGAAGCGCGTGATGACAGCGGACATGGGCAGATTTCCTGCGCGCGGGGCAGCTTTTTGGGGCGCGAATCGTAGCATTTGCATCGCGGATTGATTCGCGGGGGACCGATCTTTAGACTCTCGCCCCCTCGGAAGGCCACACGGCCCGGCGGGCGGTTAGCTCAGCGGTAGAGCATTGCTTTCACACGGCAAGGGTCACAGGTTCAAATCCTGTACCGCCCACCAAATCCCAGTCTGAATGAACGATTCCGAAATCACCGCCATCCATGAAGCCGCACACGCCGTGGCCGCGATCCGCACCGGCCTTCCGTTCGAGCGCGTTTCGGTCGTTCCGGACGATGCTGATGAAACTGACGGCGCGCTCTACTGGATCGAGCTCCACGATCAACTGGGACTTACGATGCCGCCCGAAGCGCTGGCCGTCGTGTTGCTCGCCGGCCCCTGCGCCGAAGCCCGCTTCAGACGCCTGCGATTCGATCGGGTTCTGGCCGGACAAGCCGCGCTGGACGATCGGGATGCTCTTTCCACGCTGGGCTTGAGCGAGGCACAGTTCGTTGCCGCCAGCCGCGATGCCCTGGCGCTCATTGAGTGCGACTGGCCGGCGATCGAGCGTGTCGCGAATGCGCTCAATAGAAACAGAACGCTGCGCTTCGATGAGGTTGCGAGTCTCGTCGAAGCCGGCTGACTAGCTAAAACCGCTGGCTTCGTCATCGGTAGGTACATTCCACGCTGCATACGCGCGCGCGCTCGTAATACTGGCGCGGAACCGCATTCCGGCGGTTCCTCGGCAGTGGGCAGGTGCGGAATGGAAGTGGTTCCTCCCGAACGCGCGCAGGCAAAGGTCCTGTTCGTAGACGATGAACCGCGGTTTCTCGAAGGAATCGCACACCTGCTGCGCAAGGACTACGAAATACATACCGCCGCGAGCGGTGAACAGGCGCTGCAGACGATGCGCGAGATCCCGCAGTTCGCAGTCGTAGTCTCCGACATGCGCATGCCGAAAATGGATGGCGCGACCTTCCTGCAGGCGGTGCTGAAACGCTGCCCGGGAGCAACGCGCATCCTGCTGTCGGGGGAGGCCGGACGCGAAGGCGCGATAGCCGCGGTCAACAAAGGGCAAATCTTCCGTTTTCTGTCGAAGCCCTGCTCCCTCGACGACCTCAAGGCCGCACTCCACGACGCCGTCGCGCAGCATCGCCTGATCACCGCCGAGCGCCTCGTGCTGCAGGAGACACTGATCGGTTGCATTGGAGCCCTCATGGAAGTGCTCGCCATCGCGGATCCGGTCGCGTTCGGGCGCGCGAACCATATCAAGAGACTGTCGGGCGAACTCGCGGCCCGGCTAGGCTGCACCGACTTCTGGCAGCTCGATGCCGCGGCGCTGCTCTCGCAGGTCGGTTATCTGTCATTGCGACCGGAAATCGTCCAAAAGGTCTACGACGGCATACCGCTGACACCCGAAGAGCGGAAGCTCGCCGACGGCGTTCCCGCTGTCGCCATCAAACTTCTCGGTCACATCCCGCGCCTCGATCCAGTCCTGCAAATCCTCACGGCGCTCACGTGGCCGGACGCGCAGGTTGCCAGGTTGGGCGATGGCACTATCGGTCTTGGAACCCGCATTCTCGGGCTGGCGCTGGAATATGACGCTCTCCAGGCGCAGGGGAATACCAAAGACGCTGCGCTGCACTCGCTCGGTTTCCGCATCGGCCGCTTCGGCGCAAAACTCTTCGGCCAGCTTGGCCATTGCGCCGAGACGGAAGACAACTCCCATGAGTCGCTCGAAATACCTTTGCGCCGGGTCGTTGCGGGCATGACGATCCAGCAGGAAATCCGCACTCGTGCGGGGGTGTTGCTGGTGCCCAAAGGATTCGAGGTGTCCAGGACTTTCCTCGAGCGCATCTCCTCGTTTGCGCCGGACCTGTTGGACCAGATCGTGAGCGTCGCGACCAAACCGCGAAAAGCCTAACAAGAACGGCGATTCTATCGGGCGGATCGCGCGACGAAGGTCAGCGGTTCGCGAGCACCTGCCACCGAATGGCTGCCGGAGTAGTGAATAGAAGCGACCGTCAGCCGGGGGCAATCTTCCGTTCAATTTCCCAGGCGGCGAAACACGGCAGGTGCAGGTGGAACTCGCGCACGCCAGAGGCGCTCTCCACCGCGAACTCCATCTCCAGCTCCATCTCTGACGCATCGATGCAATGCCCGCACACCGGGCACGATTCGCCTGACCCGTTTCCTCCCCAGATCCCCGTGGGGCCTTCACGAGGGATGATGGCCGCGTTCAGCGCGGCGCGCGCCTGGCGCCGCAACTCATCTTCGTCATGACCGTTGAACAGCATGTGAATCCCCGGTGGTGGGTACCTACCGGGAATACGCTCGAGACCCTCGGTTTGTTCCATCAGCGGCTAGAGCCGCGTGAGTTGCTCGGCAACTGCGTCGACGCCGGCACGAATCTGCGCGCGCTCGGCGACATCGGGCGCGGCGTCTTTTGGCAGCGCTTCGACCAGGCGTTCGAGCTCGGCCGCCGCATCGCTCAGCGCGCACAAGCCGAGCGTGCCACCGGTGCCGCTGGCGCGATGCGCAAGCTGGTGGATCTGATCGAGCGCGCTGAGATCGTGTGCTCCATCTGATCCGAGGACGGGGCCGGCGTCGAGCCGCGCGAGCGCGTCGCGCATCTGCGCCACGTCCCCGGCGGTGCGCGTCACGAACTTGCGGGTGAGCTCGGCCAGGCGCGTCCTGACTGCCGCGGTGTCGGCCGCGCCAGGCCCGGTCAATTGGCCTCCCACAGCGTCTTCACCTGTTTGCCCAGCGTCATCGGGTCAAACGGCTTGGCTATGACCCCTATCGCGGACAACTCGCGCAGGCGTCCGGTCTCGCTCGGGCTGGCCTTGGCCGTCATGAAGATGACCGGGATGCGCGCAAGGTCGGGGTCGGAGCGCATTCTCTTTAGCAGGGTCGGCCCGTCCATGCCCGGCATCATCACGTCGAGCACCACGAGATCGGGTTGTTCGACGCGCATCTTCACCAATGCGCGCTCGCCACCGTCGCTGGTGAGCACCTTGAGATCGCCGTCGAGGCTCAATGACATCTGCACGATCTCGCGAATGTCCGAGTCGTCGTCGACATAAAGCAGCGATCTGAGCGCATTGCCTTTGGCCAGGCTCGGCGCCGGTGCGCCGTCCAGCGTGACGCGATCGCGCCCGTGGTTCTTGCTCGTATAGAGACAGTCGTCGGCACGCCGCAGCAGTTGTTCCGCGGTGGCAGCGCCGGGATCGGTGAGTACCGACAGGCTGGTCACTCCCACGCTCACGGTCACTTCGACGTTTCCAGCACTGGTCGCCATCGGCGCAGCGGCCACTGCATGACGGATCTTTTCGGCGACCGTGGCGGCGCCCGCGATCGGTGTCTGCGGCAGCACGATGGCGAATTCCTCGCCGCCCATGCGCGCGCACCAGTCGTACTCGCGGGGCAGCGACTCCTGCACGCGGCGGACGAATTCCACCAGCACGTCGTCGCCCGCCGAATGGCCATGACGATCGTTGATGTGTTTGAAGTGATCGATGTCGGCCACCAGCAGCGAGAGGTCGGCGCCGAGACGGCGCGCGCGCTTGAGCTCGCGTCGCATGTGGTTCATGAAATAGCGCCGGTTGTGCGCGCCGGTGAGTGAATCGGTCATCGCCATGCGACGCCGCTCTTCGATCACCAGCTTGAGCGAATGTTCCAGCGAAAGTATTCGCCGCGCCGTGGCGAGCCGAGCCAGCAACTGCGTGCCGGAAACGCGCTTCGAAATGTAGTCGTCGGCCCCGGCCTTGAGGCCGGTGAGGATCTCGTCCTCCGAATCATGCGCGGTACACAACATGATGTAGACGTACCCGGGGAATTGCGGATCGTCGCGGATCCGGCGCGTGAGCTCGAGCCCGTCCATGCCGGGCATGTTGCGGTCCATGATCACGATGGGCGCGAAGTGGCGCTTGAGCTCGGTGAGCGCCTCGGCACCATTGCTGGCAGTTGCCACCTCGAAGCCGCCGGCGGTGATCAGGTCCTGGAGGCGTTCGATGACGATCTCGTCGTCGTCGACCAGCAACACGCGCGGCGCGATCGCCACCAGCACGGGTTGAATCTGCGTGATGGCCGATTCATCGACGGGTGCATCGGGCACGGGTTTGATGTGGGTCATGAGCTCAGGGCCCCGACCGCCAGCTGCGAGTTGTTGTGGCCTTCACGGATTACCATCGCATCTCACGTTAACGTAGCGAGTGTACGAGGGATAAGCGCGCCGTCACAGAAGGCGCGACTTCACACCATCATGCAAACGACTAAGGGTTTCACCATTCCGCCCTGGACTAACTACCTTGGCCGCTCCGCGCTGCTCGCGACGCTGTACGTGGTCACGGGCAAGCTCGGCCTGTTGCTCGCCGTACCTCCCGGTTACGCAACGATCATCTGGCCCGCGTCCGGCATCGCCATCGGCATGCTGCTGGTGCACGGTGCGCGGTTGTGGCCGGCCATCCTGCTCGGTTCCTGGCTGCTGAACGCCTATCAATCCGGCGTGTTCGCCGAAGACGACTGGTTGTCGGCAAAGGCATTCGCGGCGCTGTGTATCGCGCTCGGATCCACAGCGCAGGCGCTTGCCGGCCGCGTCCTCGTCGCGCGCCTGATCGGTGTACCGCTGCGCCTCAAGTCGGCGCGCGACGTGCTGCTGTTGCTGCTGCTCACCGGCCCGGTCACCTGCGTCATCGCCGCGTCCGTTGGGGTTGGCACGCTGTACGCGCTCGGCATCATCGGCGGCGAGGCAATCGCCGGTAACTGGATTGCCTGGTGGTCCGGCGATTCTCTCGGAGTACTCGTATTCACGCCGCTGGTCTTGCTCGCCCCCGGCGGCCGCGCGCAGATCACCTGGCGCGGCGAGGCGATAGGTCACCTGCCATTCGCGGCGCTGCTGCTGCTGGCGTTGCCGCTCGGTCTGACGTTCTACGCGTGGCAGGTGATCTCCGAAAACGATTACCTTCGCGGCGATGCGAAGTTCGAAACCCTGTCCATCGCGGGTGAAAAGGCGCTGGAAAACCGCCTGGCGTCCTACGGCAACGCCCTGCTCGGCGCCGCGAGCTTCATCCAGGGATCCTCCAGCGTAACGCGCGCGGAATGGCGCGCCTACGCGGAGACCATCCGGCTGCGGGAAAACTTTCCCGGGTTGAATGGCCTCGCCTGGGTGCAGCCGATCGAAACCGCCGCCCTCCCGGAATTCGTGCGCAGTCGCCGCGCGGACGGCGCACCGAACTTCTCGATCCACCCGCGCACGGAAGGCCTCCCTAACTACATCGTCACATTCGTCGAACCGGAGGGCGAGAACCGGGCGGCGCTCGGCCTCAACATCGCCTTCGAAAACAACCGGCTGGAGGCCGCCAACCTGGCGCGCGACTCGGGCCGGGCGGCTATCACGGGCCTGGTGCTGCTTGTGCAGGACAACCACCGGACCCCGGCCTTCCTGATGCTCCATCCGATATACCACCGCAACATGCCGACCGGCACCACAGCCGAGCGCCGCGCGGCACTGCGTGGCTGGACGGATGCACCGCTGGTGGCACTAAATTTCCTCGCTGCGCTGACCGATCGGCAGAATACCGACTATCGCCTGCGAATCTACGACGGCAACTCGGAACTTCCCGAGGCGATGATCTACGCAAGCGGCGCGGCCACTTCCGTGCACCCCGCGTTCGTCAAGCGCGGCACCGTTCAGGTCATGCAACGCCAGTGGCTGCTGGTATGGGAGAGCACGCCGGCGTTCGAACTGGCGCAACGATCGACCAATCCGCTGTACATCCTAGTGGGCGGCTTGCTGTTCACCGCGCTGCTGTCGCTGTTGCTGGTGGTGCTGACGGTGAGGCGCACCGAACACATCGAGCAGATGGTTGGCGAACGCCGCTTCATCGTGCCTTCGCTGGTGTTCCTGCTCCTGACGGTCGGCAGTTTCGCGCTCTATTCGAAGCTTCTCGACCAGGAACTCGAGTTCGTACGCCGCCAGGTGCAGAACGATTCCGCCGAAATCGACTCGCAGCTGCGCGCGCGCACGGCCGAGCATGTCGCGACGCTCGCCCGCATGGCGGCCCGCTGGAAATCAGCCGGCGGGACCCAGTACGGGCTCTGGCGCACGGACGCCGCCAATCTTCTCAACGCTTTTCCCGGCCTGCGCGCGCTGCAGTGGATCGACTCCACCTACCACGTGCGCTGGATCGAGCCACTGGCGGGCAACGAAGGCGAGCTGGATCGTGAAGTGCAGGCGGGCAATGTCCGCGTGGACGCGCTTCGCGCCGCCGCCGAGACCAGCCACGAGCTGCTGACCCCGCCCATGCAAATGCCGCAAGGCTACGCGGGTTTCTCGGCCTATCTACCCGTGCGGCGCGAAGGCCGCTTCGATGGTTTCATTGCCGGCCAGTTCTCGGTGCCCGACCTCTTCAATGGCGCCGTCGACGCCCGCCTGTCGGGCAACTACGCGATTTCCATTCAATATGACGGGGCAACGGTCTACGCCAACAGCCGCGGCGACAGCCCGTTGACGCGCGACCTGGCGATCGAAAAGAACCTGCGCGTCGGTGATCGTACGTGGACGCTGCGCATGTCGCCCACTCCCGACTTCGTGGAGCGGCAGAAATCCGGACTGCCACTGCTGGTGCTCGGTGCCGGCCTGCTGGTGGCGGCGCTGGCAGCCCTGTCGGTGCGTTACGTGCTCATCTCCCGCCTCAAGTCGGCGCATCTCGCAAAGTCACTGGCACTCAACGCCGGAATCATTTCGAGCAGCGCCCATCTGGTCATCGCGATCGACGCGGAATACCGCATCATGATTTTCAACCGCGCCGCCGAGAAGGCGCTGGGCTATGCCGCACAGGAAGTGGTCGGCAGGCGTGCAATACCCATCTTCATGGACCCGTCGGAGCTGCTTGAGCGCGCGCGTACGCTCTCGGCCGAGCTGGGAGAAAACGTCCCGCTCGGTCCCGAAATCCTGACGCGCATTCCGCTGCGCGATGGTCTCGAGACGCGGGCGTGGACCTTCGTGCGCAAGGACGGCTCGAGGTTCCCGACGAACGTCATCATCACGCCGCTGCGCGACGAGCAGGGCGTCACCGCCGGATTCCTCGGCGTCATCGAGGATGTGAGCAGCCGCCACGAAGTCGATCGCATGAAAAGCGAATTCACCGCGGTGGTCAGCCACGAGCTGCGCACACCGCTCACCTCCATTCGCGGATCGCTGGGCCTGATTCTCGGCGCGATGGCCGGCAGCCTGCCGCAGAAAGTCCGCGACCTGCTGGAGATCGCACAAAGCAACTCCGACCGCCTGGTGCTGCTCATCAACGATATTCTCGACATCGAGAAATTCAGCGCCGGACAGATGCGCTTCGACATCGCCACGCTGTCACTCGGCGACGTCGTGAGCCAGGCGGTGGAGTCGAACGAGGGTTATGCGCGCAAGCACCATGTCAGCATCGCGCTCGCCGCCGTTGATCCGGCATTGCAGGTCGACGTCGATCCCGACCGGTTCGTTCAGGTGCTTACCAACCTGTTGTCGAACGCCGTGAAGTACTCGCCCGCTTCGGGAACCGTCCATGTCGCGGCGGAACGAACCGGCGACTCCGTGCGGGTCAGCGTGCGCGACACCGGACCTGGAATCCCGGAGAACTTCCGCGCACGCATTTTCGAGAGGTTTTCACAGGCCGACGCCTCGGCGACGCGCGAGAAAGGCGGCACCGGCCTCGGTTTGTACATTGCGCGCCGTTTCATCGAGCAGATGCAGGGCCGGATCGGATTCGAATCCGTTACCGGCAAGGGCGCGACTTTCTGGGTGGAACTGCCGGTGGCGCCGCGCAACGTCTAACGACTGTTCGTCCCCGGGAATCAGCAATAGCGGACTTCCGGCGCTTCCCCACCCCTGCCTGGGAGATTACTCTGCGGCAGTGCAGAACGAGGCATCACCTCCTCCATTGAGCCCATGGCCGCGCTGGCGCGGTTACGTGCTCGCCCTGGTGCTGTCGGCTGCCGTTTTACTGCTGCGCGTGCTGGTCGAACCGTGGATGGGCCATCAACCCTTCCAGCTCCTGTTTCTCATACCGGTCATTCTCACCGCCTACATGAGCGGTCTTCGGCCTGGCCTGTTCGCCACCGCGCTTGCCGCCGCGTCGGCCAAGTTCTGGGCGTTCCCACCGTATTACACGATCTGGTTCGCGATTCCGGTCGACGTGGCGCACTGGCTGTCCTTGCTGCTGGTGGGCGTGCTGATAAGCGTGCTGTTCGACGAGCTGCAGCAGTGGCGCGACAAGACCGCCGTCCGCAGCACCGAACGCAAGCACGCGGCCACGGAACGCAAGGTACGGATCGGCTTCGCGATTGCACTCACCTTCCTCGGCGCGATTGGCATCGTGAGTTACCTGACCGTGGTGCGATTCACCGAAAACGCGCGGCTCGTCGCACACTCGCAGCTGGTGATGTCCAACATCGACGCGCTGGTAAGTACCACGTTCGAAACAGAATCCGCGCAACGCGCTTATGTGCTCACGGGTGAAGAACCCTTTGCCGCCGAATACACCCGCGCCATGGGCCGCGTCGAAGGACTCGTGCAGCAGCTGCGCGATGCCGTGAGCACGGTGCCGGCTCAATTGGCGCGTGTCGAGCCGCTGGCCGAAGCGGTGCGCGCGCGCATGAAGCACAGTTCCGAGCTCATCGACCTGCGGCGAAGTGGCGGCATGGACGCCGTCCAGAAGCGACTCACCCAGACTGCAAATCGGCCCGGCGTCAGTCTCCAGACTCGCATCCGCACGCTCGCGCATGAGATGAAAGTCGCCGAGATCGAGCTGCTCAACGAACGCGAACGCGTCGCGCAACGCAGCTCGAGGGTCACGCAGGCAGTCATCGTCGGCGGCAGCGGCCTTGCGCTCATTTTCGTTACGCTGGCGCTCTACGCCATCCGCCGCGACTTCGCCGGCCGCGCGCGCGCCGAGGCCGAACTCAACCGCTTCTTCGATCTGTCCATCGACTTGTTCACCATCGCCAGCCCCGATGGCCGTTTCAGGCGCCTGAGCCCCGCGGTGACCGACATGCTCGGCTACACAATGGAAGAGGCGCTGAATCTCGACTACATGGAAAAGCAGCATCCCGACGATCGCGTCCGCACCGACGCGGTCGTGGACGCGCAGATCAATCGCGGCGAGCGCGTCGAGAATTTCGAGTCACGGTTCCGGCACAAGGACGGCAGCTATCGCATGTTGTCCTGGCGTTCGAAGCCGGCTGGCGGCCTCATGTACGCCACCGCACGCGACGTCACCCATGCCCATGCCGCCGCCGAGGCATTGCGCGAAGCCAAGGGCCAGCTCGAAGAGCGCGTCGAGCAACGCACTCGCGAACTGGCGCAGGCCAACGAGTCTTTGCGCAAGAGCGAACGACGCTTCCGCGCGCTCATCGAACACGGCTCTGACTGCATCGCCATGGTTGACCTGGACGGCCGGGTCCTCTACGTGAGTCCGGCGGTCACCGCGGTCGAGGGTTACCAGCCTGCTGAGTTATTAGGCCAGTCGCGAACCGCGCACACCCACCCGGACGACCTGCCGCTCCTCGCGGCCGCCGTCGAAAAACTCATCGCACAGCCGGGCAAGCCCATCCCCGCGATCTGGCGCCGCCGTCACAAGGACGGTCGCTGGATCTGGCTGGAGGGTGTCGCCACGAACCTGCTGGACGACCCGTCAGTGGGCGCCATCGTCACCAACTACCGCGAGATCACCGAGCGGCTGGAGCACGAATCGAGGCTCGGGGAGCAGATGCGCAGGCTGGCGTTGATGGCGCGCATCACGCGGGCCATCGGCGAACGCCAGGACCTGCGCAGCATCTTCCAGGTCGTAGTGCGCAGCATCGAAGAAGAACTGCCGGTCGATTTCTGCATGATCGGCCTGTACGAAGCTGGCGAGAACCGGCTCACCGTGAGTTGCGTCGGCGCCCGCACCGAACCGGTGGCGAGCGGGCTCCACATGATCGAAGGCACGAACATTCCCATCGACGAGAATGGGCTGTCGCGTTGCATCCAGGGTCAGCTTGTTTACGAGCCGAACATCGCGGACTCGCCGTTCCCGTTTCCGAAGAGGCTGGCGAGCGCCGGCATGTGCTCGCTGGTCATCGCACCGCTGCTGGTCGAGAGCCAGGTCTTCGGCGTCCTGGTCACGGCGCGGCGCACCGCGAACGCGTTCAGCAGCGGCGAGTGCGAATTCGTGCGCCAGGCCATGGAACACACCGCGCTGGCCGCGCACCAGGCGCAGTTGTACACCGCCCTTCAGCAGGCGTATGACGACCTGCGCGCCTCACAGCAACAGATCATGCAGCAGGAACGCCTGCGCGCTCTCGGCCAGATGGCCAGCGGTATCGCACACGACATCAACAACGCCATATCACCGGTGGCGCTTTACACCGAAGCGCTGCTCGAGCGCGAGCCAAACCTGACCGATCGCGGGCGTTCACAACTCGAAGTCATCCAGCGTGCGGTCGACGACATTGCGCAAACCGTCGCACGCATGGGTGAGTTCTATCGCCTGCGCGAGCCCCAGCTCACGCTGATGCCCGTCGATCTCAACAAGCTCGTCGGCCAGGTCATCGATCTCACGCGCGCGCGCTGGAGCGACATGGCGCAGCAACGCGGCGCGGCCATCGACATGCGCCCAGAACTCGATCGCACCCTGCCGCTGGTGTCTGCGGTCGAGAGCCAGATTCGCGACGCGCTCGTCAATCTCGTCTTCAATGCCGTCGACGCCATGCCCGAGGGCGGGCCGCTGATCATCCGCACGTGCCTCGCCACGGGAAGCCGGGAGCAGATCGTGTTGCTAGAGGTGCAGGATGCGGGGGTGGGCATGAACGAGGACACGCGCCGCCGCTGTCTCGAACCGTTCTTCACCACGAAGGGCACGCGCGGTACCGGCCTGGGGCTGGCGATGGTCTACGGCGTTGCCCAGCGACACGGCGCCAGCCTCGAAATCGAGAGCGAGCCCGGCAAAGGAACACTGGTACGCATGACGTTCGCGATTGCGCCGCTCGCGACCGCGGTGTCGAGCGGCCTGCAGCGGCAGCCGGCCGGCCCGATGCGCATCCTCGTCATCGACGACGACCCGCTGCTGCTGAAATCCCTGCGCGATACGCTCGAAGTGGACGGTCATGAAGTCACCACCGCGAACGGCGGCCAGGCGGGCATCGAGGCATTCGTCGAGTCACACGCCGAAGGCAGACCGTTTCCCGTGGTCATCACCGATCTCGGCATGCCGCACGTGGATGGCCGCAAGGTGGCCGCGACGATCAAGGCGAGCGTGCCGGCGACGCTGGTGCTCATGCTCACGGGCTGGGGCCGGCGTCTCGTCGTCGAGGGCGATGTGCCGCCGGGCGTCGACCAGGTACTCAGCAAGCCGCCCAAGCTGCTCGAGTTACGTGCAGCGCTCGCGCGCCACGGTGGGCAACCAGTCTAGCTAGTGAGAATCCCTGGAGACGTCGGCTCCGCTGCCGCCGACGAGCACGTCGAGATCAGCGCCGAGATGCGCCTGCTGCACGTGATCCACATACAGCTTGTACCAGCCGCGCGTCGGGGCCGGAGCGGGCTTCCAGCTCGCGCGTCGCGTCGCGAGCTCGGCTTCGCTCACGTCGAGATGCAGGCGGCGCGCGGGTACGTCCACTTCGATCAGGTCGCCGTTGCGCACCAGCGCCAGCGGTCCGCCGGCCGCAGCTTCGGGCGACACGTGCAGCACCACGGCGCCATAAGCCGTGCCACTCATGCGCGCATCGGAGATGCGCAGGATGTCGGTGATGCCACGGCGCAGTAGTTTGGGCGGCAGCGGCATGTTGCCCACTTCCGCCATGCCGGGATAACCCTTCGGGCCGCAACCCTTGAGCACCATGATGCAGTGCTCGTCGATATCGAGATTCTCGTCGTCGATGCGCGCGTGCAGATCTTCGATGCTCTCGAAGACCACCGCGCGCCCCTTGTGTCGCAACAGGTGTGGCGAAGCCGCCGACGGCTTGATGACCGCGCCATCGGGCGCGAGGTTGCCGCGCAAGACGGCGATGCCCGCGCGGTCGCGGAATGGGTCGTCTAGCGGCTTGATGACATCGCGATTCCAGCACGGCGCGCCGGCGATGTTCTCGCCGACGGTCTTGCCGTTGACGGTCAGCGCCTTTCCATCGAGCACGTGCGCGATTTCCTTCATCACCGCCGGCAGCCCACCCGCGTAATAGAAATCTTCCATCAGGTACTTGCCGGACGGCTGCAGGTTCAGCAGACAGGGCAGCTCCGAGCCGATCTTGTCCCAGTCTTCGAGCTTGAGCGGCACGCCGATACGCCCGGCAATCGCCAGCAGATGAATGACCGCATTGGTCGAGCCACCAATGGCCGCATTAACACGGATAGCATTCTCGAATGCCGCGCGCGTGAGAATCTTCGACAGCGCCATTTCTTCTTCGACCATTTCGACGATGCGCCGCCCGGTGAGCTGTGCCTGCCGGTAGCGGCGTGAATCGACGGCGGGAATCGCCGCATTGCCGGGCAGCGCGACGCCCAGCGCTTCGACCATGCTCGCCATGGTGGATGCCGTGCCCATGGTCATGCAGTGTCCCTTCGACCGATGCATGCAGGACTCGGCGGCCGTGAACTCTTCCTGCGACATGCGCCCGCCGCGCACGTCTTCGGACATCTGCCACACGCCCGTGCCCGAACCAATCTGCTTGCCGCGAAATTGCCCGGACAACATCGGGCCGCCGGAAATGCCGATGGTGGGAAGGTCGCAGCTCGCCGCACCCATGAGCAACGAAGGCGTGGTCTTGTCACAGCCCATGAGCAACACGACGCCATCCAGGGGGTTGCCGCGGATGGATTCCTCGACGTCCATGCTGGCGAGATTGCGAAACAACATGGCGGTGGGACGCAGCTGCGTTTCACCGAGCGACATCACGGG
>Ga0190271_10001521_pt1 | contig 13291 bp, 7 predicted proteins | sample Popmic356T_FD_133747 | JGI IMG/M metagenome (GOLD analysis project Ga0190271, IMG submission 133747) | Populus adjacent soil microbial communities from riparian zone of Weber River, Utah, USA - 356 T | ecosystem: Environmental > Terrestrial > Soil > Riparian zone | place: USA: Utah | collected...
GATGGCGAAGGTGGTGGCGGCGCTGAAGGCCGCCGGGATCGCCGACGACGACCTCCAGACCGAGCAGGTCTCGGTCTATCCGCGGACGAGCGACGACGGGGTCTCCATCGTCGGCTATGACGCGTCGAACACCGTGCGCGCGACCATTCGCGACCTCGACCAGGCCGGCGGGATCGTCGACGCGGCCGTGGCCGCGGGCGCGAACCAGGTCTACGGACCCAGCCTGACGGTCTCGGACACGGAGGCCCAGTACAGCGCGGCCGTCGACGCGGCGTTCGACGATGCCCGCGCGCGGGCGCAGGCGATCGCCGACAAAGCTGGCGTCACGCTCGGTGCGCCCGTTGCGATCGTCGAGGGTGGCGGCGGAGGCGTGGCGGTCCCGTACTACGAACGGGCCGGCCTCGATGCGGCCGCCGATGTCGCGATCGAGCCCGGCACGCAGGACGTCGGCGCGTCGCTGACGGTCACCTTCGCGATCGGGTAACGCCGAGAGCTCCTCCCCCGAGACGGGCGGGCCCCTCGAACTCCACTCCCGGGGCCCGCCTGTCCATCCGGGTGCGGGCGGGGGTTAACCGCACGCACGGACGCGGGCTGGCTCGGCGGTGCGGCGGCCCTCCACGAGCGACGATTCGCCTGTTCCCACCGAGACCAGGAGACCCGCCATGACCGCCATTGCGCTCCACCTCCCCCGTAGGGCCCACACCGGCGCCGATCGCTTCAACGCCCACCTCCTGAACGTCACGTTCGAGGCGCTCGACGGCGAGCGCAGGTCGGCCATCGGCGGCGGGGAGAGCATCCCCGAGGCGATCGCCGCCGCCCGCGACGAGCTGCCGAACGGCACCTGGACGCTCGTCCGCTGGAACCCGCTCTTCGGCGAGTAGAACGCCCGCGCCCTCCTGACTACAGGAGGGCGCGCGTCTGCTCCGCGTGCCAGGGGAGTTCGAGCGCCTCGAAGCGCGCTAGCGCCCGCTCGACGAGGGCGGTCTCCTGGCGGACGGCCCCGAGGGCGCGCAGCGCGAACGGCTCCAGGTAGGTGTTGGGCCGCAGGTGCGCCGCCGCTTCCGCTTCGACCTTGGCTCGATCGCGCACCGCCGCGAGCCCATCGAGCCGGGTGACGATCGTGGCGAGGGCCATCCATCCTCGGTACCAGCCGCGTTGCGGCAGCGGCGTCTCGAGGAGGCGCGCGACCGCGTCGAGGTCGCCTCGCGCGAGCGCCAGCTGCATCCGCGGGATGTCGAGCACGACGCCGTATCCCTCGATGCCGAGCTCCTCGGCCGCGCGCTCGAAGCGCTTCGCCGAGTTCTCGTCTCCGAGCCGGGCGTTCGCCACGGCGCAGACGAGCAGCGAGCGAGCGTTCCGGACGCACGGCGTCGCCAGGTTGTCCGCGACCGTCTTCTCCGTGCGGGGACCGAGCTCCCGGATCCGCCCCCAGTCTGCGAGGAGCTCCTCCACCTCGACCAGGATGGCGACGCCGTGGAGGCGGTGATGCGGAGTCAACGGCGCGGTGATCTCGTCGTGCTTGCCGGCGAGCCGCCGCGCTTCGTTGAAGTGGCCGCTCCAGACGCAGCCCGAGATCGGGGCAGCGTAGATGTCGGCCCGGTGGTCCGGGTCCGAGATCTGGTCGAGGAGCTCGAAGCGCCGTTCTGCGAAGGCCCGGCCGAGCTCGTACCGGCCGGCGACGAACTCCGCGATGCCTCGCACGTCCCACGCCTGCGAGCGCAGCTCTACGTCGCCGAGCCGCTCCGCGATGGCGCTCGCCTCGCGCGCATGGCCGGAGCCCGAGAACGGGTTCCAGAACCCCTTCGCGATCAGCGCGCGTGTTCGCGCCGCGCTGTCGGGCGGCGCCAGCCGGAGCGCTGTCTCGATCCACTCGTCGACCATTGGGTAGTCGGGCATTCGCCGCCACATGCCGGAGCGGGTGGCCGTCTCGTGTGCGAGCTCGCTGTAGAGCTCGGCCTGGAGCTGCAGGTCCGGACAGAGGTCGATCGCGTTTTGCATGGCGTTCCAGAGCCCGTCCCCGTCGTACTTGAGCGCGTTGGCACGCCCCAACGCGCGCCAGAGCTGGACTTTGAGCTCGGTTGGCTCCGCGAACACGAGCGCGCGTTCGTAGAGCTCGATCGCCTCGTCGAGCTCGTACCGGGCGACCGCGAGGTCGGCCGCGCGCCGGAGCCACGCGACCGCACAGGCGCGGAGACGCTCCAGCTCCTCCGGCCGGCCCTCCCACGCGAGGTCGGCGTTGTCCGGCTGGACAGCCTCGGCGTAGTGGTGGGCCAGGATCGTCGCCTGCTCGTCCCGGCCTTCCGTCACGCGCTCCAGCCAGGCCGCAAAGCCGGCGTGCAGCCGCGCGCGCCGCGCCTGTGGAAGGCTTGCGTAGGCCACCTCGCGCGTGAGCGCGTGCTTGAAGGCGAACTCGCGCTCGCCGGCCAGCGTCGAGCGCGACCGGCGCCGGATGAAGTCCCGGGCCTCGAGCAGGGCGAAGTCCGGCGCGTCGTCGACCAGCTCGCGCACCGCGCCGTGCCAGAAGACCCGGCCGATGACCGACGAGGCCTGGAGCGCGGCCTTGTCGATCGGCGGGAGGAGGTCGATGCGGGCGGCGAGAACGGCCTGCACGGAGTCGGGTACGTCGTGCTCGAGCGGCAGGGACCGGTCGTGCACGCCGGCGAGCAGCTCCTCGAGGAAGAAGGGGTTGCCCTCGGCGCGGTCGAGCGCGGCCCGCCGCAGCTCCGCGGGCGTGTCGTCCTCGAGCAGCGCGCCCAGCAGCCGCTCGGAATCCCCGGGGGAGAGCGGCTCCAGCCAGATCGTGGCCGCGTCGCGGCGGCGGCCCCACGCGGGATGCCTCGTAGCGAGCTCGGGCCTCGCGGTCCCCAGCACGAGCAGCGGGCCCTCCACGTCGTCGAGAAGTCGCTCGAGGAGGTCGAGCAGGGGCTCCTGGGCCCAGTGCAGATCCTCGACGAGCATGACGACGGGCCGCTCGGCGGCGAGCTCCGCCAGGAGGGCGACCCACGCTGTCTGCAGCTGCTCGCGGGCGGCGAGGGGGTGCAGGTCGGGCACGATGTCCAGGCCGAGCGTGAGGCCGAGGATCTCGCGGCTCGTCAGGCGCCGCTGTACCGTCTCGGCGGCATCCGTCTCGCGCAGCCCGAGCTGCTCGCGCAGCACGTCCGCGAGCGGCCGGTAGGTCGTCCCCCGACCGTACGCCAGGCACCGGCCGGTGCGTCGCAGCGGCTCCGGGCTCCGGTCGGCCAGCCACTCCCACAGCTCGCGCGTCAGCCGCGTCTTCCCGACGCCCGCATCGCCGGTGACGGTCACGAGTCGAGGCCTTCCCTCCTCGACGGTACGCCGGTAGAGGGAGCGGAGGAGGTCGAGCTCGGCCTCGCGCCCGACGAAGGCGGAGCGGAGGCCTCCGGCGCCCTCTGTTCGCATCAACGAGAGCTCTCTGATCAGCGTCCTGTAGCGGAGGCTGTTGGCGGCGCACAGGCTCGGCCCGAACTCGAAGGCGCTCCCGCCGGAGGAGGCGGCACGTTCTCCGACGAGGACGGCGCCGGGCTCCGCGGTCTGCCCGAGCCGCGCCGCCGCCGTCAGGACCCCGCCGGCGAGCAACGGTTCTCCGTCCGGTGCCCTCCCTACGACGACCTCGCCGGTCTCGACGCCGAGGCGGAGCGCCAGCTGCCCCGCGAACACTTCGTCGAAGTGCTGGCGCATGGACAGCGCGGCGTGCAGGGCACGCTCCGCATGGTCCTCCTGGGCCACCGGGGCTCCGAAAACTGCCGTGAGCGCGTCGCCCGCCACGTCCTGTAGGTATCCGCCGGCCTCGTCGATCTCGGCCTGCATCGTCTCGTAGAACCGCTCGAGCAGGAGCCCGGTGCGCTCGGGGTCCGCGGATGCGGCGAGCGGGCTCGCGCCCGCAAGGTCGGCGGCGATCACGGTGACGACCTTGCGCTCCTCGGCCGGCTCGGGCGTCGCGGCCGGTGCGACTCCGGGCAACTGGGCCGGCGGGTCTAGCGCCGCGTCCTGCCGCAGGATCGCCGCCTCGAGGTCGGCGAGGGCGCGGCTCGGCTCGATCCCGAGCTCTTCGACTAGGACCCTACGGGCGTCCCGGTACGCGGCGAGCGCGTCGACCTGCCGTCCGGACCGGTAGAGCGCGAGCATGTGCTGGCCGCGGAGACGCTCCCGCAGCGGTTCGGCCGCGACCAGCGCCTCGAGCTCGCCGACGACCTCGGCGTGCCGGCCCAGCGCGAGGTCGGCGTCGATGCGGTCCTCGGTTGCCGTCCGCCGAAGCTCCACCAGGCGTGCGATCTCAGCCTGCGCGAACGTCTCGTACGCGACGTCCGCGAGCGCCGGGCCGCGCCAGAGGCCCAGCGCCTCGCGCAGTGTCATCGCCGCCAGGTCGGCCGAGCCCGCGCCGAGCTGCTCCCTGCCCTGGCCGGCGAGGCGCTCGAAGAGGCGCGCGTCGATCCGGTCCGGCTCGACGTGGAGGACGTAGCCGGGTGGCCGCGTCAGGAGCGCCGCGCCGGCGTCTCCGAGCGTCTTCCGGAGCTGCGAGACGCGGACGCGCAGGGCGGCGCGCCCGCTCGCCGGCGGCTCGTCACCCCAGAGGTCCTCGAGCAGGCGGTCGTCCGGCACTACCTCGTTCGCGCTCAGGAGTAGCAAGGCGAGCAGGCTCCGCTGACGCCGCCCGCGCAGCGGAAGGAGCTGACCCCCGACTTCGGCCTCGAGCGGTCCGAGAATCCGGAACTCCATCCGCCACCTCCGTCGGGCGGGACGGTACCAGCCGTTCGCCCGTCGTTACGAGCGCGGGATGGTCGTAGGGCGGGTGGTGCGCGACGTTCGTTGCTCCCGCCGACGCCTCGAGGAGGAGCGCGCGCCGCGCCTCGGCCGCAGGAGCGATCACGCGCACGTGGAACACCGCGTGAGCGTACGCCGGGCGCCGGTTGGTTCCCGGGTTCCCGAGAGAGGAGACGTCATGTGGACCCTCTGGATCATCGGCCTCGCGCTCGCGATCGCAATCGCGGCGGTCTGCTACCGGATCGCGGAGGGGAAAGGCAGGAGGGGTGTGCTCTGGGCTGTCCTCGGCTTCTTCTTCCCAGTGATCGCCCTGGTCGTGATCTTCGTTCTGCCAGACAAGCGCGCCTAGGCCTCGTCGCCGGCGAACTCCTGCTTGGTGTACGAGGCGCGGCAGACGAGCAGGCCGAGCAGCGGGTAGAGCAGGACCGACGCCATCCCGGCGCCGATGAGCGCCGCGGCGACGTCCGAGTCGATCTCGCCGCGGTCCTCGCCAACCTCGATCACCGCCACGATCAGCGGCAGGCCCGTGGCGCTGAAGAGCGCGAGCGCGGTCGTGCCTCGGGCCCCGAGCTCGCGGAGCGAAAGGAGCGCGCTCGACCCGCGCGTGACGAGGAAGATGCCGAGGAAAAGCGCCGCCAGCGCGAGCCCTGCGCCCGTCAGCAGCGCATCGAGGTCGAACTCGATGCCGGTGACGATGAAGAACACGGGGATGAGGAAGCCGTAGCCGATCGTCGCGATGCGCGGCAGCACCTGCTCACCCGTCTCGCCCTGGGTGACGAGCCCGATTACGAGCCCGGCGGCGAATGCCCCGAGGACGAAGTCGAAGTCGAGCTCCTCAGCTAGGACCACGAGGACGGCGAGCAGCGCCACCGAGAGGCGGACGGCGAGCTGGCCGCTCTTGTCCACCGTCTCGCGGACGATCGCGAGGATCCGCGGCGGCTGGAAGTGCACCGCAATGCCGGCCGCGCCGGCCACGATCAGGCCGAAGCCGATGAGCAGGACGATGCTCGCCGCCGTCGCATGTGCGCCCGTCAGGAAGAGCGAGATCACCACGATCGGCCAGAACTCGCCTGCGACCGCCGACGCGAGCGTGTTTTGGCCGAGAGGCGATCTGAGCACCCCGGCGTCCGAGAGGATCGGCATCAGCGTCCCGAGCGCGGTCGTCGCCACGGCGACGGCGATCAGCCAGCCCGAGGCCCCGACGCCGGCGGCCTCGAGCGCGAAGCCGGCGATCGCGCCGAGCACAAGCGAGATTCCCCAGCCGAACGTGCCCCGCGCGAGCAGCCGGCGCGGCACGTTGCTGTGGATCACCTCGACACCGGCCAGGAAGAAGAGGACGACGAGCCCGAAGTCCGAGAGGAAGACGATGTAGGGGTCGACGTTCGCGATGTCGAGCACCTCCGGGCCCATGAGGATGCCGAGGGCGATCTCGACCACGACCGTCGGGAGGACGAGCCGCGGGTCGAGCTGGGAGACGATCGTGGCGAGCGCGGCAGCGCAGAAGATCAGCGCGAGCGAGATGAGGTCAGGCTCGGGAGCCACGACCGTCCTCCTCCCGCCGCGCGCGGAGCCGGCCGGCGCTCCTCCTTGCCGCGGATCCGACGCTGCTCGAGGGTCGCCTGAGGCAGGGTCGGCTCGGTGTCGCGGGCCTGCATCCTCGTATACTCGCCTGGATGAGCGAGGGCGGCCAGGCGCGTCGGCTTGCGCGCTCGACGGCGACCTTCACGCTCGCGACCGGCCTCTCCCGCGCCCTCGGTCTCGTTCGCGAGATCGTCGCGGCGTACTTCTTCGGCGCCTCCGGGAAGATCAACGCCTACACGGTCGCGTCGCAGATCCCGACCCTGGTGCGGGCGTTCGTCGGGGACGCGGCGCTCTCGGGCGCGTTCGTCCCCGTCTTCAGCGAACTGCTCGCCAAGGAGGAGAAGGCACGCGCCTGGCGGGTCGCCTCGACGATCTTCTGGCTCGTCCTCATCGGGGTCTCGCTGCTGACGGCGGTGCTGATCCTGATCGCGCCGCTCCTGATCCTCCCCTTCGGCGATCCGGGCGGAGACCCCGACCTCGCCGTGACGCTCACCCGGATCATGCTCCCGATCGTCGGGCTGCTGACGATCTCCGGGATCATCGTGGGCATCCTGAACGCGTACGACGAGTTCACGATCCCGGCGCTCACCCCGGTCGCCTGGAACCTCGTGATCATCGGCGGCCTCGCCGTCTTCGTCCCGCTGATCGACGACGAGTCGAACGAGCTGATCCTCTACGCGGTCGCCGTGCTCGTGGCCTCGCTCGTGCAGCTCCTCCTGCCCGTGCCCTGGCTCCGCCGCCTCGACGGCCGGCTGCAGCGGGTGATCGACTGGCGCGACCCGGCGGTCAAGCGCTTCTTCGTCCTGATGCTGCCCGTCACGCTCACGCTCGGGCTCATCAACCTCAACATCTTCGTGGACATGCTCTTCGCGTCGCGCCTGGTCGACCCGGACCTGGCGCCGACGGCGATCGAGAAGGCGTTCCGCATCTACATGCTCCCGCAGGGCATGTTCTCCGTGGCGGTCGTGACCGTGCTGTTCCCGACCCTCTCGCGCTTCGCGGCCGTCGGCAACCTCCCGTCCTTCCGGGCGACGCTCGACAGCGGCCTGCGCCAGATCGCCTTCCTGCTCCTCCCGGCCGCGGCCGTCAGCGCCGTCCTCGCGCAGCCGATCGTCCGCCTCCTCTACGAGCGCGGCGCCTTCACGGCCGACAACACCGTCGTCGTCGCACAGTGCCTGGCCGCCTTCTCGCTCGGACTCATGTTCAACGGCTGGATGCTCCTGCTCTCGCGCGGCTTCTACAGCCTCCAGCGCAACTGGGTGCCGACGACGATCGCGCTGGGGACGGTCGGCCTGAACGCCGTGCTGGACACGGCTCTCTATCGTGTCGGGGTCTGGGGGCTTCCGCTCGCGACCTCGCTCGTGAACATCGTGGGGGTCGCGCTCCTCCTCGTCGCCATGCGGAGGCGGCCCGGCCTCGCGGGGGTGCGTGGGGTTGTCGCGTCAGTTCTCCGCATCCTTCTCGCGTCGGCCGTCGCGGCCGGCGCCGCCTACGGCGTGTGGTGGGTGCTCGACGACCTATTCGGCCGCGACCTCTGGGCGCAGATCGTCTCGGTCGGCGTCGGGCTGACCGCCGGAGGCGGCGTGTATCTCGGCGCTGCCCGGCTCCTCGGCGTGCGCGAGCTGGAAGCGCTCGAGGCTCTCCGCCGCGGCTAGCGGAAGCGGCTCAGCAGCACCTGCTTGCGGCGCCAGACCTCGCGGGCCTCGGCGATACGCTCCTCGCGGGCGAGCGCGGCGAACTCGCTCCGCAGCGGCTCGAGCTCCGTGCCGAGCGCCCAGCCGAGCAGGAGGTCGGCCAGCTCCGGGTTCCGGGGTAGCAGGGGGCCGTGGAGGTACGTCCCGAGCACATGGCCCTGGACGGCACCGTCGGTCGGCGGATCGCCGCCGTTGCAAACGCCGATCTCGACCTCGGCGAGCGGCTCCGGATCCGGCCCGAGCGCTGTGCGGCCTCGGTGCCACTCGTAGCCGACGAGGGCCGGCAGGCCGAAGCGGGGCGCCGGCCTCGTGACTACGCGGTTGTCCACGTGGTCGCCGAGTGTCGTCGTGACGTCCAGGAGCCCGAGCCCGGCCTCCGTGCCGCCGCCGGGCGTCTCGAAGCTCCGGCCGAGGATCTCGTAGCCGGCGCCGATGCCGACCACCACCTTGTCGGCCGCGGCGGCGCGCGCGACCGTCCCCTCGGCGGCGAGCAGCCGCGCGACGGCGGGCTGGTCCTCGTCCTCGGCGCCCTGGAGGATGTAGAGGTCGGCTTCCGGAAGCGGGTCGCCGATCGGCGCGCCTACCGTCTCCACCTCGACTCCGCGCGCGCGGGCCCGGTGCTCCAGCATGCGCAGGTTCCCGCCGTCTCCCTGTGGGAACATCGCCCCGGGGTAGACGTCGACGATGGTCAGAGCTGCCAGCGGGCTCACGTGGCGCCGAGCTCGTCCAGGCGGTCGCGGAGGTCGAGGAACGCCGGGTAGTTCCCCACGACCGACACCGGCCCCGGCGGGCTCGCGAGGATCGCCTCGACCGGGTCGCGCACACGCTTCACGTTCAGACCGGCCACCTCGAGCCGCAGGGCCATGTCGGAGGCGCGGTGGCCGGTGGCGACTGCGTCGCGCCCGGCCAGCCGCTCGAGCGGGGCGTCCCAGGCGAGGCTTGCGTCCTTCGAGTTGAAGTCGCCCCGCGCGGTCAGGTGGAAGACGAGCGCGTCGCCGGAGTCACCCGCGATCGTGATCGACTCCTGCCAGCTTGCCGGGTTCTTGGCGAGGATCAGACGCACAAGTCGGCCGTCCACGTTGCGGCGGTTGTAGCGGCCGTCGACGTTACCGACCCCCGCCATCGCCTCCGCCGCCTGGTGTGGGTCGACGCCGAGCGTCATTGCCGCGACGAGCGCGAAGACCGCGTTGTGCCGGTTCATCCGGCCGGGGACCGCGAGCTCCAGCGGGACCGACACGCCGGGTCCCTCGGCCACGTCGACCACCAGCCGCCAGCTCGGCTCCTGCCGCTCCTGCCCGCAGGATTCGCACCACCAGCGCTCGCCCTCGCGCCGGAGCCGGACGATGCAGTCGCGGCAGATCGCGCCGTCCTCCGACCACTCGTCTCCGCCCGCCACCCAGACGACGTCCTCTGCAGGCTGCACCGCCCAGGTCACGATCGGGTCGTCGGCGTTGGCCACCACGGTGAGCGGCCAGTCGACCGCCGCCAGGGTCTCGCGCCAGTGGCGCGCCAGCGGCTTGTAGCGCACGCCGCGCTCGAGGTAGTCGCGGCTGAGGTTGAGGAGCGCGATCGTGCGTGGCCGCGTGGCCGCCGTCACCGGGCCGAGGTAGGACTCGTCGGTCTCGAGCACGGCGTAGGGCCTGTTCCGCTCGGCCTCCAGCGCGACGACGAGGCCGGAGGCCATGTTCGAGCCGTTCTCGTTGTACGCCGTCGGGCCAAGCCGGCTCACCGCCGCGGCGAGGAGCGCAGCCGTCGTGCTCTTGCCGTTGCTGGCGGAGACGAGCGCGGTCGTCCGGCCGCGCGCGAGGAGCCGGAGCGCGTCCGGATCGAGCTTGAGTGCGACCGTGCCGCCGACCACGCCGCCGTGGCCGCGTCCCGCGGCCCGGGAGGCCCTCGCCGCGAGGCGGCCTGCCGCGAGCGCCCCGCGCGTTCGCAGCGGGAGCGGGGGAAAGCGCTTCTCGGACGGCGGCGGCGTGCCCATGCGGCTCGGAACCCGAGACTACAAGGACCTAGACTCTCGACCGGTCCGAGGCCGGACCGTCGCTTTGCGGGTTGTTCCGTCCCGCACTTGGGCGTACTGTCGGGCCTAAGCGGGCCACCCCGGCTCACATACTCAGGTCGTTCCCTGGCCTGGGGCTTCGTTCATTGCGGCGTCTCCCCCTGATTGTGGCTCTTGCGTGCCTGCTCGCACCGGTTTCGGCGGCGGGCGGCGCCACCCTGCCGCCGGGCTTCCAGGAGGAGGTCGTCTTCTCGGGGCTCGCCAACCCGATGGTCGTCCGCTTCTCGCCCGATGGGCGCGTCTTCGTCGCCGAGAAGAGCGGCCTGGTCAAGGTCTTCGACACCCTCACGGACACGACGCCGAGCATCTACGCGGATCTGCGCACGAACGTTCACAACTACTGGGACCGCGGCCTGCTCGGAATGGCGCTCGACCCGCAGTTCCCGGCGGACCCCAACCTCTACGTGCTCTACACGCACGACGCGGCCATCTCCGGCACGGCTCCCCGTTGGGGGACGGCGGGCGCGACCTCCGACCCGTGCCCGAACCCGCCGGGCGGCAACGTCGACGGGTGCGTCGTCTCGGGGCGCCTCTCGCGCGTGAGCTCGACCGGGGTGGAGACCGTGCTCGTCACGGACTGGTGCCAGCAGTACCCGAGCCACTCGCAAGGCCAGATCCAGTTCGGCCCCGACGGGGCGCTGTACGCCTCCTCCGGAGACGGCGCCGCGTTCGGCTTCGCCGACTGGGGCCAGGACGGCAACCCGCTGAACCCGTGCGGCGACCCGCCGGGCGGCGTCGGCGCCGTCCTCAGTCCACCGACGGCGGAGGGCGGAAGCCTGCGCGCGCAGGATCTTCGTACGAGCGGCGACCCGGTCACCCTCGACGGCTCGATCATCCGGGTCAGCCCCGATAGCGGGGCGGCGCTGTCGACGAACCCGCTCTTCTCCAGCTCCGACCTGAATGCGCGCCGGATCATCGCCCACGGTATGCGCAACCCCTTCAGGATCGCGTTCCGCCCGGGCACCTCCGAGCTCTGGGTCGGGGACGTCGGCCTCGGCCGCTGGGAAGAGATCAACCGCATCACCGATGTGCTCGGGTCGGTCGAGAACGCCGGCTGGCCCTGCTACGAGGGCCCGGCCTCGCCTCCTTCGTGGCTGCAGGCCGGCGTGGACATCTGCACGAACCTCTACGCGGCCGGCCCGTCGGCGGTGCACGCCCCGTACTACTCGTACCCGCACTCGAGCACGGTCGTCGCCGGCGAGACCTGCCCGTTCGGAAGCAGCTCGATCTCGGGTCTCGCCTTCTACCAGGGAGGGTCGTACCCGGCCGCCTACAGCAACGCCCTGTTCTTCTCCGACTACTCGCGCAAGTGCATCTGGGCGATGCGGGCGGGGAGCAACGGGCTCCCGAACCCGAACGACGTCGTCACCTTCGTCGCCCCGGCGGCCGGCCCCGTCCAGCTCGAGATCGGGCCGGGAGGCGACCTGTTCTACCCCGACTACGACGGCGGGACGATCCGGCGGATCCGCTACTTCGCGGCAAACCAGCCGCCGATCGCCGTCGCCCAGGCGACGCCCACGAACGGGATCGCACCGCTCGTCGTGAGCTTCGACGGCGGCGGGTCGAGCGACCCCGAGGGCGGCGCGCTCACCTACGCGTGGGATCTCGACGCCGACGGCGTGTACGACGACTCGACGTCGGCCACGCCGTCCCGGACCTACACGCAGGACGGGCAGGTAACGGTCGGCCTCCGCGTCACCGACTCGAGCGGAGCCTCCGACGCCGCCTCGATCGTGATCACGGTCGGCAACTCGGCCCCGGTGGCGACGATCACGGCCCCGACCGCCACGACGACCTGGGCGGTAGGCGAGAGCGTCGCCTTCTCGGGCACGGGTACCGACGCCCAGAGCGGAGCGCTCCCGGCCTCGGCGTTTCTGTGGGAGCTCGTTCTCCACCACTGTCCCTCGACCTGTCACGAGCACGAGCTGCAGTCGTTCACGGGCGTCTCGAGCGGCGCCTTCGACGGGCCCGACCACGACTACCCGGTGCACCTCGAGCTGCGCCTGACCGTGACCGACTCCGGCGGCCTCAAGGACACCGAGAGCCTGCTCCTGCAGCCGAAGACGGTGCAGACGACGTTCGTGACGAGCGTCCCCGGGCTGCAACTGACGGTGGACGACGACACAGCGCCGGCGCCGTTCACGCGCACGTCCATCCAGGGCTCGAGCCACACGGTCTCTGCGCCGGCGACCCAGACGCTCTCGGGCGTCGAGTTCACGTTCGAGTCCTGGTCCGACGGAGGCGCGCGCGTGCACCAGCTCACGACGACGAGCTCCGGGACCCTGACCGCGCAGTACTCGGGCGGGACGCCGGCCGCGTGCTTCTACAACCCGGCCACGAAGTCCGTCGCGGCGTCAATCGCGCCGACCTCGCAGGCGACGCTCAAGGTCGCGGCGAATGGTCAGCTTCTCTTCGGAGCCGTGCCCACGCCATGCGGCGGCGCCACGGCGACGAACACGGACTCGGTGGTCGTCACCGGCACCGTCGGGGCGACGGAGCGCCTGACCATCGACCAGTCCGAGGCTCTCCTCGGACCGGGCGCCGAGGTCGAGAGCACGACGCCCGAGATCGAGGTGGTCGCGAACCTGGGAGACGCGGCAGACCGGCTCGTCGTGATCGGCACCCCGAGTGACGACAAGCTCTCGGCCGGCCTGTACGGAGTCGCTTTCGACGCCGACAACGACGTCGACGTGACGTTCGCGCCCTCACCGGCGCCTGCCACCGTCGAGCTCGTGGGCGGCGGGGGGAAGAACACGCTCACCGCCCGCGGGGGCAACGGGACGGGCGCCGTCTTCACCGGGAGCATCGTTCTGCGCGCAGGCGACCTCGGCGACACGCTCACCGGCTCCAACCTCAACGACCTGCTCGTGGGCGGCGGCGGCAACGACGACGTCAACGGCTACGGCGGCAACGACACGATCGACGGCGGTGCAGGCGACGACAAGCTCAACGGTGCCGACGGGAACGACGACAGCATCGGCGGCCTCGGGGCGGATTCGATCTCGTCCGGGGCCGGCGACGACACGATCCGGGCCGCGGACGGCCTCGTCGACCCGGTGCTGAACGGCGGCGCCGGGATCGACACGGCCTATTACGACCTGATCGACCCGGTGCCGAGCGCCGTCGAGAACAAGATCATCGGCTCGGCGCCTCCGCCGCCTCCGCCGCCGCCTCC
>Ga0190271_10001522_pt1 | contig 13288 bp, 14 predicted proteins | sample Popmic356T_FD_133747 | JGI IMG/M metagenome (GOLD analysis project Ga0190271, IMG submission 133747) | Populus adjacent soil microbial communities from riparian zone of Weber River, Utah, USA - 356 T | ecosystem: Environmental > Terrestrial > Soil > Riparian zone | place: USA: Utah | collected...
CTCTCGGGCATAGCTGACCTCGTGACCCCCGGGCCGGCGGCGCGCGGGTTTGCGCCGAAAGTGAGGACCCGGCACAACGCGTACTCTCGGTCGACTTGAAGGCCCGCGCGGTCCTCGAACCCGCGAACACGCCCGCCGGATTCCGGCGGGTAGCCTGTGCCGGGTGAACCTCGACGCCAACCAGGCCTCCATCCGCGAAGCCTGCGACAACGGTGTTCTCGCCGGTGCGGTGACGCTGGTCTGGCAGTCAGGAAAAGTGCTGCAGGTCAACGAAATCGGATACCGCGACGTCCAGACTCGGCTGCCGATGCGGCGAGACACCGTGTTCCGGATCGCGTCGATGACCAAGCCCGTCACCGTTGCCGCAGCCATGACGCTCGCCGAGGAGGGCAAGCTGTCGCTGAGCGATCCGGTAGCCAGATGGGTGCCCGAACTGGCCGACATGCGGGTGCTGACCGACCCGGAGAGCCCGCTCGACAAGACCGTGCCCGCAGTTCGGCAGATCACCATCGAAGACCTGATGACGCACCGCAGCGGCCTCGCCTACGCATTCTCGGTGCCAGGACCTATCGCGCGCGCGTACAGCGGGGTCTCGCTGCGCCAGGACGGCGATCACTGGCTGACCGAGGTGTCCCGGCTCCCGTTGGTTCACCAGCCTGCCGAACGGCTGACCTACAGCCACTCCACCGACGTCCTCGGCATCGTACTGTCCCGCATCGAGGACAAGTCGTTGCAGGATGTGCTCGCGGAGAGGATTTTTCAGCCGCTCGGGATGACCGACACGGGATTCTTCGTCAGCCCCGAGGGGAGGCGGCGGGCCGCCACGATGTACAAGCTCGATGCCAGCGGTCAGCTCAGTCACGACGTGATGGGCCCGGCACCGATCGCACCTCCGCGGTTCTCCCAGGGCGGAGGCGGGCTGTTCTCGACGGTGGACGACTACCTGGCCTTCGCGCGGATGCTGCTGGCCGGCGGGACACTCGCCGGCGTGCGGGTGTTGTCCGACGAGTCGGTGCGGCTGATGCGCACCGACCGGCTCACCGATGCGCAGCGAAAGACACCGTTCCTCGGCATGCCGTACTGGCAGGGCCGCGGCTTCGGGCTCAACCTCGCGGTGGTGACCAACCCGGTCCAGGCGGGGCCACTGTTCGGGCCCGGCGGGACGGGCGCATTCACCTGGCCCGGCGCTTTCGGCACTTGGTGGCAGGCCGACCCCTCCGCCGACCTTATCCTGATATACCTGATCCAGAATGCGCCCGACCTGTCACCTGATGCGGCGGCGGCGATCGCCGGAAACACTTCATTGGCGAAACTGCGCACCGCGCAACCGAAGTTCGTCCGCCGCACGTATGAGGCGCTGGAGCTGTAGACCGCAATGGTCGGTGGCGTGGTTTGGGGCGCGGCCGAGAGCAACGGGGCGTGGGACTTCACCCGTCGAGCCTCCGGCGAGGTCTGCTACACAACGCCCAGTTTGGTGGCCAAGTCCAGCACGGCTTCGGCGCGCGCACGGGTCGGCCCTGCGCTGCCGTCGTAGGGTCCCGTCGGCGCGTCGAGGCGGTCAAGGGTGTGCCGCGCCTCGTCGATCTCCGATAGCGACGGGCTGAGCAGATCGTTGACCGTCTCAGCATGCTCGGGATCCAGACACAGGCGTCCGGACATGCCGGCGGATCTGGCCACCTCAGTGTCATGGGCCAGGTGGCGCTCCTGGCCACGCAGCGTCGGTCCGTCGATCGGCGCAGGTAACCCAGCGGCGCGACTGGCGATCACCAGCCGTGCGCGGGGATAGGCCAACACCGTCGGGTCGGCGCACATCCCGGTGTCGCGGCGAAAATCACCGACCCCGAAGGCAATTCGCACACATGCGGGTTCCCGGGCGATATCGAAGGCTGATTCGATGCCGAGCGCGGACTCGATGAGGGCTACCACCGGTGTGCCTGCGGGCAACCGCGCCGCAGTTGCGGCGACGTCATCGGCCGATTCGGTCTTGGCGAGCATCACGCCGGCCAGTCCGGGCGCTGCGGCAAGAGCGTCGAGATCCGCCGCCCAGGCAGGGGTGCTCGCGCTGCTGATCCGCGCCCACCCCGGTCCGCCGGAGTACAGCCACTCGGCCACCGACTGGCGGCCTGCGGGTTTCTGAACGTCAGGCAGTCCGTCCTCGATGTCGAGCACAACCACATCGGCACTGCCGGCGACCGCGGTGTCGAACACGTCACCGCCGTCGGGAAGCCCCGGCTGCAACAGCCACGTCCGGGCCAATGACCAGTGCGGCCTGCGGATCCGTTGCGCCGTCGGGTACACCGTCACATCGACCACCTCTTGCTTTGAGCGGGTTGTGGTCTCATCGTCAGGGCCGGTGAAGCCGCGCGCCAGATTGTGCACATATTGTTCACGGAGAACGATTACGTCGAGGTGCCGACACCGCTTTCGCCGCCGCCCTGCATTGCGGCCGCCGCAGCACGGATCTGCGGAGTCACCAGCATGACCTGCCCGAGCACGCCGTTGACGAATCCGGGCGAGTCATCGGTGGACAGCTTCTTCGCCAGTTCGACCGCCTCGTCGACAGCAACCGGTTCGGGCACGTCCTCGGCGTGCAGCAGTTCCCACACGGCGACGCGAAGGATGGCCCGGTCGACCGCGGGCAGTCGATCCAACGTCCAACCCTGTAGGTGCGCCGAGATCAGATCGTCGACGTGCGCCGAGTGTTCGGTCACCCCGCGCGCGACCGTCACCGTGTACGGGTTCAGTGGTGACATCTCGGACTGGTGATGCGCCAACGCATTTCGCGATTCAGCGACCTCGGCGGGGGTGATCCCACGGGCTTCAGCCTCGAACAGGAGGTCTACAGCGCGTTTTCGGGCCTGGTGACGGCCCCGGTCGCCTCTCCGGTCAGGCATTCCCGTCGCTCCGCTCGCCCGAGTCGATCCCCATCGCTCTGCTCGCCCAGGCGTCAGGCATTGACCCTTCCCAGGTAACTTCCGTCGCGGGAATCCACTTTGAGCTTGTCTCCGGTGTTGATGAACAGCGGCACCTGGATCTCGGCGCCGGTCTCCAGCGTCGCCGGCTTGGTGCCCGCGCTGGACCGGTCACCCTGCAGACCGGGCTCCGTGCTGGCGACCTCGATCTCGACGGTGACGGGCAACTCCAGATACAACGGCGCCCCGTCGTGGAACGCGATCTGCACCGGCAGGCTTTCCAGCAGAAAGCCCGCGGCCCGGCCGACCAGCGCCTCCGGCAGCGGATGCTGCTCGTAGTCCTGGGAGTCCATGAAGACGAAGTCGGAGCCGTCGCGGTACAGGTAGGTGGCGTCGCGGCGGTCCACCGTCGCGGTCTCCACCTTCACCCCGGCGTTGTAGGTCTTGTCGACGACCTTGCCGGTCAGCACGTTCTTCAGCTTCGTCCGCACGAAGGCCGGTCCCTTGCCCGGCTTGACATGCTGGAACTCGACGATCTGCCACAGCTGGCCGTCGATGTTCAGCACGAGGCCATTCTTGAAGTCGGCGGTCGATGCCACGGTCGGTTGTACTCCTAGCTTCTAGACGATTACCAGCTCTTTGGGGAACCGGGTGAGTAGTTCAGGGCTGCCGGCCCCCTTGTTCCAGCCTGCGCCGCCGTCTCCGGCCACCACCAGCGTGTCCTCGATGCGGACGCCGCCGCGGTCGGGCAGGTAGACACCGGGCTCGACGGTCACCGTGGAGCCAGCAAGGAGTGTACCGGCGGCCGCCGCATTGATTCCCGGCGCTTCGTGGATCTGCAGGCCTACCCCATGGCCGAGGCCGTGGCCGAAGTTGTCGGCATACCCGGCATCGCTGATCACCCGGCGTGATGCGGCGTCGACATCGCTGAGCGCAACCCCGGGCGCGAGCGCTTCCCGGCCGGCCCGCTGAGCGGCGATGACCAGGTCGTAGATGTCGTGTTGCCACTGGGCGATCGGTGAGAGTACGAAGGTGCGGGTCATGTCCGAGTGGTAGCCGCACACCAGAGCGCCGAAGTCGATCTTGACGAAGTCCCCTGCGGCCAGAACCGCGTCGGTGGGCCGGTGATGGGGGATCGCCGAATTCGGCCCGGCCGCGACGATGGTCTCGAACGACGGCCCGTCGGCGCCGTGGTCGAGCATCAACGCCTCGAGGTCGCGCCTGACATCTTTCTCGGTGCGCCCCGGTCGCAGGCCGCCGCGGTCCACCAGGTCCGTCAACGCCGCGTCGGCGGCCTCGCAGGCCAGCCGCAGCAGGGCCAGCTCACCGGCGTCCTTCACCTCGCGAAGGACCTCGACAGTCCCGGCGGCGCGGACCAGCTCGCACTGCTCGCCGGCGGCGCGGGTGAGCGCGGCGAACGCGTCGACGGTGACCACGTGGCTTTCGAAGCCCAGGGTGCGCACCCCGGCGTCGACCGCCCGGGAGACCAGATGGGGCCCACACGCCCGCTCGATGACGACCTGCGCGTCGGGGGCCTGGTGCGCCGCCTGGGTGCGGTACCGCCCGTCGGTGGCGAGCACCGGCGTTTCGTCCTCGGCGAGGATCAACAGTGCGGCATTCGAACCGGTGAATCCTGACAGATATCGCACGTTGACCAGGTCTGATATCAGCAAAGCGTCCAGCTCCGCCGCGGCGAGGCGGCGGCGCAACCGGTCGCGGCGCTGAGAAATAGTCACAGGCGGTGACGCTACTCGCTAAGGTGTGGCGTCATGAGTAAGTGGCTGCTGCGCGGACTGGTGTTCGCCGCCCTGATGGTGATCGTCCGGTTACTGCAGGGAGCGATGATCAACGCATGGGAGACCAAGGCGGCGATGATCAGCATCGTCCTGATCGTTCTGTACGCCATCGTGGTGCTGGTGTGGGGCTACGCCGACGGCCGTGCCGACGCGCGCGCCAACGATGATCCGGAACGGCGCGAAGACCTGGCGATGACATGGCTGCTGGCCGGTCTGTTCGCGGGCGTGGTCAGCGGCGCGGTGGCCTGGTTCATCGGGTTGTTCTACAAGAACCTGTACGTCGAGGGGCTGATCAACGAGGTGACGACGTTCGCGGCGTTCACCGCTCTTCTGGTGTTCGTCAGCGCGATCGTCGGCGTCGCGATCGGCCACTGGCTCGTCGACCGTAAGTCCCCTGTGCAGTCACGCCAGCGAGACGGCGACGACGAACGCGCCGACACCGACGTGTTCGCCGCCGTCCGAGACGACCGCGACTACGACGTGAAATCGTCCGGCGCGGAGCCCGAACAGAGCACATCATCCGTCGCGCTCGCCGAGGACGACCAGACCAGGCCCGTCGACAAACGCGACCGCTGACCCGGGGTCAGCTGCGGGCGACCTCGGCGTAAGCGGCGGCCAGCAGCGACGGATCGGGCCCTTCCAGCCGTCCCGGCTTGGCCAGCCCGTCGAGCACCACGAAACGCAGCACGCCGGCGCGGGTCTTCTTGTCGCCGACCATCGACTCCAGCAGCTGCGGCAGCGCGTCGGCGTCGTAGCTGACCGGCAGCCCCAGTGAGCTCAGGATCGCGCGGTGCCGCTCGGCGGTGGCGTCATCGAGGCGCCCGGCAAGCCGACCCAGCTCGGCGGCGAACACCAGCCCGACGGACACCGCGGCCCCGTGCCGCCACTGGTAGCGCTCGCGGCGCTCGATGGCGTGCGCCAGGGTGTGCCCGTAGTTGAGGATCTCGCGCAGCTGCGATTCCTTCTCGTCGGCGGCGACGACCTCGGCCTTGACCGCCACGGCACGTCTGACCAGCTCCGGCAGCACCGGGCCTGCGGGGTCAACCGCGAGCTGCGGATCGGCCTCGATGAGGTCGAGGATCACCGGGTCGGCGATGAAGCCGGCCTTCACGATCTCCGCCATTCCCGCCACGATCTCGTTGCGGGGCAGGGTTTCCAGCGTGGCGAGGTCGATCAGCACCGCCGCCGGCTGGTGGAACGCCCCCACGAGGTTCTTCCCCGCGTCGGTGTTGATCCCGGTCTTGCCGCCGACCGCGGCGTCGACCATGCCGAGCAGCGTGGTCGGGACGTGGACGATGTCGATGCCGCGCAGCCATGTCGCCGCGGCGAAGCCGGCGACGTCGGTGGCAGCTCCCCCGCCCAGGCTGACGATCGCGTCCCTGCGGCCGACGCCGATACGTCCGAGCACCTCCCAGATGAACCCGACGACCGGCAATTCCTTGCCGGCCTCGGCATCGGGGATCTCGACCCGATGTGCATCGATTCCCTTGTCCGCCAGATGATTCCGTATCGACTCGGCGGTCTGGGCCAGCACTGGCTGGTGCAGGATCGCCACCTTGTGCCTGCCGTCGAGGGTGCGCGCCAAGTCGCTGAGAAGGCCAGTTCCGATGATCACCGGGTAGGGCGGATTCGTGCGTACGTGGACGGTGACAGGGTCCGTCACCGGCTCAGTCACGGTGCATCCTTTCGCGAACAGGCAGCTCCGCCGGTTTTCCTGCCGCGAGGGACGAGGGGCTGGGGGGCGCCTCGGTGGACGGCTGCGCCGTCAGGGACAGCGGGGCGCGACGCCACGCCGAACGCCGGCGTCGACGCTCGGATTTGGGGCCATCGAGGTTCTCCAGACGGGCCACGATGTAGCGCACCACCGCTCCGGGGTTGCGGTGATTGGTGTTCACCCGCAGCGTGGCCACCTTGCGATAGAGCGGAACACGTTGTGCTGAAAGCTCTTTGAACCGCTCACCGAGGTCTCTGCCCGCCAGCAACGGCCGCGTGGTGGACCCACCGGTGCGGCGCACCCCCTCGGCCGCGCTGATCTCCAGATAGATCACGGTGTGTCCGGCCAGCGCCTCACGGACACCGGCGGTGGTCACCGCCCCGCCGCCCAGGGACAGCACGCCGTCGTGGGTGGCCAGCGCGTCGCGGACGACGCCCTCCTCGATGCGACGGAACACCGCTTCTCCGTCGTTGGAGAAGATGTCGGGGATGCTGCGGCCGGTGATCTTCTCGATCGCCGTATCGGTGTCGAGCAACGGAAGATCCAATGTCTTCGCCAGCCGTCGACCGATGGTGGACTTACCCGATCCGGGCAGCCCGACGAGAACCGCTTTGGGCGCCATCAGCCCGATGCCCGCACGACGTCGGTCGGTTCTCGATCGGCGACGGCACGCAGATAGCTGTCGATGTTGGCGCGGGTCTCGGCCAGCGAGTCGCCGCCGAACTTCTCCAGCGCGGCGCGCGCCAGCACCAACGCGACCATGGTCTCGGCCACCACGCCGGCAGCCGGCACCGCACACACGTCCGAGCGCTGATGGATGGCCACCGCTTCCTCGCCGGTGACCATGTCGACGGTGGCCAACGCGCGCGGCACGGTGGAGATCGGCTTCATCGCGGCGCGGACCCGGACCGGCTGCCCGTTGGTCATACCGCCTTCCAGGCCGCCCGCCCGGTTGGTGGACCGCATCACCCCGTCGGGTCCCGGATACATCTCGTCGTGGGCGACGGTGCCGCGCCTGCGCGCGGTCTCGAAACCGTCACCGATCTCCACGCCCTTGATCGCCTGGATGCCCATCACAGCGCCGGCCAGCTGGCTGTCGAGCCGGTTGTCACCGCTGATGAACGAACCGAGCCCGACCGGCAGTCCTTGGGCCACCACCTCGACCACGCCCCCGAGGGTGTCACCGTCGCGTTTGGCGGCCTCGATCTCGGCGATCATCAGCGCTTCACTCGCCTCGTCGAAGGCGCGCACCGGGCTGGCGTCGATCGCGGCAAGGTCGGCGGGCTGGGGCGGCGGTCCGTCGTACGGTTTGGAGGCGCCGATGGCGATCACGTGGGAGAGGACCTCGACGCCGAGCGCCTGCTGCAGGAAGGCGCGGGCGACGGTGCCTGCGGCGACCCGGGCCGCGGTTTCGCGGGCACTGGCGCGCTCGAGCACCGGGCGGGCGTCGTCGAAGCCGTACTTGAGCATGCCCGCGTAGTCGGCGTGACCGGGTCGCGGCCTGGTGAGCGGCGCGTTGCGGGCGGCGCTGTCCGCCAGCACGGCTGGATCGACGGGATCGGGTGCCATCACCGTCTCCCATTTCGGCCATTCGGTGTTACCGATCTCGATGGCGATCGGGCCGCCGAGGGTGAGACCGTGGCGCAGCCCGGCAAGCAGGGTGATCTGGTCCTGCTCGAACTTCATCCGCGCGCCCCGGCCGTAGCCGAGCCGGCGGCGAGCCAATTGCCCCGCGATGTCCTGGGAGGTCACGTGGACGCCGGCAACCATGCCTTCGACCATGGCCACCAACGCACGGCCGTGGGATTCGCCTGCCGTCGTCCATCGCAACACGGGGCCTATTTTCGCATGTCGCGTCGCAGTCTTGAAACGGCGATGGCCGGCGGCCCGCAGCGAGGCTCAGAGCACCGCCATCGCCACCGCAGCGCCGGTGGCCAGGCACATCGACGGGCCGTGCGGCACGCTCGACCCGGCGCCGCGCAGCAGGCAGCACACCGCCAGCAGGGCGGTGAGAAGCGACGCCCCCAGGGTGGCCAGAATCCACACGTCCACACCGAAGGTCCCGGCCAGTGCGCCCAACCCGATTGCGAGCTTGACGTCGCCTGCACCCATCGCGGCGGGCGCGATCAGGTGCACGGCCGCGTAGCCGACGAACAACGCGACACCGCCGAGCGCGGCTGCGAAGCCGTTGCCGGTGATCGTCGCACCGGCGAGGATCATCGCAGCACCTGGAAGGGTCAGCCGATCGGGAAGGCGACGGTGTCGAATGTCGAAGCCGCTCAACGTGATCAGCCACACCAGCACGCCCACGACGGCTAGCGCTTTCCCGGCCTCCCCCACCTGCTCAGGCTAAGCCTTCAGCAGCACCGCCCTCATCGCTTCCTTGGGGGCCGGCAACCCGGTGAACTGCTCGACCTGCGTAAACGCCTGGTTCAGCAGCATCTGCAAACCACTGATCACCCGGCCGCCGGCTGCCTGGACCGCCGAGGCCAGCGGGGTCGGCCACGGGTCATAGATCGCGTCGAGCAGGACCGGCGCCACCGCCAGCGTCGGCGCGTAGGGCGCCACCGCGTCGGCCGGCACCGTGTTCACCACTACGTCGAGACGGGCCACCGTGTCGGCCAGCTGCGCATCGCCGACGTCGCGCCAGCAGGCCTGCGCACCACAGCGGACCGCGAGATCGACCAGCGGTGCCGCCCGCTCGGCGTTGCGGGCGGCAACCGTGATCTGTTGCGCACCAAGCTCGATGAGACCGACGACGACCGCAGGAGCGGTGCCGCCCGAACCCACCACCATCGCGTGCCCGGTCACCGGTGTGCCCGCCAGCGCGCCTTGCACGCCGTCGACATCGGTGTTGTCGGCCTGCCAGCCCGCCGCCGAACGGACCAACGTGTTGGCCGACCCGACCAACGTCGCGCGGGCAGTGGCGACGGCGGCGAACCGCAGCGCGGCGAACTTGCCCGGCATCGTCACCGACACCCCCACCCATTCCGGCCCGAAGCCACCCACCACGCCGGGCAGTTGCGCACCGGTGCACTCGATGCGGTCGTAGGTCCAGCCGTCCAATCCCAGAGCGCGGTATGCCGCCAGGTGCAGTTGCGGGGAGCGCGAATGCGCAATCGGAGACCCGAGCACGGCCGCCCGTCGGCGCTTCATCGACGGCTCCACGCCCGAAGGCTCGTCGCGACACTCACCGCTGCCGTCTGCTCTTCGCGCGAGCGCTCATCGCTGCCGTCTGCTCTTCGCGCGAGCGCTCATCGCTGCCGTCTGCTCATCGCGCGGAGTCGAGGACGCCGTTGCGTTTCGCCAATTCGATGTTGGCGAGATGCTGCTCGTAGTCGCGGGTGAACAGCGTCGTGCCCTGCATGTCGATGGTGACGAAATACAGCCAGTCCCCCGGCTCAGGCTGCTCGGCGGCGGCGAGGGCGGGTGCGCCGGGCGAGCAGATCGGCGTAGCCGGAAGCCCGGGGCGCACATAGGTGTTCCACGGCGTCGCCAGTCCCCGGTCCACGTCGGTGGTCGCCACCTCGATGCGGTCCAGCGGGTAGTTCACGGTGGAGTCGAACTCCAGCGTGCGCCGCTCGGCCAGTCGGTTGTAGATCACCCGGGCCACCTTCGAAAAGTCCTGCGGCTTGGCTTCGCGCTGCACCAGCGACGCCACGGTCAGGATCTGGTACGGCGACATCTTCAGCGCCGTCGCCGTGTCGAGCAGACCGCCCTGTTCGTACAGCGCCGTGCTGGCGGAGATCAGCGTGGCCAGGATGTCCCCCGGCTCTCCCGATGGGTCGATGTTCCAGGTACCCGGCGCGATCAGGCCCTCCAGCCGGCGATGGTCGGATCCGAGCGCGTCGACGGCGCTCGTCGCCCAACCCGGGACAGACAGCTCGGCCGGCGGCAGACCGCCGGCAGCGTCGCGAAGGTCGTCCACCGAAACGCACCGGCGTACACCGTCGAGGTCCACGCACGACGCGTCGGAGATCAGCGTGAAGATGCCGTCGGTGACCGCGTTGGTCTTCACGTCCTGGATGTCGTCGAGTTGCCGGCCCTCGGGGATCACCAACTTGCCGACCCGGTTGGCCGGATCGGCGAGACGATTGACGGCGCTGGCCGCGGGGATCTCCGTACGGACCTTGTAGAAGCCCGGCTGGATGGCCGAGATGGCCGAGTTGCCCGCAGCCGCATCGACGAAAGCCTTCGTGGTCGCCACGACATTATGGTCGTGCAACGTCTCGCCGATCGCGGTGGTGGAGTCTCCCTCGTGCACCTGGATCACCACATCGCTGACGCCACCGCCTGCATAGTCCCCAGCCGAACCACCGAACAGCGAATGCCACATCCTGGAGCCGAGGAACACCGCACCAACGGCGACCACCACCAGAATGGCCACCGCCACCACCGCGGCGATCCGGCGCCTGCGCTGGGTGCGCGCTTCGCGGATACGGTCCCGGCGCGACGGCCGGCGCCGCGGCGGCCCCACCGCCACGGGTTCGGCTCGCTCGCTCTGCCAGTCGTCAGCCATCCCCGACCTCTCCATGTGCGGTCAGCGCCGCCCGCCGCTGGTCCAGCCAGTGCTGCAGAATCCCCACCGCCGCAACCTGATCGATCATCGAGCGTTGCCCCCTGGCGCGCACCCCGGCCTCGCGCAGCGAACGCTGCGCGGTCACGGTGGTGAACCGCTCGTCGGCCAGCCGCACCGGCACCGGCGAGATCCGGACGGCCAGCAGATCGGCGAGCTCGACAGCGTCCTGCGCCGACGACCCGGCGCGATCGGCCAGCGTGCGCGGCAGACCCACCACCACCTCGACCGCTTCGTGTTCCTCGATCAGCCGTACCAGCCGTCGCAGGTGCCTGTCGGAGCGACGGTCCCTGGCCACGGTCTCGACCGGCGTCGCAAGGATGCCGTCGGGGTCGCTCACCGCCACCCCGATACGAACGGTCCCCACGTCGATGCCGAGCCGCCGACCGCGCCCCGGGTCCGGGGACGAATTCGGGTCCCCGGGCCGGTCGGGTCCTCGCTCCTCGCAGGCGGGGTCGTCGGTTCGAGCCACCCGGTTAACTCCGGCCTATCTCGGCGCGTATCGCCGCCAACGCCGCGTCGATACCCGCCGCCCCCTCACCGGAACCCTGCGCCAGATCTGCCTTTCCCCCACCGCGGCCGTTGACCGCCGCGCCCAGTTGCTTGACCAGCGAGTCGGCGCGCAGACCGAGATCCTGCGCCGCCTCGTTGACCGCCACCACGTACGGGACGGAATCGTTGTCACCCTCTGCGATCAGTGCCACCACGGCCGGGCCGTTGCCGAGCTTGCCGCGGATATCGCCGACGAGTGAGCGCAGGTCCCCCGCCGACATCCCGCCGGCCATCCGCTGTGCCACGACCCGGACCTTACCGATCTCCTCCGCGCCTGCGGCAGCATTCCCCGCAGCGGCACGCGCATCGGCCAACCGGAATCGGTCGAGTTCCTTCTCGGCCGCCCGCAGCCGCTCCACGAGGTTGGCGACGCGCGCAGGAACCTCGTCCGAGGGCACCTTCAGCGACGACGCCAGACCCGCCATCAGCGCCCGCTCCTTGGAGAGGTGACGGAACGAATCCAGCCCCACGTACGCTTCCACGCGCCGAATGCCGGATCCGACCGACGACTCGCCGAGGATCGTCACCGGGCCGATCTGCGCGGAACGGCCGACGTGCGTGCCGCCGCAGAGCTCCAACGAGAACGGCCCGCCGATCTCGACGACCCGGACTTCGTCGGGATAGGCCTCACCGAAGAGCGCCATCGCACCCATCGCCTTGGCCCTCTCCAGGTCGGTGGTGAAGCTGTGCACCTCGTAATCGGCCTCGACCGCTTCGTTGGTGACCTCTTCAATTTGTGAGCGCTGAGCGTCGGTCAGCCCACCCTGCCAGTTGAAGTCGAAGCGTAGGTAGCCGGGACGGTTCAGGGAGCCCGCCTGAACAGCATTGGGGCCCAGAACCTGTCGCAGTGCGGCGTGCACCATGTGCGTTCCGGAATGCCCCTGGGTGGCACCATGGCGCCAGCGCGGATCGACCGCGGCCACGACGGTGTCGCCCTCGACGAACTCGCCCGATTCCACGGTCGCGCGGTGCGCCCACAGGGTTTTCGCGATCTTCTGAACATCGCTCACGGCCGCGCGCGCGGTCTCCGACGCCCCGGTTCCGCTGATCGTGCCCTCGTCGGCGATCTGACCGCCCGACTCGGCGTAGAACGGGCTGCGGTCGAGGATCAGCTCGATGCGCAACTCGGAGCCGGCTGGCTCATGAGCCACCACCGGAACCCGCTTGCCGTTCACGAAGATGCCGAGAATTCTTGCCTCGGTGGATAGTTCGTCGAAGCCGGTGAACTGCGTCGGCCCGGCGTCGACGAGGTCGCGGTAGGCCGACAGATCGGCGTGTGCCTGCTTGCGCGCTGCGGCGTCTGCCTTGGCACGCCGGCGCTGCTCGGCCATCAGGCTGCGGAAGCCGTCCTCGTCGACCTGCAGATCGGCCTCGGCGGCCATCTCGAGGGTCAGTTCGATCGGGAAGCCATAGGTGTCGTGCAGGGTGAAGGCGTCGGTGCCGGACAGCACGTCGGTACCGGCGGCCTTCGTGGCGCGCGCCGCGTCGTCGAACAGCCGCGAACCCGATGCCAGCGTGCGATTGAACGCGGTCTCCTCCGCCACCGCGATGCGCTGAATGCGGTCGAAGTCGCTGGCCAGTTCCGGATAGGACGGGCCCATGGCGTCGCGCACCGTGACCATCAGGTCGCCCATGACGGGCTCCTCGACCCCGAGCAGTTTGGCGGCGCGGATGATGCGCCGGAGCAGCCGGCGCAGCACATAACCGCGCCCCTCGTTGCCGGGGCTGACGCCGTCGC
>Ga0190271_10001523_pt1 | contig 13286 bp, 11 predicted proteins | sample Popmic356T_FD_133747 | JGI IMG/M metagenome (GOLD analysis project Ga0190271, IMG submission 133747) | Populus adjacent soil microbial communities from riparian zone of Weber River, Utah, USA - 356 T | ecosystem: Environmental > Terrestrial > Soil > Riparian zone | place: USA: Utah | collected...
AATGGCGGTGCATACGCCTTCGGTCTGCGCCGCGGCTCCCAGGAAGTCCGAAGCCGGGAGGACTGTGCCAGATTCGTCGCGCATTCGCACGAGCAGCTCGTGGTGAGCGACGCGGCCGCTCCGAAGGTCAACGACCGGCTGTCCATAGATGAGGAGCTCGTCGGCCTCGATCGCCGCGCGGACGCGATCGGCGATCGTGGGCTCGTGAACGACATGCTCGGTCGGGACGGCGGCGATGTGGTGCTCAGTCGGGGCTGCGGAGACGCTCGGGCGGCCCTGCTCGCGCTCGTCAGACCGTTCCGCGGTTCGAGTGTGTGGCGCTTGCGGAGGCGCATCGGCGAGCTCGGCGACCGCGCCGCCACGCTGCTTGGCGCGGTACATCGCCGCGTCGGCCGTGGCCATCACGTCCTCTGCCGACCCCGTCAGACCCTCCCCGAACGGCGCCACGCCGACTGAGACCGAGACACCCCACGACGAGACCTCGTCGGCGGCAAGCCGGGCGATGAGCGCCTGCGCGAGGGACATCGCCTCGTTGGCCTCGGTGTTCGGCAGCAAGACGGCGAACTCGTCGCCGGCGAGGCGAGCCAGAACGTCGGTTGAGCGGAAGCGGCCGCGCATCGCCTCGGCCACCCTGCGCAGAGCGACGTCCCCGGCACCGTGTCCTCTGGTGTCGTTGACCGCCTTGAGGCGATCCAGGTCGATCAGGAGCAGCGCGCCCCCTCCTCCGTAGCGGCGCTGGAGTGCGATCGAAGACTCGAGCTCCTCGCGGAACCGGCGGCGGTTCATGAGGCCGGTCAGGGAGTCGTGGTCGGCGACGTAGCGGAGCTGCTCCTCGAACCGTTTGCGCTCGGTCACGTCTTGGACCTGCACGATGCCAGCGGTGCGTGCCACGTTCTCGGTCGGAATGGTCGAGACGCTCAGCTCGAGCCAGATCAGCCTGTCGTCGGGGAGAAGCGCGCGCTTCTCGACCGTGAATCGCTCGAGCCCGCCGGCGAGCAGCCGCTCGCGCTGCGGTTCGTCGTTGGCAGCGTCCTCCGCTATGCACAGACCGGTCAGCCTCGAGCCGATGAGCTCGTCGCCGCTGCGGCCGGTCAGGTCGCAAAGCGCCCTGTTGACCTCCGTCAGCCGCCCATCCGCACCGTCGCGGAAGTCGACCAGGGCGATGCCGATCGGGGCGTTTTCGAAAGCGCTGCGGAACCTTGCGTCCGCCTCGGTCCGGGCCCGCTCGACCTGCGCCATCTCCGTCACGTCCTGACACACGCCAACCACCCGCACGATCTCACGGGTACCGGGATCAAGGACCGGCTCGCCCTGGCAGCGGACGGTGCGCACCTGTCCGTCCGGGCGCACGATCCGATGCTCGAAGCGGAACGGCTTGACCTCTCCGAGCGCAGTCTCGATCTTCAGGCGGACCTCGGCCCGCTCGTCGGGGTGGACGCGCTCCAGGTAGTTCGCGAACGTGGTCCGGAAGGGATGCGGGTCCTGGCCCTGCTCGATACCGAAGATGCGGTAGAGCTGATCGGACCAGTAGACCTCGTTCCCCGCCAGGCGCCACTCCCAACTGCCGAAGTTGGCCACCCGCTGGGCGTCGGCCATCAGTTCAGCAGCGGCCCTGAGCTCCTCGGTCGCCCGTTGGGCGATATCCATGCCGTCCTCGACCCGTGCAGCGTCGTGCGCGGACGGGAGACCGAACAAGCTCTTCGTTGGCCGGTTCCCCCCTACGGGCCCCCGGGTACCGCCAGAATCCATTCGGATTTCAACGTACAGAAGGTCCAGGAGGGTGGCGACAGGACATTCGTCCGCCAGCCTCTAAAACGGTTAGGCGGCTCCCCGAAACGAGGTAGGAAATCCCTGAATGTGCCGAAGCTGCCTTCCCTAGGCTGGCTGTGATGGCCAACAAGCTCGCCGACGAGTCCAGCCCATACCTGCTCCAGCACGCAGACAACCCCGTGAACTGGTACCCGTGGGGAGAGGAGGCGTTGTCGCGCTCGCGCTCGGAGGACACGCCGATCCTGCTCTCGATCGGCTACTCGTCGTGCCACTGGTGCCACGTCATGGAGCGGGAGTCGTTCGAGGACGAGGAGACCGCCGCATACATGAACGAGCACTTCGTCTGCATCAAGGTGGATCGCGAAGAGCGCCCGGACGTCGACGCGATCTACATGGAAGCCGTGCAAGCCATGACCGGGCACGGGGGCTGGCCCCTCACCGCGTTTCTCGACACAGAGACGTCGCCCTTCTACTGCGGCACCTACTACCCACCGGAGCCTCGTCACGGGATGCCGAGCTTTCGCATGGTCCTGGAGGCCGTCGTCGCTTCATGGCAGACAAAGCGCGACGAGATCGCGGAGCAGTCCGGCAGGATTCGCGAACGGCTCGCCGCCACGAGTGCGATCGAGGCGGCCGATGAGGAATTCTCCCCCGCTGCCCTCGCCGAGGCCGAGCGCCTGATACTCACCAACGCCGATCCGGTCAACGGCGGCTTCGGAGGAGCGCCGAAGTTCCCGCCGGCCTCGGCGATCGAGTTCCTCCTGGCGCGGGTCGAGAGCGAGGTGGTGACCCGCGCCCTCGACGGCATGCTCGCGGGCGGCATCCACGATCACGTCGGCGGCGGCTTCGCTCGCTACTCCGTAGACGCGGAGTGGCTGGTCCCGCACTTCGAGAAGATGCTCTACGACAACGCCCTTCTCGCACGCGCCTACCTCCACGGCTATCAGGCACTTGGCAAGGAACGCTGGCGCCAGACGTGCGAGCGCACCCTCGAATGGATGCTCCGCGAGATGCGGGGCCCCGAGGGCGGCTTCTTCTCGGCGCTCGACGCCGACTCCGAAGGCGTCGAAGGGCTCTTCTACGTCTGGTCGGAGGACGAGCTTCGCGATGTCCTGGACGCGGCCGGGCTCGATGACCCGGACGCCGTCGTCCGCTTCTGGGGAGTCACCCCCGAGGGCAACTTCGAGGGCCGGAACATCCTGCATCTCGCCGCCGGCGCGGGCGCAATGCCGCCGGCGGAGCTCGAGCGCGCGCGAGCCGCCCTTTACGAGCACCGGGCGAAACGCGTCTGGCCGGGGCTCGACGACAAGCGGATCACGTCGTGGAACGCACTGGCGATCGCCGCGCTCGCCGACGCGGGCGCCGTGCTCGGCCGTCCCGACTTCATCGCGGCCGCAAGGACGGCGGCCGGGTTCCTCTGGGAAAGCCTGCGCGATCCAAGCGGTCGCCTCCTGCGCACCTGGAAGGACGGCGAGGGCAAGATCCTCGGTTACCTCGAGGATCACGCCTACGTCACCGAGGCGTTCCTGGTCCTTTACGAGTCGACCTTCGAGGAGCGCTGGTTCGAGGCGGCCGTCGAGACTGCCGACGCGATGGTCGAGCGCTTCGCCGATCCCGGCAAGGGCGGCTTCTTCACCACTCCCAAAGACGGCGAAGAGCTGCTCGTCCGCCGCAAGGACATCGATGACCATCCGATCCCGTCGGGCAGCTCGTCCGCCGCTTACGGGCTCTTGCGGCTCGCGGCGCTCACGGGCGAGGATTCATACGCCGCGCACGCACGCTCCGTGATCCGCCTGTATGCGCGCGTAGCGGAGCGCCACCCCCACGCGGTCGCGCATCTCCTGCGGGCGATCGACTTCGACCTGGCCGCAACGAACGAAGTCGCGCTGGTCGGCGACGACCTGGACGAGCTCGCAGCGGTCGTTCGCTCAGCGCTGCGGCCGCACCTGGTGCTTGCCGGCGGCCCCGAGGGATCGGATCAGCCGCCCTTGCTGGCCGAGCGCAAGCGGGTGGACGGCCGAGCGGCCGCCTACGTGTGCCGGGAGTTCGCGTGTCGCGCGCCGGTCACGGACCCCGCGGAGCTCGCGGCTGAGATCTCGAATCCCGGGTAGTCTGAAGCACAGGATGGCCGCCGCCAAGAGAAGCGCGAAGCAAGTCGCCACCGCGTACTTCGAAGCCATCGCCGCCAAGGACCGCGACGCGATGGTCGAAGTCTGGGCGCCCGGGGGAGTTGACCACTTCTACGGCATGGCGGACCTGCCGGCCCCCGATGGCATCCGCCAGTTCTTCTCGGAGGTGTTCGCCGCAATTCCCGACTTCTCGATGTCGGTCACCGACATGGTCGCCTACGGCGACAAGGCCGCGGTTCGCTGGACGGCGACCGGGACCTTCAACGGCAAGGGCAGGTTTCAGGGCATCGCGCCAACGGGCGCGAGGGTGTCGCTCGAAGGCCTCGACCTCTTCACGATCGAGGACGGCCTGATCCAGGAGAATTTCGCGTACACGAACGGCATGGAGATGGCCCGCCAGATGGGGATCATGCCTCCCCTGGGCTCCGCCCAGGACCGCGCGATGCTGGGCGCGATGAACGCGAAGACCGCGGCCGCGGCGCGCCTCCGCAAGCTCGCCGGGCGCTAGCGCTTCCTCTTCACCCGCAGGACCGCTTCCATTCCGGCATTGCGGTGCCCGTCGAGGGAGCACCAAAGGACGTAGCGGGAGTCCCTCCTCAGCTTCGCAACCGACAGGGTGTTGAAGGCGCCGGGCAGGGTCTCCCCGATCTCGAGGATCTTCTGGGCGCCCCTGCGGCGGATCATCACGTCGTGCGGGTCCTCCCCGGTGTTCGTGTACTGGATGAGGGCGGGACCCGGCTGGACCTTCGTGCGGCTGAGCGAAAACGAGAACTCAGAGGCGCCGTTACGAATGCCGATCGTCGTCAGGCCTCCCCCAGCCGCAGCCGACCCGGCGAGGGTTCCCGCGAGCGCGAGGATCAGCGCTCCCGCGAGCGCCCCGGCGAACCGCGTGCGCATCATGAGCTGATGATCTGCGGGCGGGAGAAGCCCGAGGCTCCCGGGATCACCTGAGCCGCGTCGACGTCGAACCACTGCTCGAGGATCGAGCAATAGAGCGAGCGGAAGTCCGAGGTGTTGACCACGTTGTCGTCCTCGTCGAGCGTCCCGAGGCCCGGCCACTCGCCGACCATCTCGCCCTGGACCCGCGTGCCCATGACGAAGGCCGCGCCGGCTGCGCCGTGATCAGTGCCCGTCGCGTTTTGTGCGGGGCGCCGGCCGAACTCCGAGTACACGAGGGTGATCACGCGGTCCGCGAGGCCGCGCGCCTCCAGGTCTGCCTGGAAGGCGGCGAGCGTGTCGAACGTGATGCCGATGTCGTCGCCGAAGGTGCTGGCCTGGTTGTCGTGGGTGTCGTATCCACCAGGCGCCGAGACTGACACGCAGCGGATCGGGAGGTCGGCGTCGATCATCGCGGAGAGCGCCGACAAGTTCTGGCAGAACCAGTGATCGGCGTCCGGGTAGACGCCGGGGACGCTCACCTCACCGAAGTTCTTGAGAGTGCCGCGCAGCTCGACCGACTGGTCGGCGGTGCGCCCCGCGCTGGCGCGCCCGGTGTCGGCGCTCGCCGCGCCCGTCTGGCCCATCGCCTGCACGTGGTCGAACATGAGCGGCTCGACATCGCCCCACACCCCGGGCGCCCACAGGTCGTAGGCCGAGCCGTCGATTGCCGCCACCGGCTTCGATGCCGTGGCCAGGGACGGAAGCAGCCAGCCGTCAAGGGAGAGCCCCTGGATCGGGTTGTCATCCATCCCGATCACGTCGATCAGCCGCCCGAGCCAGCCCGTGCGCAGGTTGGGATCGAGCTTGCCGACCTCCCAGTAGTGCCTGGACGTGAAGTGGGACTGATCCGGATCGGCGTACCCGACGGCCGGAAGCACGGAGAGCTTGCCGGCGCGATGGAGGGTGTCCAGCGCGGCAGCGCGTGGATGCCACATCAGCGAATCGTCCTCGGCGAACTCGGGCCCCTGGCCCTCGTTCAGCCGGATGCCGGGGCCGCGCAGGTTGCGATAGACGGAATCGTTGACCGGAGCGAGGACCGAAAGCGAATCCATGCCCCCGTCCATGAAGACCGAGACGATGACCGGAGCCTCCGTGCCCTGGGCCTTCGCGATGCCGCTCTGGAGGTCGGCGAACCCGAGCTTCGACGCGCCGTACACCGACATCATCCCAAGGCCGGCGCGCATCATGAAGGAGCGCCGCGACATGCCGGTGCCGGCGGGGATCGGCATGCCCGGCTCGATCGAGGGCAGCCCCTTGCCCGCCTCGGCGGCCGCGCCGCGGAGAAGGTGGGCCCTGGAAAACTCGTTGCAGTGGCAGGCCATCGCTCTCCTCAGCTCGTCTGCATCTCGGGGGACATAGCGACCATCATCCGAAGGGCGTTCTGGCGAAGTCCGCGGAAGTCGTTGTTCTGCCAGGTCGCCGTGATGGCTGCTTCGACGGCTTCTCCGAACTCCTCGAGCCCGGCGACCGTCTCCGGGTCGACGACGGGATCGCCCCAGAAGCGGAGCGCCTTGGCCACGGCCTCCGCCGGAGTCTCGGTCTCGCTGTACTCGCCGGGATCGACCCAGTCCCGGCGCGTGATCATGGAAGCGGCTATCCAGCGGCCCCGATAGCTCGAGGTGTCCAGCCAGCGCTCCTCGTCCCAGCCGGCGACGTTCGGTGGGCGGAGGATCCGCTGCCCGGCGAGGTCCGAGACCCAGGACCAGGAGTTCTCGCGCACCCCGAGGCCCTTCGCGCGGAGCATGCCCGCGATATAGACGATCGGAGGCTTCACCATGGACGGCCCCTCGTAGAACGCGGGGTGCTTGAGAATCGCCTTCAGGAGAGGCTTGATCGCGTAGCTGGAGCGGTACATCGCCTCCAGCTCGGCGCGGGTCGCAGCGTCGGGCGGGGTCGGGATGAAGTAGCTCCAGAGCTTGCCGACGAGATAGGGCGCATGAGCTTCGTGCTCCAGGCAGAGGCGACAGGAGTCCCGCCAGTCGAAGTTTCCTGACCGGCCGAAGATCGTCTTGGAGGCTGTGTCGTGGTATTCCGGTTTGAAGCGGAAGTCGACGTATCCGACGTCGTCTTTCCAGATCGCGCGCCAGCCGGTGAGCGCCCTGGCCTGCTCGCGGACGTCGTCCTCGGTGTACGGGTAGCCGGTCTCGTCCGAGACGCCGAGGGTGAAGAGCTCCATCAGCTCGCGGGCGTAGTTCTCGTTCGGGTTCCACTTGTTGTTGTCGATGCCCGAGAGCCAGATCAGCATCGCGGGATCGATCGTCACCCGCTCGATCAGGCTGTCGAAGCTCTCGAATGCCCGCCTGCGGAACATCTTGATCTGGTCGATCGAGATCCGGGCCGAGCCGACGTCGCCGGTCGCGAACCAGTCGTGCCAGTTCAGCGCCATGCGCTCGACCAGGGGCTGGTTCGAGCGGACCATCTTGTCGAGCCACCACATGACGTCGTGACCCCAAAGGTCGTATGGCGCGAAGTTGCCGTCCTCGTCCCGAGGCTTCGGGCCGACCAGCTTCGCCTTCGGCGGATCGACCAGCGACTTGACTGCCCTGGAAAGGCCCTTCTCCGCCACCCTCGCGGCCTCGCCGGGCTTCGGCCCGAAGCCCGCGCGCCAAAGCAGACGAGACGCCTCCTTCTCGGAGAACTCTCCGTCGTATACAGCCACCGCCATTGCTGTTACATCGGCACCCCTCGACCGCGCCTTTATGCCTGGAAGCCGCCCTGGACGCTTGGCCTGGGCTGAACGCCTTCGCTGGGCCGGATGGGGATACTGGACCCGTGACGGAAGCGGTTCTGTGGGGTCTGGTGGCGAGCTCGTCGCTGGTCATCGGCGCGGCCATCGCCATGACCGCCTGCCCTCCCGACAGGATCATCGGCCTGGTGCTTGGCTTCGGCGCGGGCACGCTGATCAGCGCCATCTCCTTCGAGTTGGCCGAGGAGGCGTTCAACCTGGGCGGCGCCGACGCGCTGACCTTCGGGCTGGCGGCGGGTGCGCTCGCGTTCTACGTCGGTGACCGGCTGGTCGCGCCGCGGGCCGAAGAAGGGATGCACGAGCGCGAGATGCCCGAGCAGGACGAAAGCGGCAGGACGCTGCTCTTGGGTGCCCTCCTGGACGGCGTTCCCGAGACGGCCGTCCTGGGTTCGACGCTCCTCACGGGCAGCGGCGTCGGCGTGCCGGTCCTGGCCGCGATCTTCCTGTCGAACCTCCCGGAGGGGATCGGCGGGGCAAGCGACATGCTCGAGTCCGGGGTGTCCAGGCGCCGCGTGATCGCGCTGTGGAGCGGTGTGGCGGTGATCTGTGCCGCGTCTGCGGGGATCGGCTACCAGCTCCTGGCGAGCGCGGGTGACGAGGCGGTAGCGATCCTTCAGGCCTTCGCCGCCGGCGGAGTGCTGGCGATGCTTGCCATCGAGATGCTTCCGGCCGCCCACTCGAAGGGCGGCCGTGAAGCCGGGCTCATGACGGTTCTGGGATTCGCCCTCGCCTACCTGCTCTCGACGATCGGGTAGTCGCGAGCCTCGTCGAGGACGACGCGCCCTCCGACCTGGACGAAGCCCTCGTCCAGGGGTCGAGCAAAGATCTCTGAGCCGCGGCCCTGGCGGATTTGGATCGGCCGCCCGAGTTGCCCGCAGAGCGCAAGGGCTGCGGAACCCGTGGCTTCGTCCTCAGCGATCCCGGCATCCGCAACGAACGAGCGGGCTCTCACCCGCCCGGCCTCCTCGTCCTCCCAGGCCCAGCAGTACGCCCAGCCCTCGCCGCCCGGCGCACCGTCGAGCGAGTCGACCTCGTCCGCGCTTCCGAGCTCGACATACTCGAACGGCGGCGACCATTCGGGGCGCGCTGCGACCCAGACGATGTCCCCCTCGTAGCCGACGCGGAGCTCGCCCGCGGGCGGGCGCAGCACCGCAACCTCTCCGACCTTCTCGCGCAGGAGCCACGCCGCCCCGACAGTCGGGTGGCCCGCGAACGGCATCTCCACCGCGGGCGCGTGGATTCGCATCTCCGCTCGCTCGTGGTCGTCGATGAACACGGTCTCTGCGAAGCCGAGGTCTGCCGCGACCTCCTGGCGCCTTGCCTCGGGCACATCGGCGCCGCGCATGAAGACTCCGAGCTCGTTGCCGTGCTCGCCGCTCGCAGTCGTGAACACCCGTAGGACGTGGAGTTCGCTCACGGCCGCGACATTAGCCGTCGGGCGCCCGGGGCGCGCCCGCCCAGCGCGGGGTTGTAGCCGAGGTACCCCTCAACGAAAGGAACCCCCGATGGCAGAGACGTTTCGACGAGGCGACAGGGTCGAATGGAATTTCCGCGGCCACGCCGTCACCGGCCGTGTCCGAAAGCGCCTCACCGAGCGCACCGAGGTCGCGGGCCAGGTGGTCGCGGCGACCAAGGACGATCCGCGCTACCTGGTCAGGAGCGACAAGTCGGGAAGGGAGACCACGCGCAGGGCCGAGGCGCTCAGGCGCCTGCCAGAGTAGGAGTCAATGCTGGATCTCATGGAGGCAGAGGCGTGGATGGACGCCGCGCTGGTGGCGGTCGGTGCGCAGCGCACTAGCGAGCTCGAGACCTTCAGGACGCGCCCATGGGGCGTGGTGCTCCGAGCCGAGACGAGCGAGGGCGTCGTCTGGATGAAGGAGCCCAGGGGCGCGACCGCCTTCGAGGTGCCCCTCTACTGGCTGCTCGCCGAATGCGCCCCGGAGGCCATCCTCGTCCCGCTCGCGGTGGACGAGGAGCGCGGATGGGTGCTGCTGCCCGACGGCGGCACCTCCCTCGGAGAGCGCACCGACGGGGAAGAGCTCGTCCAGGCCATGGCGTTGGCTCTCGGCCGGTACGCGCGCGTCCAGAGGGCTCTCGAGCCGCGGGTGGACGACCTGCACCGCATCGGGATCGCCGACATGACACCCGGCGCGATGCCCGCTCGCTTCGACGAGGCGATCAAAGCCGGCGCGCGATACTCCCGGTCTTCCGGCGACCCGGCCGACGCCGAGAGCCTCGAGCGCGTCGCCGAGCACAGGGCGACCTTCGTGGAATGGTGCGAAGAGCTCGCGAACCGGCCGGGGGGCGTCAGCCTCGACCACAACGACCTCCATCCCTGGAACGTCCTGGGGTCCCCGGACCGGCCGGAGGGTCTGCGCTTCTACGACTGGGGAGACAGCGTCATCGCCCATCCGTTCGCCACGACGCTCGTGCCGCTCGGGGTGATCGCCCGGCTGGGCCCTCAAGCCGTGGAACGCCTGCGGGACGCCTACCTGGAGCCGTTCGCGGACGTCGCGTCACGCGAGGACCTGATCGACACCCTGGAGCTGGCCTGCCGCGTCGCAAAGGTGGCGAGAGCGCTCACTTGGGAGCGAGCGCTCCTCGCCGGCGACGAGACTTCGACCGAGCGCGACTTCAGGCGGGCGCCGCTCGAGTCGCTCGAGTCCCTGCTGGACGATTCGTACCTCGGCAATACCTGAAACCGGCCAGGGTGGCTGCTTCGAATAGCCCTCTCGCGGGAAGCTTTCACATGTGAGCCGTGAGCGTGAAACGGAAGCCGGGCTCGAGGCCGCCATCCACGAGGTTGGCGCTGAGATAGTCGAGCATCTGCCCACACCCCCGCGCGGCCCGGTCGCGGCGCTGGACGAGCGCGCGATGCGGCTCACCGCGGAAGATCCGGAGCTCCGGACTGCGCTCTTCCGCCTGGTCGACGTAACGCCCGCCTGCCGGAGCCTGGACGACCTCGCCTCGCACCTCACGGAGTTCGCGGAAGACGTCGAAGAGCCTCCGCCGCCTCTGGCCGCCGCCATGCGGGCGGCCGGCACCAAGCCGGGACGGCTCGCCCTGGGCGCCGCCGTTGCCGGCGGGGTCAGCCACATGGCGCATAGGTTCATCGCGGCGCCCACGCCCGCGGAGGCCAAGGGCGAGCTCCGGCGCCTCTGGAGCGCCGGGATCGGGACCTCGGTTGACCTCCTGGGCGAAGCGACGCTGACCGAGGCGGAGGCCGACGCCTACGCGGCGCGCTGCGACGAGGCACTGACCACGCTCGCGGGGATCTACTCGGAGTTCGAGCCGCGCCCGCTGCTCGAGCGCGACCCGGACGGCCCGCTTTCGCGCGCGAACCTCTCCGTCAAGGTCACGGCGCTGACCCCGCTCATCCGCCCCGAGGCTCCCGGCCGCGGGGTCGAGGATGCGGCCACCCGGCTGAGGCCGCTCCTGGCGCGCGCGAACGAGCTCGGTGCTCACCTCCACATCGACATGGAGTCGCTCGATGCGCGTGAGACGACGTTGGGCCTGATCGCCGAGTTGCTCGGCGAGGAGGCATTTCGCGGCGGCCCGTCGACCGGCGTCGTGCTTCAGGCCTACCTGCGGGACGCTGCCGGCGAGCTCGCCGAGATCATCGCCGCGAACAGCCGCGCCGGACGGTCGGTCCCTCTTACGATCCGGCTGGTCAAGGGCGCCTACTGGGACCACGAGGTGGTCGAGGCCGGACAGCACGGGTGGGATCCGCCCGTCTTCTCCGAGAAGGCGGAGTCCGACCGGAGCTTCGAGGCGCTCACCCGCACCCTGATCGCGCAGGCGAGAGAGCGCCCGGGCACGATCCGCATCGCGATCGCCTCGCACAATCTCCGCTCCGTGGCGCACGCGATTGCCTTCAACCGGCTTGCGGGAGGCGCTGACGACTCGCTCGAGTTCCAGGTCCTGCGCGGGCTCGGCGACGATCTGGCTCACGCTCTCGCCGGCGCCGGATTCCGGGCGCGGAGCTACTGCCCCGTCGGCGACCTGGTCGCCGGCATGGCCTATCTGGTTCGCAGGCTCCTGGAGAACACCGCGAACGAGTCGTTCCTGGCGGAGCAGGCGCGCGGCGCGTCCCTCGACACCCTCCTCGCGGCGCCATGAGCGGGCGTGGGCCGTTCTCGAACGAGCCGGTGCTCGAGCTGCGGCGCGCCTCGATCCGCGACGCGCTGAGTGCGGCGCTCGCAGAGCTCGACCGGACGCTGCCGATCACCGTGCCGGCGCTCGTGGCCGGCGACCGCCGGGAGACAGCGGACTTCACCTCGACCGACCCCGGCCGGCCGGAGCGGATCGTCGCGACGGCATCAGAGGCAAACGCGACGGACGTGGACGCCGCGGTCGCCGCGGGTCGCGAGGCCGGCCGCGACTGGGGCGCCCGCTCGGCCCAGGAACGCGCCGCCGTCCTGGTGCGGGCGGCCTCGCTCATGCGCGAGCGCCGCCTCGGCCTCGCGTCCCTGGCCCTGAGGGAGTGCGCGAAGCCCTGGCCCGAAGCCGACGCGGACGTCTGCGAGGCGATCGACTTCTGCGAGTACTTCGCGCGCGAAGCCCTCCGGCTGGGTCAAGGGGCACCGCTCTCGCAGATCGCGGGCGAGCGCAACTCGATGAACTACCGCCCGCGCGGCGTCGTGGCGGTCATCTCACCCTGGAACTTCCCGTTTGCGATCGCGGCAGGAATGACGGCGGCCGCCCTGGCGGCAGGCAACTCCGTTGTCCTGAAGCCGGCGGAGCAGTCTCCCGGGTGCGCGCTACGCCTTGCCGAGGCCTTTCGCGAGGCCGGTGTTCCCCCGGGTTCCCTTTCGCTGCTGCCGGGACACGGCGACACAGGCGCGATGCTCGTGGGACACCCCGGCGTCCATGCGATTGCGTTCACCGGGTCGAGCGCGGTCGGCCTCGAGATCATCCGCCGCGCGGCCGAGACGCCCGAGGGCCAGGGTCACGTAAAAAGGGTCGTCGCCGAGATGGGCGGAAAGAACTGCGCGATCGTCGATGCGGACGCTGACCTGGACGACGCCGTGCCGGCGATCGTCCGCTCGGCCTTCGGGTACGGCGGTCAGAAATGCTCCGCCATCTCGCGCGTCCTGGCCCACCAGGCGATCGCCGAGCCGCTTGCCCAGCGCCTGGCCGGAGCGATCGAGCTGCTTCGCGTCGGACAGGCCGACAGCCTCGACACCGAGGTGCCACCGCTCATCGAGCGCGAGGCGCAGGAGCGGCTGGCCACCGCCGCCCGGCTGGCGGAGAGGGAAGGCCGCGTGACCGCGCGCGCGGCTGTCCCCGACGGGCCAGGCTGGTTCGCGGCGCCGGCGCTCGCGGAAGGCCTCGATCCCGCCTCCTCCCTCCTCCGCGACGAGATCTTCGGTCCCTTCCTGACGGTGGAGCCGGTGGCCTCCGTCGATGCGGCGTGCGAGGTGGTCGGCGAGATTCCGTTCGCGCTCACCGGAGCCCTCTTCACCCGCAGCCCGTCAACCGTCGAGTTCGTCGTCGAGCGCTCGCCCGTGGGCAACCTCTACGTCAACCGCGGCGCGACCGGCGCGATGGTGGGGCGGCAGCCGTTCGGCGGCAACCGCCTGTCGGGCGTGGGCTCGAAGGCCGGCGGGCCGGACTATGTGCTCCAGTTCACCGAGCCCCAGGTGGTCGCCGAGAACACGACGCGCCACGGCCTGGTCGCCGACTGAAGCGGGGACCTAGAG
>Ga0190271_10001524_pt1 | contig 13276 bp, 14 predicted proteins | sample Popmic356T_FD_133747 | JGI IMG/M metagenome (GOLD analysis project Ga0190271, IMG submission 133747) | Populus adjacent soil microbial communities from riparian zone of Weber River, Utah, USA - 356 T | ecosystem: Environmental > Terrestrial > Soil > Riparian zone | place: USA: Utah | collected...
ATTGTTGCACCACCGCCCATCCCATTGCCGAGGCCGCTGACGTAGAGGGTCTGGTGGTTCGCGCCGCCGAACGCGACGTTGGTGGCGCTCTGGGCGTTGACGGAGATGGTGCCGAGCGACGTCCCGGTGCCCGTCGGGTTCACCACCACGACCCGGTTCTGCGACGTGACGTAGAGACTGCCCGCGCAATCGATTCCCATCCCGTCGCCGCTCGACACCGCGCTCTGCGCGATGCGCGTCGCCGTGCCGGTGCTGCCGTCGGCGTTGACCGGGTAACGCCACAGGCCCTGGCCGTCGGTGACGAAAAGGAACGCCTCGTCCAGCGACAGCGTGATGCCGTTCGGGTTCGATCGCCCGGCGTCGACCACCATCGCCGTCGTCGACCCCGCCGGCAGCCGGTAGACGCCGGTCATCGCCTGCGGGCGCGGGTTCGGCGCCTGGAAGTCGGGATCCGTGAAGTAGATCGTCCCGTCGCTGCGGACGGTGAGATCGTTGGGGGTGTTGAAGCGGGCGGCGGGGCTGCCGTACGTCGATACGATCGGCGTCGACGTCATGTTGGCGAGGTTGAAAGCGAGAACGCCGCCGGCCGTGTGGCTGGCCCCGATCAGCCGCCCCATCACGTCGATGGCGAGGCCGTTGGTGCCGGAGGTGGCGTGGGCGATCGACACCGCGCCGGTCGCCGGGACGCGCAGGATGCGGGCGGGCGGCGGGTTGTTGCCGCCGCCGATCTCCGAGACGTAGAGCGCGTCGCCGAACCAGACCGTGCCCTCGATGTTTCCGAAGTTGTTGCCGTTGTTGTTGAAGGTGTCGAACGGCGGTACGCCGGCCACCTTCGTCAGCGTGATCGTCGACGGATTCGGCGTCGTGAACGAACCCGACGGGCAGGTGTAGCGGGTCGCGCTTCCGCCGGTGCCGGTCGTTCCGCCCGGGCCGCCGCCGGTGCTGCCGCCTGCGCCGCCGCGGCCTGCAGCACCGCCGGTGCCCCCGGATGTTCCGCTGCTGCCACCGACTGCGCCCGCGCCGCCGCCCCGACCGCCGGCGCCTGATCCGCCACCCGCCGCCCCCGCGACGCCCGTGCCGGCGATACCGCCGGTGGCGCCGCCTGTTGCGCCGCCGCCGGTCGTTCCGCCGACTGCGCCCGCGCCAGTGCCGGCGTTGCCGCCGCCGCCGCTCCCGACGGTACCGCCGCTGCCACCCGCCGTCCCGGTTCCCGCGGCGCCCGCTGTTCCACTGCCGGCGGCGCCCGCCGTCGAGGCGTCGGGGGCGACGCCGCCGCCCGAGCAACCCGCGAGGGCGCTACCAGCAACCAGGATGACCGCGTAAGCGAGGCGAGCTGCGAGGGTCGTATTCATCGAAATCTCCGACGGAGGGCGTCGTGGGCCCGCCGCATCGTAGCGGACCTGTTGATGCGCTGGCAACGGAGGTGACGTCCACGCGGCAACAAGCGGAGGTCGCTCATATCTATGAGCCCGCGGTTTGATTGGCTCATTTTATTTTTGTGACCTAGCATACCGATTGCAAGGTCCTGCATGTGATGCGAACCCGGTGCATGGAGTGGCTCCCCCTGGCCCTTGCTTCTGTCTCATTCGGCTGTGCCGAGATGGAGGGCGATGTAGGTCTGCAGGAGCACGAGGCGGTCGTCAGCGAAAACGGGCTCTCCACCACGAACGGGCTCTCCGTGACCAACGGCCTGTCGGTGACCAACGGCCTCTCGACCACCAATGGGCTCTCCGTGACCAACGGCTTGTCGACCACCAACGGGCTGTCGACCACGAATGGCCTGATGACCACCGCGGCGGGTCGCAACCAGATCGCGTACCTGGTGCGCTGCGCGCTGCCGGTCAACACGTCGATCACCAAGGGCAGCTACACGTTCCTGGGCCTGCTCGGTCTGGCCCCGGGGTGGCAGAACGGCGCTTGCGATACCAACTGCCAGGAGGCGGTCTCCGCCTGCCTGCTCGCGCACGTCAACACCGCCGGCGTGCACATCCCGCTCTGGATCGTCGCCCAGAACCCGATCATCGGCTGGGGGCAGGATCCCGAGTTCCCGAACCAGGAGGCGGCGTTCTTCGGCAACGTGTTCACGCCCGGTGCGCACGGCACCGACCCGACCAAGACGGCCGCGTTCTATTGCAACGGCGGGCAGTACAACGTGAACCCGCCCAAGGGCCGCATCGGCGGGACGCAGACGAGCCCGCCCTACGTCAATCCGTTCGGCACCGCTTCCGCCTCGTGCACGGGTGCCTCACGCTGCGCCAACGCCGACTACCCGAACGGGCCCCATGGTTTCAAGGCATGCAACGGCTGGAACAACGTCGTCACCGTATGGCGGCAGAACACCACGACGACCGCGCCGACCAAGCCGACCGGCGGTATCGGCAAGGGCTTCCGCTGGCGGTAGGCGCGGCGCAGCCGGGCCCCCTCGCCTGGGCCGGCGCATTCCGCTAGCCTGCGGGCGTGCCGACGCTTCCCATCTACCAGGTCGACGCCTTCACCGAGCGGCCGTTCGCGGGTAACCCGGCTGCCGTCTGTCCGCTGGAGGCGCCGATCCCCGAGGCGCTGATGCAGGACATCGCCGCCGAGAACAACCTGTCGGAGACGGCGTTCTTTCACCCGCAGGGCGACGCGTTCAGCCTGCGCTGGTTCACCCCGACCACCGAGGTCGAGCTGTGCGGGCACGCGACGCTGGCGTCCGCGTTCGTGCTGATGACCGCGCTGGAGCCGGCCCGCAGCGAGGTGACGTTCCGGACGCGCAGCGGGCTGCTCCCGGTGCGGCGGCGCGACGACGAATTCGTGCTCGACTTCCCCGCCTATCCCGCCGCGCCCGCCGACGCCGAGACGGCCGCGCGCGTGGCGGAGGCGTTGCGCGTGCAGCCGCGCGAGGTCGTGCGCGCGCGCTCGCTCTATGCCGTTCTGGACAGCGCCGCCGCGGTGCGCGCGTTCACGCCCGACTTCGGCGCGCTGGCGCAGCTTCCCACCAGCATCGGCATCACCGCGGCGGGCGCCGACGAGCTGCGGCCCGTCGACTTCGTGGCGCGCTTCTTCGCGCCGACCTACGGCGTCAACGAGGATCCGGTGACGGGCTCGGCGCATTGCACGCTGGCGCCGTACTGGGGCGCCCGGCTGGGCAAGCAGACGCTGCGCGCGCGCCAGGTGAGCCGGCGCGGCGGCGAGCTGTCGTGCGCGCTCGCCGGCGAGCGCGTGCACATCGGCGGCAAGGCCCGCCTGGTGATCACGGGTACGCTCACTTACTGAGGGGCGCGATGGACGACGTCGACGACTTCCACTGCTCGTTCTGCGGCAAGCGAAGGCGCGAGGTGCGCAAGCTGATCTCCGGCCCGCGCGTGTTCATCTGCAACGAGTGCGTGATGAGGTCGCGGGAGATCATCGGCCCGCGCCCGCCTCATCGGGTCGACGTGGGGCAACCGGAGCGGACGACCGGGGATCTGCCGGCGCAGGCGCTGCCCGATGAAGAGGACGTGACGGCGGAGAAGAAGCCGCCCGACGAGAGACACTGCTCGTTCTGCCGCATGCTCAAAACCGACGTCGCGACGCTGGTCACCGGCCCGACCGTCTACATCTGCAACGAATGCATCGAGCTGTGCGAAGACATCATCGCCCACGTTCCGGACCTCGATCCGCCGCGCGCGTGACGGCGGCGCTCGGCCGCCGTCGCCGCTAGCCGCTCTCGCGCGCAGCGCGAGAGTGCGGCTACCTGAAAAAACGATAGTCGCACACCGCGCCTGCGGCGCGGAGCGACTACGCCTTGGCGGGCTGCTTGGTGACGTCGGGGTGGTGAAACGGCGCCAGGATCGTGGCGAGCAGTGACGGCGCCGCCGCGAGCAGGACGATCACGAAGAACCACTGGTAGCCGACCGCCTTCTGAACGAAGCCGCTGACCGCGCCGGTGCTCATCATGCACGCGCCCATCAGCGCGGTGGCGAAGGTGTAGTGCGCGGTCTTGTAAGGACCGGGCGCGATCTGCTGCATCATGTAGATCATGTGGCCGACGGCGCCGATGCCCCAGCCGAGCTGCTCGATGATCACGACCGCGGTGATGATCGACATGTCGGTCGGCATCGCCTGGCTGAGGAACAGGAAGGTGGCGTTCGGAACGTTGATGCAAAGACAGAGCAGCAGCAGCGTCTTCTTGAGGCCGGCGCGCGCCACGATGAAACCGCCCAGCAACGACCCGACGATGAACGCGCCGCTGCCGAAGGTTCCGTAGACGCCGCCGACGGCCTGGTTCGAGAGCCCGAGCCCGTTGTTGGCGCGCGAGTCGATCAGGAAAAGCGGGCCCATCTTGTCGAGCAGGCCGTAGCCGAACCGATAAAGGAACGCGAAGGCGATCATGCGCAGGACGTCCTTCTTCTGGAAGAAGGACACGAACGCGTGGCCGAACGTCTTCATCGCGTCGCCGAAGCTGTTGGACTCGACCGCCTTGGCGCCCGTGGGGAGCAGGCGGCTGTGATACAGGCCGGCCAGAAACACCGACGCGCCCAGCGCCAGCATGACGATCATCCAGGCCGTGCCCCAGCTCCCCGTGCTGTCGTGCAGCGTGCCGCTGATGATGACGAACGGCCCCTTTGCGAGCAGCGCGCCGCCGTTCCAGCACATGCTCTGGAAGCCGAGGTACTTGGCCTGATCCTTGGGCGGCAGCGTGGTGACGTAAACGCCGTCGGTGCCGATGTCCTGCGTCGCGCCCAGCACCGCGGTGATCGCGATGAGCGTCAACGCCGGAGGAATCCAGGTGGTTCCGGGCAGCCGGAGCCCGGCCGCGACACCGACGAGCGCGGCGGCGATCGCGAACTGCATCAGGACGACGAAAAACTTCTTGGTCTTGTACAGCTCCAGCGCGGGCGCCCAGAGGAACTTGAACGTGTACGGGAAGCCGAGGATCGACGACCAGAACGCCGCCTGGTCGTTCGGCATCCCCATGTTCTTGAACATGATGTTCGCGACGGCGCCCACCGTGACGTAGATGAGCCCCATCGTGAGGTAGCTCGATGGAACCCAGAGAAACGGGTTCTTGTATGCGATCGGCGCATCGGCAGCGGGCGCCGCGATCGGGCCTTCACCGCCAAGGGAAGCTGTGGGAGGGGCCATGGGCGGCCATCCTATTCACACGCCCGAAAAGAGGGGGAAGAAAAAAGCCGGCGCGCCGCTCGCAATGTTCCGGTTAAGGTGCGCGCACGATGGCAAGCCTGGCTGAGCTTCGCGAGGTCGCGCGCTACCGCGTGATCTACGGCGACACGGATCAGATGGGGGTGGTGTATTACGGGAACTACCTGCGCTTCTTCGAGATCGCGCGCAACGAGCTGCTGCGCCTGTCGGGGGCGCGCTACCGCGCGTTCGAGGAGACCCACCGCCTGATGTTGCCCGTGGTCGAGGCGCGCGTGCGCTACCGGCGCCCGGCCCGCTACGACGACGAGCTGGCGATCTACGCGGCGATCCCGGAGGTGCGCGGCGCCTCCGCGCGCTTCGTCTACGAGATCAAGCGGCTGCCCGACGGCGAGTCGCTGGTCGACGGGCACACGGTGCACGCGTGCATCGACGCGGAAGGCCGGGTCGCGCGCATCCCCACCGAGCTGCGCGCCGCGCTGGGATCCCCGAACGGTCCTAACGGGCCATCCGGACCGCTGCCACCGCTTCGAGCACGCGGAACGTGAACGACTCCGTCAGGTAGAGCTCGACGATGTGAGGGTCGTGCGCGGCGTAGCCGATGGACAGATCCTGTCCGACCGTCAGCTCGTAGTCGCCGCCGCGAACCGACAACAACACGCCGCCCTCGATCGCCTCCGCGCGGATCAGCGGCCCGTCCAGCACCTGATCGGTCAGCCGCTTCGCCAGCGGATAGCCGTCCTCGGCCGCCGCGAGCACCTGCGCCGTGTAAGCCGCGTCGAGCACGAGCGCGTACGGCCCGCTGACGCCCGCCTGCCGCAGCGTCTCGCGCGCGGTCAGGATCGCGCGCGGCAGGTGCGTCACGTCGGGCGGCAGCTTGTGCACGTGGTGTGGGCTGGCCGGGATGATGCCTTCGATCCCCGCGGCCGGCAGACCATTGAAGATCGCCGAGTCCTCGACGTGGGCGAGCTGCTCTGCGGCGGCGACGACCGGGCGCAGATCGGGATCGGGCGCGCCGCGCGCGATCGAGTCCAGCTCGGCGATCGGCAGCCGGATCGGCACGCGCAGCTCGATCAGCGGCTGCGCCTGCCGGATGCCGACGTGAACCTGGGGGTCGAGCTCGTCCGAGAGCTTCGCCAGCCGCCCGGTGTTGACGGCCGCCAGCTCCCAGCCGTGCGGGCCGCGGAAGTCGACGATGCGCCGCGCGGCCAGGTTCAGCTTCAGCACGCGCGCCGCTTCACCGTCGATGGCGGCGAACGCCGGCGGCAGGATCGGCGCGAGCTCCCGCTTGAGCAGATTCATCTTCAGGCCGGCCCGCGCAGGCTGCGGATCCCGAGCGACCCGTCGTTCTTCTGGTCTGGCGCCTTGGCTCCTGGCTCTTCCTCCTCGTCGGCGGCCACTTCGATCGCGATGATGTCGGCGTCCTTGAACAGATACCGGTGCAGAAACTTGTCGAACGTCGCGTCGTTCCGCCGCAGCCACTCGAGGGTCATCATCCCGTGCTCGACCTCCTCGTTGCGGTTGTGCAACAGCACGGCCTTCAGCGCCGGATCGCTGCATGCATCGGCGCGCTGCTGATACCAGTCGATCGCCTCCAGCTCCTCGATCAGCGAAACCAGCGCTCGATGCAGGTTCCGCGTCCCCTCGCCCAGCAGCTCAGCCGGCTCGTGAAGGCCCTCGTGGCTCATGCGTGGGCGAATATAAGCAGCCGCTTTGCGCCCACCAGATCCGTGACCAAGTTGTGTGGGTAGGCGCATGACTGACTCCCTCGACGAAGGCCGCGTCAGCTTTGGGGACCGCGATGAGGTCGAACTGGCGACCGCGACGGATCCCGTCTGCGGCCGGGAGCTGAAACGCGCCGATGCCGCGGGCGCGATCGACCGCCACGGAACCGTGTTCTTCTTCCACTCGACCGCTTGCCGGGACGCCTTCGTGGCTGATCCCGAGCGCTATCTGGGTGCCGCTGGCGCGCCGGACAACGGTTAGGCAACCTTAGAAGCAATCCTGGTCGCTCCATCCGACCAGGGAGGGAGGTCGAGTTTGATCTCACTGGTTGCCGTTCTTGCCGGGATCCTCGCCGCGGAGGCGGGCGCGGACACGCAAGCCCCCGCGCAAGCGCCGCCGTTGATCCAGCCGCCGGCGCCCCAGCGCGTCGCGGAGCCTCAACGGATCGAGCTCAAGGACGCGAAGGACGGCACCGGCGATCTGCTCTACGAGACCAGCGGCTTCACGGCGCGCATCGCCCCCGACGGCTCGGTCGCCTTCAAGGACAAGCGCGTCAGCGGTCTCACGCAGTTCCCCTGGTTGCCGATGAAGGCGCCGATGGCGGTCCCATCGCTCCAGGGGTCGCTCACGAATCTGCTCAAGGGCCGCGGGCCGCCGGCACCGCCGCCGTCGGATCTGGACCAGGGCCTGGCCCCGCCCGAGACGAGGCAGGTGATCCCCGAGGTGTCGCGCTATCTGGTCGATACGCGTGACGCCTGCCGGACGTGCACGAACTTCATGGACTTCGTCCTGCCCGTGAATGCGCTCGGCCGCTTCGACGCCAGCGATGAGCTCACACGCTTCTCGGGCCAGGACCCGAGCCGCTTTCAGAAGGCGAACTTCCTGGCGGCGACCCACAATCGGCGCGTCCAGATGGCCGTCACGATGCACGCCGCGAACATCCGGCGCGCCGCCGCCGAGCTGTCCATGCAGCTGCAGGTCATCGCGTGCGACACACGCCTCGCGCCCAAGGAGCGCCGCGCGATCCTGGTGTCGCTCGCCCGGGAGATGGACCAGAACACCCGCGAAGGCGCGGACGCCGCCGCCACCATCACCGCCTTCGTCGACGGTTTCGATGCCGGCACCGTCACTTGCCGGTAGCCCCCCCGGAGGGGGCGCTCACTTGCGCGGCGGTAACTGGCAGAGCGAGGCCGAGTTGATGCAGTAGCGCTGGCCCGTCGGCCCCGGCCCGTCCTCGAACACGTGGCCGAGATGGCCGCCGCAGCGACGGCAAAGCACCTCCGTGCGCGTCATCCCGTGCGAGCGGTCGACCTCCACGTCGACGGTGTCGCCGGGCATCGGCGCGGTGAAGCTGGGCCAGCCGGTGCCCGAATCGAACTTCATGTCGGACGAAAACAGCTCCGCGCCGCAGCCGGCGCAGGTGTACATCGCCTCGTCGTGCGCGTCCCAGAACGCGCCCGAAAACGCCCGCTCCGTCCCCTTCTGGCGCAGCACCTGGTATTGCTCCGGGGTCAGCGACGCGCGCCACTCGGCGTCGGTCTTTTCGATCTTGTCGGTCTTATCCATGGCGGGGGGCATTATACTGCCGCGACCGTGGCCGCCGACCGTGTCCTCATCACCGTCACGGGTCCCGACCGCACCGGGGTCACGGCGACGCTGACCGGCATCCTGTCGCAGCAGGGCGCGTCGCTGCACGACATCGAACAGGTCGTCGTGCAGGGCCAGCTGACGCTCTGCCTGCTGGTCGACGTGCCCGAGACGCGCGACGTGCTCAAGGAGCTGCTGTTCTCGGCCAAGCAGCTGGGCATGGAGCTGGACTTCAAGCCGGTCGCGACCGGCGACGGCGACGCGGGGCCCTCCACGGGGATCGCGGAGGGACGCCGCTATGTCATCACCGCCATCGGACCGACGCTGGGCGCGGCGCATCTGCACGCGATCGCGTCGGCGCTCGCCGCCGAGGGCGCGAACATCGAGAAGATCGGACGCCTGTCGGAGAACACGCTCGCCTCGGTCGAGATCCACGCGTTGCTGCCGCCGGGCCGCGACAGCGACGCGCTGAAGCGCACGTTGCTGTCGGTCGCGACCAGCGCCGGCTTCGACGTGTCGCTGCAGCGCGAAAGCCTCTACCGGCGGTCGAAGCGGCTGGTCGTGCTCGACATGGATTCGACCCTGATCCGCATCGAGGTGATCGACGAGCTGGCGCGCGCCGCCGGCGTCGGCGCCGAGGTCGCGCGCATCACCGAGCGCGCGATGCATGGCGAAATGGACTACGACGAATCGCTGCGCCAGCGCGTCGGACTGCTGGCGGGCCTGGACGTCGCGGTGCTCGACAAGCTGGCGGCGAATCTGCCCCTCACCGACGGCGCCGAGACGCTGGTCCGCGTGCTCAAGCGGCTCGGGTACAAGATCGCCGTCATCAGCGGCGGTTTCTCGCGCGCCGCCGAGGCGCTCAAGCGCCGCCTGGGCGTCGACTACGCGTACTCCAACAACCTCGAGGTGCAGGGCGGCAAGCTCACGGGGCGCGTCGTCGGACCGATCGTCAACGGCATGCGCAAGGCGGAGCTGCTGGAGACCATCGCGCAGGCCGAGGGGGTGCTGCTGGATCAGGTGATCGCCGTGGGCGACGGCGCCAACGACGCGCTCATGCTCGAACGCGCCGGACTGGGCATCGCGTTCCACGCCAAGCCGAAGCTGCGCGAGGCCGCCGACACCAGCATCTCCGCCGCCGGGCTGGACGCGATCTTGTACCTGCTGGGCTTCTCCGCACGGGAGCTGCAAGAGGTGGAGTGAGGGCGGCCGCCGCGACACTGGGGCTGGCGCTCGCCGCGGCCGCCGCCGCGACGACGACGACGACGGCGGCGAACGCGGCGGGCGAGGCCGATCCCGGCGCGGGTGGCGGTGGGCCTGCGGGCGGCCAGCCCGGCGGGCAACCGGGCGTTCACCTCTCCTGGGTGCGCGGCGAGGGCGCCGGCGTCTGCCCCGACGCGGCGGCGATCGAAGCCGAGGTGACCGAGCGTCTGGGCGGCAACCCGTTCGTGCGCACGCCGACGCAGTTCATCGAGGCGATCGTGACGCAGAAGGCGGAGGGCTTTCAGGTCACGATCGCGATGCGCGGCGGCGAAGGCAAGCTGATCGGCAGCCGCGCGCTCACCAGCAGCCCTGGCGACTGCCGGTCGATCGCCACCGCGGCGGCGCTGACGATCGCGATCCTGATCGATCCCGACGCGCTGGCGCGCGCGCCCGCCCCCAAGCCGCCGCCCGCCCCGCCCCCGCCCCCACCGGCGCCCGCCGCGGACTCGCCGGGCGGACGGGTCACCGCTGTCGCCGGTGCGGGCTGGGGCCAGGTGCCGGGGGTTGCCCCGGGGGGCGGCCTGTCCGCCACCATCGACGTGTCGGCGTCGTTCGCGATCGGCGTCGCCGCGGTGGTGTTCCCCGAGCAGCGCGCCCCTGCGCCCGACGACGGCTTCGCCTTCGGCCTGACGTACGGCGAGCTCGTCGGCTGTTTCGTCCCGCTGGCGTCGGCCAGCGGGCTGCGCTGGGAGCTGTGCGCCGGCGCCACCGCCGGTATCCTGCACGCCGTCGTCTACGCGGGGACGCCCACCGGACCCGGGCAGCGCTGGACGTTCGCGGTCGCCCAGCTGACGCGGGTCATCATCCCGATCTATCAGGGCCTGGTGGTTGAAATCGGCCTGGAGGCCACCGAACCCCTGTCCCGCCGCGCGTTTTTCGTTGCTGGCCGGCCGGCCGGGATGGACACTGTGTTCACCCAGCCCGTGGTGACCGTGGCCGGCTGGGCGGGCGTCGGGGTACGTTGGAGATAACGAGCTTGGAGACGTAATGAAACAGGCTTATGCCCAACTTCGACCGAGCTTCGATCCGGCAGCTGCCGGCGTTGCCGAGACCTCCCAGCCGCTGGAGGTCCGCACGATCTACCAGGAGCACGGGCGCTTCGTCTGGCTGAGCCTGCAGCGCCTCGGCATCCATCCGTCCGATCTCGACGACGTCGCGCAGGACGTGTTCATGATCGTGCACCGGCGGCTCGATACGTTCGATCGCCGGGCGCGCGTTTCGACCTGGCTGTTCGGCATCTGCATGCGCGTCGCCGCGAACTACCGCCGCCGCCGCCGCTGGACGCACGAGGTGCTGAGCGGCGGCGCCGAGGATGATCGCCCCTCCGCGCTGGTTGCAGCCGACGAGGTCCTGGTCCGCCGCGAGCAGCGCGAGCTCGCCGAACGCGCCCTCAACCGCCTGGAGATCGCCAAGCGGGCGACGTTCGTGATGTTCGAGCTCGAGTCGCTGTCCTGCCTCGAGATCGCCGAGCTGATGAACGTACCGGTGGGAACGGTTTATTCGCGCCTCCACAGCGCGCGCCGGCAGCTCGAGAAAAATCTGAGCCGCGACCTGGCGCGGCGGAGACTTGGGAATAGCTAGGCAGATAGGGCAGCTAGGGCAGCTAGGGCAGCTAGGGCAGCTAGGGATAGGGGCGACGCAACGACAATGAGAGAGCCGACACGCTGGCGAGACGATCCAACGGGCCTCACGGCCGCTTCAGAGGTGTTGCTGCGCGGCGCGCGCCGCCCACAACTGCCGGGGTCGCGCGATCTGGACCGGCTGGGCGCCGCCATCGAAGGGATCGCGCGCGCGCCGAGCCGAGCGCCCGTGTCCTGGCTGCGGCTGGGCGTGGCGGGCGTCCTGGCATTCTCGATCGTCGGCGGCGGCACGTTCGTGTGGGCGCTGCACGCGCGCAACGCGAAACGCCTCGCCGCGGCCGGCGTCGAAGCCAGCGAGGCCACGCGGGCGCACCACCCGCCCCGCACGACGATCGCCGCCCTGGAACCGCAGGCCCCGGTGGAGCCAGAGCCGGCGCCGGTCCGGGCCGTGCCCGCCGCGCGCGTCAGACGGCACGTCGCGGAGGCGCGCGTCGCGGCCCCCGCGCCTGTCGAGGCCGTCGCGCCGACCGATTCGCTGGCGCGCGAGATTCCGCTCATCGACGCGGGTCGCAGCGACCTGGCCGCCGCGCCGTCGCGCGCGCTCGCCGCGCTCGAAACCCACCGCCGCGAGTTCCCGCGCGGCCAGCTCGCCGCCGAGCGCGAGTTCCTGGCCGTGCAGGCGCTGCTGCAGATGAACCGCGTCGCGGACGCGAACAAGCGCGCCGCGGAGCTGGCCGCCCGCTATCCGTCCAGCTCCTACGCGGCGCGCGCCGCGCGGCTGATCGAGGACCTCGAGACGCAGCGGGCCGCGGCCCCGGCGCGTGACGGCTCGCGCGGGAACCGCGGGCCCGGGCTGCCGCGCGATCGAGACCGCCTCTAGCCGACGGACGGCCACGTGAACGTGCAGCGCCGCATGTTGGTCTTGTGCGCGGCGCTGACGGTGGCCGGCGCCTGCGGCCCGCGGCGCGACCAGATCGCCAGCCAGCCCCCGAACGCGGCGCCGTTTTCGTTCCCCTACGTCGATCCGGTGATCCCGGACGCGCCCGGCCAGTTCGGCGGCACAGCGGGCGATCCCACGGGCTCGCCGCGGCTCGTGTACCCGCTCGACGGCGCGATGCACGCCGTGAACATCGGCGCCATCACCTTTCAGTGGACGCGCGGCGACGACGCGAACCGCGTGTTTCGCATCCGCCTCGACGACGGCAAGGACCACTTCGACTTTTACGTGCCCTGTACCAAAGCGACCTGCCTCTACCAGATGCCGGCCCGCGGCTGGCTGGCGATCGCCTACGGGCACCGGGACAAGGCGGTGCAAGCGACCATCGAAGGCACCGATGGCGCGGGCGGCGCCGTGTTCCGATCACCGGCGATCGAAGTCCGGTTCTCGCCCGACGCCGTGAACGGCGGCCTGTACTACTGGACGGCGACCGACACCGTTGACGGCATGATGGGCGGAACGACCTACCGGCTGCCGTTCGGCGCGTCGCAGGCGTCGCCGTTCATCGTCCCGTCGTCGCCGACCAACCCGCTCGTGTGTGGCGGCTGCCACAGCGTCAGCCGCGACGGCCGCATGATCTCGTTCACGTCGACGGCCGATCAGGGTTCGCAGAATTCGTTCCTGGCCGCGGCGCCGACCACCGCGCCGGCTGCGCCCGGCATCTCGCCGGACACGAACACCACCACGCCGACCGGGACACCATCGCGGTTCACCGCGCTGAACACCGACGGCAGCCGCGTGCTGACGTCGACCTTCGGGCACATCGCCGTGTTCGACACCGCGACGGGCGCGCCGGTCGACATCGGCGACACCGACGCGCTATTGCCCGCGGGCAAGCTGGTCACGCATCCGGAGTGGTCGCCGGACGGCCGGCGCGTGGTGTTCACCCTGTATTCCAGCCAGCTGGGCACCATCACCGACAGCCGTCCCGAAGACGGCGAGATCGCGACGCTGGAGCTGGATCCGACGACCGGGAAGGCGACCGCCATCCGGCGGATCGTCA